>CXWL01119986.1_pt1 | contig 13100 bp, 14 predicted proteins | sample 590931 | NCBI WGS metagenome assembly CXWL01 (sample SAMEA3498368, study PRJEB10139) | groundwater metagenome | biome: water well; material: biofilm material | place: Germany | collected 2015-04-27
GCGTGGGCGCACGGCGGCGCGTTTCAGCGGCGGCGGCGGCGGCGCCGATTGCAGCACCTCGACGGGGCTGGCGGGAAAGCGCACCGCCAGGCCGGCGCCAATGCGCTCGAGATCGGCCGCGGCCAGCGGCGGCCGGGCATCGAGCGTGACGACCATCACGTCGCCGCTGTCGGGCTTGCCGCGCACCATGCGCCGCCCAGCGCTCACGGTGAGGGCGCCGATCGCCGGATATTCGGCCAGCAATTGCGTGATGAGCGCCTCGCGTTCGGCCTTCTGCTGGTCGATCTTGCTTAGCTGCAGGTGCAGCGTCTCGAGTGCGACCGTGCGCTGCTCGACCTGGCCGTCGACGTTGGCCATCAGTTCGGTGCGCAGCTGTGCGCGCAGGGTGGCCAGGTCGATCTTCTCGGCGCCGACATGGCGCAGCAGCAGCGTCGCGTGCTGGAAGCCGTTCGCCTGCAAGCGCCTGGCCAGCGTCGCCTCGAATGCCGGCGCCAGCCGCTCGCCGCCCATCGTCACCGACATCGTGCGGTGGCCAAGGTCGACTTCCTTGCGCAGCACCACCGACTTCGGCTGGCGGTCGAGCGCGACGGCGATCTCTTTGCTGGCGGCAAGGAAGATCTGGTCCTGCACCAGGCCATACGCCAGATAGCCGCTCGGCACGGCCAGCACCAGCACCCCGATGACGATGAGGATATGGGCGCGGCGCTGGATCCGCGGGTCGCCGCTCTGATGCTCCGGCAGGCGCAACAGCTTGACGAACAGATACGTCGCCAGCGTGATGAAGAAGGCGTTGATCAGGAACAGGTAAGCGGCGCCGGCCACGAATTGCCAGTTGCCCGACGCGATGCCATAGCCGGCCGTGCACAGCGGCGGCATCAGCGCCGTCGCGATCGCCGCGCCCGGGATAATCGTCGTGCCGGACTTGCGGGTCTGCGCGACGATGCCGGCGCAGCCGCCGAAAAAAGCGATCAGGACGTCCCACAGCGTCGGCGTGGTGCGCGCCACCAGTTCGGTCTGGGCCTGCGACAGCGGGCTGAGAAAGAAATACGCGCTCGACGTCAGCAGGCTGATGACGACGAAGATGAGCAGGCTGCGCGCGGCGCCGCGAATCAGACGGTAGTCGCTGATGCCGGCGCCGTAGCCGATCGCCAGCAGCGGCCCCATCAAAGGCGAGATGAGCATCGCGCCGATGATCACCGCGGTGGAGTTGACATTCAGCCCGACCGAGGCGATCAGGATCGCGAAAATCAGCACCCACAGGTTGGTGCCCCCGATGCGCTCGCCGGCGCGGATGGCGCGGTCGATGACAGCGCTCTCGTCCTGGTCGTGGCGAAGGTCGAACAGCGACTTGAATATTTTGAGCATGCAGCCTTTCGTAGAGTTGGTCAGCAGTTCTGAAAGGATACAACATTATCAACACCGCACCCGCTCCCGAGCTGCCCGCGGTGCTGGCGCTCGTGCGCCGCCGACGCCTCACTTCCGGTAGATTGCAGGTTCACTAACTCAAGGATAATCCGCCATGGCAGCCGACAATTCCGAAGGTAAATACGCGCTGTTCGCCAAGATGATTCTCGCCTCGACCATCATCATGTACGGGCTCATGTACCTGAACACCTACCAGCTCGACCATGTGTTCTTCAGCCAGACGCGTGCGTGGATGGCGGTGCTGATGGGCGCGACAATGGCGCTCGTCATGCTGCTGTTCATGTGGCGCATGTACCCCAACGCANNCTGCGCAGCCAGGCGACCGTCGACGACGTGTCCTATATGCGCGCCATGATTCCCCATCACTCGATCGCCATTCTCACCAGTTCGCGCGCGCACATCAGCGACCCGCGCGTGCGCAAGCTGGCCGACGGCATCATCGCCACCCAGCGCAGGGAGATCGGCGAGATGGAAGTGCTGATCAAGGATCTCGATGCACGTCATTAATGGGCTGACAGCAAACGCCCGCGTCTGCGCTGTCGGCGCCACCGCCACAAAAATACGGTATCGGCGGTGAAAGCGAAATGGCGTACGGAAGCCCGCCATCTCCGCCGGTAGATTATGTATTGGGACACATGCATTTGAACTGATTGCAACTTCATGCATTTTTACAAATGGAGGCTTTCCATGCGTAATACTCGAGCCAATCACGCGTTCGGCTTGAACAACAGGCCCTTGTATTCGACCCTCGTGCAGTTTCCCGTCGTGTGTTTTGTCGGCGCGCTGTTCACCGACGTGGCGTACGCGCGCACGACACAGTACTTCTGGGAGTCGTTTTCGGTCTGGCTGCTTGCCGCGGGCAGCATTCTCGCCGGTCTGGCCGGTATCGTCGGGCTGTTCATTTTTCTCGGCGACCGCCGCGTGCGGGCCGCGCCGTTCGCCTGGCCCTACGCCCTGACGAGCCTCGCAGCCGCCCTGCTCGCCGTCGTCAATACCTTCGTGCACAGCCGCGACGGCTACACGGCGGTGGTGCCGACCGGACTGAGCTTGTCCTTGATCGTCGTGCTGTTGATGCTGGTTGCCACGTTCCTGGGCTGGAGCGCGCCGCCCGGGATGAGCAGCACGGGAGAGGCAGCATGAACCGCATTCGACCGTTCGCCGCCGCAGTGCCAGGCAGATCCGCGCCCCGCTTGCGCCTGCTTGCCCTGAGCATCGCGGCAGGCATGTCGCTGAGCCTGGCCGGCTGCGGCGACGATGACATCGCCAAGCCGTCGACCCAGTACGGCAGCGCGCCGACGCTGCCGGCGCCCCATCAATATTTCTTGCCGCCGATGAAAGTGCTGCCCGCCGGCAGCTGGAAATTCGGCGAGCGGCCCGCGATTGCTGCGGGATTGACCATCGCTCCCCTTGCCACCGGACTGATGCACCCGCGCATGGTCTACGTGCTGCCCAACGACGACGTGCTGGTCGTCGAGTCGAATGGCCCCAAGGCGCCGGTGCTGCATCCGAAGGATCTCATCATGGGGAAAATCAAGGCGTATGGGGGTACCTCGGGCAAGGGAGGCAACCGGATCACCCTGATTCGCCCCGCGCACGCAGGCGCCGCCGAAACCCGCACCATCTTTCTCGACCATCTGAACTCGCCGTTCGGCGTCGCGCTGGTGGGCGACGAACTGTTCGTCGCCAACACAGACGCCGTGATGCGCTATCCGTACGTGACGGGCGAGACACGCATCGCGGTGCCAGGCGTCAAGCTGGCCGATTTGCCGGCCGGCCAGATCGATCACCACTGGACCAAGAGCCTGCTGGCAAGCGCGGACGGCGCCAAGCTCTTCGTCGGCGTCGGCTCGAACAGCAACATCACCGAAAACGGCATGGACGAGGAACTGAACCGCGCCGCCATCCTCGAGCTCGACCGCCAGTCCGGCGCGATGCGCATCTTCGCCGGCGGCTTGCGCAATCCGAATTCGATGCAGTGGGAGCCGACCACCAAAAAGATGTGGGTGGTCGTCAATGAGCGCGATGAAATCGGTCCGAACCTGGTGCCCGACTACCTGACGTCGGTGCAGGACGGCGGTTTTTACGGATGGCCCTACAGCTATTACGGCAACCACCTCGATCCGCGCGTGATGCCGCAACGGCCCGACCTGGTGGCCAAGGCGCTGGTGCCCGACTATTCGCTCAGTTCGCACGTCGCGCCACTCGGCCTGGTGTTCAGCGCGAATGGCGCGCTGACCGAGGCCTATCGCGAAGGCGCGTTCGTCGCCGAACATGGCAGCTGGAACCGCAGCCCGGTCAACGGCTACAAGGTGGTATTCGTGCCGTTCAAGGACGGCAAGCCGGCCGGCGCGCCGGTCGACGTCATCACCGGTTTCCTGCGGCCCGACAACCATGTGAACGGCCGGCCGGTCGGCCTGGCGCTCGATCACAGCGGCGCGCTGCTGGTCGCCGACGATGTCGGCAACACGGTCTGGCGCGTCTCGGCCGCCGCCAGGCGCTGAGACCCGGGATGAATCATGATGCCGCCCCGCTGAATTACTTCCTGCATGCCTATGGGCCGGCGGCCAGGCCGACCATGGTACTGGGATGGATTTTCGCCGCGATTGCGGTTGCCGCGTGCGTCGTCGTCGGCGCCTTGCTGACGGTGGCGATCCTGCGCCGGCGCCCGGACGGCGAAGGCCTGGTCACCAGCCCGCACAACGGCCTCAAATGGGTGGCGATCGGCACCGGCATGTCAAGCGCGATACTGCTCGGCATGACGGCGTATGCGCTGATCGTGCTCGACACCGTCGGCAACCGGCCGGCCGGCGCCGCCCTCGACATCACGGTGACCGCGTACGACTGGTGGTGGCGCGTCGACTATCCCGGTGACGATGCGATCGTCACGGCCAACGAAATGCATATCCCCGTCGGCGTGCCGGTGCGCCTGCGCCTCGACAGCGCCGACGTCATCCACGCGTTCTGGGTGCCGCAGCTGGCCGGCAAGACCCAGATGATCCCGGGCCTGCACAACGAGCAGTGGCTGCAGGCGGACGCGCCGGGCATCTACGCCGGCCAGTGCACCCAGTACTGCGGCGTGCAGCACGCGCACATGGGCTTCGAGGTGATCGCCGAGTCGCCGGCGCGCTACGCCGCGTGGCGGGCGGCGCAGCGCGCCGACGCGGCCGCCGCCGGCGTCGGCGAAGGCCGTACCCTGTTCGTCGAACGCTGCGGCGGCTGCCACGCGGTGCGCGGCACCGCGGCCGCCGGCATCCACGGCCCCGACCTGACGCATCTGCGCAGCCGCCGCCGCATCGCGGCGGGAGTCCTGCTGAACACCCCGGAGAACGTCATGAACTGGATCACCCACGCGCAAGACTACAAGCCGGGCAGCCGGATGCCCAGCATGCCCTTGAATGCCGCGGAATCGGTCCACCTCGGCGCCTTCCTGGCCACGCTCGAATGAACCTGGCGACCTCCATCATCACTACGCGGGTGCCGGACATCGGCGCCGCCCCGCCCGGGTCGACGGCTGAACGCAACCTGGCGGCCCAGTGGCAAGGCGCGCCGGGCTGGCGCGGCTGGTTCACCACGGTCGACCACAAGCGCATCGGCCTTCGCTACATCGTCACCGCCTTCCTGTTCCTGCTGGTCGGCGGCGTCGAAGCGCTGCTGATGCGCCTTCAGCTGGCCGGCCCCGACATGCGCCTGCTCACGCCGGAACAATACGGCCAGCTGTTCACGATGCACGGCATCACGATGATCTTCCTGTACGCGCTGCCGATCCTGTCGGGGTTTTCGAATTACCTGTGGCCCCTGCTGCTCGGATCGCGCGACATGGCGTTCCCGCGATTGAACGCGTTTTCGTACTGGAGCTATGTGTTTGCCGGCGCGCTGTTGTACGCCAGCTTCCCGATCGGCGAGGCGCCCAACGCCGGCTGGTTCAACTACGTGCCCTTTTCCGGCCGCCTGTACAATCCCGGGCCCAACATCGACGTCTACGCGCTGGGCATGGTGCTGCTCGGCGTGTCGACGACGGTGGGCGCGATCAATTTCATCGTCACCCTGCTGCGCCTGCGCGCGCCAGGCATGACCATCAGCCGCGTGCCGATCCTGGTGTGGGGCACGCTGACGGCGTCGGTCGCCAACCTGCTGGCGATCCCCGCGGTCAGCCTGGCGTTCTTCCTGCTGTGGATGGACCGGCAGATGGGCAGCCACTTCTTCGACGTCGCCGCCGGCGGCAAGCCCTTGCTGTGGCAGCACCTGTTCTGGATATTCGGCCACCCGTGGGTGTACGCGATCGTGCTGCCGGCGATGGGCATCGTGTCGGACGCGCTGCCCACGTTCTGCCGGCGCCCGCTGGTGGGCTATTCGGCGGTGGCCCTGTCGACGATGGCGACCATGCTGCTCGGTTTCGAAGTGTGGATCCACCACATGTTCGCCACCGGCCTGCCGAACCTGGCGCTGTCGTTCTTCGGCGCCGCCAGCATGGTGATCTCGATTCCCAGCGCGGTGGCGGTGTTCGCCTGGATCGCCACGATCTGGCTGGGGCGCCCGCAGTTCAAGACGCCGTTCCTGTACTTCGCCGGCTTCGTGCTGCTGTTTACGATGGGTGGCGTGTCCGGCGTCATGACCGCCGCCGTGCCGCTCGACTGGCAGCTCAACGAAACCTACTTCATCGTCGCCCACCTGCATTACGTTCTGCTGGGGATCAACGTCTTCCCCGTCATCGGCGGCATCCATTACTGGTTCCCAAAATTTAGCGGCCGCATGCTCGGCGAGCGGCTCGGCAAATTCGCCTTCTGGATCATGTTCACCGGCTTTAACGTCGGCTTTTTTCCCATGCACGTGGCCGGCCTGCTCGGCATGCCGCGCCGCGTCTACACCTACGGCGCCGAGATGGGCTGGGGCGCGGTGAACCTGGTGTCGACGCTGGGATCGTTCCTGTTCGCCGCCGGCATCCTGCTGTTCCTGCTCAACGTGGCCATCAGCCTGCGGCGCGGCGCGGCGGCGGGCGACAATCCGTGGGATGCGCCGACGCTGGAATGGTCGGTGTCGTCGCCGCCACCGGAATACAACTTTGCGGTGCAGCCGATCATCGCATCGCGCCATCCGCTTTGGGAAGCGGAACTGGGCGACACCACGCAGCGTTCCAGCCTGGCGCAGGGCTACCTGCTCGCGCACGGGCGCGAAACGCTCGGCACCAGCATGTTGTTGGCGGTGCCGGACGCGATCCTGAAAATGCCCGGCGACAGCTGGGCGCCGTTCGCGCTGGCGCTGGCGCTGGTGCTGATGTTCGCCTGCATGCTGCTGCACGCCTGGGTATTCGGCCTGGCGCTGCTCGGCGCCGCCGGCGTCGCGGTGGTGCTGTGGCTGTGGCCATCGCGAGAGCTCGGACAGCGTGCCGGCGCGGGAGGGCTCGATGCCTGATGCGATCAGCGCGGAGCTTCCGCTGGCGGTCGGCAGCACGGGCGGGCGCGCCACCGGCTGGTGGGGCATGACGGCACTGATCGTCACCGAGGCCAGCCTGTTCGGCTACCTGCTGTTCGCGTACTTCTACCTGCAATCGCAAACGGCAATGGCGTGGCCGCCGGAGGGCCTGCCGAAACTGGCCGTGCCGCTGGCAAACACCGCCGTCCTGCTCGGCAGCAGCGTGCTGGTCTGGCTGGGCGAGCGCTGCATCCGGCGCGACCGCCGCGCCGCCGGCGTCGCCTGGCTGTGCGCCGCCGTGCTGGCCGGGACGCTGTTCGTGCTGGTCCAGCTGCACGAATGGCACGGCAAGTCCTACGGGCTCACTTCCCACGTGTATAGTTCGCTGTACTTCACCATCACCGGCTTTCACCTGCTGCACGTGCTGGTCGGCCTTGCCGTGCTGGCCTGCCTCGCGCTCTGGTGCGCGCTCGGTTACCAGGACAGCCGCTGGCACGCCGCCGTCGGCATCGGCGCGCTGTACTGGCACTTTGTCGACGCGGTCTGGCTGGCGGTGTTTTCGGTGCTGTACCTGTCGCCCTACCTGCTCGGGGTGCGCGCGTGAAATCGCTGCCGACATGGCGCCTGGTCGCCGGCATTTGCCTGGCGCCGCTGGCGTGGTCGGTGCAGATGCTGGTGTCCGAACCGCTGGTTGCGCAGGCGTGCTTCCCCGCGACGGCGCCGCGCACGACGCCTTTATGGTCCGGGCTCACGCCGGCGCTGGCGATGCTCGGGTTGACGTGCCTCGCTGCCGCCGCGGGCGGCGCCTGGGCCGCGTGGTCGGCCTGGCGCGACCAGCGCGACCCTGCCGGCCATGCCGCCGCGGTCGACCGCGGTACCGACCCGGCCAGCTTCCTTGCCCTGCTCGGCATGATGGGCAGCGCGCTCTTTGTCGGCGCTATCGTGTTCACGTCGCTGGCGGTGATGCTGGTTGCGCCATGCGGAAAGGCCGGTTGACGATGAAGCTTGCGCGTCTGATCGCCTTGACGGTCCTCGCGTGCTTGCCGGCGTTCGCCGGCGCCGGTGACATATCGCGCGGCGCCTATCTCGCGCGCGCCGGCGACTGCACCGCCTGTCACACCGCCGGGCCGAACGCAGCCCCATTTGCCGGCGGCCTGCACATGAACTCACCGCTCGGCACGATCATCAGCACCAACATCACGCCCGATCCCGAGACCGGCATCGGCCGCTACACGCTTGCGCAGTTTTCCGATGCGCTGCGGCGCGGCATCCGCGGCGACGGCAAGCGCCTGTATCCCGCCATGCCGTTTGCATCGTTTGCCGCCTTGACCGACGCCGACGTCGCCGACCTGTTCTCGTTCTTCAAAAACGAGGTGGCCGCGGTCAGGTACCGGCCGCCGCCGACCAGCCTGCCCTTCCCGTTCAACCAGCGCTGGGGCCTGGCCATGTGGGACGGCATGTTCGTGCAAACCAAGCCGTTTGCGCCGCGCGCCGATCGCAGCGCCACGTGGAACCGCGGCGCCTACCTGGTGCAGACGCTGGGCCACTGCGGCGCATGCCATACGCCGCGCGGACTGCTGTTCCAGGAACGCGGCTACGACGAGGCGTCCGCGCTGTACCTGGCCGGCAGCGAACTCGATCACTGGTATGCGCCTGACCTGGGCGGCAACCCGGCCAGCGGCATGGGGCGGCGCAGCGTCGACGACCTGGTGTCGCTGCTGCGCACCGGCCATGGCGCCGGCGCCAGCGTGTACGGGCCGATGGTCGACGTCGTCACGCAGAGCACCAGCAAGCTGACCGAAACCGACCTGACGGCCATGGCGACGTACCTGAAAACCTTGCCGGCGCGGGCGTCGAGCGCGACGTTTCGTCCGATTGCCGCACCGGTGCGCGCCGCCGCGCTGGTATTGGAGGAACGTCCGGGGGCGGCAATCTACAGCGGCTTTTGCAAGCGCTGCCACGGCGCCAACGGCGAAGGCAATCCGCCCAAGCATCCGCGCCTGGCCGGCAGCCCCACGGTGCTGGCGCCGAACGGCGCTTCGCTGTTGCGCATCGTCCTCGAGGGCAGCAACAGCCCGTCAATCGTGCACGCGCCGATGCCCGACGAGATGCCGGCGTTCGACGCCAGACTGTCGGATGCGGATATTGCCGACGTCCTCACGCTGATACGCAACAGCTGGGGCAACCACGCGCCGCCGATCAGCAGGCGCGACGCCGCTCACCTGCGCGCCAAACTGGCCGACGACGCTAGCCTCAGGCGCGCGCGGGACGCTCGCGCAGGCGCGGGTAAGCCACCAGCAAAGTCCCGATGACGCTCATCATCGCGCCGGGGATCCATAAAATCAGCCCGCCGATCTGCTGATCGAGCAACGCCGACATGCCGAAGGCCCTGCCGCACAGCGCGTAGTTGGGATACAGGTCATTCGTCGCCAGGAAGATCAGCGCGCCTGCCGCAATTTGAACGGGCACGACGGCGAGCATCAGGACGGTGCGCCGGCCATCCCCCACGCGCCAGCCGGGCGCGGCGCCGCGCAGCACCAGGGTCCAGAACATCAGGCCGTTGATCGCCATCCCCCAGTTCATCAGCCGGTACAGGCGCCAGTCGAGCATTGCAGGGAAGTGCACCGCCGGGAGCAGCCAGAACAACACGAGGCCGTTGAACAGCGCGGCGGTGAGCCATGGATGCGCGGCCAGGCGCAGCCATCGTGGCGCATGACTCCAGCGGTCGAGGGTCGCCGCCGGCAAGCCGAGGGCGACCAGGAACGGGCCGGCATGGTGCAGGACGAGGTGCTGGATGCGATGGACGAAAAACGCGTGCTCCGCGTAGTAATCAAGCCCGGACTGAAGCGCGAAGTACAGCGACGCCCAGCCCAGCCAGAAAGAGAAGCGCCGCCACACCGGCAGGCCTGGCGAGCGGCGCCAGTACCAGGCGGCACCGAGCAGGGTCGCCACCAGGATCACGGGCGAGAAATCCCAGGGCAACAGCCACCACCACCCTGGAGTCATATCGACGGTTCTCCTCTTTTCGGCCTGGCTGGATTGCTTTCCGCCCAATATACCATCGCGGCGATGGCGTCCCGAACACGCTAGGTTGAGCGCACGCGAAGTCAAATAATTATTAAAATATTGACAATGATTTGGCAATGTGCAACGCTTTACGCACGCAGGAATAACAGCTGTGATGGAGAGCGCAATGACCGACTTAGTCCAAGAATCGAGCGATTTGACCGCATTAACAACTGGATCAGCGAGTCCCCCTGTCCTAACCGACCCAACAAGGGGAAACACGCCTCAAATTGCCTTTGAAGCGGCATTCGGCCCCTACGGCTGGACAGTCCTCATCTCGCTCACTCTACTATTTTTTGCCCTGTTGTTCCTGGTAAGGCTTGCTTACGTCTCGGAGCGGTACAACGACGGATTTTTGGCGATTTTGGTGGGATTTTTGCTTGGATGGGCCGGCGGTATGTTCTTTTCGCCCTATTCGACTTCCGAAAAGTAGAATTTCGTTTCAATCAGCCAGGCAGTTTCAGCCTTTGTTTCCGGATATATGCTCTCAAAACTGGACAGGTTCCTGGAAAGCTCGCTATTTGTTGCCAAAGGCCCGGTCGCCGCAACGTGGACGTTGCTAAGTTTCTTTGCAGTCGCATTCCTGATATTTTCTTTGGGAACGTATTCGTGCCGCCGGTATTTCCTCCCGGCCGGTCGGGGCGACGCACCTGAACAACCTCAGGCCGACGCTTCCGTTTCGACCGTCACAACCACCACGACTAAGCAAATGATCGAACCCATTACGGCTTGAAGCACGCAGTTACGCGCAGCAATTCACTGACCATAGTGTCTGCGCGGCTAGCTAAAAGCGGATCCCAGAATGCGACTCTCATGGCGGCTGTGCGCCGTGACGTCTCGGCAGGAATGGCGTTCGTCACGCATCTGGGCGGCTCCCGGTGGTACGACAGGTCCACACCTGGGCGGAGACGCCGGCACGCTGACGGCCACAGTGCTTATTGGCAATACCATTGCGTCTGTTCTGATGTGGCGCAGAGTTCATCCGGCAGTCGCACGATAGCCTCCTCTTACCCCGGCCAGCGCGCCGGTTTAACTTGGAGAGGCGGTTTATGTACCGATACGATTCTGCTGGCAGTTTAGAAAACAAACCAAAGGTTCGGGATGGGGAGTGCGTGGCTCTCGTCCAAGAGTATGCTGGTGCGCCGCACAGCAGCACATGGCGGGCTGGTGAGCGGGTAGTAGAGTCGAGAGGGCTGCGTGCTGGCACCGCCATTGCCACATTCGCCAACGGGCGCTTCCCATCGGTTAAGATGCGCCGCCATGCGGCCTTTTTTTGCGCTACGGGCCGCGCGATGCAAATGGAAACGCCATCTACTTTTGGGTGATTGAGCAATACAATCACCCGCCGATCAAACTTATCCAGGCACGCATGTTAGATAAAAAACGTGGTCCCCAGGCGCGGGACGGCAGCTGGCCTGAAGCCAGCAATAACCCGGACGCCTTTTACGTGATCGAGTGACCATGCTGACCATTGTATTAGCGCTGGCACTCGCGGCGCCGTTACCCGCGCAGGACTACGCGTGTCCAAGCGAGCTAGCCCCATCTGCAATCAGTGTGATCCAGCCGCCGCCCGGCTGGACTGGCTTCATTCCAACTAAGATATTTCTCAACGCGGTGGGCATCAGCACCGGGCCTTTAGAGAACCGGGCCACCTTGATCGGGGACTATCGGAAGCTGACGCGCGAGGCGTTTACCGTGTCCTTTTCCTTGAAGGGACTGGAACGGTACGACCGCTGGGTGCTGTGCCAATACGGATTAGGAAACGAGATCGTTATTGCCAAGCTGCTGCGGGAGCCGGTTGCGCAATGTGTCGTCACCTATACTCCCGATAAATTCGGCGGCAAGACAATAAAGGTCGGTTGCCGCTGACCACTTTGGACTGATGGCTGTGGCGAGACGAACGAGAGAAGCCGCAATGAAAAAAGCCCGTATCAACGGTAATGCCGTTCAGTTAAGCAGTTTTTCTTAGAACCCGAATGGCATAGCGGTTTGGTTTTGCCTTGACGGCCCGGTCGAACTTTCGATCGGGCCGTTCGTCATTTAGGAGGCTAACCAGCCTTTCACGGAGGTGTTTCATGGACGCCGGCAGCTTGCCGTAAGACCTGGTCACAGCAGCCCAGTGCAGCTCGAACTGGATCAAGTGGAAGGCACGAATAAAGCTCACTTCCGTCGGCTCACATTTGACCGTTAAAGCCGCCTTGGCGATCTCCAGGCGTATCAGGTTATAAGCAATCAAGGTACCCCATATTTCCTGATAGACGCCATCGACGGTTCTTGAGCGCAGCGTGAGCGCCGTTCCCAACATCGTTTGCTTAAGCTCACGGTAACTCGTCTCAACGCCCCAGCGCCTCTCGTAGCAGCGGGCGATGTCGGCCGGTTTATAGCGCCGCCGGTCGCTCAACGAGGTGAGCAAGATGCGCTTGCGTGCTTGTGCATCGATGATAGTGAAGGCGCGCGCCTCCCAGAATTCCGGCAGCCGCTCGCACTTGGCGCGCGCTTGCGGCGACACGCGCATGCGAACGGTGCGGTCGTTGCCGTCTCCTTCGATCACTTCCCATTTCGTATTCGATTTTGCGGGAATGATGAAGTGACGATCAGAGCCATGTTGGACCAACGTGCACAGAATTTCCGCTCTCAAACCAGACTGGACATACGCTTGAGCCGCTAGCACCGCATCTTGCGCACGCCTGCCAGGACGGAAGCCGTAGCTATGCTCGCTGAAAGTGAGGTCAAGTATCGGTTGCAGCACTTGTAGCAGTGCTTGCTGGATCAGGCGATCCGTCACCGTCGGGATGCCAAGCTCGCGCTCGCCACCGTCAGGACTTCGGGATCGTTACCCGACGTACCGGACTGGGCCGATACGTCCCCGCCAACAATTGCTCTCGAATGAACGGCCACGCAGTCGCCAGATGTTGTGAAGTCTGGTTGATATCCAGTCCATCCACGCCAGCCGCTCCCTTGTTGGCACGTACACGCTTGAACGCTCGCCGCAGGTTCTCTTTCGTCAGCGCAGCTTGCAGCAGCGCCGACCCCGTGTCTCCGGTTGCATGTCGCGGGCAGATCGCTTCGTCGCTGAAAGCATCTGGCATGGCTTCACCTTGCCCTACGGCCTCCCGCCCCGCTTTCGCAGGCATCTGACGCTGTGCTTTCTGCATCGACATATCGGATTCACTCCTACTCGTTCAGTCCTTCGTCGGCGG
>CXWL01000447.1_pt1 | contig 13099 bp, 12 predicted proteins | sample 590931 | NCBI WGS metagenome assembly CXWL01 (sample SAMEA3498368, study PRJEB10139) | groundwater metagenome | biome: water well; material: biofilm material | place: Germany | collected 2015-04-27
GAAAATGCCTATCGGATTCGCCGCCGGCGAACACGCCAGGCGATTTTCGGCAAATCCTCCCAGGTCTATCCCAAGTACTACAGTCCCAGGCCATACAGCCGGAGTTTCGTCCGGCATCTCGATGTGTGGTATGCCCAGAGCCATCCGGACGAAGACTTCGCGGAGACGTTTGCCGTGTGGCTGACACCGGATTCCACGTGGCATGACCGGTATCGCGGGTGGCCGGTGTTGAAGAAGCTGAAATATGTCGATGCGTTAATGCAAGAGTTAGCCGAGGTCGAGCCAACCGTCGTGACCACCGAAGAGATAGATCCGCTCCCCAGCCTCAAGAAGACGCTACGCGAACATTACGAGCAGAAACGCGCGCACTATGGCGTGGAACATTCCCTCCTCTACGACCCCGACCTCAAGCGGCTGTTTTCGGAAGGGTCGGCGCAGCCGGGTAAGCCCAGTGCCGCGACCTTTCTCAACCGGTTTCGGCGGGAAGTGCGTCGTAAGGTCGCGAGTTGGACCGGAGAGTACCAGTACACTATCGACCAGGTGCTGGAGGACATGATCCAACGGTGTCGCCAATTGGATCTTCGCCTGTCGGTGGCAGAAGAACAGGCCAAGCTGGACTTCACCATTCTGCTGACGGTACACACGATGAATTATCTGCGTAGCGGCCGACATCGGGTGGCCCTATGAGGCGACTGCGTATTCTCGTGCTGATGCATGAAGACCTGGTGCCGCCGGATGAGCTGAACGGCCATGACCTGAGCAAGGTCGGATGGAAGACCGAATATGATGTTGTGTCGACACTGAGGAAATTGGGCCACGAGGTGCATCCGCTCGGAGTGAAGAGCGATTTAGGAGTGATCCGGACGGCGATCGAAGAATGGCGTCCGCACATCGCCTTTAATCTACTGGAGGAATTTGACGGGATATCGGTGTATGATCAGAATGTTGTGTCATACCTCGAGTTGCTGCACGTGCCGTATACCGGCTGTAATCCCCGCGGGCTTATGTTGTCGCGCGATAAAGCTCTTACGAAAAAGGTTCTTTCATATCACCGGATTCCCTATCCCGACTTCATAGTCGTGCCGCAAGGCCGGAGCACCAAGCGACCCAAAGAATTAACATTCCCTCTCATCGTCAAGTCCATCAGCGAAGAAGCGTCGTTAGGCATCTCCCAAGCGTCGATCGTGGAAGACGACGAGAAGCTCAAAGAGCGCGTGACCTTCATTCACCAGAGCATCGGTACCGGTGCCCTGGTGGAACAGTATATCGAGGGGCGTGAGTTTTATGTCGGCATCATGGGCAACGGGCATCTTCAAGTGTTGCCCGTGTGGGAATTGATCATGGACAAGCTTCCCGAGGATGCCAGGCGAATCGCCACTCAGCGGGTGAAATGGAGCCGGAAGTATCAAGACAAGTACGGTATCACATCGGAAGAGGCCAAGAATCTTCCGGCCGGGAAGGCGGAGGAGATTCAGCACCTCGCCAAACGGGTGTATCGAGCGCTCGGTCTCAGTGGGTATGCGCGAATCGATGTGCGCATGGATGCGGAAGGGAAGGTCTATGTGCTTGAGGCGAATCCCAATCCTCAAATCGCACACGAGGAGGATTTCGCTGATTCTGCCGAGAAGGCCGACTATAGCTACAAAGATTTGCTCCAGGAACTGCTGAATGTCGGCCTGCGCTGGCAGCCGGCCAAAGCCGCTTAGTCTCCCGCAAGCAATCATCTCTAGATCTTGAGATAGAAATCAGCCGGCGCTTGGCCTGTTGAATCACCGAAAGGCGATTGCTACCAGCTGTGCGACTTGCATGTCTAGGGAGAGCGTCNNTCGTGGAGATTCACCATCAACGTTGATGACAGCGCAATGTTGTGAATGACTTGATACTCGAGCGAGAGGCCGATGGGAATGTACCAACTCGTGTCGTTTCGATTGATTTGCGAAAGGCCAGTGCCGCGGTCCAGATCGGCGTGGATGAGACCGATTCCGGTGAAGGGGACGAGGTTGATCCCGTTATTCAGCCGGAGGTGGTATTTCCCGACTCCGGCAAACGCAATCTGAAAGAGATTGCCGGTGGGACTGATCTGCATCATCGGTCCGAAGGAAAAGTTCCGATCGGCATAGTAGTCGACATTGAACCCGAGGGCGAAGACGGTTCCATTCACCGTGCCAGTCGTTAGCCCAAGATCTGACCCAAATCCCCACCGGTTCTCATCTGCACGGACTTGCCTGGGGGAGATACTGCTCCAAATCAGAATGGCCAGTGCGAACGTTCCAATGAGGTGACGTGTCCAGGTGGTCGGTGTGAAGACATAGTGTGAACGCATGTCGGGAATCTAGCATAGCGTTTTGATTCGAACAAGGCGCTTGAGAGTCGAGTCGCAGGTGCAGTACCCTCGCATGGCGCTCATCGACCTGCTGGGGGAGATTCGTTACCATGACACCGAAAGATGCTGCTGCCGGCCTGTTCGCCGCCCTTCCGAAACCTATCTCGGTCGATCAGATCCAAGAGTACGGGATTGAAGTCACCGAGTCTCAGGCCTGCCATATCGCGCGGGAAATCCTGTCGCTGAACCTCTATTGGATTCTTGCGGCGGTTGATGCCCACATTCTCCAGAAGTACCGGGCGTTGATCGGCGGGCTCTTGCTCGAATCGGTCACCGCTGAATGGTCGTCGGATACATTCGGCTTGGAGCAGTGGGGCGGGTATCGGCAGGAACTGGATGAGCGGCGGGAGTACTATGCGCGACTTATGGACGACCGGTTGAACCCGATGGGGCTCAGCGCGGAAGCCGCCACGCTGTTAGAAGACCGAGGTGTGGTGTCGTCCGACGATCGGCCAAAGTTGCTGATGCTCTTGATCGACTACGCACCAGTCGATCAGTACGCGGAACTCCTTGACGACGTCAGGTAATTTCCTGCCTCAAGCGCGCTCCCCCTACAAGTATCGGTGAGACAACACCTTCCCGCTCTTGTCGAGTTCGTACAGGAGCGGAGCGCCGGTGGGGATGTTGAGCTCCAACACCTGCTCCTTCGAGAGTTGCTCCAATTCCATAACCAGTGCGCGCAGGCTGTTGCCGTGGGCGGCAATCAGAATCGTTTCGTCCTTNNGCCAGGCGCAAGGTTTCATTGGCCCGGGCCAGCACCGAGGTAAACGCCCGGTTGAAAGAGAAGCCGCGCAGTTTATCGCCGGCATTCTTGGCTTCCTGGATGCCGCGCGGGGACAGCGGGACATCGACCCAACCGGTGAACCGGTTTTCCAGATTCCATTGCGATTCACCATGACGCAGCAAGACCAAGCGAGCCATAACCAGATCCTCCGTCTCGAGTGAGAGAGCCAAATCACCGGACTGAGAATAGCGGATCGTTGCGGTAAGTCAAGGCCTGGTCGGAGAATCTTCAGGGTCAGTGACTATTCAGTGGGAGTTCTGGAGAATAACAGGACGAAAATGTATCCGGCTGCTACGACGTAACCTACCGTCAGCATTGACAAAACCTATAAAGAATTGGCGCTAAACAGAGCAGATCCGGCTCTCTGCTACACTAATGCATGGTAATCGTTCTAACGGAGTAATTCTTAAGTGTTGCCAAACCTCTAGATTCGAGGGTGGGTGACATCACCTTAGACATCTCCGGCCGATCACAATCTCATGTCGAGTCAGGAGGAGGTACCCATGACCGAACGATTTTCATCGCCTTGGATCTACCTTTGCCTAGCCGTTATCTTTTGTGTGGCAGGGTGCAACAATGATGAGTCCATTCAGCAAGGGCCAGGGGCTACTGGGGGACTCACGAGTTCGGCGAATGATTTCGGCGGATCCGGTGTGGTCATGAACAGTGGAATTGCAGGACCCTTTGTCTTGTTCCAAAATGACTCCGTGTCCCGAATGACCAATCGCGACGGTGGCGCGGTGAAGCCGACCGGGGTGAACAACATTTACTCCCTTGGTGCCTATGTTGATCCGAACGACGCCAATCGCATCAAGTTTTTCGTCAATGATCGGGTAAATAATCGGGTGTTGATCTTTAATATAATTCCCCAAAACGGCACGGCTGTGCCGGATGTTGTTGTGGGGCAGGCTGACTTCGTTTCCAGCGCGGCCAATGCTGGTGGAGTTCCTTCCACTGCGGGATTCAGTGAAAATGTGCATATGTCGGTCTGTTCCAATGGGAACATGTTCGTCGCTGATCGGCAAAACAACCGGGTGATGGCCTATAACCGTGTCCCGACCAGCAATGGCGCAACGGCGGATTTCGTTATCGGACAGCCTGATTTCGTGTCGGTCGGCCAAGTCAATCCGCCGTCGGCGAGTTCTCTATTTCATCCCTATGCCGCCTATTGCATGGCCAACAAGTTATTCGTGGTCGACAAGGACAATAACCGGATCCTGGTGTATGACCCCATCCCGTCTACCACCAATCCTGTGGCATCATACGTCATCGGCCAGCCTGGTTTTGTGACCAATGCGGCGGGGTGCACGCCGGCCGGACTCAACAGTCCTTACGAAATTCTGCGGGTGGGAGATACTTTCTATATTGCCGATGGTGGCAATCACCGTGTCTTGAAATTTGACACCATACCTGGGGCCACTGGTGTATCTGCGACGGCGGTGCTGGGGCAGGGGGATCTTACATCCTGCCTCGCCAACAGAGGCGTCGGGGCGCCGACCGAGAAGACCCTCAATTTCCCCAACGCGTTGGCCGCCAACGGCAGCCGAGTGGCTGTGAGCGATCACACAAACAACCGCGTCATGTTGTTCGACCTTCCAATCACGACCGACCAGTCGGCATCGTCGCAAATCGGTCAGCCGGGGTTCATTACGGCCACGACGGTTGATCCCCCGACGGCGACGTCGATCAGATCGACGAAAGGGTTGATTTTTGACCAGGGCCACCTCTGGATTGGGGATGGACAGAACCATCGTGTGGTCGTCATCGCCACACCGTAATCTACGGGCATTAATTGGGCCGGCGTGAGGGGCGGACCTGAAGCCCCTTGCCGGCGGTGGCAACTATTTCAAGAACCTTGTTTATTGCATATAAGCAGTAAAAGCCCTCGCTGTATTCCTCACCCCTGACTTCCTCGCAGCCCTCGCGTACTCCGAGTAGGCCGATCAGTCCGTGGTGCTACCGGCTCGGTTGCAATCAGCGTAGTCTGGCAGTACCATGCCGACCACTCCTGCCCTATGGGATCGAGCTATCCATGACGACTTCTTCAGCAAACAGCGCCGACTGGTCTCCCCTTGAAGCCTGGTGGTCCGGGATGGGCGCGCGGCTCGCAGTTCTGGACCGGGCGCAGGCCTTCTTCACCGCCGTTCAGGCGGGCAATCATTTCGACCGCATTGCCCAGGTCGGCGCGCAGGCCGACTATGTTCTGTTCGTGCTCATGCGCTACTGGGTGCCGACCGTGCTGCCTCCGCCGGGCCGTGAACGTTTAACCAAGAGCGATCCGGACTACTGGCTTGAATCGGAACACATTCTCAAGGCGGCCGCCGTTCGCTTGCGGGAACTGAAGCCGCTGATCGAGTTGCTGACCGCCCCTGGTCCCTTATCCGAATCCGCTCAGGGCAAAAGCCTGAGCGCATCACCTGTTACAGAACTCGAGCTGGCGAACATCGTCGAAGGGATTGCCGAAGCTGCAGGCACCTATGGAGGCCCGGACTACACCTCGATCGTCAAAGCATTTGATCCCGTTCCGCTCCGCCAAACCCAGCCGTTCAAGCATAACAAGAAGCATAGTGCCGAACTGTGGGTCGTCTTTTTGTTGCGTGAACATTTCCGCAGTCTCGGGCTGGGGAAGGACCGCTACTGGCCGTTGGTTGCGCCGCTCTGCGCGGCCGCCGGCATTCTGAATTCCAATGGCCAGCCCTATCCGCCGGACGAACTCAAGTCCTGGTGGCAGAAAAACTGGCCGCGCACCTACACGCAACTGGAACAGCGACAGGAAGCGACCGATGCGGGTGGAGCTGCGTACGAACAAGACTTTCAATGGTTCCAGGCCTGGATGGGATGGCAGCAGGGAAGAGGCTGACGGAATATCTCAGGCCGGCGGTCCCTGGAACTAGGTCGAGACGGTCGAAACAGGCTTCGCAGGACGCGTCGGAATCTTATCTCCGTCCAACTGTCCTTCCTCAATCATCTTGGCAAGGCCCGCCAGGGCGATCACATAGAGCACAATCCCCACGTAGATGACATAGGGTTGGACTCCGCCCGCTTCCTTCAGTGCGGCCTCCTGCGCCGCCGGGTTGAGCTTTCCTGCTTTCTTGATCTCTGCGATCTCTTCTTTGCAGTGCCAGTAGTACAGGTAATTGGCCGTGGCGCCGGCCATGACGCTCCACACGAGGCCGACGGTCATATCGCCGGTGACATAGGTCGAGGCCATGGGGCCGATGGCGTACACAAAGGCGTGCAGGTACATCTTCCGGTAGAGAAACCAGAGAAACGAGATGTAGAGGAAGGCGGGCCAGTTCCAACTGAGGGCGAATTTAGGTTGCCCGTCGGAGGAAAACTTTTTGAACTGTTCGAGGTAACAATCGGCCTTCGGGCCGACGAACTGCCGCCAGAGATCCTGGTCGGATGCCATGGGAGCATAGGGCGCTGCTTCGGGTGGCGCATCAACGGTGGTACTCCCTGCCGAGTCGGCAGGGGATGTCACAGCGAGCGCCCGGCCGCATTGAGCACAGAAGTTGGCATCTTCAGAATTCTGTTGCCGACAGTGCTGACAGGATTTCATGGACATGCAGCTTACCACACTCGGACATCCTGGCTGAGGTCTTATTGCGAGGAGCTGGATGGATCACAGTCTGGCACAGGGAGAGGGAGTGAGCCTTGGTATATCGGTGTCAGATCACCGTGAAAACCGGACGGCTATCCTCCTGGCCGGCCTTCGCCGTTATTGATTTCGACTCAACCCTATGCTAGCTTTCCCCTTCTTTCTTGAGGGGATACGTCTGCTATGCCGACAGAGGAACTCAAAGATTTCGCCGCCAAGTATTTGATGCAAACCTATGCGCGCCAGCCGATTTCAATTGTGCGGGGGCGTGGGGCCAAGGTCTACGACATGGAAGGCCGGGAGTACATCGACTNNCGGCCATCCTGATTTGGTGCAAGCGATCCAGCGCCAGGCGGCGCAGCTGATCCACGTCTCGAATCTCTACTATACCGAGCCGCAGGTCAGACTCGCGCAAATGCTGGTCGATCATTCGTGCGCCGACCGGGTCTTTTTCTGTAACAGCGGCGCGGAGGCGAATGAAGCGGCGATCAAGCTGGCGCGGCGCTACGGGCATGAGAAGCACGGAGCGAACCGGTTCGAGATCATCACGATGAAGAACTCTTTCCACGGTCGCACGATGGCGACGTTGACGGCGACCGGCCAGGAGAAGGTACAGAAAGGCTTCGAGCCGCTCGTTCCGGGGTTTGTCTATGCGCCCTTCAACGATTTTGCGGCGCTCGAATCGCTCGTGACGGACAAGACGACCGCGATCATGCTGGAACCGATCCAGGGTGAGGGAGGCGTGCATGTCGCCGATCAAGCCTATCTGAAGAATCTACGAGAGCTCTGCACGCAGAAGGATATTCTCCTGATTTTCGACGAAGTCCAGACCGGAATGGGGCGAACGGGGACGTTGTTTGCCTATGAACAGCTGGGCGTGGAGCCCGACATCATGACGCTTGCCAAGGGACTCGGTGGCGGTATGCCGATCGGGGCCTGTCTGGCAAAGGACGCAGTCGCGGCGGTGTTCACTGCCGGGACGCATGCCTCGACGTTCGGCGGCAATCCGTTGGCCTGTGCTGCGGGGCTCGCTGTCTGTCGGATCTTGATCGAAGGCCGGGTGCTTGAGCAGGCCCGGCGCATGGGAGACTATCTGGCCAAAGGGCTGGCCGACTTCAAAGACCGCCATCGTGCGGTGCGGGATGTTCGGGGGCTGGGCTTGTTGCAGGGACTGGAAGTGGAGATCGATGCGAAGGCGGTGGTCGCGGACTGTTTGACCCGCGGCGTGCTGGTGAATGCCACCAGCGAACGGGTGCTGCGCTTTGTGCCGCCGCTGATCATTGCCCAAGCGGAAATCGATCGCGTCTTGGAGACGCTGTCGTCGATCTTCAATCAGCGGACGATGGCGGAAAAGGATCAGCATCACTGATATGGCAACCTCACGCGTGTCGAAGAAGCGGACCGTCGCGTTTGCGAAAGATTTGCTGGATGTGGCGACGATGCCGCGTCCCCAAATCGATGCGTTGCTTCGGCTGGCGACCGAACTGAAGACGAAGTTGCGGCGGGGATCCTCGCATTCCTTGTTGGAAGGAAAGACGCTCGGGCTGCTCTTTCAGAAGCCGTCGACAAGGACCAGGGTCTCGTTCGAAGCCGGCATGAATCAGTTGGGCGGCCACGCGATGGTCTTGCCCATCGCGGATATTCAGCTGTCGCGGGGCGAGAGTGTGGCGGATACCGCGCGGGTGCTGTCCCGCTATCTCGACGGGATCGTCATACGCACCTACGATCACGGCATCGTGCAGGAGTGGGCGGAGGAAGCCACCATGCCGGTGATCAACGGATTAACCGACCTGAGCCATCCTTGCCAGGCGTTGTCGGACTTGATGACGATCATGGAGAAGAAGGGGCGCCTCAAAGGGCTGAAACTCGCCTATATCGGCGACGGAAACAATGTAGCCAATTCGTTGATTGAAGCGGCCGCGAAGGTGGGGATGCACATCGCCTTGGGCTGTCCGGTCGGGTATCAGCCGGATCAGCATGTGGTGGATCGGGCGCGGCAGGAGGCCGCTCGTAACGGCTCGGATATCGAAGTGGGAGTCGATCCGCAGATTGCCGTGAAAGATGCCGATGTACTCTACACCGATGTGTGGATCAGCATGGGGCGTGAACGGGAGCAGGCGCGTCGCCTGCGGACGCTTGCTCCCTATCAGTTGAACGGGCGTTTATTGCAGAGGGCGAAGCCCGATGCCATCGTCATGCATTGCCTGCCGGCGCATCGTGGAGAAGAAATTACCGCCGACGTGCTCGACGGGCCGCAGTCCGTCGTGATCGATCAAGCAGAAAACCGGCTGCATATGCAGAAAGCGATCTTGGTTCAGTTGCTGACTCAGAAGAAAGGCAGGGCATAAGCGTTCATCATGAAACCAAAACCGATTAAGAAAGTGGTGCTGGCCTATTCCGGCGGACTCGACACGTCGGTCATCCTCAAATGGCTGCAGGAAACCTATCACGCGGAAATCATTGCCTTCTGCGCCGACCTTGGTCAGGGCGAAGATCTGCAGGCGATCAAGGCCAAAGCGAAGAAACTCGGCGTGAAAAAAGTCTATGTCGAAGATCTGCGCGAAACCTTCGTGAAGGACTATGTGTTTCCGATGTTGCGCGGGAACGCCATGTACGAAGGCTGCTACCTTCTGGGCACGTCGATTGCGCGTCCGCTCATCGCACGCCGCCAGGCCGAAATTGCGTTGCAGGAAGGCGCCGAGGCCGTATCCCATGGGGCAACCGGAAAAGGGAACGATCAGGTCCGGTTCGAGTTGACCTACACCGCGCTGGCTCCGGATCTCAAGATTATCGCGCCGTGGCGCGAGTGGACGCTCCGGTCCCGGCGTGAGTGTATCGAATATGCCGACAAGCACGGCATTCCCGTGACGGCCACGAAAGCCAAGCCGTACAGCATGGATCTGAATCTGTTCCATGTGAGCTACGAGGGCGGCATCCTCGAAGATCCCTGGAAGTCGCCGCCGGATGAAATTTTCCAGATGACCGTGTCTCCGGAGCACGCGCCGAACAAGCCGCTGGAAGTCGAAATCGAGTATGAGCAGGGGAACCCGGTCGCCGTCAACGGCAAGAAGATGAGCCCGGCTAAACTACTGGCATACCTCAACAAGCTGGGCGGGGCCCATGGCGTCGGCCGTGTCGATCTGGTTGAGAATCGTTATGTCGGGATGAAGTCCCGCGGCGTGTACGAAACGCCTGGCGGGACGATCCTGCACGTTGCGCATCGCGGACTCGAATCGCTCACGATGGATCGGGAGGTCCTGCACTTCCGTGACAGCCTGATCCCGCGGTTTGCCGATCTGATCTACAACGGGTACTGGTTCAGCCCGGAGCGGGAGATGATCCAGGTGGCTATCGACGAAGCACAAAAAGATGTCTCGGGGACCGCGCGGGTAAAGCTCTACAAGGGCAGCTGCACGCTTGCTGGCCGCAAGTCCAAGAATTCGTTGTATCGGCTGGATATTGCCACGTTTGAAGAAGACGATGTGTACAACCAGAAAGATGCCGAGGGTTTCATCCGGTTGAACGCGCTGCGGTTGAAGATCCGGGCGCAAAGGCGGAAAGCGAAGTCCTAATGGCCAGTCGGAGATCCGGCAAAGCAGTATCAGGCAAGCAGCCGAGTAAAGCGTGGGCGGGACGCTTTCGGGAACCTACCGATCGGTTAGTGGAAGCCTTCACACGATCCATTGCGGTGGATAAGCGGCTGTACGCGCACGATATCCGCGGCAGCATCGCCCATTGCCGGACGCTGACCAAGGCCGGTGTGCTCAGCCGCCGCGAGACCGCGACGATCGTGCGCGGCTTGCAGTTGGTGCAGCACGAGCTGGAGCGCGAGCGGTTCACGTTTCTGCCGGAAGACGAAGATATTCATATGGCGATCGAGCGCCGATTGACCGAGTTGATCGGTCCGGTCGGCGGCAAATTGCATACGGGCCGCAGCCGGAACGATCAAGTGGCGCTCGATGTGCGGCTCTATGTGCGTGATCAGCTCACGGTCCTCATTGGGCGGCTTACGGAATTTCAGCGCGTGCTCGTGACCCAGGCGACGGAACATCTCGATGTGCCGATGCCGGGCTACACGCATCTGCAGCGCGCGCAGCCGGTGTTGCTGGCGCATCATTTTCTCGCGTATGTGGAAATGTTTATGCGCGACAACGCGCGTCTTGCGGATGCCCGGACGCGTGTCAACGTGATGCCGCTGGGATCCGGGGCGCTGGCGGGGTCGAATTATCCGGTGGACCGGCTCTATACCGCGGCCTTGTTGGACTTTCCCGCAGTTACGCACAACAGTCTCGATGCGGTGTCCGACCGGGACTTCATGATCGAAGTGGCGGCGGCGCTGGCGGTCGTCATGATGCATTTGTCTCGCATGAGCGAGGAGCTCATCATCTGGGCCACGCAGGAATTTCATTTTGTCGATCTGCCGGACGGATTCTGTACCGGCAGCAGCATGATGCCCCAGAAAAAGAATCCTGATGTTCCTGAGCTGGTGCGTGGAAAGACCGGCCGCGTCTACGGCCATCTCATCGGATTGCTGACGACGTTGAAAGCCCTGCCGCTCAGCTACAACCGCGATTTGCAGGAAGATAAACCGGCGCTATTCGACGCACTCGACACGACGCAAGACTGTGTCGAAGTCATGACGGAGTTGATGCGCCGGCTCAAAGTGGATCGAGCCGCGCTGACTCGCGCCTTGATAGGGGGCGGGATGTTGGCGACGGAGCTGGCTGACTATTTAGTGATCAAGGGTGTACCATTTCGAGAAGCGCACGCGATTACCGGCCGGATCGTGCGCTGGGCGCTGGATGCCGGGCGCGAACTCTCCGAACTCACGGTCAAAGAGCTCTGTGTCTTTTCGCCCCGCTTCGAGAAGTCCGTGCTGGAGCGGCTCACGGTGCAGGGAGCCATCGACCGGAAGGCACAGATCGGCGGGACTGCCAGGTTGCAAGTGGTTCGCCGCCTCAAAGAGCTGGCGAAGTTGTTGGCATGAAACAAACGAGAGACGGTTTTCTTGCTGGTGTGAGCCTGACCGTATTGACTGTCGTGACGGGTTGCGGCGTCGTGGGTGCTCCGGTTGCTCCGGAGAACGTAGGCGTCAATCCGACGATTGCCAGACAGAAGACGGAGTTGAAGAAATTGGGCGAGCCTCAAGAGGCAGCCAATACCACAGTGTCTTCGGATCAGGTCGCGCCGGGCGAGATCAAAGGGCAGGATGAAGAGTTGCCGCCGTTACGGCCGGTCGGAACGAGGTAATGGCGGCAGGGAATTCGCGGTGAGCGGGATCAACGTACTGAACGAGGATTTTCACGATGCATGACTTCGAGTATCACCAGGGCGAGTTATATTGCGAACAGGTGCCGATCAGCCGAATCGCCAAAGAAGTCGGTACGCCCTGCTATGTCTATAGCCATTCGACGCTCATCCGGCATTTCAGGGCGTACGATAGTGCCTTCAAGAACATCCCCCATGTCATCGCCTTTGCCATGAAGTCGAACTCGAATTTGGCCATCCTCAGTCTGATGGCCAGAGAGGGCAGCGGCGTCGACATTGTCTCAGGCGGCGAGTTGTTTCGCGCGCTGAAATCCGGTGTCCCGGCTTCCAAGATTGTCTTTGCCGGAGTCGGGAAAACCGCCGACGAAATCCGTGAGGCCCTCAAGGCCGATATCCTGATGTTCAATATCGAGTCGTCGGCTGAACTGCAGGCGATCCAAGAGGTTGCGGCGTCCATCGGCAAGAAAGCCCGCATTGCCCTACGGATCAATCCGGATGTCGATCCCAAAACGCATCCCTATATTTCGACGGGGATGAAGAAGAGCAAGTTCGGGATTGCCGCAGACCGCGCACTGCAAGAATACAAGACGGCTGCCTCGCTGAGCCATATCGACGTGGTCGGGGTTCATGCCCATATCGGGTCTCAGCTCACCGAGGTGACTCCGTTCGTCGATTCGTTAAAGAAGGTCGTCGGGCTCATCGGAACACTGAAAGCACAGGGAATCAACATTCGGTATCTGAACATTGGTGGCGGGTTGGGTATTACCTATTCCGAGGAAAAGCCTCCGTTGCCTCAAGAGTTGTCGGATGCGATTTTACCGATCATCACCGATCTGGGTCTAACGCTAGTGATGGAGCCGGGGCGTGTCATCGTCGGGAATGCCGGCATCCTCGTGACGAAGGCGTTGTACTTGAAAGAAGGGGAGGCCAAGAGCTTTGTCATCGTCGATGCGGCGATGAATGATCTCATTCGTCCCAGCCTCTATGGCGCCTATCATGAAATCAAGCCGGTCAATGAAGAGGCCGGTCATCGAGCCAAGCAGCAGGTCGATATCGTTGGTCC
>CXWL01111981.1_pt1 | contig 13099 bp, 12 predicted proteins | sample 590931 | NCBI WGS metagenome assembly CXWL01 (sample SAMEA3498368, study PRJEB10139) | groundwater metagenome | biome: water well; material: biofilm material | place: Germany | collected 2015-04-27
TTCGCACACCGGCCTTGCCGCGGCGCTGCATGGACTGGGCCAACTGGACGCGGCGGTGGATATGTTCCGCCACGCCATCGCGCTCGCGCCCGACCAGATCGACGCCCGCCTCAATCTCGGCACTACCCTGCTTCGCCTCGGGCAGTTCGACGCCGCGGCGGCCGCCTACGCTGCCGTGCTGCAGCTGCGTCCTGACCATTACGATGCCCATTTCAACCTTGGCATCAGCCTGGACGGAACCGGGCAACACGAGGCCGCACTGGCCAGCTACCGGCAGGCGCTGGCGGCGCGGCCATCTGACGTGAATGCGCAACGCAATATCTCGGCCGTGCTGGCCCGGCTCGGCCGGCTTGAGGAAGCGTTGGCGTTCCGCCGGGCAGTCCTGGACACGGACCCGGAAAACGGCCAGTTCCACTTTGACGTGGCCCAGTCGCTGCACGGCATGAGCCAGTTTCCGCTTGCCATGGACAGCCTGAAACGCGCGCTGCAACTGCGTCCAGAGGATGCATCGGTTTACACCTATCTCGCCTTCCTGCAGATGGAGGCTGGCGAACGTGACCATTCGCTGGAAAGCTACAAGCGCGCGTTGGCACTCGACCCCTGTCCCGGCGCCTACAGCAATATGCTGTTTGCACTAAGCCACTGCACCAATGATCCGGATGAACTACTCGCCGAGCACCTTCGTTTCGCCGAACTGTTTGAGCTTCCGGTGCGGGCGCAGCGCAGCGCGCATCCCAACCTGCCCGACGCCGGACGGCGCCTGAACGTTGGATTCGTGTCGGCCGACTTGTATAACCACGCGGTGTCGACGTTTATCGAACCGATCTTCGAACTGCTTACCCACAGCACCGATTTGACGCTGTTCGCTTACAGCAATAGCCGGACCGACGACCTGATCACCGAGCGGCTACGCAGGTATATTCCCAACTGGCGCCGGATCCATGCGCTCGACGACGAAGCCGCCGAGCGCATGATCCGCGCCGACGGCATCGACATACTGATCGACTTGTCCGGCCACTCGGGCGGCAATCGCTTGCCGCTGTTCGCACGCAAGCCGGCCCCGGTCCAGGCAAGCTGGATCGGCTATGCGGGCACGACCGGGCTGGAGGCCATGGATTACTACCTGAGCGATGGCTTCCATCTGCCGGAAGGCCGCTACGATGAGCAGTTTACGGAAAAAATCGTGCGCCTCCCGCTCGGTGCGCCATTCACGCCTGAACCGTACGCCCCCGATGTCAACCCCCTGCCCGCCCTCGGCAACGGCTACCTGACGTTCGGCACCTTCAACCGCGCCAACAAGCTCAGCCCTGAGGTAATTGCCCTATGGGCGAAATTGCTGCATGCCATACCGGACTCGCAGCTGGTGCTCGGCGGCCTGCATGCGGGTGCGGACAAGGTCGTGATCGGCTGGTTCATGAATGAAGGTATCGACGCCGCGCGCCTGCGCGTGCAGCCGCGCGGCACCGTGAGCGAATACCTCGCAGCGCACCACCAGATCGATATTTGCCTTTCCGCCTTTCCCTATACTGGCGCGACCACCGTCTGCCACGCGCTGTGGATGGGCGTGCCTACCTTGACCAATACGGGGCCGACCAATCCAAGCCACGCCGCGGTCTGCTTCATGGCCCACCTCGGCCTGAGCTCGTTTGTCGCCGATGACGACGAGCATTTCGTCAGGCTTGGCGTGTTCCTGTCACAAAACCTGNNCTGGCGGGCCTGCGCGCCAGCATGCGCGAGCGCTTCAACGCCTCGGTGGTGGGCCACCCGGTCGTCGCCGCCGCCGGCCTTGAACGCGCCCTGCGCCTGATGTGGGAGCGCTGGTGCGCCGGCCTGCCGCCGGAATCGATGCGGGTACGCTTGTCCGACCTGATGACATCCGAACCGGAGCCGGAGCCGGAAGCATGAAGGACATCCGCCACCACGCCGACCTGGCCGTCAACGGCGCCGCCCCCGCATTCGACCAGATGTTGCATGTCGGCCGCCCCAACATGGGCGACCGTGACGCCTTCATGCAGTACGCTGCCGACATCTTCGACCGCCGCTGGCTCAGCAACAACGGTCCGCTGGTGCAGGAATTCGAAGCCGAAGTGGCGCGCCACCTCGGGGTCAAGCATTGCGTGGCCATGTGCAACGGCACCATCGCGCTGGAAATCGCCATTCGCGCCCTCGGCCTGGAAGGCGAGGTGATCGTCCCGTCGTACACCTTCGTGGCCACCGCCCACGCCCTGCAGTGGCAGTCGATCACGCCGGTGTTCGCCGACGTCGACCCGGCCACGCACACCCTGTCGCCGGCCGCGGTGCGGCGCATGATCACGCCGCGCACCAGCGGCATCATCGGCGTGCATTTGTGGGGCCGCGGCGCGCCGGTGGCGGAACTGCAGGATATCGCCGACGAGCATGGGCTGAAACTGATGTTTGACGCCGCCCATGCCTTCTCGTGCACCTACCAGGGCCGCATGATCGGCAGCTTCGGCGCCTGCGAAGTGCTGAGCTTCCATGCCACCAAGTTCTTCAATACCTTCGAGGGCGGCGCGGTCGTCACCAACGACGACGCCCTCGCCGAGGCGATGCGGTTGATGCGCAACTTCGGCTTTGCCGACCTCGACAAGGTGATCCACCCCGGCACCAACGGCAAGATGATCGAGATCGCCGCCGCCATGGGCCTGGTCAACCTGCGCTCGCTGGATGACGTGATCGCCGCCAACCGGGGCAACTACCTGGCCTACCGCGATGCGCTGCGCGGCATCGACGGCGTGCGCCTGCTCGAATACGATGAGTCCGAGCGCAACAACTACCAATATATCGTGCTGGAAGTGGACGAAGGCTGCGCGATCTCGCGCGACACCCTGGTCGCCGCATTGCGGGCCGAAAATGTCATGGCGCGGCGCTACTTCTGGCCGGGCTGCCACAATATGGAGCCGTACCGCAGCCTGTTCCCGCACGCCAGCCTGGTGCTGCCCGACACGAACAAGGTCGCCGGCAGCGTGATCGTGCTGCCGACCGGCCAGACCATGACTACCGAGATGGTCGCCACCGTGGCCCAGATCATCCGCACCGCCATCGGCGCGCCTGCCTGAGCGGTTTTGTTAGCGGCCTGCAAACTTCTGCAGGCCGCTTCCATCTTTTTTCATCTTTTTTAAGAAAATTTCCACACGGCATTTAATGAACGGGCGCAACTGGTCGCTTTGTGCATGTGAGAGCAGGAAAACCCGATGCTCCGAACTGCAAACACCTAACCAGGAGTAACAACATGCTGAGTCTTCACACCAATAGCGCCGCCCTGTCCGCACAAAGCTCGATCAGCCGCACCCAAGGCAGCCTGTCGACCTCGATGACCCGCCTGAGCACCGGCTTCCGCATCAACTCGGCGATGGACGACGCTGCCGGCCTGCAGATCGCAACCCGCCTGAAAGCACAAACCAGCGGTATGGCCATGGCCATGCGCAACACCCAGAACGCCATCTCGATGATGCAGACCGCCGAAGGCGCGCTCGGCGAGACCAGCAACATCCTGATCCGCATGAAGGATCTGGCGACCCAGTCGGCTGACGCATCGTCGACCGCCTCCGACAAGAGCGCAATGCAGTCGGAATACGACGCACTGGCTTCCGAGCTGAGCAACATCGTCGGCAACACCTCCTTCGGTGGCGCCAAGCTGCTGACCAAGGCAGCCGACGCAACCGCGAAATCAAACGCCGCTACCGCCAGCACCGCTGACGCTGCCGCATCGACCAGCGCCGCCGCTACCGCCGTGTCGTCGACTGCTGATTACAACACCGCCGCTGCCACCTTCACCTCGACGCCTAACCAGACCAATGCGGACGCAATGGAAGCAGCCCGCGTCACCATGGTAGCCGACCAGGCTTCTGCAGACGCGGCCGCCGCTAAGTCGACCGCATCGGCTGCATACAACGTCGCTGCCCAGGCATCGGTAGACAGCGGCAAGTTCGCCGCATCGATGGACTTCCAGATCGGCGCATCGACCTCGGAAAAGATGGGCCTGGACCTGTCGGCTACCCTGACCACCCTGCACTCGGAACTGGGCGCAACCAGCGTCAACTACAACTCGTTCGGCGCTGCGCTGGGCCTGAAGGGTTCCGAACTGACCGCCGCCGGTTCGGCGTCGACCACCATCGACAAGCTGTCGGCAGCGATCGCTNNTGGCACTCGGTGCTGCTGCAAACCGCCTCGAACACGTCGCCACCAACCTGGCTAACGTATCGAGCAACACCGAAGCTGCTGCCGGCCGTATCATGGACGTCGACTTCGCGACCGAAAGCTCGACCATGACGTCGAACCAGATGCTGCTGCAAGCTGGCACCGCGATGCTCAAGCAGAGCAACAGCATGTCGTCGATGGTGATGTCCCTGCTGCAGTAATCGCCGCAAACTCCCCCCGCCTCCGGGCGGGTCAAGAGCCAGCCGGCAAACCCGGCTGGCTTTTTTTATGTCCCTCTTCTGGCGGCTGACCATGGCAACCATCCAACTCGCAGCGCTGCTCCCCCTCCCCGTCACCCCGCTCGCGCCCGCCGTGCAGCATGGCGCGGCCACGTTCCCGGCACTGCCGGTGTCGCTGCCGCTGGCCTCCGCCGCCGATGCGGCGCCGGCCGGGAGCATGGCCGCCGCGCTGGCCGCCAATCCCGGCGCCGCGATGGCCGAAGCGGCCTCGATGCGGCCGGACCAGCTGTTCATGTCGCGCCAGCTGGCCTGGCCCGCGCTCGACGGCGCCGCGCTGGCCAACGCCTGGCGCGGCATGGCGGCCACCTATGGCCTGCAACTGGCCGCCCAGCAGCAGCAGGCGGCCGGCCAGCACCTGCCCGGCAACCTGCTGATGGCAGGACAATTTCCTCCCGCCCAGCCCGGCCAGCAGCCGGCCCTGCAGTGGCATCCGGACGCCTGGCGCTTCGTCACGCAAGGTCCGGCGCGCCCGCTCACCTTGCGCGTGCTCGAAGGTGGGCCCGACCAGCAGCCGGGACGGCGCCGCCGCGGCAAGGCGGCATTGCGGGTGGAACTGACTCTGGAAGATGGCATGCGCGCGACGGTGCAGCTCGAAGCCTTGCCTGAAGGCGTGATGATGGAACTGGCCGCGCCTTACACCAGCTCGCTCGAGTTGCTGCGCGCGGCGCTGCCTGGCTTGCGCGAAGCGATCGCCCGCGCCGGCCTGACCCTGGTGCGCACGACCTTGCGCCACGCGCTTGCCCCGGCCCGCCCGGTCAGGGACGCGGCCAGCGCGGCCGCCCTGCCAGACCCGCTGTTCCGGGCGATGGCCGATGTTGCCCTGCTGCTGGCCATGCCGGCCGAGTCGGCCGAGCCGGCCGCGGAAGACCCGGCTTAACCCACCGTGCCGATGATCGACACTTCGCGGTTTTCCGGAATCTCGTTATACGACAATACATGCAGGCCTGGCGCGAACAGGCGCGCATAACGCGCCAGCAATGGCCGCACCTGCGGCAGCACCAGCAATAACGGCGGGGTCTGCTGCTGCTTCATCTGCTCGCGCGCCACCGGCATGTTCAGCTGCAGCTGGGACAGCAGCTGCGGGTCGATCGGGAAGTTATCGAGCGCAATCTTGCCGCTCTGGCGCGCCTGGTTCAGCGAACCGAGCAGCATGTTCTCCAGCTCCCCCGACAGGTTGAACGCCGGCATCTCTTTCTTCTTGCCGAACAGCGCAGTGACGATCTGGCGCCGCAGCGCGCAGCGCACTTCGGCCGCCAGCAGGATCGGATCCTTGGTGGTTTCGGAACTGTCGAGCAAGGTAGTGGCGATCACCACGATGTCCTTGAGCGACACGTTCTCGGCCAGCAGCACGCGGAATACCCGCAGCAGCTGGGTGTGCGTGAGCGCCTTGTCGAGGGTCGCCGCCAGCTTCGGCGACAGCGCCGTCAGGCGTTCCATCATGGCCGGCACGTCCTCGTGGCGGAACAGGTCCGGCAGGTAGTCGCGCACCACTTTCGACACGTGGGTGGCGATCGCGCTCGGCGCCTCGACCACCTGGTAGCCGAGCCCCAGCGCGTGCCCTTTCTGGTCCGGCGCGATCCAGGTCACCGCCATGCCGTAGGCCGGCTCGATGCCCGGAATGCCATCGAGCTGGCCGTACACGTTCGGCGACGGGATCGCCATCAGGTGATCGGGCACCACTTCGGCTTCGGCCACCACGGTGCCGGACAAGACGATCGTGTACTGGGTCGGGCGCAGCGCCAGGTCGTCGCGCACCTGGATCGGCGGCAGCAGCAGGCCCATCGCTTCGGACAGGCTCTGGCGCACGCCCTTGATGCGCTTGGCCAGCGGCTCGCCCTGGGCCGGGTCGACCAGGCCGACCAGCTTGTAGCCGACCGCCACCGACAGCGGCTGCACGGCCGGCAGCTGCTGCCAGTCGAGTTCGGCCGGACGCTCGTCGCGCAGCGCCGCTTCGATCGCCGCCACGCGCGCCTGGTCGGGCGCCTTGACCCGGGTATGCAGGCGGTAGCCGACATAGCCGAGCACGCTTGCGAACAGCATGAACATCAGCCACGGCATGCCCGGGATCAGCGCCAGCACCACCATCATGCCGGCCGCCGAGAACAGCACTTGCGGCGACGCCAGCAGCTGGCCGCCGACCTGCTGCTCGAAGTCGCCCGAGTCGCTGATGCGGGTCACCAGGATCGCCGCCGCGGCCGACAGCAGCAGCGCAGGGATCTGCGCCACCAGGCCGTCACCGATGGTCAGCAGCGCGTAGACGCGGAACGATTCGCCGAACGACAGGTCGTGGATCAGCGCGCCGATCGCCACGCCGCCCACCATGTTGATGATCAGGATCAGGATACTGGCGACGGCGTCGCCGCGCACGAACTTGGAGGCGCCGTCCATCGCGCCATAGAAGTCGGCTTCGGCGGCGACGTCGCGGCGCCGGACCTGGGCCTTTTCCTGGTTGATCAGGCCGGCGTTCAGGTCGGCGTCGATCGCCATCTGCTTGCCCGGCAGCGCGTCCAGCGTGAAGCGCGCCGACACTTCGGAGATCCGCTCGGCGCCCTTGGTCACCACCGCGAAGTTAATGATCATCAGGATGATGAACACCACCAGGCCAACGACGAAATTGCCGCCGATGACCACGTTACCGAATGCCTCGATCACCTGGCCGGCGGCATGCGTGCCTTCATGGCCGTGCAGCAGCACCACCCGGGTCGAGGCCACGTTCAGTGTCAGCCGCAGCATCGTGGTGCCCAGGATCACGCTCGGGAACACCGAGAAGTCCAGTGGCCGCCTGGCCGACACGCTGACCAGGATGACGATCAGGGCCAGCACGATGTTGAAGGTAAACAGCACGTCCAGCAGCACCGGCGGCAGCGGCAGGATGATCATCGCCATGATGACCATCAGGAATACCGGGGTGGCGAACTTGTGGCGCTTTAATTCGCCAAGCATGGTGTTCAGGAAACTCATGACGCTGGAACCTCACTCAGGTGTGGTGGCACGACCACCTCATTAGGGAAACGTGGCGGCGCGGTGCGCCGGCCGGAACGGAAAGCATTCAACTGTAATACGTAATTCAGTACCTGCGACACCGCCTGGTACAGCTGGGCGGGAATCTGTTGCTGCACCTGGCTGGTGTTGTAGATCGCGCGTGCCAGCGGCGGCAGCTCGAGCGTCTCGACACCGTGCTTCTTGGCCACCTCGCGGATGAACAGCGCCATCTCGTCGAGGCCCTTGGCCACCACGAACGGCGCCTCGGCGCGGCCGGCGTCGTACTTCAGCGCCACCGCGTAATGCTGCGGGTTGACGATCACCACATCGGCCGTCGGCACCGTCTTGTTCACGCTGCGCCNNCTCTTGTGCTCTTCCTTGATGTCCTGCTTGCTCATGCGCTGGCCCTTGGCGAACAGGAAGGCCTGGACCGGCACGTCGATTACCGCGAACAGCAGGAACACCATGCACATCGCCATCAAGGCGTCGAACATCAGGCCGGCGCCATGTACCATCGCGTCGGGCAAGGTCATCTTCTGCAGCTCGACATAGGCGCGCATGCCGGACTCGCTGACATGCCACAGCACGAAGCCGAGCGCGACCGCCTTGCCGACCGAGGTGGCCACGCCGATCCAGTGTTTCGACGACATCAGGTTGCCCAGGTTCTTGGCCGGCGACAGCCGATTCATCTTCGGCATCCAGTGCTTGGTGGTGATCACCCAGCCGCCCGGGATCAAGGCCCCGACGCCGATCGCGAACGGGATCAGCGCCAGCGGCAGCACCATCTGCACCAGCAGCATCATCGCGCTCATGAACACGGTCGACATCGTGTTTTCCATCGCCCCGTCGGCGCCCAGCGGCACGAACACCAGCGCGAACAGGTTGCGGAACGACTCCAGGTAGCTCGGCAGGAGCAGCGTAAACATCTTCAGGCTGGCCAGGATGCCGATCGCCGTGGCCAGGTCGCGCGAACGCACCACCTGGCCTTCGTCGCGCGCCTTCTTCAGCTTCTGGTGGGAAGCCTTTTCGCTTTTATCGCCGCTGCTGTTCTCAGCCACGGGCCGCTCCCATCTGCTGGCGCAGCATCTCCAGCACCTGGTTGGTCATCGCGATGTAGTGCTCAGGCAGAAAGCGCACGACCTGTATCAGCATCAGCAGGCCGAACAGGGTGGTCAGCGAAAAGCCCAGCGAAAACAGGTTCAGCGACGGCGCCACCCGGTTCAGGAAACCGAAGCCGATCTGCACCACCAGCGTCGAAAACACGATCGGCAAGGCCAGCAGCATGGCCGCCGAGAAAATCCAGGCCGCGTTGAACGCCACCGCCTGCAGCAGCAACGGGCCGTAGCCCTGCCCGACAGGCCAGGCCTTGAAGCTGGCGCCCATCACGCCGGCCAGCACCAGGTGGCCGTCAATCGAGAAAAACACCAGGATCGCCAGCATCGACAGCAGCAGCGACACCACGTCCGACGACGAACCGTTGATCGGGTCGTTCATCTGCGCCATCGCAAAGCCGATCTGCGAGGACACCAGGTAGCCCACCATCGCGATGACGGACATCGAAAAATGCAGCGCCAGCCCGATCGCGCCGCCGATGACGGCCTGCTCGAACGTCGCCACCACGCCCAGCATCGAAAACGGGTCGATCGCGGCATTGCCGGGCGCAACCGGCAGCAGCAGGACGGCCAGCACCAGCGACAGCAGCACGCGCACCGGGATCGGCACCATCGCGTCGCCAATGATCGGCGCACTCGATAGCAGCGCCAGGTTGCGCACGAACGGCCACCAAAGCGCGTTCAGCATGGGCAGCAGGTAGCCGGCCAGTTCCATCCGCGGCTAGCCGACCAGCACGGCCGCGCGCCGGAACACCGACACGCAATAGTCCATCAGGTAGCCGGTCATCCAGTGGCCGGCCAGGATCACCGCCAGCAAGGTCACCAGCAGGCGCGGCAGGAAGCTCAGGGTCTGTTCGTTGATCTGGGTGGCGGCCTGGAACAGCGCCACGATCAGGCCCATGACCAGGCCCGGCACCACCAACACCATCACCAGCAGCATCACCACCTGCAGGGCGCCGGTGACCAGGTCGACTGCGATTTCAGGGGTCATGTGGGTTCTCCGGCGTCAGTAGGCGCGGATCGAGCCGACCAGCGTGCTGACGGTCAGGGTCCAGCCGTCGACCAGCACGAACAGCAGCAGCTTGAACGGCAGCGAGATCACCAGCGGCGACAGCATCATCATGCCCATCGCCATCAGCACCGACGCCACCACCAGGTCGATGATCAGGAACGGGATGAACAGCATGGCGCCGATCTGGAACGCGGTTTTCAGTTCGGACAGCACGAACGCGGCCAGCTTGACGGTGAACGCGCGCTGCTGCGGCGCCAGCGCGGCCGGCTCGCCGGCGAGCTGCGCGACCTGGGCCAGCGCGGCCTTGCTGGTCTGGGCCAGCATGAAGTTCGAGACCGGCACTTCGGCGATCTTCAAGGCCTCCTGCATGCCGATCTGGTCCTTGTCGTAGGGCAGGAAGGCGTCGCGCCAGACGGCGTCGCCGACCGGGCGCATGACCAGCAGCGTAAGGATCAGCGCGACCCCGGTGATGACCCGGTTCGGCAGGCCCTGCTGCAGGCCGAGGGCCTGGCGCAGCAGCGACAGCACGATCACGAAACGGGTGAAGCTGGTCATCATCATGACCATGATGGGCAGCAAGCCCAGCAGGGTCATCAGGACCAGGATCTGCGACTTGACCGTCAGGTCGGTCTTCGCGCCGGGAATCACGCCGGCAAGCAAGTCCTGGGCCGAGGCAGGAGCGCACAGGGCGAGCGCCAGCACGGCGGCCAGCGCCAGCGCCGGCCTGCCGCCAAAGCGGATGGTCATGAGGCGATCAGATCCAGGTTGAGGCCGTCGAGATCGATCACCTTGAGTCCGTATTGCTCGCCGGCGACAACGACTTCGGCGCGCCCGATCGGGGTGCCGTTGACCTTGATCACCAGCGGCTCGCCGGCCATCGCGTCCAGCGCGATGACGCTGGACGGGCCGATCGACATCAGTTCCTGCAACGAAATACGGGCAGAGCCCACTTCCAGCGTCAGCGTGACAGGGATCTTGCGCATCATCTGCGGCAAGTCGCGCGCGCGGCGCGGTGAACCCGAGCGGGTCTGTTCAGCATCGGCCGCGGCCGGTTCGTCGATGATCAATTCTTCGTCGATGCCCTCGTCCAGTTCCTGGCCCGGCAGTGCGTTCTGGGTGGTATTCATTTGTCGCTGTCTTCAAAGGAGGTTAAACAGAGCGTGCCGTTGTTCTCGGACACCGCCGCGGTAAACAGCGGCGACTCGTCGAGCAGAACCTGGGCACGGCCGAGACTGACAGGGATGATATCCCCCAGTTTCAGCGAAAACAGGGTTTCCAGGGTGATTTCCTTGCTCACCAGGCGGCCGTCGAGGCGTACCTGCAAGGTCGAACCCAGCGGCACGGCGGCGCGCGTGGCGCGCTCGCGCATCCGCTCCTGCGACAGCCCCTGCAGCACGGCCGCCATCAAGCCCTGGTCCAGGGTAATCCAGTAGAGCAGCGGATCGCCGCTGTGAATGTCGCGCACGGTCACGCCGACTGTCCAGCTGCCGGGCGCCGGCGCCAGTGCCGGACGCGGCTGGATCGGCGCGGCGGCGGCGATGGCGGCCGCGCCCTGCCCCGCCCTGGCCAGGTTGGCAGCGACGCGCTGGGCCAGCGCCCCACAAATCTGTTGCCCTAAAACAACAGCCAAGCGTTCTTCGGTGGCCGTCACCTTGACCGTGGCGGGGTCCGGTGCGGGGGCTGGCGCCTGGCCGCGGCGGCCGTAACGGTAATTCAGGATCGACAGCAAGCCGGCGCGTCCGATCGAAAACGCCATCGCGCCGGCGCCGCCGGCAAAGCCGAGCCAGCGGCCCGCCTGGCCCGGCTCGGGAGCGCGCACGAAATCGACCGCAAGCAGCTCGAAGGCTTCCCAGTAGCGGCGCGCCCCGGCCACCCGCATGGCTGCGGCAAGGTCGTCGGTGAGCTGCGCGGCAAACTGCGGCAACAAGTGGACCGGGCGGCCTAACAGGCAAGGGTCGAGCACTTGATGTTGCTGTGCGGCGGTTGAGGAAGTTACTGTGGGCATCGGTTTGTCGTTTCCGAACGTGGCAAAGTGGGCAACTCTTTGTTTTATTGGAGAATTCAGTATAGCAGAGCCAATTTCTCGCAGTGAACAAAATTTCCACTTGGCACTACAATTTCCATACGGTAATATCAGGGCGCGGCGTTGACCATGACATCGACCACGCCTGATAACATTTTGCTACGCAATGTGCATCGGTGGAAACATCGATGCCGGAATCAATAGATTAAGTAGAAAGCTGTTGGATTTTACCTACTCTGCAGCAATTATTTTCCTTAGAAAAACTATTTTTGATTTGCATCGCCTAGTGCTTGCCTCAGACTTGCGTTTTCGCCGCCGGGTCCGCTTGTCGGGGCGATATGCTAGCGATAACTGATTGATTATTAACAGAATTACCACAGCAGGGGTACGGACCATGGAAGTTGGGAAAACGACAGCGAACGATTTTGGCAGCCTGATCAAAGCCGATCTGGCGGCGCTCGCCAACGACGCCGGCAATCTTGCCAACAGCGCCGTGATGCCGGCCGCGCCGGTCGCCGGCCATGGCCTTCCAGCCAGCTTCTCCTTCACCCAGAGCATGAAAGACGCGCTGAACGGCGTGAATGCCGAGGACAGCGCCGCCAGCGCCCGCATGGCGGACGTCGACAGCGGCAAGAGCGACGACCTGGTCGGCGCAATGCTTGCCAGCCAGCAAGCCAACCTGTCCTTTTCGATGCTGATGCAGGTCCGTAACAAGGTCATGGGCGCCGTCGACGAGCTGCTCAAGCTGCCGGTCTGACCAGGAAAACACCGTGATCAACACCCTCAAATCCACGTTCGCCGGCAAGGGCCTGGGCAAGATGCCCGCGCTGCCGGCGGCACTGCGCAACAACCTGGCGCCGATGCTGGTGCTGGCGATCGGCATCACCGCCGCCGTGATGATGTATATCTGGAGCGACCAGGCCAGCTACAAGCCGGTGTTTGGCGCACGCGAGAAGGTCTCGGCCAGCGACATGATGACGGTGCTGGACGCCGAACAGATTCCCTACCGCCTGCACCCGGAAAGCGGCCAGTTGCTGGTGCCGGACGCGATGCTGGGCAAGGTGCGCATGCTGCTGGCGTCGAAAGGCGTCACCGCCCAGTTGCCGGCCGGCCTCGAACTGATGGACAGGAACGACCCGCTGGGCGTGTCGCAGTTCGTGCAGGACGTGCGTTTCCGCCGCGGCCTCGAAGGCGAACTGGCGCAAAGCATCCTGTCGCTCGACGCGATCGCCTCGGCCCGGGTGCACCTGTCGATCGCCCGCTCGACCTCGTTCATCGCCAGCGACGGCGAAAAATCGTCGGCCTCGGTGGTGGTCGCGGTCAAGCCGGGCCGCACCCTGTCGAACGAACAGATCGCCGCCATCATCAACATGGTGGCGGGCAGCGTATCCACCCTGGCGCCCGAGCGGGTCAGCCTGGTCGACCAGGCCGGCAACTACCTGTCCTCGCGCGTCGACCTGAGCGAAGGCTTCGACGGCGCCAGCCAGGGCGACGCCAACGCCAGGCGTATCAC
>CXWL01110232.1_pt1 | contig 13096 bp, 9 predicted proteins | sample 590931 | NCBI WGS metagenome assembly CXWL01 (sample SAMEA3498368, study PRJEB10139) | groundwater metagenome | biome: water well; material: biofilm material | place: Germany | collected 2015-04-27
CAGGTCCGGCGTGATGCCGTACAGTTCCTGGGCGCCGCCGAGGCCGACGCGGAAGCCGCACATCACTTCGTCGAAAATCAGGATCGCGCCATGCTTGGTGCATAACTCGCGCATGGCGCCGAGGAATTCCGGCGTGGCGCGGATCAGGTTCATGTTGCCGGCCACCGGCTCGACGATCACGCAGGCGATGGTGTCGCCCATCGACTCGAACGCGTCTTCCAGCTGGGCGACGTTGTTATAGTCGAGCACCAGGGTGTGCTTGACGAAGTCTTCCGGCACGCCGGCCGAAGTCGGGTTGCCGAAGGTGAGCAGGCCGCTGCCTGCCTTGACCAGCAGCGAGTCGGCGTGGCCGTGGTAGCAGCCCTCGAACTTGACGATCTTGTCGCGCCCGGTGGCGCCGCGCGCCAGGCGCAGCGCGCTCATGGTCGCTTCGGTGCCCGACGAGACCAGGCGGACCTGTTCGATCGACGGCATCAGGCGGCAGATTTCTTCGGCCATGTCGACTTCGCCTTCGGTCGGCGCGCCGAACGACAGGCCGCGCGCGGCCGCTTCCTGCACCGCTTTCACGACTTCCGGATGGGCGTGGCCAACGATGGCCGGACCCCATGAGCCGATGTAGTCGATGTAGCGCTTGCCGTCGGCGTCCCAGAAGTAGGGGCCTTCGGCGCGCGTGATGAAGCGCGGCGTGCCGCCGACCGAGCGGAAGGCGCGCACCGGCGAGTTGACCCCGCCGGGCGTGGTTTTCTGTGCGCGTGCAAACAGCGTGTCGTTCTTGGAGGTGTGCTCAGTCATGGCTTACTCGATCGGTGTTGAGGGTGGGTTCAATACCGCCGCTTGCGCGACGTTGAAGAATTTGTTGGGCACCAGTTTGCCCATGCCGAAGCGCTGCGCGTGTGCGAGCGCGCCGGCAGTAAATGCGAGCGCGGCCGGCACCGCGTGTTCCGGGGCGGCGCCCGACGCCAGCAGGGCAGCAAGGGTGCCAGAAATCGTCGAGCCGGCGCCGATGAACGGGCCGTGCAGGTGCGCGGTGGTGTAGGTGGCGATCTCGCCGTCTTCGCTGTACAGGGTATCGGACAGGGTGCCGCCGGCCGAGCCGGTGCCGGTGACGAGCACGTAGCCGCAACCCGTGCCGGTCAGTTCGGCGACGTCTTCAAGCAGGGTGGCAGGCGCGTCGCGCCAGGTTTCGGCCATGCGCGCCAGCTCGACTTGCGACACCAGCAGCATCGCCGCTTGCGGCACCAAAATCTGTCGCACGGCGGTCAGCATGTCGTCGTCCAGCAGGCCCGAATCGGGAAGGCAGGACAAAAACGGGTCGAGCACCATCGGGATGTCGGGGTAGTCGGAGACGATTTCGGCCACCGCCGCCACCTGCTCGACGCTGGCCAGCGCACCGACCTTGAAGGCGGCGATCGGCATGTCCTCGAGCAGCACCCTGGCCTGGTCGATCACCCAGTCGGCGTCGATTTCATGCATGTCGTCGACCCTCGCGGTGTCGGCGATCAGCAGGGCGGTAGTGACGGAAAGGCCATGGCAGCCGTGCGCGGAGAAGCACGCGATATCGGACTGGATGCCCGTGGCGCCTGATGGATCGGACACGCCGAAGCACAGTATGAGTGGAGACGATTGGTTTTGCACGGCCAGTAGATTAAGATACCTGATTCGGCATTTTACTAGATAGAAGGATCAACAACGTGAGTAGCAAAGAATCAAGCGGCGCTTTCCAAACCTGGATGTGCCTGATCTGCGGCTGGGTCTACGACGAAGCCGTCGGCGCCCCCGACGAAGGCATCGCTCCCGGCACCCGCTGGGCCGACGTGCCAATGAACTGGACCTGTCCTGAATGCGGCGCCCGCAAGGACGACTTTGAACTGACCGAAATCTGACCCCTGGGCCGGGGCGCGGCGGCCGCCGTTCAATAAGTTGACTCTACGCAACAGATAGTCGCACAAGGGACAAACCCTATGCTATCGTGCTGAATCAGCCGAGTGAACTTTATATGACGACACCGCCGCAACCGACAGCCTTGAAAATCATGGTGATTGACGATAGCAGTACGATTCGTCGATCCGCCGAGATTTTCCTTACCCAGGCCGGGTACCAGGTGGTCTTGGCCGAAGACGGCTTCGACGCCCTCGCCAAGATCAACGACCACCATCCGGCGCTGGTGTTTTGCGACATCCTGATGCCGCGCCTTGACGGCTACCAGACCTGCGCGCTGATCAAGAAAAGCGCGCGCTTCCACGCCACCCCTGTCGTGATGCTGTCCTCGAAGGACGGCCTGTTCGACCGCGCCCGCGGCGCCATGGTCGGCTCGAGCGCCTACCTCACCAAACCATTTAGCAAAGACAGCCTGCTGTCCGCGGTGCGCGAGCACACGGCTGGCGCCTTGTCGCAGGCTTGAACCAATACGAAAGCTGGAGCGCCCTTTGGCCATTCAAAAAATCCTCATCGTCGATGACTCTCCGACCGAACGCTACTACCTGACCGATATCCTGGTCCGCAACGGCTTTACCGTGACCACCGCCGAGAACGGCGAGGAGGCGCTGGCAAAGATCAAGGCCGACAAGCCGGAGCTGATCCTGATGGACGTGGTCATGCCGGGCGCGAACGGCTTCCAGGTCACCCGCGCAATCGCCCGCGATCCGGAGCTGGCCGATGTGCCGGTCATTATCTGCAGCAGCAAGAACCAGGAGACCGACCGTATCTGGGGCATGCGCCAGGGCGCCAAGGACTACCTGGTCAAACCGGTCGACCCTGAGCTGCTGCTGGCGCGTATTGCCAGCCTCGGCGCGTAACGCGATGAGCGACCAAGGGTTGCCGGTCCAGGCCGGGTTCGGCGAATCCCGTCCTGGCGAGGCGCGTCCCGACGCCGCTGGCCGCCGTGCGCGCCTGCGCCAGTACCAGCAGCAGCTGCTTGAGCGCATGCAGGCCGCCCGCATTAGCGGCGGCACCCGCCTGCACCAGCTGGGCGTGATGATCGGGACCGAGCGCTTCTTGATCGACCTGACCCAGACCGGCGAAATCGTGCCGCTGGCGCCGGTCTGCGCGGTGCCGCTGACCCAGCCCTGGTATCTCGGACTGTCGAATATCCGGGGTAACCTGGTTGGCATCATCGATTACGCGCGCTACCTCGACGCCGGCGCGACCGCCATGGCGCCCGACAGCCGCATGCTGACATTCGCGCAGGGCCTGGGCTTTAACTGCGCAATCCTGGTCAACCGCGTGCTTGGCCTGCGCCAGGCCTCCGATATGCAGGTCGTGGGCGAGCGCCTGGTCGACGCGGACAACAATGAATGGCTGGTCCTTGACCTCGCCGAACTGGTGCAGGACCCGCGCTTCCTGCACGTCGCTGCGGCGGCCTGACGAACGACCTTAACAAAAATTGACAAGGCCGCACGCATAGCGGCCGCACACTAGGATGGGGGCGGTAAATGGGATTTGCTTGGAAGGGGCTTGGCCCTGAACAGAAGCTGGATGGCGGCGTCGCGGTAGCGGGGCCTGACACCGAATTCGGCGCAACGCCGCCGGAGCCGGCGAGCGCACAGGACGCGCACGCCGGTACGCCTGACGACGCCACTCCGCTGAGTATCGGCGGCGCGATCCGCCGCAAGCGCGGCGCCGCGCCCGGTGATGAATCGGTCGACAACCCGCTGCCGTTCATCGGCCACCTGTCGCTGCCGCGCCAGCTTCGCATCCTGCTGATGGTGTTCGGCGCCGGCATTCTGGTGACCATTCTGGCGCTGTGGCGCAACGCCGCCAGCAATGAGGTGGCGTCGGCCCAGACCCAGATCGCGTCGGACGCGCTGATGCACTCGCAGCGGATCGGCAAGGCCGCGCCGAATGCGGTGCAGGGTAACGTGGACGCGTTCAAGCAGCTCGAGGAAAGCCGGACCCTGCTGACGCGCGACCTGAACCTGCTGTCGCGCGGCGGCAGCTTCGCCGGCAACACGATTCCCGCTGCGCCAGGCAGCAAGAACAAGGCCCTTGCCGCGGTGCGCACCAAGTGGGTCAGCTCGGACAACGCGGCCGGCACCATCCTCACGATGAAGCCGGAACTGACCAGCTTTGAAATAACGTTCAAGCAGCTCGATGTGCTGTCGCCGGAACTGCTGGCGCTGTCGGAAGAACTGCTGAACCAGAAGGTGCAGGGCGGCGGCAGCGCGCGCGAACTGGCGGCGATCGGGCGCATGATGATGCTGACCCAGCGCATGGCGCGCAGCTCGGGCGAGTTCCTGACTTCAAGCGGCATCCGCGCCGACACCGCGTTCCAGCTGGGGCGCGACACCACCACCTTCCGCCTGATCGTCGACGGCTTCCTGAACGGCAGCGCGCCGCTGCAGCTGGCGCCTATCCGCGACGCGGCGATGCGTGAAAAGGTCGTCCAGCTCAAGTCGAAGTTCGACACCTACCAGGGCCTGGTGTCCTCGGTGCTGGAGGACCTGCCGAAGTTCGCGGCGGCGAAGGCGGCCGAACAGTCGATCTTCTACGAAAACGAGGAAGTGCGCAAGCTGCTCACCGCCCTGCAGTCGAGCTTCCGTAGCGACCAGGACTCGGCCAATGCCTGGCTGTTCCTGCTGTTGTTGTCGGCAGTGTTCACGCTGGCCACCGCAGGCGCGATCAGCCGCGTGATGCTGCAGGATTCGCGCAACCGCACCCGTGGCGCTGACCGCCGCCGCGAGGAAGCCGAAGCGATGCGCCTGATGGCGCAGGCCAAGGAAGAGGAAGCGAAAGCGACCAATGAACAGAACCAGGCCGCGATTCTGCGCCTGATGAACGAACTGCAGGAAGTGGCGGACGGCGACCTGACCGTGCACGCGACGGTGTCGGGAGACATCACCGGCGCGATCGCCGACTCGGTCAACTACACGGTGGAGGAGCTGCGCGGGCTGGTCGAGCGCGTGACCGCCACCGCCGAGCAGGTGACGACGGCGTCCGGCAACGCGCAGCAGGTGTCCACCGAACTCCTGAGCGCGACCGAACAGCAGTCGCGCGAGATCCAGGACGCGTCGAATACGGTCCTGAAAATGGCGGGCGAAATTAACGACGTATCGCGTTCGGCGAATGAATCGGCCGAGGTGGCGCGCCAGTCGGTGGCGGCGGCCCAGCAGGGTTCGACCGCGGTGGAAAACGCCATCAAGGGCATGATCGATATCCGCGAGCAGATCCAGGAAACTTCCAAGCGCATCAAGCGCCTGGGCGAGTCGTCGCAGGAGATTGGCGAGATTACCGAGCTGATTTCGGACATTACCGAACAGACCAACGTGCTGGCGCTGAACGCGGCGATCCAGGCTGCGTCGGCCGGCGAGGCGGGACGCGGCTTCTCGGTGGTGGCGGAAGAGGTGCAGCGGCTGGCGGAACGCTCGGGCGATGCGGCCAAGCAGATCGGCGCGCTGGTGCGCACCATTCAGACCGATACCCACGACGCGGTGGCGGCGATGGAAAAATCGACCCAGGGCGTGGTTGAGGGTGCCAGGCTGTCGGACGCGGCGGGCGCCGCGCTGTCGGAGATTTCGCGCGTGTCGAACCGCCTTGCGGAGCTGATCCAGGGGATCTCGTTTGCGACCGAACTTCAGGCCACGTCGGCAAACGGTGTTGCGCACAACATGCAGCACATCCTGTCGGTGACCGAACATACGCAGGACGGCACCCAGCAAACCGCCCAGTCGATCCGCCAGCTTAGCGCGCTGGCGCAGGAGCTCAAGAACTCGGTTACGCGATTCCGTATCGCCGCCTGACCCGCCCACTGAAAGTCCAAGGCAAGCATGACCATGACTGATTTTTCGCACGCGCCGCATTTCGACACCGGACCGCTGTCCTGGGTCATGAGCGAGATCCGCGACGCGCTGGTGCGTTCGCGCGATGCGCTGCTGGACGCGGCGGCGCGCGGCGCCGACGCACAGGGAACCTCGCTGCAGCACGCACGCGCCCACCTGCACCAGGCGCACGGCGCCCTGCAGATGGTCGACGTCGACGGCGTCGGCACCCTGACCGCTCGCGCCGAAGAGGCGCTGCAGCGCTTCCGCGACGGCGCCCTGGTGTGTGATGCGGCCAGCGCCAAGGTGGTCGCCGACCTGTACCAGGCAGTCATCGAATACCTTGAAGAGCTGTTGTCGGGAGCCGCCCCGCAGCCGGCCCGCCTGTTCCCGTATTACCGCGCGATCCAGGAACTGCTCGGCGCTGCGCGCATCCATCCGGCGGACCTGTTCTATGTCGATCTGTCGGCGCAGGTCGAGCTGCCGCCGGCCGCGCCCGCGGCGGCACCGGATTACGCCGCATGTCGTGCGCGCTTCGAAAAATCGCTGTTGCCGTTCCTGAAGAGCACCGACGAGGAAGCCCGGCGCACCCATGCCGCGGCCATGCGCGACGCGATCGGCGGCGTCGTCGACGGCCAGCAGGACGTGCACGCGCGCGCCTTCTGGTTGGCGATGCACAGCGTTGCCGCGCTGGTCGCCAGCGGCCAGCTGGCACCCGATCTCTACGTCAAGCAGCTGTTCGGCCTGATCAACCTGCAGATCCGGCGCCTGCTGCAAGGGCAGGGAAGCCTGCCCGAAGCGATGCTGCGCGATGCGCTGTTCTTTATTGCCGCCGCGCCGGAACCTTTGGCCGGCGCGAAGGCCCTGCGCCGCGCCTACCGCCTCGATGGCATGGTGCCGCCCGATTACGACGCGCGCCGCTATGGCCGCATCGACGCCCAGGCGTTGAAGGAGGCGCGCGAAGCGCTGGCCCAGGCCCAGCTGGCGTGGGACCGGGTCGCAACAGGCATCGACCCGGCGGCGGAAGCCGCATTCGCCAACGCGCTCGCGGTGCTGGAAGACGCCAGCGCACGGCTTGGCGCCACGGCGCTGGCCCAGCTGCTGCGCGAATTGGGGAGGGTAGCCAAGGATTCGATCGCCGCAGGCCGCAGCGACCAGTTCAGCCTTGAGATGGCGGCAGCGCTGCTGTTCGTCGAACACGGCCTCGACCAGATTCGCCAGCTGCCACCGGACTTCGATGCGCAAGCCGAGGTGGTGGGCGCGCGCCTGCTGGCGCTCGCCGCCGGCGAAACCCCGCCCGCGGCGCCTGAATGGCAGGGCAACCTGTCGCGCCAGATCGAGCAGGGCCAGACTGTGGCGGTGCTGGCAGGTGAAATGAAGGCCGGGTTGCGCCAGGTCGAGAAGGTGCTCGACGATTACTACGCGGACGCCGCGAAGCGCCCGACCCTGGTCCAGATCGATCCGGTGCTGCACCAGCTGCATGGCGTCCTCGCGATCCTCGACCAGGACCACGCGATGCGCGCGGCGTCGCACGTCCGCGACGCGGTGCGTGCGCTGGCGTCAAGCGATGGCGACGAGGCGACGGAAGCGGCATCGCTGCAGAACATCGCGCAAAACGTCGGCGCGCTCGGCTTCTTTGCCGATATGCTGGGCCAGAACGTCGACACGGCGAAAGAGCGATTCGCGTTTGACGAGCAGGACGGCATGTTCCGCCAGGTTCCGTTCGAAAAGGCAGCGGCCGCCGCGACCCCGTTCGACCAGGAAGACGCCGAGCCGCCGGTCGCCGGCCCCGTTGTCGACGAGCCGGCGCCTGCGACCCCGCTGGCTGTGGTGGAGCAGGGCGCGGAGGCCATCGAGGCCGAACTGCTCGAGATCTTTATCGGCGAAGCGCACGAAGTGCTGGCGTTTGTCGCCGCCACCTTGCCAGCGGTACGCAATGCACCAGCCGACCAGGAAACCCTGACGCTGTTGCGGCGTTCGTTCCATACGCTGAAGGGCAGCGGCCGGATGGTCGGCCTCGACAGCTTTGCCGACGCCGCAGCCGGCATCGAGCGCGTGATGAACGTCTGGCTGTCGGAAGATCGCGAAGCAAGCCCGGATTTGCTGACGCTGCTGGAGCATGCGACCATCGAGATGACCGCCTGGGTGGAGGAGCTGGTGCAGACCGGCGCTTCGCGCCGCAGCGGCGACGAACTGGCCGAAGCGGCAGCCCGCGTGCAGGACGGCGGGCCGTTCGCAGTCCCACAGGCGCCGCTCGATGAGGCCCCTGCGCCTGTTCCGGCGCCGGAGGCGCGCGCGCCTGCCACCGGCAAGGTCATCGAATTCCCAGGCAATGTGCGCCCTGTCGCGCCGCCCGAGGACAACGCAAGGCGCATCGGCGACCTGGCCATTCCACTGCCGCTGTATAACATCTACGTCATCGAGACCGACGAGTTGATGCGCGTGCTGACGCGCGACTTCAGCGAATGGCGCCACGAGCCGGACCGTCCCGTCACCGCCGACGCATTGAAGGCATCGCACACACTGGCCGGGACCTCGGCTACGGTAGGCTTCGCCGCGTTGTGTGAACTGGCGCATGCGCTCGAAATGGTGCTGCAGTCGCTGGCGCCGCCGGCACCCGCGCTGACCGAGGAACAGCGCGCGCTGCTCGACGAGACACTCGATTGCGCCGGCCATATGCTGCAGCGCTTTGCGCAGGGCGCGCTCTCGCAGCCGCAGCCTGAGCTGGTTGCGCGCCTGGATGCGATGCGCGGGCAGCTTGACGCGCCAGTGGGCCAGGCTGCCGACGGCGAACTGTCCGGGCGCCTCGACGCACTATTTGACGCGACCCTGGAGGAACTGCTCGATCCGCCGCCAGTGCGCGCCGACGCGACACCGCGCGATGCGGAAACCACGATGACCGAATCGGTCATCGAAGCGGACGACATGTACGACGCCGCCTTCGATGACGCTTTCGATGCGCCCGAACTTGAACAGGCCGCAGCGCCGCCGGCGCCGCCGGGCGAAAGCGACGAGGAAGCAGAGGACGACGAGCTCGCGCTCGAGCTGATCCCGGAGCCCGAGCCGCAGTTGTCCATCCCGGGGATAGCACCCGAGGCGCCCGCGCAGGCAGCCGAGCCTGAACCGGAAGCCGGCCTTGAAACCGAGCTGGAGGAAGTGCCGGGCGACGTTCCGTTTGCCGACGAGATCGACCCGGACCTGCTGCCGGTGTTCCTCGAAGAGGCGAGCGACCTGCTGCCGGAAATCGGCAAGGGCCTGCGCGAGTGGCAGCAGAACCCGCAGGATCAGACCGCCGTGCAAAGCGTGTTGCGCGCCCTGCATACGGTGAAGGGCAGTGCCCGTATGGCAGGCGCAATGCGCCTTGGCCAGCACACCCACGATATCGAGACGCAGATCGAGAACATGGTGCACGCGGCGACCAGTACGCCGGCCGCGTTCGACGAGCTGATGGTCAACTACGACCAGGCGATGGTGTTGTTCGAACAGCTGCAGCAGCCAGCGGCGCCAGCCTCCGTGGCGGCCGACGCGGCTGCGGCGCCGCTGGTCCAGGCGCCCGGCGATGCGCTGGCCGCACAGGCGCGTACGCCGCTGGTGCGGGTGCGGGCCGACATCCTCGACCGCCTGGTAAACCAGGCCGGTGAGGTATCGATCACCCGTTCCAAGCTGGAGAACCAGGTTGGCACCTTGAAGACCTCGCTGTCCGATTTCGCGGAAAACCTGGCGCGCCTGCGCCAGCAGCTGCGCGAAGTGGAAATGCAGGCCGAATCGCAGATCGCATCGCGCATGTCGATTGCCGGCGAGCGCGAGTTCGACCCGCTCGAGTTTGACCGCTTCACGCGTTTGCAGGAACTGACCCGGATGATGGCCGAAAGCGTCAGCGACGTGGCTTCGTTCCACGACTNNCCGCAGCGTGCTGGAACAGATGGCGGCGCCGTTCGAACACCTGCTGCGCAACGCCATCGTGCATGGCATCGAATCGCGCGACCACCGTGCCGCAGGCGGCAAGGCCGAAACCGGCGAGCTGCTGGTACAAGCCAGCCAGCAGGGTAATGAGGTGGTCATCCAGTTCAGCGACGATGGCGCCGGCCTCGATCTGGCGCGCATCCGCGCCAAGGCGCGCGAGAGCGGCCTGCTTGGCGCAGATATCGAGGTGAGCGACGCCGAAGCCGCCGACCTGATCTTCGAGCCCGGGTTTTCGACGGCTGAAGCGCTGACCGAACTGGCTGGCCGCGGTGTCGGCATGGACGTGGTGCGGGCCGAGAGCCAGGCGCTCGGCGGGCGCATCGCGATCGTGTCGGAGCCTGGCAAGGGCGCGCGCTTCACCATCCACCTGCCGCTGACGCTCGCGGTGACGCAGGTTGTGCTGACGTCGAGCGCCGGCAAGAGCTACGCGCTGCCGTCGGTGCTGGTCGAGCAGGTGCTGCAGGTGAAGGAAGCGGCATTGGCGCAAGCCCATGCGGCAGGCAGCATCCAGTACCAGGGGCAGCGGGTGGCGCTGCACTACCTGCCAGCTTTGCTGGGCGACGCTTCGGCCCAGCCGGCGTCGCAGCGCTCATGCCCGGTGCTGGTCCTGAAAAGCGGATCGGAGCGGGTCGCGGTGCACGTCGACGAAGTACAGGGAAACCGCGAGGTGGTCATCAAGAATATCGGGCCGCAGCTGGCGCGGATGGCGGGCATTGCGGGCGCCACCGTGCTGGGTTCGGGCGACATTGTGCTGATCCTGAACCCGGTCGCATTGGCGCGCCACGGCGCCCATGCCATGCTGAGCGGACGCCCGCCGACGGCAGCGGCGCCGGAAGCCTTGTCGCGCAAGGCGGTCATCATGGTTGTTGACGATTCGCTCACGATGCGCAAGGTCACCCAGCGCCTGCTTGAGCGTGAAGGCTTCCAGGTCGTGCTGGCCAAGGACGGCGTCGATGCGCTCGAACACATGCAGGAGATCCGTCCGGACCTGATGCTGGTCGATATCGAGATGCCGCGCATGGACGGCTTCGACCTGACCCGCAACGTGCGCGGCAACGAGGCGACGCAGGCGGTCCCGATCATCATGATCACGTCGCGCACCGCCGACAAGCACCGCAACTACGCGCTGGACCTGGGCGTGAATGCCTACTTCGGCAAACCGTACCAGGAAGACGCGCTGCTGGCAGCCATCAACGGCCTGCTGCAGCGCGAACTCAAAGCCGGGTAGCCGCAGCCTTCACCACCTCGAAGCGCGCAAGGGTTTTCTTGCGCGCTTCGTCGTGCGCGACGACAGGCGCCGGATAATCGCGGGCAGCGCCCTGGCGCCCGTGCAGCCACGGTGCATGGATCTCCTTGCGCCCCATCGACGCCAGTTGCGGCAGGTACTGGCGTATGAACGCGCCGTCCGGGTCGAAGCGCTCGGACTGGGTGACCGGATTGAAGATGCGAAAGTAAGGCTGCGCATCGCAGCCTGTCGACGCTGCCCACTGCCAGCCGCCGGTGTTCGAGGCCATGTCGTAGTCGATCAGCTTGCGCGCGAAATAGCGCTCGCCCCAGCGCCAGTCGATGCCAAGGTCCTTGACCAGGAAGCTGGCGGCGACCATGCGCAGGCGGTTGTGCATGAAACCAGTCTGGTTAATCTGCGCCATCGCCGCGTCGACCAGAGGGTAGCCGGTGCGGCCTTCGCACCAGGCGGCGAACAGTTCGTCGGCCTGGTTACCCGACTCCCATTCGATGGCGTCGTAGGCGGGCTTGAACGAGCGCTCGCCTACGTGCGGGTGCCGGTACAGGATCATCGCGTAGAACTCGCGCCAGATCAGTTCAAGCAGCCACACGGGCGCGCCCGCGCCGCCGCCGCCGTAGCCCAGCATCGCTTGCAGGGTGCGCACCAGGTGGCGGATCGAGATGGTCCCGAAGCGCAGGTGCACCGACAGGCCCGAGGTCGCGGGGATCGCGGGAAAGTCGCGTGCTGTCGCGTACTGCGCGATGCGTTCGAGGAAGGCGTCGAACATGGCGGCGGCGCCACGCATGCCGGTTGCGACATGGGTTTCCACGTCGTCGAAGCCGAGTTCGGCCAAGGTCGGGAGCGTTGCCGACGCGGGCGGCGGCGCGAAATGGCTTGCGTGCGGTTCGACAGCGAACGGCGCCAGGCTGCCGGGCTGCGCGGCAAGGCGCTTGAGCCAGGCGTTCTTGTAAGGGGTGAATACCGAAAATGGCTGCGCAGCCAGGGTCAGCACCTCGTCCTTTTCAAAGATGACCTGGTCCTTGTAGCTGTGAAACGTGCGGCCATCGGCCTGGAGGCGCGCGCCAACTTGCGCATCCCTGGCGATCGCACCCGGCTCGTAATCGTTGTTCGTGAAGACGGCATCCACGCTCAACGCGGCGGCCAGCGCCGGGATCGCCTCGACCGCATCGGCATGCCGCACCAGCAATGCACCGCCGATCTGGCGCAATTCGGCATCGAGCTCGGCAATGCTGGCGTGGATGAAACTGACGCGCCGGTCGTCACGGGGCAGCGGGGCAAGAATCGCGGTGTCGTAGACAAAAACACAATATACCTGTGCGGAAGAGCTCAGTGCATGATGCAATGCGGCATGATCGTAGGCGCGCAAGTCGCGCCGGAACCAGACTAAGGATTTATTGAAGCGCATTTATTTTGTGTGCAGGGTCAAGGTTTTGCTCATTTTGGGGCGCGACGCTGGGCGCTTCCAATGGTGAGCGGCGCAAATCAGTGTAAACTATCGGAAAAAGCATGGTTGTAGCCAGTTTGTTGCAATAAACACCAGAGAGCGAGCCTGGAGAGAGTGATGCGTATGAAGAAGAGCAAAGTAGGCAAATCTCTGCCCATCCACGGGCTTGCGCAACACCCATCCGTCGACGAGGAACTTACCGCCATGGCGCCATCGACGCTCAACCTTGCTAATCATTTTCTCATTGCGATGCCGTCCATGCAGGATCCCATCTTTGGCGGCGCGGTGGTGTACGTTTGCGAACACAACGACAAAGGCGTGCTCGGCGTCGTCATCAACAAGCCAACCGACATGACGATGGATGTGCTGTTCGAACGCATCGACCTGACGGTGGCGGACAGCGTGCAAGCGCAGGTTGCCAGTGAGCCGATCATGTTCGGCGGCCCGGTCCAGGATGACCGCGGCTTCGTGCTGCACACCCCTGGCGGACGGTATTCGTCGTCGCTGTCGGTGACCGACGACGTCGCCTTCACCACCTCGATCGACGTGCTGGAAGCGGTCGCGTCGGGCGACGGCCCGCAGCGCCTGCTGGTCTCCATCGGCTACGCGGGCTGGAGCCCGGGGCAGCTGGAAGACGAGATCAGCCGCAACGGCTGGCTGACCGTCGGCGCCGACGCCACTGTCATGTTC
>CXWL01013677.1_pt1 | contig 13092 bp, 12 predicted proteins | sample 590931 | NCBI WGS metagenome assembly CXWL01 (sample SAMEA3498368, study PRJEB10139) | groundwater metagenome | biome: water well; material: biofilm material | place: Germany | collected 2015-04-27
CTGAGACACCAGGATTCGGGGAAAGAACCTGGCAAAGTTATAGAACTCGGTTGCGAATTCTTCGAGATCCTCATCGGTGAGAACACCACTTTTGAAACGATCAAGATATGCATTGTTGATGGCCCTATGTCCGAGTACAAAACTTCTCATCTCTTGATAGAACGTCATGGGTCACCTCCGGGCTCCAGACGGATGAGCCGCTTATCGTCTTTTTACAGAAATATAATACATTTTTTATATTACAGTATCAACCATTCATGTATCTATAATATTATTGTAAAACCAATCATATGTATCAATGAACGGATAGAAGTGCGAATGAACATGGCGTCACATTTCGTAAAAATCATATAAAGATACTATTATTCAATGCAACTATTATGTTATATTGTGCTCGCTAAGATATTCGGTGCCTGTATAGGGCGAGCAAGAGTCTGGTGAATCCCGTACCGCGAAGAGGAGGTGTCACCATGGATCACGCGACAGGGATTGATCACATCACGCTCTGCGTGGAGAATCTCGATACGGCGGAATTTCTCTTCACCAAGATTCTCGGATTTGACGTGATCTGGTCGGCTCGGGATGTGGGCAGCGACATGTCGTCAATGGACACAGTCGTCGTGCAGCGGGGCAGCGCGAAGATTGCACTCATGCAAGGGCGGGACAAAGTTATGAAGTCGCAGATCAGCGAGTTCATCGAGAAGTACGGGCAGGGCGTGCAGCACTTCGCTTTGGAGGTTGATGACATCGAAGCCGTGTGTCGTGAGTGGGAAGCACACGGCGTGAAATTTAGTGGACCGGTGAAAGAAGGGCGAGACGGATTCGGACTGCTCAAGCAGCGTTTCACCTATCCGCTCTTTCCAGGGAGTGGCATGTTCATTGAACTGACTCAACGGCAGCACGGGGAAAAAAAGGCAAGGTCATTTGTCAGAAGTACAGTTGAATCGTTGTACAAGGACATCGAACGCTTCCAAGCCTCTGGTATCGAACGGACGATTATCGATTACGAGTCATCCCCGATTCCCATAGAGCAGAAGCCGCTGCAGCAGGCGTCATGAGCAGAGTGTTGTGTTTCTAGGGGAGACCGTCCATGTATCTCAACAAGAAAGGCAAAGTTCCCAATCAAGCCCACGTCGGGATCCCCGAAGGGCTCTGCGAGGAGGAACATGGGCGGGCAGGGTTTGCTGGGCCGGTATCCCATTTGTACCGAACGCATCCTCCGACCGGCTGGGTGAAGATCGAGGGGCCGCTGAAGCCGCGAGCGTTTGCCTGTGCCCAGTTTTCAGCGAAGCTGACGCCACCCGGTGCTGCCCACCCGGTTCTCATGATGCAGAGCCAGGATGCGAGTCTTTACCTGGCGACCCACACTGAGACCATGGACCACTTCGTCCGGAATGCGGACGGAGACGAAGTGTACTTTGCGCATCAGGGCACGGGGAGATTTGAGACGGACTATGGAGCCCTTCCTTACGAGCCGGGTGATTATGTCGTAATCCCCAAAGGAACGACCTATCGAACCCATGTCGATGCAACTCCATCCATTTTCCTCCTCGTCGAAACGCCGGAACCCATCACAGTGCCGGATCGCGGATCGCTCGGCCAGCATGCACTGTTCGATAAGGGCGTCCTAGTCGTGCCTGAGCTGGCCACGCTGGAATCGGCAGAGGCAAAAATCCAAGAGTGGGAGGTTCACATTAAGCGACAAGGCAGCTTGACGCGGGTGGTCTACCCCTTTTATCCGATGGACGTGGTCGGATGGAAGGGAGATCTGTGGGTGGCCAAGCTGAACGTGCGTGATTTCCGACCGGTCACGAGTCCCCGCTACCATCTGCCGCCGAGTGTCCACGGAACATTCTTGGCTGGCGGATGTCTCATCTCCACCTTTGCTCCAAGGCCGTTGGAAAGCGATCCGGAGGCATTGCGTGTCCCGTTTTACCATCGAAACACGGATTATGACGAAGTGCTCTTTTACCATCAGGGAGACTTCTTCAGCCGCACGGGGATTCAACCGGGGATGCTGACGTTGCACCCACAGGGGATCCACCACGGACCGCAGCCGCAAGCGGTGCAAGCCGCCAAGGGGAAGACGTACACGAATGAAGTGGCGGTGATGGTCGAATCCAGGACACCATTCACAGTGAAGCCAGAAATGGAAGCGGTGGAGATCAAGGATTATGCGATGAGTTGGAGTCGCCGATGAAGCTCGTCAGTTTCCGAATCGCAACTCCTGTCGGCACCTTCTCGAGAGTGGGTGCGATGCGCGACCAGAGCTTTGTCGACGTGAATATGGCCTATGTTCGGTGGTTGGCTGACCAGCGTGAAGCGCAGCCCTACCGCTTGGCCAATGCCCAGGTGCCCGCAACCATGTTGGAGTTTCTCGAAGGAGGTCCGTCGGCAATGGCAGCCGCACGGCGGGCGATCGACTATGCCGTCATGCTCGGTCCTTCAAGCACAGGCCCAGCCGGCGAAACGATCTTTTATGTGTCAGCCGACGTTCGGATTGCCGCGCCCCTTCCCAATCCGCCTTCACTGCGCGACTTTATCGCCTTTGAAGACCATATCGCCGCCACGTCGAAGCGGCGGGGCCAGCCGATTCCACCGGAATGGTACAAGGCACCGGTCTATTATAAGGGGAATCACCGGACCATTATTGGCTCGGATGAAGACCTGCCCTGGCCACTGGACACCACAAAGTTGGACTATGAGTTAGAACTGGCCTGTGTCATTGGATGCAAAGGCCAAGACATCGCTGAACGGGAGGCGGAGAACTACATCGCTGGCTATACAGTCATGAACGACTTCAGCGCGCGCGATATCCAGTTTCAAGAGATGGCCTGCCGGTTGGGCCCTGCCAAAGGCAAAGATTTTGCGACGGCCTTAGGCCCGTGTCTCGTGACCCCTGACGAAATCCCGGATCTCACCGCATTGACGATGCTGGCCAGGGTGAACGGAGAAGAGTGGTCGCGGGGGCGGTTCGGAACGATCCACTGGTCGTTCCCGCAAATGATCGCGCACGTGTCTCGCGGCGAAATGATATACCCTGGCGATGTGTTTGGTTCAGGAACAGTCGGAGGAGGATGCGGACTTGAAATGGATCGCTACTTGAAGCCAGGAGATGTGGTGGAGCTGGAAATTCAGCCGATCGGAGTTCTAAGAACACGGGTGGTAGGTGCAACGTAGAGGGAGTGAATATGAGTGTCATCACGGGTGAGCAAGCTCTAGCCGAACTGGTGCAACGGCACCGTGAGCTTTACGATGGACCAGCGATCGATGCCAAGCTGGAAGCGATCATTCGCGACGGCTCGCACACCAAGCTCAGCGGTTGGGATATCTTGCGGGTTCTGCGAACCTCCCGGTCGGTTTTCTTCGACACCCATGTGGAAGTGGTGTCAGGCCATCACACGGCAACCTATCTGCGATTCGAGTCCGTCGCCCGTTTTCCGGAGCTGATCAGGCTGTTGGCCCAGGATATGGCCGCGTGGATCAGACGGACGTTTCAGAACGATTCGATAGTCGGCCTCGTTGCGACCACATCAGCCGCTGAGTTGCTTGCCGAAGGGATTGCGGACGTCCTCCACGACACGATGCGAATGCGCGTAACGTTGACACCCTTTAGTTGCGAGACCGGACGGATCGGGACGGACATCAAGATCGGCGCGATCAAGCCCGGCGAACACTTTCTGGCGCTCAACGACGTCACCACGCGCGGGAATTGTGTGAGCAAGCTTGGCAAGGTGATCACCGACAACGGGGGCCTGGTGGCAGGGATGATGGTCTTCGCCCGCCGTGATAGTGGTCAATTCCCACTGGTGAATGAATTGATCGCGCAACAGCCCTTCTATTACACAACCAACCTCGACATGCCACAGTGGGAACCCGCGCGGTGCCTCCTGTGCCAGGCGAATAAGCCGTTGCTATCTTGGAGGGACATGCCCGAACTCTGATCCACGTTCCATCCCTCTGCGAGGAGGATCCCATGAATCTGGCAGACGTGGCGAGAGAAATCATACGAGTCGACCTGCTGCAGATGTACTCCTACCTTCGGCTCACCAGAGCCCTTGAGGACCGCATCAGTGCCCTCTATCGACAAGGTCGGATCGTCGGCGGTGTGTATACCAGCCACGGGATGGAAGCTATCTCGGTCGGCTATGCCTCTGCGCTCGAACATGATGACGTCATTGCCCCCTTTCACCGGGACATGGGAGCCTTCCTCGTCCGCGGCTTCACGCCCGGCGAAGTCCTCGCCCAGTACCTCGGCAAGCGCACTGGCCCCAGCAAGGGCAAGGACGGCAACGTGCACATGGGCGATCTCAATCGCGGCATGATCAGCTTTGTCAGCCACCTTGCCGACAATCTGCCCGTCGCGACTGGAGTCGCCCTGGCATTTAAGATTAGAGGGGAGCGCCGCGTGGCCTTCACCGGCACCGGTGACGGTGGGACCAGCCGCGGCGACTTCCACGAAGCGATGAACTTTGCCGCGGTGCGCAAACTCTCCGTCGTGTTCTTCTGCAACAACAATCAATACGCCTATTCGACCCCGCAACGTCTGCAGATGGCGATCCACGACGTGGCTGATCGTGCGAAAGCCTATGGGATGCCTGGTGAGATTGTGGATGGAAACGACGTGGCAGCCGTGTACTTGGCCTCCAAACGCGCCATCGCGAGAGCCCGTGCTGGCGAAGGGCCCACCTTCCTCGAATTTAAAACGATGCGGATGCACGGCCATTCCGAGCATGACCCAGCCAAGTATGTTCCTCATGAATTGCTGGAGGAATGGAAGAAAAAAGATCCGATCTTGAAGGCCGAGCAGTTGCTCAATCAGCTCGGCTACGGGGATGATACGTATTTCCATGAGATCGGAGGGCGAGTGAAGAAAGAAATCGAAGCTGGCCTGGAGTTTGCGGAGCAAAGTCCGTTGCCGGAAGGACCGGAAGTATTGGAGGGGGTCTTCGCAACGGAAGCTCACAGCTATTAGCTGATAGCAACAGCAGCTTAAGAAGGAGCACTTCCATGACAACTGAAACCGTGCAGAAACAGCAGGAAGTGACCTATCTTGAAGCGATCTCGCAAGCCTTGGACGAGGAGATGACTCGTGATGAACGGGTCTTTCTGATGGGTGAAGATATCGGCGTCTATGGCGGAGCCTTCAAGATCACCGAGGGCTTTCTCCAAAAGTACGGCGAGTGGCGAGTTTTGGACACCCCACTCGCCGAGTCTGGTTTTGTGGGAGCCGCCATCGGCGCCGCGATGATGGGCCTGCGCCCCGTCGTGGAAATGCAGTTCGCCGACTTTATCTCCTGCGCCTTCGACCAGATTACCGAGGTCGCGGCCAAGAACCATTATCGCTGGGGAGCGGCGGTGCCGATGGTCATTCGCGCTCCGTTCGGCGGCGGCATCCATGGCGGCCCCTTCCATTCTGAATGTCCGGAAGGATGGTTTTTCCACTCGCCGGGACTCAAGCTCGTAGCTCCTTCCACTCCGTACGATGCGAAGGGTCTCCTCAAGGCGGCAATTCGCGATCCTAATCCTGTCATTTACTTCGAGCACAAGTTTCTCTACCGGCGGATCAAAGCGACGTTACCGCAGGAAGATTACATTGTCCCGATCGGGAAGGCCGACGTCAAACGCGCCGGCAATGACATCTCGGTCATCACCTACGGCGCGATGGTCCATCTGGCGTTGGAGGCGGCTCAGGCACTGGCGAACGAAGGGATCGATGTGGAAGTGGTCGACCTTCGCTCGTTGATTCCACTCGACAAAGAGACGATTTATGGATCGGTGCGCAAGACCAGCAAGGCCATCCTACTGTACGAGGATAACAAGACCGGTGGGATCGGCGCAGAGATCGCTGCGTTGTTGGCGGAGGAATGTTTCGACTGTTTGGACGGGCCGATTCTTCGTATCGCCCCGCCGGACACGCCAGTGCCGTTCAGCACGCCCTTGGAAGAGTATTTTCTTCCAAAAGTGAGTGATATCGTCTCGGCAGCGCGGAAGTTGGCAGCATACTAATGGCGTTAACCGTAAGACGCAAAACGGTAGACGATGACAACAGAGGTCTTTCCGTGAGCACTGTTTGTTTTGATGCGTCACGCGTCACGTGTCACATCTGACGAGGCAGCATGGCGATCGACATTATGATGCCCCAGCTCGGAGAAAGCATCGCTGAAGGGACCGTTGTGAAATGGCTCGTCCCAGTTGGTGGGATGATCGAAAAGGACCAACCCCTCTTGGAAGTGGAAACCGAAAAGGTCGCGTTGGAAATTCCCTCACTGGCCACAGGAGTGTTGAGCGAAATCATCGTCCAGGAAGGTGAGACGGTTCCTGTAGGAACCCTCCTGGCACGAATCGAGAGCACTCCTCCCACCCAAGTGATCAACCGTGTCGGCGGGACGGTCGTTCGTCCTATGGAACCGGCGCCCACAGACGAAGACCATCATTCTCCCGCCGTGCGACAACTGGCCAAGGAACACGGAGTTGATCTGGCACAGGTGAAAGGAACCGGGGCCAGCGGACGGGTCACCAAGAAAGATGTGCAGGACTTCATGGCTCAAAGTGGCGTTCCAGCCAAGACGACAACTCCCAGCAGTGAACAGTCAATGGGTGAAGCCCTTTTGCCCTTCACACAGATGCGGAGAACCATCGCCGACCGGATGGTCAAGAGCAAACAGACGTCTGCTCATGTCACAACTTTCTTTGAAGCGGACTTCTCGGGCATTGCCAAATTTCGGGAAGGCCGAAGCCTGACCTATCTGCCCTTCGTGATCCGTGCCGTGACCCGTGCGATTCGAGATGTGCCGACCGTGAACTCGGCGTGGAGTGAACAGGGAATCATCATCAAGAAAGATATTCATGTCGGTATTGCCACAGCTCTGGAGGATGGGCTCCTGGTGCCGGTGGTGCGACATGCAGATAGGAAGGGGTTGACGCAATTGGCCAAAGAAGTGGCGGACCTGGCAGAGCGAGCCAGGTCCAAAAAGTTGAGTCCTGAGGAGGTCCAAGGAGGGACGTTCACGATCACGAACCACGGCGGATTCGGCAGCCTGTTCAGTACGCCGATTATTCACCAGCCTCAGATCGCGATCATGGGCGTCGGCGCGATCCACAAACGGGCCATGGTCATCAATAATGACGCGATTGCGATTCGGCCGATGGGGTATTTGAGCCTGTCATTCGATCATCGAGTCATCGATGGGGCGACAGCGGATCACTTCATGGGGAAGGTCAAAGAGTATCTCGAACAGAGTCACTGGGAGCCAATTTTGTGAACAGGAACCAGTCAGCCGTCATTGTCAGCGCAGTGCGAACCCCGATGGGAAGTTTCAACGGGGTGTTCAGCCCTGTGCCCGCCACCAAGCTGGGCAGCATCGCCGTGACTGAAGCCTTGAAGCGAATCAATTTTAGGCCAGATCATGTCGATGAGGTCTACATGGGCTGCGTGCTCAGTGCCGGGCTTGGCCAGGCGCCGGCAAGACAAGCATCGATCGGCGCCGGCATCCCCAACTCGGTTGGCGCGACGACGGTCAACAAGGTCTGCGGGTCCAGCCTCAAGACCCTGATCATGGCAGCTCAAGCCATTGCCCTCGGAGATGCCAGAGTGGTCGTCGCAGGCGGCATGGAAAATATGACCCGTGCACCCTATTTGCTGGAAAAAGCGAGGCAAGGGTATCGGCTCGGACATGCGGAGCTGATGGACAGCCTGGTCAAAGACGGACTCTGGGACGTCTACAATAATTTCCACATGGGGCGTGGCGGCGAACTCTGTGCAGCAAAGTACCGGCTCACCAGAAGAGAGCTCGATGATTTTGCCTTGGAGAGTTACCGCCGTGCCCAAGAAGCCATTACGACCGGGACATTCAAGCGGGAAATCGTCCCAGTTGACGTGCCACAACGGAAAGGCTCCCTAGTGGCCGTCATGAATGATGAAGAACCAAACCGAGTCGACCTGAGCAAGCTGCGCGAACTCAAGCCGGTCTTCCAGGAAGACGGCGTCTTGACTGTGGGCAATTCTCCGTCCTGTAACGACGGGGCGGCAGCGTTGGTCGTCATGGCGGAAGAGGAAGCCGTGCAGCTTGGGCTGACGCCGATGGCGCGCATCGTCGGCTATGCCGGAGCGGCACTTGCACCGGAGTGGTTTACGATTGCGCCGATCGAAGCGATCAAGCTGGTGCTTAAGAAGACCGGCCTCTCGATCGGCGACATCGATCTGTTTGAAATCAATGAAGCCTTCTCCGCCGTCTCCCTCGCGATCAACCGTGAACTGGGGCTTGACCCAAAGAAAGTCAACGCCAACGGCGGAGCAGTCGCGCTCGGCCATCCGATCGGCGCTACTGGCGCGCGCATGGTCACGACCCTACTCCACGCCATGGAAACCCGCGAGGCCAGACGAGGGTTGGCCGGGCTCTGTATCGGAGGGGGCGAAGCATTGGCAGTTGTTGTGGAACGGTAAACGGTCATCGGTCAACCGGGAAGAGGTTTGAGGAGCGATTCCACCAATAACTATTAACCAGTGACGAATGACGGGGTGGGAACATCGTGAGACTTGAGGACATCAAGACGATTGGGATTGTCGGGGCTGGCCAGATGGGCCGCGGCATCAGTCAGGTCTGCGCTACGGCCGGCTATCACGTTCTGCTGGTCGATGTGGCGGAGCCAGCATTAACAGAGGCGCTTGCCAAGATCCGCGGCAGCTTGGAGCGAGCCGTGGAACGCGGGAGTCTCACCGACCATCAAGCCGGGGCGGTGTTGGCGCTCATCCGTCCGATAGTTCAACTCGACCGGTTGCGAGACGTGCAGTTGGTCGTCGAGGCGATTCCGGAAGATCTCGCACTGAAACAGGAACTCTTCACCGAACTAAATCGAGTCTGTGATCCACAGGCCGTCCTCGCCAGCAATACCTCCTCGACTTCAATCACCAAGCTGGGAGCCGCCTCCGGTCGGCCTGATCGAGTGGTCGGTCTGCATTTCATGAATCCGGCTCCCATTATGCGACTGGTGGAAGTCGTGCGAGGTCTCGAAACATCCGAGCATACATTACATCTGGCAATCAGTCTGGCGAAACAACTGGGCAAAACTCCTGTCGTGGCCAAGGACGTGCCGGGGTTTATCGTGAACCGTGTTCTGATTCCGATGATCAATGAAGCCATCTTCGCCTTGGAGGAAGGGGTCGCGTCGCCTGAAGACATCGACCTGGCGATGACGACGGGGGCCAATCATCCGGTCGGACCGTTGGCGCTCGCCGACCGGATTGGGCTGGACACTGTGCTCGCCATCTGCGACGTCCTGTACCATGATTTGGGCGATCCCAAGTTTCGCCCCTGTCCCTTACTCCGCCGTTACGTCGAAGCGGGGTGGCTTGGACGAAAGTCTGGTCATGGGTTCTATGTGTATGAGGCGAGCGGCGAGAGGCATGAGGCAACCAGCAATACGATCTGATCTCTAGCCAGAGGAATAGATCGATGCAAGAACGCAAACCTCGGTTCACGTCCCTTTCAGGGCTCGACATCAATCGCGTCTACTCGCGCGACGATCTGAAGGACTGGTCGCCAGAGGATGATCTGGGCCATCCGGGAAAGTTCCCCTACACTCGCGGCGTCTATCCCACCATGTATCGGGGCCGTCTCTGGACGATGAGGCAGTTCGCCGGCTTCGGGTCTGCAGAGGATACCAATCGCCGCTTCAAGTATCTCCTCCAGCATGGGCAGAACGGCCTCAGTGTGGCCTTCGATATGCCGACCTTGATGGGAATCGACGCGGACGACGCCCGTGCTCATGGCGAGGTCGGCCACTGCGGCGTGGCGATCTCATCGCTCGCGGATATGGAACGGCTCTTCGAGGACATTCCACTCGACCAGGTCACGACGTCGATGACGATCAATGGACCGGCCGCCGTGATCTTCGCGATGTACCTGGCTGTCGCTGAGAAACGCGGAATTTCTGGTGAGCGTTTAGGCGGCACATTGCAGAACGATATCCTGAAAGAATACATCGCCCAGAAAGAATGGCTCTTCCCGCCTGAACCCTCACTGCGGCTCATTACCGATACCATCGCATACTGTGCGAAGCAGATCCCTAAGTGGCATTCGATCAGCATCAGCGGGTATCACATCCGAGAAGCCGGCTCAACAGCCGCCCAGGAGTTAGCCTTTACTCTGTATGACGGGATGACCTACGTCGAGGCGGCGGTAAAGGCCGGGCTCACCGTAGACAGTTTTGCCCCGCAACTCTCGTTCTTTTTCAACGTCCACAACGACTTTTTTGAAGAGATTGCCAAATTCCGGGCCGCCCGCCGGCTCTGGGCCCGAGAGATGGAGCATCGATACCATCCGAAAGATCCCCGATCATTGCAGCTCCGCTGTCATGCACAGACGTCCGGCTGCTCATTGACCGCGCAGCAGCCCATGAACAACGTGGTGCGGACCACATTGCAGGCTCTCGCGGCGGTATTGGGCGGCACGCAATCCCTCCATACCAATTCCATGGACGAAACGCTGGCCTTGCCCTCCGAAGAAGCGGTGAAGCTCGCGTTGCGCACTCAGCAGCTGATCGCCCAGGAGAGTGAAATCACCAACACCGTCGACCCCTTGGGCGGGTCGTACTATCTCGAATCGTTGACGAATCGACTAGAACAAGAGGCGCTCACCTACTTCCGCAACTTAGATGGCATGGGGGGTATGGTGAAGGCGATCGAGCGCGGGTACCCGCAAGGAGAGATTCTTGATGCCTCGCAACGATATCAACGTGAAATCGAGCGTAAGGAACGGATCGTTGTCGGTGTCAGCGACTATGTGGAGCAGGAGGATCGCCATATTCCCACGTTGAAGATTGGGCCGGAGGTGGAGCAAGAACAGATCGCGCGCCTGTCCGATCTGCACAAATCGCGCGATCCGTTCAAGATGGCCGGCGCGGTCGAGGAATTGCAGGAAGCCGCCTCCTGCGGCGAGAACGTCATGCCGTATCTGATCGAAGCCGTGAAGGCCAAGGCGACGCTGGGCGAGATTTGCGCAGCGCTCAAGGAAGTGTTTGGAACATACAGGGAGCCGGTCGTACTGTGAAAAACGACGTCACTTGTCATTGGTCAACGGTTACGATCTTGTTTTGCAGCCAATGACCATTGACTATTGACCTTTGACATTGGTGCTTGGATGAAACTCGGAGCATTTGAAATCTATCCCGTGAGTGACGGCCGGTTTCGGCTGGATGGCGGGGCCATGTTCGGAGTCGTACCGAAGGTCATATGGGAGAAGTGCTGTGCTGCCGATGAGCTGAACCGTATCCCGCTGAGTCTCACCTGTCTGCTGATACGAGCGCATGGGAAGAACATCCTGGTGGACACAGGGTTAGGCTCCAAGCAGGACGACAAGTTTCAGCGCATGTTTGCGGTCGATCGTACCCCCACATTGCTGGAGTCTTTGAAGCGTCTGGGCCTCAACCGAGAAGACATCCACATGGTCATCAATACCCATTTGCATTTTGACCATGCGGGTGGGAACACGATGATACAAACGGACGGGACCATCGTGCCCACTTTTCCCAAGGCCCAGTATTTGATTCAGCATGACGAGTTTGAAGATGCAGCCCGTGCCAATGAACGGACCAAGGCCAGCTACCGGCGGGAGAACTTCACGCCTATTGCCCACGTGAATCAGTGGGAATTCTTGCACGGCGACACGGAATTACTCCCTGGGATTACCGCCGTCGTCACTGCCGGCCATACACGCTGCCATCAGGGCGTTAAGATCGAATCGGAAGGGAAGGCGGCCTTCTTTCTCGGCGACCTGATCCCAACGGTGTCTCATTTGCCTCTCCCCTACATCATGGGGTACGACCTGTCCCCCATCCAGACACTAGAGACGAAACGATGGGTTTTGGACCTGGCCTTCGAGGAGCAATGGCTGCTGCTCTTCGAGCATGATCCGCTGGTTCGAGCAGGGCATGTCGGGAAGAATCAGGAGGGCAAATATTTTCTCCATGAGGTGAAGGCATGACAGTGGCGGCAACCCCTATCCGTGTGTTGATCGGCAAAGTCGGGCTCGACGGCCATGACCGTGGAGTGAAGCTGGTTGCGCGCGCGTTGCGTGACGCCGGCACCGAAGTAATCTACACCGGCCTGCATCAAACGCCGGAGGAGGTCGTCAGCACGGCGATTCAAGAGGATGTGGAGGCAATCGGATTGAGCATCCTCTCCGGCGCGCACAATACGCTTTTCCGACGCGTACTGGAGCTGCTCAAAGAGCAGGAGGCCGGTAACATCGTGCTGTTCGGCGGCGGGATCATTCCCGACGACGATCTTCCCGCGCTCAAAGCGGCCGGCGTAAGAGCCTTGTTTAGGCCAGGCGCTCCCATGAACGAGATCGTGGACTTTGTGAAAGGGCTCCGATCATGAGACCGGTCTATATGATCGGCGGCGGGATCACGAAATTCGCCAAGGCACATCAGGACAAGGACTTTCGGCTCATGGTGAAAGAAGCCTACGACTATGCCCTGCGAGATGTCCCGCGTTTCTCCAAAGACATGATCGACGGAGCCGTCGGGTCGTATTTCTCCGACCACTTCACGAGACAGCTGAAGGCGGCGAGCATGGTGCAGGATTATCTGGGGCTCTGTCCGAAACCGTCCAAACGAGTCGAAGGCGGGGGAGCGACAGGCGGGCTCTGCTTCCAGTCAGCATGGGAAGCGGTGGCCTCCGGACGCATGAATTGTTGCCTGGCCTTCGGGTTTGAAACGATGTCGCGCGTGAACACCTGGAAAGGGAACGAGTTCATTGCCCTCGCCTCCGACACGAACTTCGACTTCCCCGTCGGCGGATTCTACAGCGGGTACTACGCCATGATGGTCCAACGCCACATGTACGAATTCGGCACGACGGTTGAGCAGATGGCCATGGTCTCGATCAAGAACCACGCAAACGCCCGCTATAATCCCTATGCGCAGAAAGCCAAACGGCTCACGATCAAGCAGGTGCGGGAGTCCCCCATGGTGGCCACACCGCTGACGATGGAAGACATCTGCACCATGTCGGATGGGGCCGCAGTGTGTTTCCTGGCTTCCGAGGCAGTCGCGTCCAAGGTTTGCGACCATCCGGTCAAAATCACC
>CXWL01012394.1_pt1 | contig 13090 bp, 14 predicted proteins | sample 590931 | NCBI WGS metagenome assembly CXWL01 (sample SAMEA3498368, study PRJEB10139) | groundwater metagenome | biome: water well; material: biofilm material | place: Germany | collected 2015-04-27
GACACCAACGCGATATTCCTGACGGACTCTACGCGAATCTCGCCCATGGCAGACCCTCCTTCTGGCTAGACACACATCTTGTTAGACCATCTGCCTCCTCATTGTTGTCCCTGCTTATTCGTCGTCTCGCCCGGATTGATCGAGTACACCGTTATACCTTAATCCATCCTTCATCGGCAAAGCTTACGTATCGACCGTCTCCGATCACTATGTGGTCCAATACACGAATCCCCAGCACTTCGCCGGCCGTCACCAGTCGATCCGTCAATCGTCGATCCTCAGTACTCGGTGTCGGGTCACCGCTGGGATGATTGTGCAGGAAGATCACACCCGCGGCTGACTCACGGACCGCAAGGGCAAATACTTCGCGAGGATGGACGATGCTCAAGGTGAGACTCCCTTCCGACACCGTGATCTCTTTCATGACCGCATTCTTCGCATCGAGCAAGATGACCTTAAAGATTTCGTGTTTGAGATCGCGTACCAGGGAGTGGAAATGCCGAAACACATCTGAGCTGGATGAAATCTTTGTCCCCGTCGAGATGGGAATCGCCATGGCTCGCTTTCCCAATTCAAGCGCCGCCTTCAGCTGGGCAACTTTTGCCGGGCCTATTCCCGGAATCGTACAGAGCTCTTCAATTCCACTCCGGGCCAACGAGGCCAGCCCGCCGACGCGATGGAGCAGCTCTATCGCAACCTGCACCGCGGATGAATCCCGCCGTCCAGTCCTCAGCAAAATCGCCAACAATTGAGCATCCGAGAGGATCTCAGGCCCCTTGGCTAGAAGACGTTCTCTCGGACGTTCAGTCGCAGGCCATTGTCCGATCCCTTTGTGAGTGTCAGTCGTCATGATTCACCATCTCTGAACAAAAATCTGACGCCACGCACCATTTTGCACGAAGCGCCGGGGTAGGTTTTACCCCATGGAGACAAATACGTAACCGATAAACCATCGAAATATTGACATACGACAATTTGGTGCAGCTTTTGCTTTGTTCGGCATACAGCTGTTCACGCAGACACCTGGGAGGATTCGATGGAATGTCCAAAATGTAAAGGGTTGATGATGTTGGAACGGTTTTCAGACTTCTTCCTCATTTTCTACGCCTGGAAATGCATCAACTGCGGCGCGATCATTGACCGCACAATTTCCAACAATCGAAGAAAGAGTCTGGCCGCTCGGGATACCCAACCGGTGTCAGCAAGCTAAATGATCAGACGTTGATTCGCTTTTGTCCGATCCGACTCAGGCTATCGAATCACCTCCATCGGATAGCTCCCGCATCCGCTCAGGAGTGGATGCGGCGGAAAGTATAACGGGTTCCTAATTGACCGTCAAAGCCAACCGTCCCTCTGACTCCTTCTAGGCAAACTCACGCCGTCACCCGCCCCTGAGTTCCATCCGGCACTTCACCCCCCTGCCGTCCCTTGACCCCTGCAAAAACGCTGTGTTACAGTCGTTCTCTCTTAACGATGTCCCGTATTTACTGACATGCGAGTTATAGCTGGATCCCACCGGGGTCGACGCCTTCAGGGACCGCACGGCACCGCACTCCGTCCTACCTCTGACCGAGTCAGGGAAGCATTGTTTTCTATCCTGGGTAACCGGCTTCCAGACAGTCGCGTGTTGGACCTCTTCGCGGGAACCGGAGCGATAGGTATTGAGGCACTCAGCCGTGGAGCAGCGCATGTGACCGCCGTTGAGTCGCAAGCGGAATCATTGAAACTCTTGCGGCACAATGTCGCGGAATGCGGGATGAATACCCTCGTCACGGTTCAAGCAAGAACGGTCAAACAGTTTCTAACCAGGCCGGAGCTGTGGAGCGGCCCCTATGATATTGTGTTTGCCGATCCTCCATATGACCTCGCCTACAAACTGGAAGACATCTTCCAAACCGTCCATGCTACACTCACGCCACCCGATGCCTGGCTTGTCGTCGAACACGCTTCGAAATCCACCCTTCCCGACCGGCTCGGCTTGGCAACGTTTAGGAAGCACTATCACTACGGGGATACGGCACTGTCGATCTATTCGTTTCCCGCAGAGGCCACAGTATGAAAATCGGTATATACCCCGGTACCTTTGACCCGATTACGCACGGTCATACCGATATCATTACACGCAGCCTGCGCGTCTTCGACAAGGTGGTCGTGGCCGTCGCACCGAATCCAGCCAAGCATCCGCTCTTTAATCTGACCGAGCGGCTGGAGATGGTGAAGCTGGTCATGAAGGATCTGACCCAGGTCGACGTGACTGTCTTCGAAGGCCTCCTGGTCGACTATGTCGCGAGATCGGGAGCCCATGCCATTATTCGAGGACTGCGCGCCATTTCAGACTTTGAGCACGAATTTCAGATGGCCCTCATCAACCGGAAACTGGCCAAGAACGTGGAGACCGTGTTTCTCATGCCCAGCGAAGAATACTCCTATCTCTCTTCCACCATTATCAAAGATGTGGCCCAGCACGGAGGTCCGTTAACGGAATTCCTGCATCCCGACGTGGCTCGACGTCTTGAAGAACGAATCCGGAGCCTCAAACAATGAAACTCGCCGCACGCGTCAGTCGCATTACTCCGTCTCCGACATTGGCCATGACCGCCACCGCCAAAGCCATGGCTGCGCAAGGGATCGATGTCGTCGATTTCTCATCAGGGGAACCGGACTTCGATACACCGGAACCCGTCAAGGCCGCGGCCGAAGCAGCCATTCGCGCAGGCTTTACGAAATATACCCCCTCGTCGGGCATCGATGAGCTTCGTCAAGCCATTGCAGACAAGCTCCTAGCCGAACAAGGTCTGCGCTATGAGAAAGCCCAGATCTTAGTCTCCTGCGGAGCCAAGCACTCGCTCTATAACGTGGCCGAAGCCCTCTTAGAGGCCGGCGATGAGATCATTATTCCAACGCCCTACTGGGTCTCCTACGCCGATCAGGCGCTCCTCAACGATGCCACCCCCGTGCTGCTCCCAACCAAGGAAGACGAGGACTACGCCATCGATCCTGACGAACTGCAGAAGTTAGTCACCCCGCGCACCAAGGCCATTATTGTTAATAGTCCCTGCAATCCGACCGGAGCCACCTACGACAAGCGCACACTGGAGGCCATTGCAACCATCGCGGTGAAGCACAACCTCCTGATCATCTCCGATGAAATTTATGAAAAAGTGCTCTATGACGGAGCCACGCATATCAGCATCGCCACGCTGGGGCCTGAAGTGGCCGAGCGCACGGTCGTCATCAATGGTGTCTCCAAGGCCTACGCCATGACGGGATGGCGCATCGGCTATGCAGCCGGACCCAAGCCGCTCCTGACCGCCATGGCTAATATCCAGAGCCAAAGCACATCGAATCCCTGTTCGATCTCACAGAAAGCCGCCGTCGCCGCGCTGAAACTTGGTGGACCATTTACAGAAATGATGGTGGTGGAATTCGACCGACGAAGAAAAGTGATGGTGGAGCGTCTTAATGCAATTCCCGGCGTGTCCTGCCGGATGCCGGGGGGAGCCTTCTATGCGTTTCCCAACATCAACGGCGTGCTCGGTCGAACCGGACCGAACGGACCGGTGGCTTCACCGCAAGCAGTGGCCAACTATCTCTTGAAAGAGGCCCATGTGGCCGTGGTGCCGGGAGAACCATTCGGCAGTCAGCATCACATTCGATTGTCCTATGCGACCAGCATGGACACGATCACGAAGGGATTGGACCGTATTGCTGCCGCGTTTGGAAAACTGACGGCATAACCGCCGCTTGACTCACGCGCAACAAGGGTTATTGAGTAGACTATCGACTACGCGTTCTGGAGGGTCACACGTGCCTATTTACGAATATCTCTGCCACGATTGTTCATATACATTTGAGCTCAAACAGAGCATGAAAGACGAAGCCGTCGCCACATGCGCGAAATGCGGCAAATCCGTCAGCCGGATCATTTCAGCACCTGCGATNNCATCGACTCCCGCCGCGTCACCTGCGCCACCGGCTTCCGGAGGAACGACCAGCTCGTCTACTCCATCTACCAGCAGCGCACCTGCATCCAGCAGCACCTCAGGCCAGAAGTAGGCTGACATTTCCGAACTAGGTTCGCTTAGCCGGAACCTTCTTCTTCACAGGAGCCTTGGCAGCAGGTTTCGCCGTGGGCTTGGCAACCGCCTTTGCAGGAGCCTTCGGGGCCATTGCTTTGACCGCCTTGACGCGCAAGGCTTCCACCTGATTCTGAAGGCTCGAGATCATTCCGGTCTTTTCACGATTCATCCGCCCCAGGTCATCGACTTGGGTCTGCAGATCTTGCTTCGCTTTAGACAGATCGTTGATCTGGTTCTGCAGCTGAGCCTTCTCCATATTTACCGTTTGCACTTCTGAACGAAGCTGTTCCACCTGGGCCTGAAGCGCAGGCGGCCAGTAGTCACAGCCCGACACCGCCACCCCCATCACCGCCACTACACCGACAAGCATTCGCTGACGCAGCACATTCACCATGCGATCCTCCTTTCTGACATCCTTGCGCGGATGTATAGCATACTTCTCACGGCTTGAGGTGAAATCCTCGCGCCACAAGGGCCTGTTGAATCATCGCTCGATCGATCGGCCCTTCACGAATCATCCGCACACCGTCACACACACTCAGCACCGTCGACGGCAATCCGCCCTGCGTGGACCCGCCATCAATAATGACATCGACCAGAGTACCGATCGTCCGTTCCACCTCGGCCGCAGTCTGAACCGGCGGCTCCCCTGAGCGGTTGGCACTCGTGCCCGTTAAGGGACCGGTATATCGAAGGAGCTTCGCGAGAGAAGCGTGAGAGCTATGACGAACCCCGACCGTGCCGGTCTCCGCCGTGACGGATTTGGGAAGTCTTGCACTGGCGGGAAACACCAGCGTCAGAGGTCCCGGCCAAAAGGCCTCCATCAGCACCTGCGCTGCAGGAGACACATCGGTGACAAGATCCTGAAGCTGAGCCTGATCACCAATGAGAATCAAAATGGGCTTCCCATCCGGTCGCCCTTTGATGGAAAGCAGGCGCGCCACAGCCGCACCATCGAACGGATTCACCCCGAGACCATAAAAAGTTTCGGTGGGAACCGCGAGCACTCCGCCGGCCTGCACCAGGCAGGCCATCCGGGGAAACAGCACATCTGAATCTGTTGCAGAGTACGACTCGATGACAGCCATGGAAAGGTGCGGAATGCGTGGAATTGCTAACTGCTGCGCCGAAGTGCGCGATGGGCGATATCCGTCCGGTAATGCTGTCCGTCAAAAGAAATCTTCTGAACTCGTCGGTAGGCGGCCTGTTGCGCCTCCGCAATCGTAGGCCCTCGCCCGGTGACGCCTAATACCCGGCCACCAGCCGTCACAACGTCTGAACCCTTTCGAACGGTCCCGGCATGAAATACCGTGGCTGAGGTCTCCCCGTCGGCAAGTCCGTGAATGGCCTTTCCCGTTTCATAACTGCCGGGATAGCCATCTGATGTCATCACCACACACACGGCACAGTCGTCATGCCATTCCACCGTAAACTGATCCAGTCGATGCTCAACGACGGCTTCGATCACATCGATGAGGTCAGACTTGAGCAGCGGCAACACCACCTGCGTTTCCGGGTCGCCCATGCGTGCATTAAATTCTAAAACATAGGGCACGCCCTTCACGACCATAATCCCGGCGTACAACACACCTTGAAACGGAGAGCCCATCCGGGACATCGCCGACACAATCGGCTGTAACACTTCGCGAGTGACCTGCACACGCAAGGCCGGGGTGCCCAACGGAGCAGGACAGTAGGCGCCCATCCCCCCGGTATTGAGCCCCGTGTCGCCATCGCCCACACGCTTGTGATCCTGCGCCGGCAACATGGGCACCACCGCCTTACCATCCGTAAACGCCATGATGGTGAGTTCTTCGCCGTCGAGAAATTGCTCAATGAGCACCCGCTGACCGGCCTGACCGAAGACGGCATGTTCCATCGAATCGACGATCGCCTGCCTCGCCTGCTCGCGAGTGGTCGCAATGATCACGCCCTTGCCCTGGGCCAACCCATCGGCCTTAATGACGACCGGGAGTTCGTGCGCCTCGACATACGCGAGCGCCTCGTCCATCTTTTCAAAGCTCTTCGCCCGCGCCGTCGGAATCTTGGCCAAAGCCATCACATCCTTCGAAAAGATCTTGCTGGATTCCAGCCGGGCGGCGTTCTTTGTCGGACCAAAGATTTTCAACTTGGCCTTGCGAAACTCATCGACAATGCCGTTCGCCAGCGGCATTTCCGGGCCCACCACCGTCAGATCAACCTGTTCTTTGATGACGAATTCCTTGAGCGCCGTAATATCGTCCGCCTTGATCGGCAGACAAGCCGCCAGCGACTCAATCCCGGCATTCCCAGGCGCACAAAATATTTGCGGCTTCCTCGGACTCTGCGAGAGCTTCCACACCATCGTGTGCTCCCGCCCACCACTTCCGACGACAAGAATTTTCACGCCCATCCCTCTTCAATCATATCGAACCTACCTACAGAATCGTGACCGTCCTGCGAGTCCGTTGTGCTAGAAATATCGGCTTCTCAAAATGATCATCCTGCAAGGCCGCAGCAATCGCATCGTCTAGTAGCATCTTAAAGAGGATGCTCAAACAGGTCATCCAACGAGGCCGCAGGCGAGAAAAAACCGGAGGCGTAGCCTCTGGGCTACGTTGAGGATTTTTCCGAGCCGAGAACGAAGTTGGGGGCCTGTTTCAGCATCCGACTAATGGCGGAAGTGACGCATGGCGGTCATAATCATCGCCAACCCCTGTTCGTCCGCCGCCTTAATGATTTCAGCATCGCGAATCGATCCACCGGGCTGAATCACGGCCGTGATCCCGGCTTGCGCTGCCGCATCCAGACCGTCCCGGAACGGGAAAAACGCGTCCGAGGCCATCACGCAGCCCTTCACCGGCATCTGCGCTTTCATCACCGCCAGTTTCACGCTGTCGACGCGGCTCATTTGCCCGGCGCCGATCCCGACCGTCTGGCCAGGCGTCGCGTAAATGATCGCGTTCGACTTCACATGTTTGCAGACCTTCCATGCGAAGGCGCAGGCCGCATATTCCTCGTCCGTGGGCTTTCGTGCCGTCGGGACTTGCAGCGTACGAAGATCCGCCAACACACCCAAATCGCGGTCCTGCACGATCAACCCGCCGACCAGCTTTTTGAGGTCGAGTCCGACCTGCTTCACCTTCGTGAGTGGACCGACATCGAGCAACCGCAAATCCTTCTTACGCTTCAATTCAGCCAGCGCATCCTCGGCAAACCCCGGGGCAATGACGACCTCAACGAAGGTCGAAGTGATTTCCTTGGCGGTGGCCAGATCGACCGGCCGGTTGAACGCCAGGACGCCACCGAACGCCGAGACCGGGTCCGTCGCCCGCGCCTTCACATAGGCTTCGACGGGCGTCGATCCCAACGCCACACCGCAGGGATTGTTGTGCTTGATAATAGCGACCGCGCACTCGTCATACTCTTTCGCCAGTTCAAGGGCGGAATTCGCGTCGAGGAAGTTGTTGTACGACATCGCCTTCCCGTGCAGAATCTTCCCGCGCGAGACCGATGGCTCATTGGAATTGAATTCCCGATAGAACGCACCCTGCTGGTGAGGATTCTCTCCGTACCGCAGCGCCTCCGCCAACTCGAATTGCAGCGAGAGGATCTTGGGGAACTTCACGGTCCCCTCCTGCCCACCCTGCACCTGCTTTTCGAGATAGCCCGCAATCAGACTGTCATAGCGCGCCGTATGCTGAAACACCTTCATGGCCAGCTCGCGACGTAGCCCATGCGGAACCGTCCCCGCCTTTGCCGCATCCAATACGCGGATATAGTCCGCCGGATCGACCACGACCAGCACATCTTCATGATTCTTCGCCGCGGAGCGCAGCATCGATGGACCGCCGATATCGATATTCTCAATCGCTTCTTCAAACGGGCAATTCGGCTTCGCAATGGTGGCTTCAAAGGGATAGAGATTCACCACCACCACATCGATCGGGCCGATATTGTGCTGCTTCATCTGATCGACATGGGCCGGCACCGACCGTCGCCCGAGCAGGCCGCCATGGATCTTCGGATGGAGCGTTTTCACACGACCATCGAGAATCTCCGGCGAGCCCGTATACGCCGCCACATCCGTGACTTTCACGCCCGCGTCACGCAAGGCCTTGGCCGTCCCGCCCGTCGAGAGAATTTCTGCCCCAAGAGCTTCCAAGCCCTTGGCCATCTCAATGACTCCCGTCTTATCTGAAACACTAATCAGCGCCCGCTTGATGCTGGCCATATCAACACTCCTTCAGAAATGCTCGATAAAGTAATGGTTTGTCTCTTGGAAGGCGGGCGAAGAATAGCAAATGGGTCGAGGAAGTTCAAGAATGAGCCGGAGCAGATACGGAACTCGATAACACGACGAAGGGAGGTAGGCTCAAAAACACCGATTCGTCAATTCACAATGGCCCACTAAGTCTAAGCCTTGCCTTTACCTTAGCCTCTCAGCCATCCCTCTACCTCCGTAGGGTAGACTCCGGCCCCTCTTACCGATTATGATGCGAACGTCGAGAAGTACCATTCAACTGAGCTCTCTGCCTCCAAGGAAGAGTTCCATCCATCATCGAGGCTCCACAATGGGTACGCATTTTTTCAACCGACACACAATCTGGACGGTCTTTTTCTCACTCCTCGTCGCTCTAGGCCTGGGAGCCTGTTCAGACGTGTCGAACGCACCGGCGCCTGTTGCGCCCCCATCCCCAGAGTCAAGCCTTTCCAGTTTGACGGTCAGCCCGGGAACTCTCCAACCCGCAGTGTTCGCAAGCAATGTGACCGAGTACACAGTGAGCGTGGCTAGCTCGATCACGAGCGTTACCGTGTTGGCACAAACACTAGACCAGGGGGCCACGGCAAAGATCAATAACGGCACAGCTTCAACCAATCCTAGTCGGGTGATTCCCCTTGGCGCACCAGGGTCCAATACGCAGGTCCTGATTGTTGTGACCGCTCCAAACGGCAGCCAGAGCACTTACTCTGTGACGGTAAATCGGAGCGGGGGAAGCAATGACCTCCAGAGCTTAACTGTATCCCCAAGTGCATTAAGCCCAGCGTTTATTGCGAGTACAACGAGCTACACCGTAGACGTCCCCAGCGCCACCACCAGCGTATCCATCACAGCAACACTTCAGGATGCCCTAGCGAGCATGACGGTAAATACGGAGGCGACCAACTCCGGCCAGCCACGTATCATTAACCTAAACCCGGCCGGATCTTCCACGTTCGTTACGATCGTGGTAACAGCTCCAAATCTGACGCTCAAACCCTACACCGTTACCGTGAACCGCACTGCGTTTGCTAGTGACAACAACCTCTCGGCGCTCGCAGTGACAGGGCAGACGTTGGCCCCTTCCTTTGCCGCCGGCACACAGAACTACACTGTGGCTGTGGCCACCGGCGTGACCTCCATCACGGTCTCCGCCACCAAGTCTGACCCCAATGCAACGATGTCCGGGGCGGTGACTGCCGGAGTCGGACAAGCCACCGGCCAGGCCACGATTCCGCTCAATGGGCCGGGAAGCAGCACATCAATCTTAATCACGGTGACGGCGCCTAGCGGAAGTTCAAAACCCTATGCCATCACCGTCAACCGCGCGGCTCCCGCTAGCGACAACAACCTCTCGGCGCTTGCAGTGACAGGGCAGACGTTGACCCCTGCATTCGCTGCAAATGAACAGAACTACACGGTGAATGTCGCTACTGGCGTGACCTCCGTCACGGTCTCCGCCACCAAGTCTGACCCCAATGCAACGATGTCCGGGGATCTGACCGCTGGAGCAGGTACCGCCAGCACGTCAGCCGTCATTCCCCTCAACGGGCCTGGCACCAGCAAAGTCGTGTCGATCACCGTGGCGGCACCGAGCGGAAGCTCCAAGACCTACACGATCACCGTCAATCGCGCGGCCCCCGCTAGCGACAACAACCTCTCGGCACTTGCAGTGACAGGGCAGACGTTAGCCCCAGTATTCGATGCCGGCACGCTGGGCTACACTGTAGACGTGGCCACCGGCGTGACCTCCGTCACGGTCTCCGCCACCAAGTCTGACCCCAATGCAACGATGTCCGGGGATCTGACCGCTGGAGCAGGTACCGCCAGCACGTCAGCCGTCATTCCCCTCAACGGGCCTGGCGCCAGCAAAGTCGTGTCGATCACCGTGGCGGCACCGAGCGGAAGCTCCAAGACCTACACGATCACCGTCAATCGCGCGGCAGCGGCGCCACCTTCTACCGATGCAGGGCTTTCAAGCTTAACAGTAAATGCCGGAACACTATCCCCCGCATTTGTTGCACCCGGAGTTTCTGGATTACCTGGATACACAGTGGCAGTGCCGAATGCCACCACCAGCATCACGATTACAGCGGTAAAGGCTAATCCGGCTGCAACCCTGCTTATCAGTCCGTCAGCCACGGTTAATAATCTGCCAGTCGGCGATACGGTCTTTACGATCCAGATTACCGCTGAAGCAGGCAACAGCTTGACGTACTATATTACCGTCACTCGTGCGCTTTGATCCTGACGCTTAACCAGTGAGGCAGCTTCATTTCACCTAACCTCCAAGTCAACAGGAGCCGCTCTCTTACTGAGCGGCTCCTGTGCAGGGTGATGTACCTTGCCGACGAGTAGGGCCTAGGTGAGTGTGCAGGAACTCAGCGGGCGCCCGAGGCGCCCCCATCCATGATCAGCCGACTCACGATCACCTATGCCACACAGCGGGATCTTCAATTAGAAGCCCAGGTTCGTCAGGCACTCCTCTCCACACATTCCCTCTCTAACAAAAATGTTCGTTCCTTCTCATATCTCCTCCCTTCGTAGGGCAGACAAACTCAGGGTTTTTCCTGTACGATGCGCAAATAATTTCGACCTGGCGCAAGCCGGCCATCAGCCGACACTTGCGAAGAGTGCCGTCGGATTTCATTGCCATGACTTCGAAGAGATCGTCGTGCGGATATTAGCTTTGACGCGCAACACAGAGAGAGCCACGGCGAAGCTGTGGACTCTTGCCCTGATACTCCTCCTTGCAATTGGAGCCGTGTCGTGCGGCGACGTCTCTAATGCTCCGGCGCCGGCACCAGGCCCTGGGGCATTGACCATTACAACGACTGCATTGCCGAATGGGATCATAAGCCAACCTTATGCAACCGACCTCGGGGGAACTGGCGGGACCACACCCTATACCTGGGCCGTCACACCAACCGTTCCCACCGGTCTTACATTTGACCTATCAAGCGGAACACTGAGCGGGATTCCGACAACAACGAGCAATCTCGACCATACCTTCACACTCAGAGACGCAACCGGACAAACCATCCAAAAGGTACTGCGCCTCACAATCACAACAGCACCGGTGCCGCCGATAATCACCACCCCTTCTCCACTACCCACAGGCACGATCAATCAACCGTATCCTCAAACTACATTGGCAGCCACAGGAGGGACTCTGCCCTATTCCTGGTCAGTAACTCCGGCCTTGCCTAGTGGGTTGGTTTTGAATGTGGTCTCTCCCGGAACTATCAACGGTACACCACTCAGTGGCAGCGCGGGCACAAAGAGCTATACCTTTACCGTCACGGATTCCACTTCACCGTTTAATCAGACAGCAACCAAGCTACTCTCTTTGACGATCAACCTTACGGTCCCTCCGCTGACGATTGCATTCCCTACAGGCACAAGCTTGCCCAATGGGAAAGTCGGAGATCCTTACAACCAGACGTTCCTCGCTTCGGGCGGCACACCTCCATATACATGGTCGGTCTCTCCCGCCTTGCCCGCCCCCTTTCAACTCAATGGCGCAACAGGCACCATTACCGGTACGCCGACGGCAACGGCCAACTTCAGTCGAACTTATACTGTGCGTGATTCTACCCTACCGACAAATTTAAGCACGTCACGAACCATTTCACTCCGCGTGACAAACTAACCAACTTCGCTTCGCTTTGCCGTCCCCTTCACCGCCCTCCGAGAATCCGGCCATGGCTTCATCCTTCGTTCATCTCCATCTGCACACCCAGTTCAGCCTCCTCGACGGCGCGAATCAGATCGAGCCGCTCGTGCAGCAGATCAAGTCGTTCGGTCAGCCGGCCGCGGCCATGACCGACCAGCCCCCATTGGTTTGACTTCACCCTACCTGCCGACTAAAATTGTCGCATGATCAAAACATTGAGCGACAAACGAGCCAAGGATGCCTTTACCGAACTGGTCGGGCGGGTCTCCGGCAAGAAGGATACGGTTATCGTTGAACAGCACGGGAAACCCGTCGTCGCGATGATTGATTTTGACCGATACCAAACGCTGACAACGAAACGCGATCGCCTCTTCAGAGTGCTCGACCGGGTGTGGGCAAAGAACCGCACAAAGCCGCCTCGACAGGCCTATCGTGATGCCACTCAAGCCGTAAAGGCTGTTCGAGACACGCCTTCTTCCAGCCACAGGAAGCATAGTGCCTAGGGCGGTTCTCGACACCAACATTCTCATCAGCGCTCTCATCACTCCTCGCGGGACTCCGGCAAAGGTATTACAGTCATGGCGGGCTGGACACTTCGATGTGGTCACCAGCCAACCGCTGCTTCTCGAATTGCGAGAAGCCCTTTCTCGCCCGCATCTAAAAGACCGTTACCGCCTTTCGCTCTCAGACATTCGCGACTTCGTCACCTTATTCACCAGCGCCGCCTTGGTTGTCACGGCACCGGACGTTACTTCAGCCCTCCTCCGTGACCCAGACGACCTTCAAGTGCTGGCCTGCGCCTTGGCGGGCGAAGCGGACTATATCGTCACCGGCGATCTCGACCTCCTCCATCTGCAATCCTTTGAAGGGATAAAGATTGTGCGTCCATCAATGTTTCTCCAACTCCTTATTTCGTCCACGTAGGCCATTGCCGCTTACGGCATACGATTTTCACAGAATCATGCATCCTGACCATTACGGTCATACTGCGTCACAGTGCGTCCCCGCCCCTCGTTTGACTTCCCCTTCCCCGCCCTCCTAGAATCCGGCCATGGCTTCGTCCTTCGTCCATCTCCATCTGCACACCCAGTTCAG
>CXWL01013186.1_pt1 | contig 13090 bp, 10 predicted proteins | sample 590931 | NCBI WGS metagenome assembly CXWL01 (sample SAMEA3498368, study PRJEB10139) | groundwater metagenome | biome: water well; material: biofilm material | place: Germany | collected 2015-04-27
CTTGGCGATGAACCCCGAGGTGAACGGCACGCCGGCCTGCGCCAGCAGCAGCACGGTCATGGCCAACGCGAGCACGGGCTTCGAAGCGCCGAGCCCCCGGAACGCCCCTAGGTCGGTCTGTGCATCACCGGTGCGGCTCACCAGGGTGACGACCGCGAACGTGCCGAGCACCAGGACGGCATACAGCAAGAGGTACAGCATCGAGGCCGACACGCCGACACCGGGGCCTGGCTCGCCTGCCGAATGGCCAGACGCCTCCACCCCCACGAGGATGAACCCGGCGTGGCTGATCGAGGAGTAGGCCAGCATCCGCTTCACGTCGGTCTGCACGACGGCGAGCATCGAGCCGCCGACGACGGTGAGCAGCGCCATGAGCCAGATCGCCGGGCGCCAGTCGTCGCGCCAGTGCGGGAGGGCCACGTTCAGCACGCGGAGCATGCCGGCGAATGCAGCGACCTTCGCCGCAGACGCCATGAACGCGGTGACCGGTGTGGGCGCGCCGTGGTACACGTCGGGGGTCCAGAAGTGAAACGGAACGGCCGCAACCTTGAACGCCAGACCGACGAGCAGCAAGGCCACGCCCGCCAGGACGAAGGCGTCGGTGCGTTCGGTCTGCACGGTCCTGGTGAACGAGTCGAGGATCGCCGCGTAGTTGGTGCTGCCGGATCCGCCGTAGATGAGGGCGACGCCGTACAGGAAGAAGGCCGACGAGAACCCACCGAGCACGAAGTACTTGATGCCGCTCTCCTGGCTGACGATGCGCCGGCGGTGGCTGGCCGCCAGCACGTACAGCGAGATCGACAGCACTTCGAGCCCGAGGAACAGCACGATGAGATCGTTGGCAGCACCCATCACGACGCCGCCGATCGCGGCCATCAAGAACAGGCCGTAGATCTCCGGGCCATCGAGCTCCTCGCGGCGGAGATAGTCGTCGGCGATCATGCTGGCCAGCAGCACCGCCGCGCAGATCGTGATGGTCGCGAGCATCGAGAAGCGATCGAAGGCGATGGCACCGGCGAGCATCGTGCGTGCTCCGTCGTCGGTGATGTCGTCCCACAGCACGAACGACATCACCATGGCCGCACCGGCCACCACGGCGCTGAACGTCGCGTACAGCCCCCGTGGCCACCGCGGGGTGAGCGCGCCGAGCACCAGCAACGTCAACCCGCCGCCGAGGAGGATCAGCAACGGAGACAGCGAGACCCACTCGATCGGCGGTCCCTGCAGGGTTTCGGCGGCGAACATCACGGCGCCGTTCCCTCTTCGTGAGCAGGCGTGGGGGTGGGCGTCGGGATGAGCGGCTCGGTGTAGCCGGTCTTCTCGCTCACGTGGGTGATCAGTGCCTTCACGCTGGGTTCGATGCGGTCGAGAAGTGGCTTCGGGTACACGCCACAGAACACGATCAGGCCGATGAACGGCAACAGCACCACGCCCTCTTTCAGCCGCAACTCGGGGAAGGTGCGGTTGTCGTCATCGGGTTCCCCATGGAACACACGCTGGTAGGCCCACAGCAGGTACAGCGCGGCCAGGATCACTCCCGTCGCGGCCACCACCGTCCACCATCGTGCGGTGAGGAACGACCCGGTCAAGATGAGGTACTCGCCGACGAAGCCGTTCAGGCCCGGAACCCCGATCGACGACAGCATCACCACCATGAACCCGGCGGCGAAGATCGGGGCCACGTGCTGGATGCCCTTGAGCTGATCGATCTCACGGGTGTGGCGACGCTCGTAGATCATGCCGACCAGCACGAACAGCGCACCTGTGCTGACACCGTGGTTGATCATCTGCAACACGCTGCCGCTGATGGCCTGCGATGTGAACGCGAACGTGCCGAGCACGATGAAGCCGAGGTGGGCAACCGACGAGTAGGCGACGAGCCGTTTGAGGTCTTTCTGCATCGTGGCCGCGACGGCCCCGTACAGGATGCCGATGACCGCGAGCGTGAGCCAGAGCGGACGACTCCAGCGAGCCGCCTCCGGGAAGAGGTACAGACCGAAGCGCAGCAACCCGTACGTGCCGAGCTTCAACATCACGCCGGCGAGGATCACCGAGCCGCCGGTGGGCGCCTGGGTGTGGGCGTCGGGCAACCAGGTGTGCAGCGGGAACATCGGCACCTTCACCGCAAAGGCGACGGCAAAGGCGAAGAACAACCAGCGACCGGTGGATGCTGCGAAGTTGGCCTTCTCGGCGATCTCGATGAGGTCGAAGGTGATGTGGCCCACGCCGTTCGTCTTCGCCAGCACTGCCGTGGTGATGATGCCGACGAACATGAAAGCCGAGCCGACCATCGTGTACAGGAAGAACTTCGTGGCTGCGTGAACCCGCTCGTCGTAACCCCAGCCACCGATCAGGAAGTACATCGGGACGAGGACGAGCTCGAAGAACACGAAGAACACGAAGAGGTCGAGACTGAGGAAGCTGCCCATCATCCCGGCTTCGAGCAACAACAACCAGGCGAAGTAGCGCTTGTGGTCGTGATGGGGGTCGATGCCGACGATCACGATCGGGAACAGCACGCCGGTGAGCACCACGAGGAACAGCGAGATGCCATCGATTCCGAGGTGCCAAGAGATGCCCCACGGCTCGATCCACGGGTGCTTGCTCACGAACTGGAACCCGGCATCGGCGGTGTCGAACGAGCCCATCACCCACAGGCTGAGTGCCCCTGTGAACACACTGGCGAGCACCGCTGCCAACTTGATCCACTCGGGGCGGCGGCGTGACAGGAGCGCTACGGCAGCCGCTCCCGTGGCGGGGGCGACGACGAGCGTGGTGAGGACCGGGAAGCTCATCAGACGATCCCTCGAATCACGACGAACCACACCAGCAGCAGCACGACGCCGACGCCGATCGCAGCCGCGTACTGGCGTACGTATCCACTCTGGACCTTCCTCACTTCGCCCGCCGAAGCGCGAACGAGCTTGCCCACCTGGTTCACCGCGCCATCGACGACGGTTCGGTCGAACCACGCGACTGCGTCGAAGGCCTTGCGGCCGGGGCCGCCCATGAACGCGCTGACGGTCTTGTCGTAGTACCACGCCTGTTCGAGGATGGCGGGCTCGATCGCCTTGGCCCGCTTCTTCGCGTACACCATCACCGATGCGGCGATGCCGACCGCCGCGCACACGACGGCAACGACGAGCAGGAGGTACTTGTTGTCGTTGGCCCAGGTGCCGCCGATGTCGGCCTCGCCGAACTCGACGACCGGCTCGAGCCACTTCTCGAGGAAGTGCAGGTCGCTGGAGAACGGCAGTTGCAGCGCACCGCCGAAGATCGAGAGACCGGCGAGCACGACGAGCGGCACAACCATCGTGGCCGGGCTCTCGTGCGGCTTGAAGTCGCCATGGGCACCGTGTTCGCCCGCATGGTCGTGCCACCGCGCTTGGCCGTAGAACACCATGATGACCTGACGCGTCATGTAGTACGCGGTGAGGATCGCGGTGACGAGACCGAGCACGTACAGCACGGGGCTCTTGGCGAACGCGAACAGCAAGATCTCGTCCTTGCTCCAGAAACCGGCGAACGGCGGCACGCCGGCAATGGCCAGCCAGCCGATGATGAAGGTGAACGCGGTGATCGGCATGAGCTTGCGCAACGCACCCATGCGGCGCATGTCTTGCTCGTGGTGCATGCCGTGGATGACCGAGCCGGAGCCCAAGAACAGCAGCGCCTTGAAGAACGCGTGGGTGACCATGTGGAAGATCGCGGCCACGTACGCCCCCGAACCGACCGCGAGGAACATGTATCCGAGCTGGCTCACCGTGGAGTAGGCCAGCACCCGCTTGATGTCGTTCTGCGCCACCGCGATGGTGGCCGCGAACAGAGCCGTGGCACACCCGACGACGGCGATGAGCGTGGGCACCCAGGCCGATGCGGCATGGATGACCGGGTTCACCCGGGTCATCAAGAACACGCCGGCGGTGACCATCGTGGCCGCGTGGATGAGCGCGCTGACAGGCGTGGGGCCCTCCATCGCGTCGGGGAGCCAGAGGTACAGCGGGAGCTGCGCGCTCTTGCCGATTGCGCCGATGAACAGCATCACCGCGATCGCCGTGGCCGTTGCCTGCCCCAGTGCTCCCGATTCGGCCGCGGCGTTGATGCCCCCGTAGCTGATGGTGCCGACCGCTTCGAAGGCGAGGAACATCGCGATCATCACGCCCCAGTCACCGACGCGGTTGGTGACGAAGGCCTTCTTGCCGGCGGTCGCCGCGCTTTCGCGCTCGTGCCAGAACGCGATCAGGAAGTACGAGCACGTGCCGACACCCTCCCAACCCAGGAACGTGACGAGCAGGTTCTCGCCGAGCACCAGCATGAGCATGCTGAAGGCGAACAGGTTGAGGTACAGGAAGAACTTCGAGAACCGTGGGTCGCCGCGCATGTAGCCGACGGCGTACAGGTGGATCAGGGTGCCGATGCCGGTGACGAAGAGGCACATCGTGATGCTGAGCGGATCGACGAGGAAGGCCAGGTCGACCTGCAGCGAACCCACTGGCACCCACGAGAACAGCGTGGTGACGTGGCGGCGCTGCTCGGAGGGCATCGACACCAGATCGATGAACACGCCGACGGTCACGAGGAAGGCGGCGCCGACCATCGCGGTGGCGAAGTACCCGGCCCGGGGCTCACCGAGCTTGCGGCCGAAGACGACGATGAGGAGGAACCCGGCAAGCGGGAGCGCGGGGATGAGCCAGACGATGTCGACCATTGATCAGCCCTTCAGCTCGGCCATGTCGTCGGCCGTGGCGTTCGGGCGGCGCCGGAGGATGGCCACGATGATGCCGAGCCCGACGACCACTTCGGCCGCGGCAACGACCATCACGAAGAACACCGTCGTCTGCCCCTTGATGTCGCCCAGGTCGCGGGCCAACGCCACGAAGCTCAGGTTGACCGCGTTGAGCATCAGCTCGATGCACATGAACATCACCAGGGGGTTGCGCCGCACCATCACCCCCACCGTTCCGATGCTGAACAGCAGGGCGGCGAGGATGAGGTACCAGGCGGTGGTGGGTTGGGCGACTGCGATCATCGTGTGGCCCCGATGTCGTCGGGCAACCTGGCCGGGCGGCGCGAGAGCAGCACCGTGCCGACCACCGCCACCACGAGCAGCACCGACACCAGCTCGAAGGCGAACACGTAGTCGCTGAACAGGCTGCGGGCGATCTGGCGAACGTTGCTGTCGTGATCGCCGGTCTGCGTGGCGTTGTCGAGGCCGGCACCGGTGCCGGTCTGGACGGCGGAGCGGGCCTGCACGATCGCGGTGACGAGCACGCCGGCGAGGCCGACACCCACGATCAGCGCCAGTGGACGCTGCACCGGGATCGGCTCGACCATCAGGTTCTCCGACTGATCGACGCCGAGCAGCATGATCACGAACAGGAACAGCACGACGATGGCCCCCGCGTACACGATCACCTGAACGGCGGCCAGGAAGTGGGCCTCCAACGAGACGAACATCACGGCCACGCCGAACAGGGTGAGCACGAGGCTGAGCGCGGAGTGCACCGGATGGTTGCGGACGATCACGCCTACGGCGCCACCGAGGATCATCGCTGATGCGAGGACGAACACGAACAGCTCCACTACTGGTGCCCCTCGTTGCGCGACAGCACTCGCACCGATTTGCTGCGATCGGCTTCGCTGCGTTCGGCCTTGCTGCGATCGGCTTCGAGCTGCTTGGCCTCGGGTTGGCGCAGCCCGTAACCGAGCTCGTTGCTCCAGCCGACCTCGCCGATGAAGTGCGCGTCGCCCGACGCCGACGTGGCTCGCATCCATCCGCTGGTGTGCTCGTCCTCGCCGTCGCGCCAGTCCTCCCAGGCCAACCGCTGCGGCTTGCCGGAGTCGTCGACGACGAGCTCGGCCTTGGTGTAGATCGCGTCCTTGCGGTCGGTGAAGCTGAACTCGAACATCTTCGTCTCGGTGATCGCCTCGGTCGGGCAGGCCTCAACGCAGAGATCGCAGTGGATGCAGCGGAGGTAGTTGATCTCGTACACGAACCCGAATCGCTCACCGGGCGACGTCGGGTTCTCGGGATCGTTGTCGGCACCGCGAACGTAGATGCACTTCGCCGGGCAAACGCCGGCGCAGAGCTCGCAGCCGATGCACTTCTCCATGCCGTCCTCGTAGCGGTTGAGGACGTGGCGGCCATGCAGGCGCTCGGGCTTGTCGATCTTCTCGTCGCGCCCGTGGATCTTGCCCTTCTTCGCCTGGCGACCGCCCGAGTACGAGGTGGTGACGCGCTTGCCGCCGAACAGGCGGTGCTGGCGCATCGTGACACCGAAGCCTTCGAAGTACCCCATCAGAACATGGCCCCTTCTCGCTCACGATTGCGGGCACTCACCCGCGTGGCTGCGAGCAGCAGGGCCGCACACACCGCCAGCACCACCACCGAGACCACGAGCACGATCCAACGGTTCCAGTCCTGGTCCTGGCCGAGGCGGAACGCGGCGAGCAGCATGAACCACCCGAGCGACAGCGGGATCAGCACCTTCCAGCCGAGGTTCATGAGCTGGTCGTAGCGCAGGCGGGGCAGCGTGGCCCGGAACCACACGTAGACGTAGAGGAACACAAGCAGCTTCAAGAGGAACCAGACCGTGCCGTTGAGCGGACCGAGCATGAGGTCGCCGTCCCACTGGACGGCGCCGATGTCGATCGTGAGCGGCTGCGGACCGGCGAAGAAGAGCGTGACGATCACGGCGCTCATGGTGATCGTGTTCATGAACTCGGCGAGGAAGAAGAGGGCGAACCGAATGCTGGAGTACTCGGTGTTGAACCCGCCGACGAGCTCTTGCTCGGCCTCGACGAGGTCGAACGGTGGACGGTTGAGCTCGGCCGTCGCGGCAATCATGAAGATCATGAACGGCAAGATCCCGGTGGAGATGAGGTGCCAGTTGGTGGTGCCCTGCTGCGCGGCGACGATGCCGCTGGTGCTCAGCGTGCCGGCGAGCAACAGCACCGCGGCCATGCTCATGCCGAGGGCAGCCTCGTAGCTGACCATCTGTGCCGAAGCGCGCACCGAGCCGAGCAGCGGGTACTTCGAACCCGAAGACCATCCGGCAAGCATGATGCCGTAGACCGCGATCGAGCTGAGCGCCAGTAGCAGCAGCACGCCGACCTGCGGGTCGGCCAACTGCACGCGCGTCTCGCGCCCGAACCAGGTGACGAGCCCGTCGCGGCCGCCGGTGTAGTCACCGCCGAGGGGGATGACCGTCCAGACCAGGAAGGCGGGCACGAACGACAGGTACGGCGCCAGCTTGAACACGAACCGATCGGATCGTTCGGGGATGAGATCTTCTTTGAAGAACAGCTTGATGCCGTCGGCGAGGGTCTGCAGGATGCCGAAGGGGCCGGCCTTGTTGGGTCCGATCCGGTTCTGCATGCCGGCGATCGCCTTGCGCTCGAACCACACCATCAGCATCGTCGCGACCAGGCCGATGACGAAGACCACCACCACCTTGAGCAGCACCACGGCGACGTCGCCGAGGTCGAGATCACCGACGAGGAGCGGGTCGATGGCCAGCATCAGATGTTCTCGATCCGCACGTCGGTGACTGCCGCAGTGCAGTCGATCAGTTCGCCGATGGTGCTGCCCGGCTGGTTGAACGGGACCCATACGGTGCCCCGGAGGACGGTGGCGTCGGATTCGACCGTCACGATGATGCCGGCCCGCGCACTCGAGAGGCGCACCTCGGCTCCGTCGTGCGCCCCGGCGCGCTCGATGTCGAGTGGGTTCACGTGGACGGTCATGCACCCGGCCAGATGGGCGAGCGATGGGCTGGTGCGGGTGGACACGGCGTCGTCGTAGAGCCTGCGGCTCACCACCAGCCGGAAGTCGTAGCTGTTGCGATCGGGCAGCGAGAGCACCGGCGGGACGAGCGGCCCGAGGTCGGCGGGCACGGCCGCGAGCACGCCGTCGGGGGCCGATGCCACCGCGGTGGCGGTGACGTTCGCGTACGACTCGACGCGAGCGGCGATCGATGCCGTGACATCGGCGATGGACCGGTAGCCGAACTCGGTTCCGAGCAGACCGGCGATGCCCGAAGCGATCATCCAATCGGGTCGCGACGTTCCCGTGGCCGTCACTCGCCGGCCGAGCGACGTGACCCGCCCCTCGAGGTTCGTGGTGGTGCCGCCCTTCTCGCCGACGGCGCTGGCGGCCAGCACCACATCGGCCTGCAGCGACGATGCCGACAGGAACGTGTCGACGGCGATGACCCGCCGGGCGCCGGCGATGGCGCGTCGAGCGAGGTCGGCATCGGGGAAGTCGGCCAGTGGATCTGCACCGAGCAGGAGGAGGCACTCGATCCTGCCAGCCGCCGCCGCCTGCAGCACACCAGTGGTGTCGAGGCCGCCCGGTCGTGGGCGGACGCCGACCTGCAGTGCACCGACCACGTTGCCGCGGCGCAACGCGGGGAGCACCTTCGCCGATGGCACGGCCGCGAGGATGGCCTGCAGGGCCAGCACCGTGGCGGTCGACGTCTCGGCAAGGTTGGCCCGGCCGGCGACGATCGCCACCGGACCCTTGGCCAACTGCATCGCGACGGCAGGGTCGGCGAGAGCGGCCTCGACAGCGGCGAGCTGCGTGCCGGGCTCGTAGCCGATGCTCTTCCATGCATGCTTCGTGAGCCCGCCGGGCTTGGGCGTGAACTCGATGATGTGCCGCCCACGCTTGACCGCGGCGTCGCGGATGCGCAGGTACAGCACCGGCAGTTCTTCTTTGAGATCGGGCCCGAGCAACACGATGGTCGTTGCAGATGCAACATCATCGATCGTCGCCCGATCCAGACCGAGCACTGCTGCTGGCAAGCCGTCGCCCATCTGGGCGTAGACGTTCGGTGTGCCGATGACGTCGTGGGCCAGCTGGGCCCACGCGAACGCATCCTCGTTGCTCCCCCGTGCACCACCGACCACAGCGATGCTGTCGGCACCACCTGCCGCGATCGACTCGCGGACGAGGTCGGCCACCGCGCCGAGTGCCGCGCTCCAGCTGGTTGGCACGAGCCCTCCACTGGTGCGGACCATCGGTGTGGTGAGGCGTTCGTCGCTGTTGACCGACTCGAAGCCGAACCGACCCTTGTCGCACAACCAGCCCCAGTTCACCGGAGCGCTGTCGACGCCCTGGTAGCGAAGCACCTGATCACGACTGGACTGCACGATGGTTCGACAGCCGACCGAGCACGTGGTGCAGGTGCTCTCGTTCTGCTCGAGGTCCCATGGTCGGGCCTTGAACCGGTACGGCTTGGCCGTGAGCGCGCCGACCGGACAGATCTGCACGGTGTTGCCACTGAAGTAGCTGGCGAACGGCTCGTCGGGGAAGGTGGTGATCTGGGTGTTGCCACCGCGGCTGGAGAACTCGATGAGCGCGTCGCCGGCGACCTCGTCGGCGAACCGCGTGCACCGGTCGCACAGGATGCAGCGCTCGCGGTCGAGGTACACGAGATCGCTGATCGCGATCGGCTTCTCGTAGTGGCGCTTCTCCTCCACGAAACGGCTCTCGCCGGGACCGTGGCTGAACGCCTGATCTTGCAGCGGGCACTCGCCGCCCTTGTCGCACACGGGACAGTCGAGCGGGTGGTTGGCGAGCAAGAGCTCGAGCACGCCCTCTTGCACCTGCTTCACCATCGGCGACGCGGTGTCGATCTTCATGTCGGGAGCGACCGTGACCATGCAAGACGGCGTGAGTTGAGGCCCGCGACCCGTGTCGACCTCGACGAGACACATCCGGCACATGCCCACGGGGTCCATCCGCTCGTGGTAGCAGAAGCGCGGGATGTACTCGCCGTGGCGCTCAGCGGCGGTGATGATCAGCTCGCCCTTGGTGGCCGCGATGGTGCGCCCGTTGAGGGTGACGCTGACGAGGTTCGGGTCGGTCGAGGTCACTGCTCGCCTCCGGCCATCGCCGTCACCGGGATCATCGTGCGCTTCACGATCTTGGCCTCGAACTCGGCGCGGAACAGGGTGAGCGCCGAGTGCACCGGCGCGTACGCCGACGGGCCGACGAAGCAGATGGTGGTCATCTTGTACGGGAACGGCACGGCTTCGAGGCCGAGCTCCTCGCTGGATGCGTGGGGGAACGCGCCGGGGCAGATCATCGCGCCAACCTCGAGCAACTGGTCGAGATCGGCCTCGGTGCCCTTGCCGTCGACAACCCGGCTGAGGATGCGCTCGAGCCAGGTGCCGCCCTCGCGGCACGGCACGCACTTGCCGCACGACTCGTGTGCGTAGAAGCGGGTGAGCGTGAGCGCCGCGGCCGGGATGTCGGTGGTGTGGTCCATCACCATCACGGCGCCCGAGCCGAGCATCGATCCGGCGGCGCCGACGAGGCGACCCTCGAACGGGAGATCGAGCTGATCGGGCACGAACCACGGCGCCGAACCACCACCGGGCACGAAAGCCTTCAGCTGGTTGCCGTTGCGGATGCCACCGCAGAACTCTTGGCCGTAGATGAGGTCGCGGAAGGTGGTGGTGCCGTTGACGATCTCGTACACACCGGGACGCTTCACGTGGCCGGACACCGCCACCATTCGGGTGCCCGGCGATGTCGGGGTGCCGATCGCGGTGTAGGCCGCGGCACCGTTGCACAGCAACCACGGGAGGTTCGCCAGGGTCTCGATGTTGTTCACGATGGTCGGTTGCCCGTACAGGCCGATCGCCGCCGGGAAGAACGGAGGCTTCAACCGGGGCATGCCGCGGTTGCCTTCGAGGCTCTCGATCAGCGCCGTCTCCTCGCCGACCACGTAGGCCCCGGCGCCCCAGTGGAGCACGATGTCGATCGAGAAGTCGGTACCGAGGATGTTCTTGCCCACGTAGCCGGCCGCATACGCCTCGTTCAGGGCGACGGCCATTCGTTCTTGCGCCAACGCCATCTCGCCACGGATGTAGAGGAAGCACTGCGACAGACCCGCCGCGTAGGCGGCGATGAGGCAGCCCTCGATGAGCTGGTGCGGATCGCACTCCATCAGCAGGCGATCCTTGTAGGTGCCTGGCTCGCTCTCGTCGCCGTTGACCACGAGGTACCGGGGGAACTTGCCCTGTGGTGTGAGCCCCCACTTGACGCCGGCCGGGAACCCGGCGCCGCCACGGCCGAGCACGGTTGCGTTCTTGACCTCGTCGTGCACCGCCGCCGCCGGGCGTGCCAGCGCGGCGCGGAGCCCGGCGTAGCCGGACGTGGCCAGGAAGCGTTCGAGGGTGTGGGAGTCGTGGTACTGGAACCGCGAGGTGACGATCTGCGGACGGTCGCCGGCGATGAACCCGGGAGCGTGGGCCCACGAATTGCCGGTCAGGTCGCTGCTCACGACTGCACCTCGTGGTTGTCGGCCAGCCACACCGGTGGACCTGTGACATCTTCGGGAGCGACCGCCCCCACCAGCCGATCGGCCGGGATGTGCTGGCGCACGCGGGCAACCGTGCCGTGCGGCGGGATCTCACCGTCGAGCTTGCCGGCACGGAGGTCGTCGATGAGTGCGTCGAGCTCGTTCGGTGTGATGCGGTACCGGTAGCGGTAGTTCACCTGCAGGCACGGCGCCTCGGTGCACGCGGCCTGGCACTCGGCGTGTTCGAGGGTGAACATGCCGTCGGGGGTGGTTGCGCCGGGTTTGATGCCGAGCTTGTGCTCGGCGCGGTGCATCAGTTCGTCGGCACCCATGAGCGCGCACGACATGGTGCCGCAGATGTTGATGAGGTACTTGCCCACCGGCTCCATCTTGAACATCTCGTAGAAGGTGCACGTGCCGAGCACCTCGGCCGACGTGGCGCCGACGAGTTCGCCGATGTGGCGGATCGCCTCGTTGGTGACGTAGCCGTCTTGCTCCTGGGCGAGGTGCAGCAGCGGGATAGTGGCCGAGCGGGCGCGCGGGTAGCGGCCGATGATCTCGTGCGCGAGTCGCACGTTGCTGTCGTTCAACCTGGCCATCGCCTATCGATCCACCTCTCCGAGCACGGGGTCGACGCTGGAGATCACCGCGACCGCGTCGGCCACGAGGCCGCCGCGCATCATGTGCGGCAGGCACTGGACGTTGACGAACGATGGCGCCCGCACGTGGATGCGGTACGGCGTGGGCGAGCCGTCGCTGACGATGTAGCAACCGATCTCGCCGCGCGGGCTCTCGATCGCCACGTACACCTCGCCCTCGGGCACCTTGAAGCCCTCGGTGAAGATCTTGAAGTGGTGGATGAGGGCTTCCATCGATTCGTCGATGCGGGCCCGCGGGGGTGGGGTGACCTTCTTGTTCTGGATGCGGAAGTCGCCTGCCGGCATCCGGTCGAGGATCTGGCGGACGAGCTTCATGCTCTCGCGGACCTCGTTGAGGCGGATCGCATATCGGTCGAAGGCGTCGCCGTACGAGCCGACGATCACGTCGAAGTCGAGCTCTGGGTAGCAGAGGTAGGGCTGATCGCGACGAAGGTCCCACGGCACGCCGGTACCGCGCAGGATCGGGCCGGTGGCGCCGAGAGCGATGGCTTCGGTGGCGGTGATCACGCCGACGCCCTGCAACCGGTCGCGCCAGAGCGGTTGGCCCGTCATGAGCGTGTCGTACTCGTCGAGCCGCGGCTCGATCAGCTCGAGCAGGCCGAGCACGTCGTCGCGCCATCCCCCGGGCAGGTCGGCGGCGACGCCACCCGGCCGGATGAAGTTGTGGTTCATCCGCAGACCGGTGACCTTCTGGAAGAAGCGCAACACCTCCTCGCGCTCGCGCCAGCCGTAGATCATCATCGACACGGCACCCAGGTCCATGCCGTTGGTGGCCATGAAGAGCAGGTGGCTGCTCATCCGGTTGAGCTCGCTGAGCAGCATCCGCATCCACACGGCGCGCTCGGGGATGTCGTGCTCGATGCCGAGCAGCTTCTCGACCGCCATCGAGAACACGAGCTCGTTGTTGAGCGGGCTCACGTAGTCCATGCGGGTGAGGTTGGTGCCGCCCTGCATGTAGGTGAGCGCCTCGCCCGTCTTCTCCATGCCGGTGTGCAGGTAGCCGATGATCGGCTTGCAGCGCAGCACGGTCTCACCCTGGAGCTCGAGCATCAACCGCAGCACGCCGTGCGTGCTCGGGTGCTGTGGCCCCATGTTGATGATCATCGTCTGATCCTCTGA
>CXWL01023756.1_pt1 | contig 13090 bp, 9 predicted proteins | sample 590931 | NCBI WGS metagenome assembly CXWL01 (sample SAMEA3498368, study PRJEB10139) | groundwater metagenome | biome: water well; material: biofilm material | place: Germany | collected 2015-04-27
ATCGTGCGCGCCGTTTGCGCCGCCTCCTCGCCCACAAACCGCTGCAAGCGCTTGATGACGCGCTCATCATTTCCGCCATAGCGGTGGAACATCGAAAGCGCCAGCACCCCACGACCCGGATGGTCGATGCCGATGAATGGCGCATTCAAGACTTCGATGAACGATTGCTCCGCGCGGTGATCGGGATGTCCGCGCCAGCCGATATCGGCCAAGAAGCACGCCGCCCGCCTCAGCCGGTCCATCCCCTTGTCGAGCCCTGGAAACAGCGGCGCCGACCATTTGTCGAGCGCGCGCCCGAGTGCCGCTTCGCGCCCGGTCCGCACCGCCATTTCCTCGCACGCTGCAAGCAGGGGATCCTTAGCCCGCTCCTCCGCCGCAAGCTTCGCAAACAGCACGCCCTCGCGCAGGCCGAACGCCGAAATCACCACACGATCGAGCTTTGCCGCCTTCAGCAATCGCTCCATCACCACTGCACCGTACGGAATGGCTTCGGCACGCCGCCGCGTTGCGCCGGACGTCGTCTCGAGCGACTTGCGCGACAGTCCGGAAACGAACTGCGTAAAGCTCACGGCCCGGTCGCGCGGCATTTCATAGTGATGCAGCACACGGATCGGATGCTGCTGATCTTCCATGTGAATGCGCGCGATATTGCGCCATACGCCGCCGACGGCGTAGAGCGCCTTGCCCTTCAGCTTGTCGAGTCCCGAGAGCTTCTCAAGCCCTTCGTCCACCATGCCCCGTGCCCGCTCGATCTTGCCGTCGGACGCATCCATAAGCCGAAGCGGTCCGAACGGTAGCGTCACGCCTTCCGCCTGCTTGCCGCCGGAAATGAACGCCAATTCCAAGCTACCGCCGCCGAGATCGCCGACCACGCCGTCGGCATCCGGAATGGCCGCGAGCACGCCTTCGGTCGCTAGCCGCGCCTCTTCCTCACCGGTCAGAATTCTGACCGGCGAGCCCAAGGCGTCGCGCGCCCGAGCGACAAACTCGTTGCCGTTCTTCGTGTCGCGCACCGCGGCCGTTGCCACCGCATCGACGCGCGCAATGCCAAGCCCCGCAGTGATTTCGCGAAACCGCCTCAGCGCGGCGATCGCAGCCTCGGTGCCCTCGTCGTCGAGCCGCCCGGTCGACACCATGTGCCGGCCGATCGCGCACAGCGATTTTTCGTTGAAGAGCGTAGCTGGGCTGCGCCACATCCGGTCATAGATGACCAGGCGTACGGAGTTCGATCCGATGTCAACGACGGCGACCGGCGCTCCCGCCATCGTGGGCCTACTGCCCCTTGGAACGGCCGCGACCGGCCGCCTTCTTGTCCTTGGCCGTTCCTTTACCGCCACGCCCCGAAAGGCTCGGATTCGTCATGAAGTAGTCGTGCGCGTTCAATGCATCCTTAGCGTCGTGGCCCGGCGCGCGGGTGTAGCTGCCGTCTGCATGCAGATGCCAGCTTTGTGCGACGTCGCGCAAATTGGCGGACATGATTTGCCCCATAACCTGTTCGTGCACCGTAGGGTTTTCGACCGGCACCAACACCTCGACCCTGCGGTCCAGATTGCGCGGCATCCAATCGGCGGAGGAGATGTACACGCTCGCATCGGGGCTCGGCAACCCATGTCCGTTGCCAACGCAAACGATGCGCGCGTGCTCCAAGAACCGCCCGACAATGCTCTTGACTCTAATGTTCTCGGACAGACCCGGCACTTCAGGCCTGAGACAACAGATACCGCGCACCACAAGCTCGATTTCCACCCCAGCCTGACTTGCCCGGTAGAGTTCGTCGATCACGGCAGGATCCACAAGCGCATTCAGCTTCGCCCAAATGTGCCCCGGCCGTCCCGCCTTCACATGCGCGATCTCCCGATCGATGTGCTCGATCAAAGTCTGGCGCAGATTGAGCGGTGACACCGCCAACTTTTCAAGATGCGACGGCTCCGCATATCCAGTAATGAAGTTGAACACACGCCCTGCGTCGCGGCCCAACGCCTGATCGGCCGTGAACAGCGAAAGGTCCGTGTAGATCTTCGCCGTCGTCGCGTGATAGTTGCCGGTACCGAAATGCGTGTAAGTCCGCAAACCGCCACTCTCGCGCCGCACGACAAGCGAGAGCTTCGCATGCGTTTTCAGCTGCATGAAGCCGAACACGACCTGCACGCCGGCGCGTTCCATGTCGCGTGCCCACCGGATGTTCGCCGCCTCGTCGAAACGCGCCTTCAACTCGACGATCGCGGTCACCGACTTACCGGCCTCAGCCGCCTCGATCAGAGCCTTCACGACCGGTGAGTCGTTACCGGTGCGGTAGAGCGTCTGCTTGATCGACAGCACGTCCGGATCGGCCGCCGCCTGCCGCAAAAACTGCACGACGACGTCGAACGACTCGAACGGGTGATGGACGATCAGGTCTTTCGCCCGGATCGCCGCAAAGCAATCGCCGTTGAACTCGCGAATGCGCTCCGGAAAGCGCGGCGTATACGGCTTGAAGTTCAAGTCCGGCCGTTCGTCGATGATGAGCTTGCTGGTGTCGGCAAGGCCCAAAATGCCCTCGACGTTCACCGGCTCGTGCTCTTTCAGCCCCATATGATCGGTGATGAACGCACGCAGGTCGTCGGGCATTGAGGCTTCGAACTTGAGGCGGATCACACTGCCGCGCTTGCGTCGCTTCAACGCGCCTTCGAACCAGCGCACCAGATCTTCGGCTTCTTCCGCGACCTCGATATCGCTGTCGCGCAGCACGCGAAAACACCCGCGGCCGACGACCTCATAACCGGGGAATAGCCGGTCCATGAACTCACCGATGACTTTCTCGAGCGCGATGAACCGAGCCGTCGGCGCCCCGCCGTTCACGGGCTGCTGCGGCAGGCGGATAAACCGCGCCACCTGTCCCGGAATCGGGATCAGCGCGTCCATCTCGCGTCCATCCGTGCGCTTCAACTGCAACGCGAGCGCCAAACCCATATTGGGCAGAAACGGAAACGGATGCGCCGGATCTACCGCAAGCGGCGTCAGCACCGGATAGACGTCGGCCATGAATTTCTGGTCGAGCCATTGCCGGTCCGCGTCGGTCAGCTCCTTCGGTTCGACAACCGCGATTCCCGCTTTGCGCAACATCCCACTCAGGACGAGCCACGTGCGCTGTTGCTGCGCCATCAAATCCGACGCCATCGCGTTGATCGCGTCGAGCTGTTGCTGCGGCCGCCGCCCGTCATCGGACAGTGTACCGGCATTCGCGGTCACCATGCCTCTAAGACCTGCGACGCGCACCATGTAGAACTCGTCCAAGTTCGCGGCCGAAATCGACAGGAAGCGCAAGCGTTCAAGCAGCGGATGACGCTCGTTCTTAGCCTCTTCCAGAACGCGCGTGTTGAAGGCGAGCCACGACAGCTCTCGATTGATCAGTCGCTCCGGCGCTTTAGGATCGATCGGCTTCGCGCTCGCACGCGTTTCCCGCCGCGGCGCCGGTGTGGCCGCCGCTGTCACGGGCGTGTCGCGTTTCGAAGACGTGTTATCCATCAAGCTACCCAGACAAACGCTGGCTTCCCCAAAGCCGGCGCGACCCTAGACCATACCCCTATCCGTTGTCAGCCGAACGCTCGGCTTCGAGTTGGCGCAAAGCCCGCGCGCCGATCTCAACGGAAATATTGCGCTTTTGTTGCAGCGCCAGCGTGTCGATCAGAACGACGATCCGTTCCGCCTCGGCAAACGAGCGCCCAAGCCTGGGTGCAAGATAGTCGATTAGGGCTTCGGGAAGCTTAAGTTGCCGGTCCGCGAAAAGCTTGAGCAAAACCCGCGCAATCAAGGCTTCATCGGGTGCCTCCAGCAGCGCCCCGGGCACAGCGGTTAACCGGGAGTGAAGATCGGGGACGGTTGTCGCCCACCGCTGCGGGGCCTCCCGCCCGGTCATGAGAAGCCAGCCCGATGTCTGATTGACGAAGTTGATCAGGTGAAAGAGCGCGGCACCGCTTTCACTGCGGTCCGCATCATCGAGCAAGAACGCACCGCCGGGCGCAAGGCCCGCAACCATTTCACGCGTCAACTCGCGAAGCTCTGTCGCCTCCGCCCGCGTCCGCCAAATCTGCGCCAGATGCGTCTTTCCGCTCCCCGTCGCGCCCCACAAAGCGCACACGCGCTGCGGCCACGCAGGCCAGGCATCGACAAACGCGAGTGCCAACTCGTTCGTCGTGCCAGGCACAAAGTCCTCGCGCGCAAAACTGCGCCGCTCTTCGAACGAAAACGGGATCTGCGAAGACGATTGCGTCATCAGGATAATTTCTTCACGCGCCTGGCGCGGCTTCAACGGTCCGCAACGCGCGCAAGCCTTCGAAGAAATAGGCCACCCATGACGCTAGGGTAAACACCACCACAGCCCAGACGAGCCCCATCCTGAGATCGCCCCAGCCGAACGCGAACGCCAGATCGGCCAGCGTCGCAATCACGAGGGCGATCTGCGCAAACGTGGTGAGTTTGCTCACGAACAGCGGCTGCATCCGAAGGTCCGCTTTCTTCATCCGTGTGAAGACGGCGACCGTCGCCACAATCGCGATGTCACGCGCCACCACGAGCCCCATCAGCCACAGCGGCAACTGATGCAGATAGGCTAGAATGCCGAACAGCGTGAGGATCAAGAGTTTGTCCGCGGCCGGATCGAGATAGGCCCCAAGCCGCGACTTGTGGCCGAATGCGCGTGCGACGTAGCCGTCCACCGCGTCCGACGCCGCCGCGATCGCAGTCATCCAGAACGCATGCGCGTAGCGTGCGTCCAATAGTGCAATTGCGATGAACGGCACCAGCACCAGCCGAACGGCCGTAACACCGTTCGCCGGCGTTAGGCCATAGCGGGATGGCTTAAGGAACCACCGAGCCGGGATTTGCGGCTGTTGCTCCGGCATTGCGGCTCAGCGTCCAATTACCTTGGGCATCGGAAATCAAATACAAATTGGTCTGCGACAGCGCCGTTTGCAACTGGTCCGTTTTGCCAACGTAATCGAGACGGACGCGAGCGTTGCGCATATTCAACTCTTCGACCGCCAAAACCTGGATTAGCTTGACACTTTCGAGGCTACGCTTTGTGGCGACCCATTCGGCCAAGCTATTGAATGCGATCCCAACACTGAGCGAAGCCTGCTGCCCGTAGTCGACCGAAGTCGTGCGCTTCCAGTCTTCCTGCAGCGTGTCGGCGATCGCGCCCGCTGCGCGGTTCGCAAGTGCGAACTCGTCCTCCGCGCCCTGCGGTGCATAGGTGCCGTTCCGGGCCGTCCGGCCGTCCGGCTTGATGTGTGCCAGGTTGACGCCAATCCCGGTACCGCTCTTGCCTGCCGTCGCCACCAGGACGGAACTGGCGCCATAGCGGTCGGCTAGCGGCTTCACCATCGCCCAATCGGCCGCCGTCGAAACCGTGGCCAGGGCAGCCCGGTCCTGATCGTCGCCACGCGGCACGGTGACCGGCACCAACCGGCCCCGCTGCGACTGCGCCGACCACGCCTTGCCCCACGCCGACTCCGGCGCCCAAGCCGACCCGCTGAGCGCGACCACCAGCACGGGCTTCGCGGTCGACTCGCTGAACTGCGTCCCACTTTTGCGCAGCGCCGTACGCACGGCTGCCGGATTGAACACATAGGTCACGCTCGCCAGATACCGCGTGCTTGAATGCTTTTCGTTCGCGATATCGAAGCTCTTGACCATCGGCTCCAACTCGGCATCGGTGATCGGCGGTTGCGCCTGCCACTGTGTCGACGCCGTGACCCGGCGGAACACCTCCGTCCACGCCCGCTGCCGCCCCTTCGAGAGCGCCGCTTCTTTTGCCGCCGAGGGGCTTGCGCCGGTTGCATCGACCGCGACGTTTGAAACCGTCCACAGGTCCGCAGGCTGCGCCAACGCGGGGGCGAACTGAACGAACACCAACGCCACGGTTGCAACAACCGCCAAGACTGCTTCACGCAATGTCATGACAAACCCAAAGAGCACTTTTTGTCCGGCCGCGAACCTACACGATCCGCTTCCGGTCGCGAAAGGCCCACCGCAAGCTGTCGCGCCTTGGGATTTCGAGGACCCAAGCCTGGCGTGTTCGCTGGGTTTGTTGTTTTCCACCCGACTCACCGGGTACTCTTAGCGCTAAGGCGATTTGGCCGGAGAAGCCGCCGTTGAACATCCAACAAAACTTGATTGCAGGCGTTTTGACCCTGCTGCCGCTAGCGGCCGTCTGGTTTGTGCTGAAGCTCATTCTCGACGCGCTGTCTTACTTCGGCAGCCCCTGGGCGGCCTGGGTGACGGGCCAGGTGGAGCCGCTGCTGCCGAAGACCGTCGCCGACCTACTGACGAGCCCTCTGTTCCTCTACGTCGTGGGTACTGCGTTTGCACTCTTCGTGATCTACATTGTGGGTTCCCTGGCAACCCGCGTCATCGGGCAGCAACTCTTGGGCGGCTTCGAGGGGCTGCTCGAACGAGTACCGTTCGTCCACATGATCTATTCCTCGACGAAGAAGGTGGTTGCTGCCCTCCAACCGAAGTCTGAAAACGTCATACGCGTGGTACTGATCGACTTCCCGAACGCCGACATGCGCGCCATCGGCTTTGCCATGCGCACATTTACCGAAACGACGACGGGGCGCGAACTCACCGCCGTCTTCGTACCGACGGCGCCGAATCCGACCTCCGGTTACCTAGAAATCGTGCCCACCGAAAAAGTCATCCCTGTCGACATGACCGCCGACCAAGCGATGGCGATGATCGTCTCCGGCGGCGTCGTCGGCCCCGACAAGCTCACATTCATCCACCGCCCCCAGCCGGCCACCGCCGTACCGCCTATGACCGGAACGTGAAACGAGATGGCGAGGGGAACAGGTTAGCCCGAACTCTGCGCCGCGATCGCTTCCAGGCGCTTGAGAAATTTCCCGCGCTCCGCCTTTGACAGCGGGCTCGTGCCGAAGAGTTCTACGAACAGCAACCCCTCGAGGGCGAACCATGTGACTAGCGCAAGTTCCGGGTCCTTCCCTGACTCGTTGAGCCGCTTCCAGATGCGTTTGTGCGCCGCACGGATCGGGTCTAGCAGATTGGGGCGCTCCGCGATGGCGGCGATCATGCCGAACGAACCTCGGCGCTGCTTGGCGACGTCCTGGTCGCCGCGGGTAGCGAGGCGAGCCCTGAGCAGACGATTGGCCTCAGACTTTTTGCCGGCGCTTTCGCGAGCGCGCTTTGGCGGCGCCTCGAGCCGTTCGACATAGCGCTCGAGCATCCCCTGCAATAGCGCGACCTTCGACGGGAACTGATAGAGCACGCCGCCCTTGCTCAGGCCTGCGCGCGCGGCGACGGCGTCGAGCGACATATGGTTAGCCCCGACTTCCGATGCCAATCCCTCGGCAGCGTCGAGAATAGCTTCACGCGAATTGGGCCTTTTCTTGGCCATTCACCGTCCCTCAGTCGTGGATGTAGTATACCGTCCAGACGGTATACTGAAACTTGACAACAACGGCTAGCGGCGCTGGTTTTATGGCAGCCGCAGCCCTAATCTGCGCGTGGTGGGACTGAGGAGTATCAACGCGATGAACAGGCGCGTAATCATTGCCGCGGTCGCGATCGGCGTTCTCTGCGCCGGGCTTGTTGCTTTCAATTTCTTAGGCACGTTCTTTGGCGGTGGTCATGGCTTCATGCAACCGCCACCGACGGCGGTCGAGACGGTGACGGTAAAGGCGGGCCCATGGTCCCCCGGCATCGAGGCCGTCGGCACCGCGCGCGCTGCACAAGGCGCGGATATCGCGACACAAGTTTCGGGCACCATCAAGGCAATCAAATTCAAGGCGAACACGCGCGCAAAGACGGGCGAGCTTCTGATTCAGATCGACGACTCCGTTGAGCGCGCTGATTTGAGCGCCGCCGAAGCGAACGTAGGCCTCTACTTGGCGCAAATCGCGCGCGCCGAAGCGTTGCGAAAGAAGGGCTTCGTGTCGCAAGCCAATCTCGACACCGCGCAAATGCAACTCGGCGTCGCAAAGTCGGCGCGCGAGAAGGCCAAGGCGCTTATCGACTACAAGGCGATCGAAGCGCCCTTCGCCGGCACGCTCGGCATCGCACGCGTCGACGTTGGGCAATACGTCAACGAAGGCACGGTCCTCGTCACGCTGCAGGCTCTCGACCGCATGAAGGTCGACTTCACGATCCCTGAGCAAACTGCAGCAGCGCTCAAGCCCAATCAACCGGTGCGCTTTGGTGCCGAAAAAAGCGATCTGCGTTTCGCGGGCAACATCGTCGGCATCGATCCGAAAGCCGATCCCGGTTCGCGTCTAGTCGCGGTACAGGCGGAGGTCGACAACGCCGGCGGCCAAATCCGGCCCGGTCAATTCCTCGCCGTGCGCGTCGACTTGCCGACCGAGCCCAGCGTAATTTCGTTGCCGCAGACCGCGGTGATGACGAGCCTTTACGGCGACTACGTTTTCCTTGTCGTCCCGGCCGAGCCGCCGCTGCAATCAGCCGAGCCCGCGAAGAGTACGCCCGGCGGGGCACCGAAAGGTGGCCTCGCGCCACTCGCCGCGAAGCAGGTCTTCGTCACAACCGGCCGACGCGACGGCCGCCGCGTCGAAGTCGTCAAAGGCCTGAAGGAGAGAGACATCGTCGTCTCTGCCGGCCAGAACCGCCTGCAAAACAATGCACCAGTGCAGTTTGCAGAGCCACTGGCCGCGACCACTGCAACGCCGGGCACAGCGGAGCAGGATAAATGAACTTCTCCGAGCTGTTTATCCGGCGGCCGGTGCTCTCGATCGTCGTCAGCCTGCTGATCCTGCTCCTGGGTTACCAGGGCATGACCAGCATGCAAATTCGCCAGTATCCGGAGGTGGAGGAAACGGTCATTACGGTCGCCACCGCCTATCCGGGCGCGAGCGCCGACGTGATCGAGGGCTTCATCACCTCGCCGATCGCGAAAGCCGTCTCGAGCACGGAGAACATCGACTACGTCACAGCGACGAGCCAGCAGAGCTCAAGCTCTGTGCAGGTGCGTTTGCGCCTCGGCGCGGACCCGGACAAGGCGCTCTCCGAAGTCATCACCAAGACGCAGCAAGTGCGCCGTTTCCTGCCGGCGGACGCCGAAGACTCGATCATCACCAAAGGCACCGGCCAGAATTTTGCGATCATGTATCTCGCCTTCGCGAGCGATCGCATGAAGCCACGCGAGATTACCGAATATCTCTCCCGCGTGATCCAACCGCGCCTGGCGACGGTGGAGGGCGTGGCCGATGCGCAGATCCTCGGCGGCCAGAACTTCGCCATGCGAATCTGGCTGGACCCGGTGCGCATGGCGGCGCAAAGCCTAACCGCAAGCGATATCGCCGCCGCCGTGCGCGCATCGAACTTCGTGGCCTCGCCCGGCAAGACCGAAAACGAGCTTGTCGCCGTTTCTGTCGAAGCCGATACCACTTTGAAGACGCCGGAAACGTTCGGCGCGTTGCCGATTAAGGGCTCGGGCGACCAAGTCGTTCGTTTGCGCGACGTCTCGCGGGTCGAACTCGGCGCGCAAGACGACACCGTGAAAGTATCGTTTCAGGGCCGCTCGGGCGTGTTCATCGGCGTCTTCCCAACACCGTCCGCCAACCCGCTGGAAACGTCGAACGGTATCCACCGGATCTTGCCGTTGATCGACGCCGAGCTGCCGGCCGGCATGAAATCGCTCGTGCTCTTCGACTCCACGGTCTTCATCCGCGCCTCGATCAACGAGGTTTTCTACACGATCGGCGAGGCGGTCCTGATCGTCGTCATCGTGATCTTCCTGTTCTTAGGATCGGCGCGCACGGTGATGATCCCGGTCGTGACCATCCCGCTTTCGCTAGTCGGCGTTTGCTTTTTCCTCTACCTCTTCGGCTATTCGATCAACCTGTTGACGATGCTCGCGATGGTGCTCGCCATCGGCCTCGTCGTCGATGATGCAATCGTGGTGGTCGAGAACATCCACCGCCACATCGAGCACGGCGAAAAGCCGCTCAACGCTGCCATCAAAGGCATGCGCGAGATCTTCACCGCGATTCTCGCGATGACGATCACACTGGCCGCGGTCTATGCGCCGATCGGCTTCACGCAAGGGCTGACCGGTTCGCTCTTCCGCGAGTTTGCGTTTGCGCTGGCGGGCGCGGTGGTCATCTCGGGGTTTGTTGCCCTCACCGTTTCGCCGATGATGGCGGGCCACATCTTAAAGTCGCACGATCAGGAGAACCCGACCGGTCTCGTCGCCCGCATCGATCGCATCTTCGAGCGCCTTTCCAAGCGCTACACAAACGCGCTGTCGATGGTCCTCGACTCGAGACCCGTGGTCGTCGTCGTGGGCCTCGTGATTCTTGGCACCCTGGTATTCATGTTCCAAAACACGCGCCGCGAACTCTCCCCGCCGGAGGATCAAGGCGCGCTCTTCGCCATCATCAACGCACCGCGTTATGCGACGTCGACCTACACCGCCCACTACGTGGACCAGTTCGACGCAGCCGTCGGCCCGGTGCCTGAAACCATCCGCCGCTTCTCGGTCGTGGGCTTCGGCGGCGGCGGGCAATCGGCGGCGGGCAATCGCGGCATCGCCATCTGGGGCTTCAAATCGTGGGGCGAGCGCAAACGATCGACCGCGGAAATCCAGCAGCAGATTCAGGGCGGCCTATCGAAGATCGCGGGGCTCGAGGCACTGGTGTTCAGCCCGCCATCGCTGCCCGGCACAGGCGGTCTACCGGTGCAATACGTCATCCGCTCGATCGGTAACTCGGATCAGGTCTTTGAGGTCGCCGAGCACATCAAGGCCCAGGCGATGCAGTCCGGTCGGTTCTTCATCGTACAGAATTCGCTGGCTTTCGACCTGCCGCGCGCGCACGTGCAGATCGATCGCGAGCGGGCGGCCGCGCTCGGCGTGCCGGTGTCCGAAATCGGCGCAACCTTGAATGTGCTTTTGAGCGAAACCCGCATTTCGCGTTTCGATCTCGACAACCGCTCCTACGATGTGATTCCGCAAGTCGACGATGCCTTCCGCCTCGACGCCGACAGCCTCGGACGATTCTACGTGCGCAGCGTAGCGGGCCGCATGGTGCCGTTATCCGCCGTGACAAAGGTTGTTACGCAAGCAGGGCCCGTCGCGATCGAGCAGTTCAATCAGCTGAACTCGGCGACGCTCTCGGCCTTGCCAGCACCAGGCGTGACTTCGTCGGAAGCGCTCGCCGCCATCCGGACCGCCGCCGCCGAAGTAATGCCTTCAGGCTTCTTCGAGGACTACATCGGCGAGTCACGCCTCTCGCGTCAAGAAGGAAACACGCTGGCGCTCGCCTTTGGCCTTGCCGTGATCGTGATTTATCTCGTGCTCGCGGCACAGTTCGAGAGCTTCCGCGAGCCGTTGATCATCATGATGGCCGTGCCGCTCTCGATCTTCGGAGCGCTCATCCCGCTATATCTCGGCTTCGGCACGCTGAACATCTACACGCAGGTGGGTCTCATCACGCTCGTCGGCCTCATCACCAAGCACGGCATCTTGATGGTGCAGTTCGCCAAGGCCCGCCGGCTCGAAGGCATCGGCCGCCGTGAAGCCATCGCCGAGGCTGCCAGCGTGCGCCTCCGGCCGATCCTGATGACCACCGCCGCGATGGTTCTAGGCGTCCTGNNCTAGGCGTCCTGCCGCTGATCCTCGCCACCGGCGCCGGTGCCGCGGCCCGCCAGGCCATGGGCATCGTGATCTCCATGGGCATGGGCGTGGGTACGCTCTTCACACTCTTCGTGGTGCCGACTTTCTACACGTACCTCGCGCCCGCCACCGTCAAGAGCACATCCGAGGACTGACGGATCACTCGCCAGCGGGCGACGCAACCTTATGCCCGTGCCCCTCGCCTGCCGTAACACCGGGGTTGTCACGTTCCCAGGCTGCGATGTCGTCGGCGATGGCGCCAGGCGAGCGGGTGAATCGGGCGAGTTGGTTGTAGAAAGCGGGGACCACGAAAAGCGTCAACGCCGTCGAGAAGATCACGCCGGCAAACACCACAATGCCGATCGCAAGTCGGCTCTGCGCACCCGCACCCTCGTAGAGTATCAGCGGTAGCGCACCGATCGCGGTCGCGAGCGAGGTCATCAAGATCGGTCGGAAGCGTGTAATCGCGGCTTCAACGAGCGCATCACGGATCGAAAGCCCTTCGTCGCGCAATTGGTTCGCGAACTCGACGATCAGAATGCCGTTCTTCGCCGCAAGGCCCACCAGCATCACGATTCCGATCTGCGAGTAGATGTTGAGCGTGGCGCCCACCGCCCATAAGCCGAACAAAGCACCGGCGACCGCAAGCGGCACGGTCAAGATGATGATCAGCGGATGGATGAAGCTTTCGAACTGCGCCGCCAACACCAAGAACACGATCAGCAACGCAAGCCCGAACGTAAATGCGAGCGTCGAGCTGGACTCCTTGTACTCCAGCGACTGCCCGCGATAGTCGATCTGCGCCGTCGTCGGCAGCTCGTCGCGCGCCGCCTGCTCCAAAAAGTCGAGTGCTTGACCCAGCGTCGTGCCCGGCGCCAATCCGGCCGAAATCGTGATTGAGCGCAGCCGGTTGAAGCGGTTCAAATTCGTCGCCGCCGCGCTCTCGTTCGAAGCGACAAGGTTCGACAGCGGGATCAAGGCTCCCGTACGCTCAGACCGCACCAGGATTTTCGTGAGGTCCGTCGGCGCGCGGCGGTTCTCCTCGAGCCCCTGCACGATGATGTCGTATTCCTCGCCGCGGTCGATGAACGTGCCGACCCGCCGCTGCCCCAACATCGTCTCAAGCGTGCGGCCGACCGTCGAGACCGAAACGCCTAGATCGGCTGCCCGCGTCGGATCGATCCGCACGTTCAGCTGAGGCTTCGTTTCCTTGTAGTCGGAATCGACGTTCACGAGCCCAGGATATTGCTCAGCCCGCGCCAAAATCTTGTCGCGCCACGTCACGAGTTCCGCGAAGCTCGATCCGCCCAGCACGAACTGCACCGGGTTGTTACCGCCGCCGCCGCGCCCAAAGCTTGATCGCGCGACCACGTTGGCACGCACGTTTGCGAACCTCCGCAACGTCTTTGTGACCTCTTCGATAAGCGCCGCTTGCGGCGGGCGCGTGCCCCACGGGCCAAGTACGAC
>CXWL01122816.1_pt1 | contig 13089 bp, 17 predicted proteins | sample 590931 | NCBI WGS metagenome assembly CXWL01 (sample SAMEA3498368, study PRJEB10139) | groundwater metagenome | biome: water well; material: biofilm material | place: Germany | collected 2015-04-27
GAACTCTCTATGTAGTTCTTCCATGTCGGTCAATCCGACGGTGCTGATTGTTTTGGATATGAATAAATTGAATGGATGCAGATGAGCCAATTGCACAGCAAGAAGCGACCCCAGCCGTACTGGCATCCGCTGGTATCAGGGATTGCGCTGGGAATAGTCCTGTTGACTACATTTCTGGTGACCGGACACGGAGTGGGTGCAACCGGGTTTACCACCCGCTTGACTGCCTGGATAGGCATGCAGCTAATGCCGGCAGCCACTTTGGCGAATGAGTATCTGGGCGGCATGGTTGAGAATGGCCAGCCTTTGAGTGCCTGGATTACCTGGCAGGTCATTGGTCTTGCTCTTGGTGCTTTTGCCTCGGCGTGGCTGGCAAGCCGGCTCAGGCTGCGGCTGGATGGCGGGAGATTCCTGGGTGGCGCTAAACGTCCCTTGACAGCGCTATTGGGCGGGATACTTGCCGGGTTTGGCGCCCGCATAGCGGCCGGTTGTACCAGCGGCCTGGGCTTGTCAGGAGGCGCCACGCTGAGCATTGCCGGGTTTGTTTTTCTGGGAGCATTCTTTGCAGTCGGATTGATTGCCAGCCGTTTCATGAAAGGAAGTAAAGCATGAATTCGATTCTTTCAGGTCTTGCCTTGGGGGCGGCATTTGGCTTTGTATTGGAGCGGGCCGGTTTTGGCAGCCCCTGTAAATTAACCGCGCAATTCAGGCTGACGGATTGGTCTGTCTTGAAGGTCATGTTCACGGCGATTGTTTTCGCTGCCGTGGGCTTAATGATTGTCGAAGGTATGGGATGGATAGCTGCAGAAGACCTCTTTGTTCCGCCTGCTTTTCTTGGCGCTGCTGCATTAGGCGGCGCTTTGGTCGGTGCCGGCTTTGCCATAGGCGGCTACTGCCCGGGCACCTCGGTAGTCGGATTTGTTTCCGGGCGCATTGATGCGGCGATATTCCTGCTTGGATTGTTGCTGGGCACTTGGCTGTTTGCTAGTCTTTATCCGGGCATCGAATTCTTGACCAGCCTGGGTGAATATGCGCAAGCCGACACCTTGCCGGCTGCATTTAAAACATCGGATGTGGTGGTCAATCTCATTATGGTTGCCGCAGCGGTAGGGATTTTCATTTTTGGATCATGGATGGAGCAGCGCTCCACGGGTCCGATAAGCGCAGAAGATGCAATGAACGCTTGTAAAAGTAGTAATCGATAAACCTGAAAGGAATAGCCATGTCTAAAAAATTAACTGTTGCCGCACTTGCCCTGGCCTTGGCTGGTTTGGCAGTTGCGCCGATTGCCCAGTCGGCCGATGCGCCTGCAGGCAAGGCCGCCGAAACTGAGCAAAAGAATCCATGCGCTCCAGGCAAAAAGAATGAAGGCAATCCTTGTGGACCGGCAAAAAAGAAGGCGGCCAATCCGTGCGCACCCGCCAAAAAGAAAGCCGCCAATCCCTGCGGCCCGTCCAATCCATGTGGACCGGCAAAACGCAAGTCTGCTGACTGATTGACGGTTCAAAAACCAAGTGGCCATTCAATCCCCACTGTGCCTGGCAGCCCAAGAGTTGGCGAGTATTCAGGCGCGCTATGCCAGCAAGGGAATGAGCTTGAGTCAGGCCGCTCTGTGTGGCGCCCAAGACTTTGTCGAATGGCGCCACTACCCAAACCATGACTCGGTGGATAGGGGTAGTGGGTATGAATTCTATTATCACGCGCATGCCGGCCATGAAATGCCCGAAGGCGAGCATGGGCATTTTCACTTGTTTAAACGCGAGCCCGAAACTCCCGGTCAGTTTCTTCATTTGATTGGCATTGCACTGGATCAAAAGGGTTTGCCTGTGCGGCTGTTTACTACGAATCAATGGGTCACTGGCGAGACTTTGTTGGAGGCAGGAAAGGTGGTTGCGGCGGTGGGCAAATTTGACATGGCCGTAAAGGGACGCCTGGCACCTCTGGCCCGCTGGCTTACTGCTTTTACCAAATTGTTTTATGCCGACATAGCCAATCTGCTTGAGGCGAGAGACCAAAAAATTGCCGCGCTGGCATCCCGGTTGGGAAGCCGGGCAGCCTTGTTTGAAAATCACAAATACCAGGTGTTCACAGAGCGCGAGATCAACTTGATGAATCGCCTTTCAGAGCATCTATGCGCTACACATTAACAAGGAGTTCAAATGAAAATGATTAAATTGATTTTAGCGGGTGCCCTCACCAGTCTGATGAGCCTGGTGCATGCAGCGAGTCTGCCAGGGCCAGTTGTCAGTGCCGATTGGCTGGCGAGCAATATGGCTGAGGTACAGGTGATAGAGGTTAGAAGTGACACGAAAAGTTATTTGAAGACCCCGGAATTTGATACAGATGCCAAGACAGGTAAAAAGTTTGTGGCCGAAGTTGGCGGTCATATCAATAATTCAAGCTTGCTCGACTTTAAAAAGGTGCGGGTTGATCGTCTGGTGGATGGCAAGAAAATCAAGTTCCTGATTCCCGAAAAAGAGGCATTTGAAAAACTGCTGCAATCGCTTGGCGTCAATGCAGGCAAGCCTATTGTTTTAGTGCCTGTGGGGCAGGAAATGACGGATATCGATGAGGCGCTGCGGGTTTACTGGCAATTCAAAGTGTATGGCGAAGATCAGGTCGCCGTTCTGGATGGCGGGATGGCCGGTTGGTTGGTGGAGGGACGTGATTTTNNGCCAGCTCTGAAGAGGTGGCCAGGGCTTCGAAAAGCGGCAAGCAGCAACTTCTGGATGCGCGTCCACCTGCTCAGTACTGGGGTTTGGCTAAACGTCCCGATGTCATGACATTCGGACATATCGCCGGAGCCAAGGAACTCGCTCCCGAGCTATTGGCAAAATCCGTGAATGGAGCGCTGTATTTCTGGAGTAAAAATACTTACCAGGCTTTGATGAAAGGCAATGGCTTGAGTGCCAAGCGCCCCACGATCAGCTATTGCAATACAGGGCACCTGGCTTCCGGCGGCTGGTTTGTCATGTCTGAACTGGTGGGCAATAAATCAACCAAGCTGTATGACGGTTCCCTGGCCCGATGGACACAAGAAGGCCGTCCATTGCAAGGCGTTTCTTTGAATTGATTGCGGAGTTGCGGTCGGTCCCACAGAAAGAAAGTGGACAATAAAACCGGCCGCAGCTCGCAGGCTTTCACTCCCGCTTGATGGACTCAAGCGGTCACTCTACTGCGTGACTGGGAGCGGCATTCCGATACGCACACTCACTGTCGAGGATCATCGATGTCAATTACTCTTTTTATTATTAACGATGCCCCATATGGCAGCGAGCGGGCGTATAACGCGCTGCGTCTGGCGGGCACACTGGCAGGCAGGGAAGGCCAGCAAGTGCGCATCTTCCTCATGGCTGACGCTGTCGCGTGTGCCAAAGCAGGACAGAAAGTGCCGGAAGCTTATTACAACATCCAGCTGATGCTGGGCAAGGTATTGCGCAAGGGCGAAGTGGCTTTGTGCGGGACATGCATGGATGCGCGCGGAGTAAGCGATGCAGAAATTGTTGAAGGCGCCAAACGTTCGACCTTGGCCCAGCTGGCTGACTGGACGATAGAAGCTGACAAGGTTTTGGTGTTCTGAGAACGCATTCCATTTTTTAGTTGTATGGATCAGGCCTGCGGTTGATGCAGTCGCCGTCAACGTCGCAGCCTAAAAGGTTTGGCATGGATCTGCAGCATGGTATCCGAAGTAATCTGGACCAGTTCCTGCACCAGTTGTTGCAGGTATTGCTGGTGGGCCTGACCATAGGGATGACGCGTACCGTTATACCGGCGCTGGCCGAATCCGACTTTGGCGTGCCGAAAAATTCCTTTGTCTTGCTCAGTTCATTCGTGGTGGCTTTTGGCCTGGTCAAAGGTGTGATGAATTTCCTCGCTGGCCGCTTGTCGGAGCGTGTCGGCCGCAAGCAAGTTTTGCTGCTGGGCTGGCTGGTCGCCTTGCCTATCCCGCTGATGATTTGGTATGCGCCGAGTTGGAGCTGGATCGTCGCTGCCACGGTGCTGCTTGGTGTCAACCAGGGACTCACATGGTCCATGACCCAAACATCGAAACTCGACATCACACGCCTCGAAGAGCGCGGCCTGACCCTGGGCCTCAATGAATTTGCCGGATACGTTGGGGTGGCTGTGGCGGGGATAGCCACGGCATATCTAGCGACGTTGCTCGGTGCGCGGCAGGGCCTGCTCGTGTTTGGAATGACGGTCATCGTGTTGGCCTTGGTGCTGACGCAGCGATGGGTCAAGGATACATTGCCCTGGGCCAAAGCAGAGGCTGCTCGCCATGCCCCTGGTAGTGCGCCTGCGGTGCGTCCACGTTACCCAAAGAACGTTTCGGAGAATCCGGACACGTGGGAAATCTTTGCGCTGATGAGTTGGCGGGACAAACGCATGATGGCGCTGAGTCAAGCCGGACTCGTTGAGAAATTCGTAGATGCCTTGGTGTGGGTGTTTTACCCGGTGTTCCTGTATCAGCGAGGCGTGAGCCTGCCGAATGTGGGCTGGATTATTGGCGTCTATGGTTTTGTCTGGGGCGGCTCCCAACTCTTTACAGGGCGCTTGTCAGATCGTGTCGGGCGCTATAAACCTAATGTCTGGGGTATGTGGATATGTGGCGCTGGCGTCGCGATGATGATGCTTGGTGAAGGCGTGGTTTGGTGGGCTGCCTCCGCAGGGATATCGGGTTTTGGCATGGCATTGCTCTATCCAAATCTGTCAGCGGCAGTGGCAGATATTTCACATCCGGCATGGCGCGGTTCCGCCATCGGCATCTACCGGTTTTGGCGTGACCTTGGTTATGGAATCGGCGCTCTTGGCCTGGGTCTTGCAGCGCATTTTTCAGGACAAATGGAGGCTGCGTTCTGGTTTGTTGCGTGCTCCATGTTTGCCTCTGGCGCCTTGCTCTGGTGCTTGTGCGAGGAAACGCACCCGCGCCTGCATCCTGACAATTCTAATTCTGCCCCAGGGGGCCCATCCAAGGAGATACCGTGAAATTGAAAGCTGCATTAACCCTGGCTTTGAGCTGTGCAACATTGGCTTTTGTTCCTGTTGCGTGGGCTGACAAGGCTGCAGCCATCGATGAGATGGAGGCTTACCTGGAGTTCGTCGACTATGGTGGCGGAGTCATTTTTGCCCAGCAGATTCCTAAAGAAGACTGGAAGAAATTCGTGATCATCGATGCGCGAGATGCCGCTCAGTTCGCCAAATCCCACATACCGGGTGCCATCAACATGGATTGGCGCCATGTGCTGGCCAAGCGTGATTTGATTCCGAAAGACAAGCCTGTACTGATTTATTGCAACACCGGGTCGCTTTCGGCGCAGGCCGGATTTGCGTTGCGTGTGGCCGGTTGGAACAATCTGCGCATCCTCCAGGGTGGAATGGAGGATTGGAAGGCCAAGGGTGGGTTTGATGCGGCGACAAGGGCTACGGCTGCTGCAACTCACTAAGGTCAACTTTGCCAAGGCGCATGCAACAGCATGTTGAACATCAATCTCAAGCTGAGGGCGTGAAAATATCTTTTAATTTGAAGGCAGGGACTCATGTAGTAAATATTTCGTCAGGTGTGGCCACTGAGCCGGGTTGCAGTGGCTGCGGTCCTCTTCTTTAGCCAACCCAGCAAAGGAATCCATCATGAAGCGAAAAATTCTGGTTCTATCTGCCGCAATGAGTGCCTTGTCATTGTCTGCCGGGTACACATTTGCAGCTGACCCCTTACCGGCCAAGGAAAAGGTGCAAACACAGAAGCAGGAGCAAATCTACGGCAGTCAACTGATGACAGCGCAAGAGCGGACCGCATATCGTGCAAGAATGCGTTCGGCGAAGACTGCCGAGGAACGAGAGACAATTCGCAATGAGCATCACGAGCAAATGCAAAAGCGTGCGCAGGAGCGTGGTGTGACGCTGCCTGAGCAGCCGCCTGTCAGGGGTGGCGGAATGGGGCCGGGCAGTGGGATGGGCCCCGGGAGCGGTGGCATGGGAACTGGTCGCGGTCGCTGAGCCGTATAAGGCTGGGCCCTGCATCAGCGTGGCTGCGCGCAAAAAGCCGTGCGGCCACGCATTCAAACATTCAATGACTGCTGCCTTGGCATGATGCCTGCGCAAATTTGCTCAGGCGGGCTTGCTTTGTACATCTTGAGTAAAACTTCTTTGAGCCTGTCCTGGCTTATTCAAATGATGGCTGCTCCGGCATGGCCACCGCTTTGCCTGCTGTGACCCACGCTTCAAAGCCGCCCGCTATCGATTGCACATTCAGGTAACCCATGTCTTGCATGGCGCAGGCTGCCAGTGCAGCCCGTCCGCCGCTTTTGCAGTACAGCAGGACTTTCAGGTCGCGGGATGCAAGGGCAGGGTTGTTGCTCAGTTTGAACTCAAGTACGCCGCGTGGCGCGTGGATGGCGCCTGGCAGGTGGCCGGCAGCAAATTCATCGGCTTCGCGCACATCAAGCAACACATCGGCCTGGCGGATGGCTTGTTCCGCCTGTTCGAGCGGTACTTCCTGGATACGGGCTTTGGCTGCGGCGACGAGGTCATGGGCAGTTTTCATGGAAAATCCTTGTTTGAGTGCTTCGATAGATTCAGGGTCGACGGCGCTGGATAACGGGTACGCCATGGCCATCCATGACATTCTCTTGGTGATTTTGCTGCATCACAGCGCGTTGAGCGGAATTTTTAAGTATGACACGCCGTTTGCTTCCGCAGGCGGCATCTCGCCCGCGCGGATGTTGATCTGCACCGAAGGCAGGATCAACACTGGCATTTCCAGCGTGGCATCGCGTTGCGTACGCAGTGCGACAAACTCGTTTTCACTCACTCCGTCATGTATGTGGATGTTGCGGGCCGACTGTTCAGCCACCGTGCTTTCCCACGCCACTGCCCGTCCTTCAGGCGGGTAGTCGTGGCACATGAACAAGCGCGTTGCGGGCGGCAGGCTCAGCAGCTTGCGCACCGATTGATACAGCGTGTGCGCATTACCTCCGGGGAAGTCGCAACGGGCCGTGCCGACGTCGGGCATGAACAGTGTATCGCCCACGAACACGACGTCGCCCACCTGGTAAGCCATGCAAGCCGGTGTATGGCCTGGCACTGCAAGGGCCTTGGCCTCCAGCTTGCCGATCGCAAAGACTTCATCATCCTGCAACAGGTAATCAAACTGGCTGCCGTCAGTCTGGAATGCGGACTCCATATTGAAGACACCCTTGAATACGTTTTGCACCTGGGTGATGGCTGCGCCGATGGCGATCTTGCCTCCCAGTTGCTTGCGCAGGTATTGTGCCGCCGAAAGATGATCGGCGTGGGCGTGGGTTTCCAGTATCCATTGCACATTCAGATGCTGCTCTTGCACGAACTGGATCAGCCGATCCGCCGATTGGGTACGTGTGCGGCCAGACTTGGGATCGTAGTCGAGTACCGAATCCACGAGTGCGCAATTGCCACCGGGCTGGTCGAATACCACATAGCTTACGGTCCAGGTGGCGTCGTCAAAGAAGGCTTGCACTTGAGGTTTCATGAGTGATCTCCTGCTTTTCAATTGTGATGAACAGATTCTATTGACTTACAATATATCTGTCAATATAATGTTTTCATCGAAAATGATTTGAGGAGTCACTCCACATGCATGCAGACACCACCCTGGACCTGGAAACCCTGCGTCGCTCGGCCGATGCCGCCTGTCGGCTGATGAAAGTCTTGTCCAATCCCGATCGGCTATTGCTGTTGTGCCAGCTCAACCAGGGGGAAAAAAACGTGGGGGAGCTGGAAAAACTGGTCGGCATTGTGCAGCCGACGCTGTCGCAGCAGTTGGGCGTGTTGCGCGAAGAAGGTCTCGTCAGCACTCGCCGCGAAGGAAAGAATATCCATTACCAGATAGCCAGCCCGCAGGCGCTCGCAGTGATGGGCGTGCTGTTTGAACAATTTTGTAACACTACGGAGAACGATCATGCTGATTGACTGGAACCATTTCACCCCTTGGACAGCGTTAGCCGGCGGTGCCTTGCTCGGGTTGGCCTCGGCTCTGTTCATCTTGCTGAATGGCCGCATCCTGGGGATCAGCGGCATTCTGGGCGGACTGTTGCGTCCCAAGGCGGGCGACATAGGCTGGCGCCTGTCGTTTGTGCTGGGCATGTTGGTGGCTCCGGCGATCTATCTGCTGCTGGCGGGTCCGATGCAGCCGCGTATTGATGCCAGCTGGCTCATGGTGGTTCTGGCCGGTTTGCTGGTAGGGGTGGGCACGCGCTACGGCTCGGGGTGCACGAGCGGCCATGGAATCTGCGGTCTGTCGCGCATGTCGCCGCGCTCGCTGGTGGCAACGGCAACATTCATGGCGGCCGGGTTTGTCACCGTGTTTCTGCTGCGCCATGTATTTGGCTGATCTTTGAATACTCGGGAGATTTTTGATGAAACACCGTATTTCTGAATTTTTAGTGGGCCTGGTCTTTGGCTTGGGTCTCATCGTTTCTGGCATGACTGATCCGGGCAAGGTGCTCGGCTTTCTGGACTTGACGGGATTGTGGGACCCCTCGCTGGCCTTCGTGATGGGCGGCGCCATTGCAGTCGGCATTTTTGCCTTTGCTATAGCCAGGAAACGCACCACCAGCTTTTTGGGCGGGGCCATGCAACTGCCGACTTCGCGCGATATAGACAAGCGCCTCATCGCTGGCAGCTTGCTGTTCGGCGCCGGTTGGGGCGTTGCCGGCTTTTGCCCGGGACCAGCCATAGTCTCGGTGGGTGCCGGCGAGCCGAAGGCGATTGTGTTCGTGCTGGCGATGCTAGCCGGTATGTGGCTGTTCGAGATGGCCGAACGCCGCGCCCGCCGCAATCAGTAATGAGGCCAGGATGCAGATGACAGTCTTGCCCCTATGGATGCGCAACTACCGGAAAGCCTGGTTCAGCGGCGATCTGGCCGCTGGCGTCATCGTGACGGTGATGCTGATCCCGCAAAGCCTGGCTTATGCCTTGCTGGCGGGTTTGCCGCCGGAAGTGGGTTTGTACGCCAGCATCTTGCCCATTGTGGCTTATGCGCTATTCGGCTCGAGCATGACGCTGGCGGTGGGGCCGGTGGCTGTCGCCTCGCTGATGACTGCCAGCGCCCTGCAGCCGCTGGCTGCTGCTGGTTCTGAACAATATGTGGCTTTGGCTATTCAGTTATCTTTACTGTCTGGCCTCATGCTGCTCGTATTTGGTGCCTTGCGGCTGGGTTTTCTGGCCCATTTCCTGAGCCATCCAGTGATCAGCGGGTTTATCTCCGGCTCGGCCGTTTTGATTGCCGTCGGACAGATCAAGCACCTGCTGGGCGTGAAGGTTGCAGGCGTAGATGTGCTGGACACATTACTCAACCTTGCACACGCCATGCCGCAGACCAATCTGGTGACGCTCGCCATAGGCTTGGCTAGCGTGCTGTTTCTGGTGGCGTCGCGTCGGTATCTGGGCCGGCTCCTGCTCTTCGCGGGTGCTTCTGCCAATCTGGCCAGCATGGCAGCCAAACTGGCGCCGATGTTCGCTGTTATCCTTGCGACGGCAGTCGTGGCCACTTTGCGCTTGAATGAAACTGCCGCTGTCAGTGTTGTCGGTGCAGTACCGCAGGGCTTGCCACAACTTGCGCTGCCAGATGTTTCGATGCAAATGTTCGGCCAGCTGTGGCTGCCGGCGTTGCTGATCTCGCTGGTCGGATTTGTGGAAAGTGTCTCGGTGGCCCAGTCGCTGGCCCTCAAACGCCAGCAACGCATCGAGCCCAACCGCGAGTTGCTCGGCTTGGGTGCAGCCAATCTGGCCAGCGCCCTTTCAGGCGGGTTTCCTGTCACTGGCGGGTTCGCGCGCTCGGTGGTCAACTTTGCCGCCGGTGCCAATACGCCCCTGGCGGGCATCATTTCAGCGCTGTTGATGGGCGTGGTGATTGCTGCCATGACGGGACTTTTCCATTACCTGCCGCACGCAGTGCTGGCGGCCACCATCGTGGTAGCCGTGGTGTCGCTGATCGATCTGGATACCTTGCGCGAGGCATGGCGCTACGACAAAGCCGATGCACTCTCTTTGCTGGCTACGGCGGCAGGCGTCATTGCGCTGGGGGTTGAGGCGGGCATCCTGGTCGGTGTGGCCCTGTCCTTGGGGACCCTGGTCTGGCGCAGCAGCCACCCGCATATCGCGGTGGTCGGGCGGGTGCCGGGGACTGAGCATTTCCGCAATGTGGATAGGCACACGGTTGTGACGGAGTCCGGCCTGATTGCGATCCGCGTGGATGAAAGCCTGTATTTCGCCAATTCCAGTGAGCTGCAGGATAAGGTTGAGTCACTGGTGGCGGCCGCTCCCGACACCCGCCATGTGCTGCTGGTGTGTTCCGCAGTGAATCAGATTGACACTACCGCGCTGGGCGTATTGGCCGAGCTAGAGCGCAGCCTGGCGCAACGTCAGATCGTATTCATGCTGGCTGAGGTCAAGGGACCCGTGATGGATAGATTGCAACACACAGCGCTCGGGCAGCGCTTGCAGGGCAAGGTGTTCCTGAGCGTTCACGAAGCTTTTCTTTACGCCAGGGGATGTGCGACGCATGCAGGCGAGACGACGGGTGTTCCCGCTGCTGCCACTTAAGATCCTGCAACTGCGCTCTGCCAAACAAAAATGCCTGCCGGTTTCCCGTCAGGCATTTTTTGTTAGTCGCATCCGCTTGTCAGCGCTGGCACATGCGACTTCATCTTCAAGCGCAAAAATCCAGCGGCAGACGACGCGGGAAGTGCTGCCCCTTGCCGGGACGATCGGCATCCCGCAGCGTGCGCCATGTGTACGCCAGCGCCGACTCCACTGCCTGCCGCGTATCTTCACCCAGGGCCAGGCGGCCGGCCAGCGCGCTGGCGAGCGTGCAACCAGAGCCGTGATAACTGCCCGGCAGGCGCGCACAGGTGAAGGTGCTGGAGCTGCCGTCGCGTGTATACAGGCGATTATGGACTTCGTGTTCATCACCGTGGCCGCCGGTAATCAGCAGGTGCTGGCAGTAAGGCAGCAGTTTTTCTGCGCATTGATCCGGCGTGCCATCCGGCAGTTCAGCCAGTATCCGCGCTTCCGGTAAATTCGGCGTGGCGATCGTGGCCAGCGGTAACAAGCGTTCACGCATCGCATAACCGACTTCATCCTTGCCGAGTGCACCGCCACCACCTGCGCGCAATACCGGATCGCACACGATAGGCACGTGAGGGAGGCGGCGCAGAATCTGCACGACAGTATCGACCATCTGCACTGAACCCAGCATCCCCAGCTTGATGCCGGATACCGTCAAATCGGTGATCACGGCCTCTGCCTGTGCCAACACCCATGCAGCATCGAGTACGCGGAAATCGGATACATCGACCGAATTTTGCACGGTCAGTGCCGTGACGGTAGGGGCTGCATGGCAACCCTGCGCCATCAAGGCTTCGATGTCGGCTTGCAGGCCGGCGCCGCCGCTGGGGTCGTGGCCGGAGAGACAGAGAACGACAGGACGTGAATTGGAAGGATTCATGGTGCAGATTTACTCTTGAAATGGGGTGGCATCGATTGCCGCCGATGCAGAAAAATAGTGGAGCGGAGGAATTAATGGCCAGCCTCGCTGCGGCCCACATTATAACTGCGGCGATCCATTCTGATGGGAATGGCAGGCGGATATGAAAAAGCGGATGCAGGATGGATCAGGGGAACAGATATTGTTTGCGTACGACGGCTGCAACATCATCTGCATGCAATGGGGGCGCAACATGGCAGCCCTGAATTTCATCGCAAAAAAGGGTTTGCAGGATACGCAATTGTTCGGCGGTTTCCACACCTTCGGCAATCACACGCATGCCCAGAGCCTTGGCCATAGAAACAATCGCAGTGAAGAAAGTTTCGCCATCCTTGCCCCTGCCCAGTTGTGCGGTAAAGGCTTGATCGATCTTGAGCCCATCCATGTCCAGCCGTTGCAGCAGGGACAGCGATGAATAGCCGGCGCCAAAATCATCCACATGCAATTTGATGCCCATCTTGTTGATGGCGGCGATCTCGTCAAAGATATCGCCTATGCTGCGCATGATCGCGGATTCAGTAATTTCTATCTCGAACAGCGAAGCCGGAACCGCATGCTGTTCCAGACTGGCTGCAATCAGATCTTTGACGATGCCGTCATTGAACTGGTGCGCCGATACATTGACTGAAACCGGCACCATATGGATTCCTTGCGCCAGCCATGCTGCAATCTGCGCGCACACTTTATTGATGACGATTTCGCCGATCGCATTGATCATGCCGGTTTCTTCCGCCAGGTTGATGAAATCATGGGCCAGCAGCAGTCCGCGCGTCGGGTGCTGCCATCTGACCAGCGCTTCCATGCCCAGCAACTGGCCGGACGATGCGGCAACACGCGGTTGATAATAAATCAGGAATTGATCTTCCTTGATGGCTTGCGCCAGCTCTTGTTCCGTATTGAGCCGCATCTTGATGTTGTCATACAGCATGCGCTCATAGAAACGGAACTGTCCCTTGCAGTCTGTCTTTGCCGCATACATTGCGATATCTGCATTCTTGATCAATGTCTCGACATCCTCGCCATCGCGTGGAAACATGCTGATGCCGATTGACGCGCCTATCCGGTTTTTTTGCTGTGTCGTATCGCGTGAAATATCGAATGGCTCCTGCATGATCTGATTGATGGCAAAAGCGATGCGGGCAACTTCTTCTTCGCTGTGTATGGCTTCCAGCACGACGGTAAATTCATCGCCGCCGATGCGAACGACCTTGTCGCCGGCGCGCACCACGGATTTCAGGCGTGCTGCCACGGCGCGCAGTAATTGATCGCCGGCCGAATGGCCCAGCGTGTCGTTGACGTTCTTGAAGTCATCGAGGTCGATGAAGAGTATCGCCAGCATCGATGCATGGGCTTGTGCTGTGGCCAGTGCCGTCGGCAAATAAGCCATCAGCCAATGCCGGTTCTGCAAGGTGGTGAGTCCGTCTTCAGTCGCCAGGCGGGACATTTCCCGTTCATGGCGTTTCGGTTCGCTGATGTCGCGCAGGGTGATGGCCAGGCCATTATCCGCGCGCACGAATTTTCTTTGCACCCATTCTGCATTGATCGGACTTCTGTCCGGTACGCGATAC
>CXWL01039060.1_pt1 | contig 13088 bp, 18 predicted proteins | sample 590931 | NCBI WGS metagenome assembly CXWL01 (sample SAMEA3498368, study PRJEB10139) | groundwater metagenome | biome: water well; material: biofilm material | place: Germany | collected 2015-04-27
GAGCCACAAGGTCCGAGTACTCGCAGTCAACGCTCAAACAGGTACGGCAACCAACACACTCATCAATGCTCTTGGAAGAGGCATGACGGAAATCGAACGACAGACCGGAACGGAATACAATTGGGTTGTATTTGGTGGTCGTAGACGAATCGAAGTTCTGACCGAATTTCTCCCTCGCATGCGTATCATTCAGATTTCAAGGCCGAATGACTTTTCGTTTCCAGTGGCTGATCGCCGGGACGCGCTTACGTTCAATATTAAAAGTCGAAACGAACATGAAAAGTGACATGAACCATAGAGGATTAGAACCAACGATCACAACGGAAAGAGCCAATTCAAAGAAAGCCCCTCGCGCATCGCAAGGGACAAGAATGAAATCATGTGACATCTAGCTCAGGACTAGTTCTCCAAGCGCCTCAAGATCGGGAATCGTCTCAGCCATGAACTCTTCCGGACTCTGGCCGTCTTCAAACGCACTGCAGAAATCCATATCTGGCAGGTCATAGATCGATAAGAGATAGCTTCCAAGGCAGATCTCGTCAACCTCCTGCATCCATTTTTGGAAGTTCATGCAACCACCTCTTCTGGAACTAGGTCATCGCTTGGAAGAGCAATGACTTCGTTGGCAGGTTTCCCCCTAAGATAGTCGGCAGCTTTTTGCGCCTTCGCCGAAGCAGAGATGATCGCTCTCGAATCTTCTTTGAGGCACTTAAGCCAGCCATCAATATAGCTAGCAGAGTTCTCAATGAGCGAGTTGTCGAGTCCTAGGCATGCGCAGCAAAACGATGAAGCAAGCTCTGCAACCAGTTCTTCCCGGCTATAGTTCATAGAACCAAAACGGGGCATATCCGAGACACCTTGACGGTTCAGCCTTTTCTTGTGGCCAGTAGCGTGCGATAGTTCATGGAAGAGAACGCCGTAATAAGCATCTGGTGTCACAAACGAGACAATCGGCGGCACCTGGACCATGTCTAGCTGCGGGTAGTAGCAAGCGTACTTGAGCCCTTCATGCAGACGTGGCGGGTTTGGAATATTGCGAACGAACTCTTCAGCTGCTCCAATGCGCTCGTTCTGGGATATGTGAAGTACCTCCAATTCGGGAAGCTTTACACCCTCGCACTGCTGAGCGTTGAACAGATGGTAGAACCTAAGAAGCGGAAAGCTCTTTGCCCTAGGCTTCTCGCTCCAATCATCCTCTGGTCTAGCTTCCAATTGTTTCCAAAAGACTGCAAGTGAAGAATGCTCGCCCTGCATCACGTTTCCACCAAGCTCTCTTGCCTGCCTAAAGGTCAGCCACCTGTGGTCCTGAAACCTCGATAAGCCAAGTAGCAGCAGGTTGATCCCGTGGTACGGCCGTTTTGAAACAGCGTTGCAGGGAATAGCAGTTGAGACCTGCCAGGGCTTTCTCCACGGAACAACCCCAGCTTCCAGTGCCTCAACAATGCAGTCTGTGACCCGTTTGTATACAGAATTTGCAGAAGAAAAATCCTGGCGGTGCTCGCGGCTGGACTTCCTTCCTGTATTTGAAATGTGCTTTGCCAATGCTGGCCTCCTTGCGGCTTTTTCCGCTAGGGGCAATCATCACTGAAGCATCTGCAGCCTGCAAATTTAGAGAAGTCCACGAAACAAGTCTGTGAACACTAGCCAAGAAAGGCATTCATTATCGCTAGAAGTATGGCAATGAAAGCGGCGGTAGTCACTAGGACGGCAATGAGCCATTTGAGCCTTGCAAGTCTTGACTTGTAGGCTCCCTTGCTCCAATCTAGCTTGTTAGCACAGCCAGCGCAGACGATCCTCATGCCGAAATGGGTCCGGTGGCTAGACTGCCTTCTCCTAGCCCAAAGAGTCCAGTAAGACTCGCCGGTATACACCTGCCTTCGCTGGCGCAATTCAAGTCCAACAATAACTTTTCCGCATTTATAGCAACTTGCCATCATTTCGTCCTGACAGCGCCAGGTGGCATTGTCAATTAGCTGCACAATTGCAAAACAATTTGTGCAAGTTTTGCCAATAAACCTGCCATTGGAGCCGTATAATACAATCTAAGAGGAATGAAAATGTCGCCAATAAAGCTCTCTGACAATTCGGCCATTAGAAACCGGATGACGATTCTAAGTACAGGTTCTACTGAAGTTAAGGGTGCTAATGCCGTTCGAGGCTCCATTGAGCGTGCCCATGCTCATAAACCTGAAACCGGCAATGCTCTCGACCAGTGGGATGACTGGCTTGATGGCGGTGATCATTCAGACTCCGATGGCGACGATGATGATTGAGCCTTGGATCAGGTGACAAATTGAGAATCGTTCCCATAATCAAGACGGTAGGGGTGGCTTGCAACCTCAAGTGCAAGTATTGCTGGTTCAACCCGCTCGATCAGTCCAAAGTCGAGCTGATGCCACCAGAACTCCTAGAAAAACTGGTTCAAGACTATGCAAGGGCCGATGACTCTGGCAGCTACCAGTTCATTTGGCATGGAGGCGAACCGCTGATGGCTGGCCGTCAATTCTTCGAAACGGCTCTTGAGCTACAAGAAAAGTACATGCCTGACTCGCCTGTAAAGAACGTTATTCAAACAAATGGGACGATGCTAACCCAAGAATGGGCGAGCTTTTTTGCCGAGCACAAATTCAAGGTCGGAGTCAGTATCGATGGGCCAAAGGAGCTTCACGATTCAAACCGGATCACTCCCCGAGGGCTTGGCTCGCATGAGCGCATTATGGAAAATCTGGTTAGAGCCCGGGAACTTGGGCTTAGGTTTTCCGTAATTGCAACGATTAGCAAAGCCAATGTTGAGTGTCCTGACCAGATCTTCCGTTTCTTTGCTGATAACGCGATCACGAGCTTTGGCTTTAACATGGTATTCGAGCTTGACCCTTCTGGTAAGCCGATGCCTTACTCCATCTCAAATGATGAATACGCAAACTTTCAGAACCAGATATTCGATCTGTGGCTATTAGAGGATGACAGCCGGATTCGGGTGCGCCACATCGACAGCATTATTCATGGCATGTTGGGACTGCCAGTTCGAAGCTGCATCTATGCCGGAACATGTGAGAGGTTCCTGAGTATCAGCAGCAATGGCGACGTTTATCCGTGCGAGAGGCTCACCGACTCTGCAAGGCTTGGAAATCTGTACGAGAAGTCGATGTCGGCGATCGTAGCAAGCGCCGAATATGGCCGTCATTCCCAAATGACTAGAGCCTTGCCTCAGGATTGCCAGGAATGCAGGTTCTTAAGAATCTGCCGGAACGGCTGCACTCACCACCGCACAAGTGGAAAGCTCTACTTTTGTGAAGGCAGAAAGGCGGTCTTTACACATATCGAGAAGGCGCTTGGCCACATGGCAGCCCCTAGATCGCCTGAGCCTATCACAGCAGCTCTAAGCAGACATTCGAATCACCTTTCACCTCAAAGTCTCTGCCGCTAACAAATACTACAGCCAGGGGACGTGCAACTGTCTTGGAATGCCATTCCATCTCATTTATTCTTTCAAAAGACGCTTTTGGCACAACATAAACATTTGAGAGAGCTCTCAACTTGCGAATCCTCGCGAGTAGAACTGGATGCGCCCGTAGCGTGATGATTCCCTTATCCACCGTGAAGCCGTGCTTAGTGCCTCTCAACTCAGAATGTGTCCTCTTGGCAGTTCTGGCAAGGGCATGAAAAACTGCTATCTCGGGAAACTCCGTTGCAAAGACCTTGGCGCCAATTTCCAAATGACCGTGGTTTATGCTTTGACGGGGTTCCAGACTTTCCGACACTATGTCAGAACCGTGAAACAAGTATTTTCCTGAAGATTGCAACTGTGACAGCAGGTCTGCTCCTGGTGATGAAATCCTTGCTCCTTTCTGCGGCCATTGTGGCAGAAGCATAGGTGCTTGTCGATAGCGCAAGATGGCTTCAATGTTCGGTACGCCGAACTACATTTGCGCGTGGCGAGTGATGCTATCACGCTAATATCGAACATGTCAAACATTGGCCTAAATGCGGGAACTTCAGGCGGCTGTCACAATAGGCTGGCAGCGATCATGACCCACGTCACCCGCTATAACTTCAGGGGTGGTTCCCGTCTTGCAGCGGACGCTGGAATTGCGAAATCCACCATCAGCCAGCTCCTTCATGGAAGAGCCAATCCTTTATACATCACTGTGCAGCGAATCGTAAAAGTATTAGGAGTCCAGCTGGGACGGCAAATTCATCCCGAAGAAGTGTTTTCCGAGAACGGCAAATACCCAACGTCTTCGGTATGCCTTCTAACCGGATGCCCTGGCTGCCTTCCAGATAGCGTATATGAGAATGACGGCTCGCTAAAGATTGGATCTGAAAGTGTACTGCCTGGAATGTGGACCGGGGATATTGGCGAGTTCTCATCCCGGATTAAGAAGAGAACCATTCAGTAGCCCAGATGAGACCTTCCCTGAGCAACGACATCTTGGGCAACAACAACAACAACAGCAGCAGCGTTTTTATAGAGCTTTCCCAAAGAATACAGCAGTTGTCATTCTCATCATTCCAGATGCTTGCCCTTCTTTGGCTAAGTGCAAAGGGATTTGAGCATATTCGAAATCTAGGACGTATTCACCGGCGCGGACGAAGGGCTACTGGAGGTGCGGATTTTGTGGCCGTGCTGCCTAGGTCCGGAATGCCAGTCGCTATTCAAGTTCGGCACTGGAGCTCTCCCATTCAGCGCAGGGCTGTCGATGAGATGAGAGGATTTATGCTTCGCCACGGGATTTCGGCTGGGGTTATTGTATCGAATCAACGGTTTTACAGGCAGGCTGGACTTTCGGCATCAGACTTCCCCGGCAGTCCTATACAGCTCATATCGGGACATGACCTAGCATCTTCGCTCATTTCGCTGGGCCTTGGGTTTAAGACCTTTGAGGACGGATCGCTTGCAATTGATGCTGCATTCTTTAGGACACTTCACCTGCTTGGGTTTGCTAGCAACATGGACGAGACTTCTGTGCCAGCGCGAAAGGGATTCCCAGAAAAGGCATTTAGGATTCTAGGCGATACAACATTTGAAGGTGTGTTGGATCAAAAGCCCCGCAAAAACAAGCTGCTAATTGCCGGATTGCTAATTGGGATTGCCTTTATTGGAATCTGCTGGTGGTCTTTGGGAGGGTATTGATGTCCGAACTAAAACCGATCAATGCTATCTTGGCAGAACCCAACGAACCTCGAAGAGAACGTCAGGTTTCTCCAGATGAGATTCCCCTAAGCGAGCGCGACGAGCTTATCTTAGAACTTGTCGAGGTTGGCGTAGGACTGCGCAAAGCTCAGTACCTTGTGGACCGCTTTGCCCATGATCAGATCCGCAGACAATTATCTTGGCTTCCTCACCGTTCTCCACGCCGTCCGGCTTCCCTTCTGATCACTTCAATCGAGCATAACTATGATGCTCCTGCTTATGCCGATGGATAGTAAGCCAAAACTTCAAATTGGCGGAACGACTCCAATGCCGAACTTCCTCCTAGATAGAGCGATGCCAAGGCTTAGAGATACAGAATGGAAGCTCCTGTGCGTCATTGTTCGGCAAACGTTCGGGTGGAGCGCAGGCGCAGGTGAAAGGAAGCAGTCCGATTGGCTATCGCACTATCAACTGAAGCGAAGGACGGGAAGATCGAGCGCGCCGGTCAGCCGGGCGATTGACACGCTGGTTCGGGCTGGGCTTATCGTCGTTCGGGACAATCTTGGATGCGAACTTTCAACCCGGCAATCCCGGCGAGTTGCGCATTGCAGGCTGAGTTTCAGCACTTCGCCTGCAATAAACACAATCGCCTTTCAAGAAAAGTTTGGCCGTATTCGTTTCCAGATTTCAAAAAGTAAGAATAACAAAAGAAACCTATACAAAATAAAACAACAACACACTCGAAATTCAGGGTTATCCACAGCGAGCTCAAATGAACCCGATAGCACTGTGGAGAACTCCTAATGAGACGACTGGATCACTACATTTCTTCCATAGCTTATGGCGTACCAGGTGCAGTTGTAAAGCAAGTCTGGTTCATTCTCGAAATCGTCAAACTCAAGTCGCAACGTTTTTCCGCTATTTCTCTGCATGGCATCAACAAATTCGGGAAATGCTCTCTCAAGCTCCTGGGCAGTGCCAACTGGCATCTTCTTCATTTTCAGAATCTAACAAATCAATGCGAGTACGGCAAGTTAGCAACATAGCTGATGCGCCTGCCAATGCCCAACGCTACAGAAGTGGAGGAATTCATTCACTTGTACAAGGAGCATTTTGGAGTTACGCTCTCAAGCGATGAAGCACTCGACGGAGCAACTAGAACGGTTCAGCTATTCTGCCTGCTAAACGATGCGATATATCCTCTACGCACGCAAGAGTAGCGAGTCTGAGGATCGCCAGGTTCAGAGTATTGGCGATCAGTTGCGGGTCTTAAGAGAATCTGCAGAAAAGCTCGAACTGCAAATCGTCGTTGAAATGACCGAGTCCCGTTCAGCAAAAGACCCTGGTGCACGGCCAATTTTTGGTGAGATGCTGAAACGAATTGAAAGAGGCGAGGCTGATGGAATATTCTGCTGGAGCATTAACCGTCTCGCTAGAAACCCGATCGATTCAGGAAGCCTTAGCTGGCTATTGCAAAAGGGAACGCTCAAGATTATTAAAACAATCGACCGCGAGTACCGGCCAGAGGACAACGTCCTTTTGATGGCTGTTGAGTCTGGAGTTGCCACCCAATATGTTCTCGATCTGCGAAAAGCTGTCATCAGAGGTATGGAGGGAAAAGCTTCACGGGGCTGGTACCCTTGCAAACCTCCTCAGGGCTATGAGGTCAACCAGGAAACAAAGGAAATCGTGCCTAAGGAGCCTCAATTCAGCTTGCTTAGAAGGGCATGGGAGCTCCTCCTGACAAACGCCTATACTGTGCCTGAAATTCACCGCGAGCTAGTTCGGTGGGGCTATTCAAGTGCAAAACCCGGTTCATCGGCGGCAAGAGTGTTTAGCCTTTCACATCTATATCGAATATTCGACAACACTTTCTATTGCGGCCATTTCACGTTTCGGGAACGATTTTGCGAGGGCAAGCACAAGGCTATGGTGACGAAAGATGAGTTCAATCGGTGCCAGAAGATCATTCATGGAGATACTCATATCCAGCCCAAACGGCACGAATTTCCGTATACGGGCCTTATGCGCTGTGGCACCTGCGGCTGCGCGGTGACTGCGGAACGAAAAGTAAAACATTACAAGGGTACAGATAGAACAGTTATTTATGAATACTACCGTTGCACTCGCAAACGAGGGCATTGTCCGGAGCCTTGCGTAACAAGTAGGACAGTTGAGGATTCCCTTGCTAGCAAACTTGACAAAATCAGCATTCATCCTGGTTTTGGCCAGTGGTTAATAAAGGTGATAGATCGTGACCTAGGAGCCCAGCTTGAACCTGAGCATGCTATTGATTCGATGCAGAAAGAAAGCCTAAAAGATGCAGAAAGAAAGCTTGCCCGGCTCATTGATCTCAGAGTTGCAGGTGAGGTGACCGCCGAGGAGTTTGTTCAAGCGAGAGGTTCCTATGACCATGAAATCAGCACGCACAGAATCGAGCAGACACAATTAGCATCCCGGCACCAAGCTATTCGTAACGCTATTCAATTTGGCATCAGTGCAAGGGGCCAGCTTAAGACAGAGAACCTCAAATTGAAACGGCAGATCGCGCAAACCTTTGTTGGCCGTTGCGTTCTCACTCAAGGCAGGCTTGAAATTGAGCCAAATTCTGTCCTTGCCAGAATCGCTAAGTTAGAACCTCCGAAAGAGTGGAATGATATGGTTCGGGCAGGATACTCCCATTCTCAATTTCCCATAAAGAGCGCATGGGGTAAGAGCATTCGGACTCTGGTATCAGGTTTGGATTCGTTCAATGTGGAGGACTTGACGAGATTCACGAATTTCAAATGGCTGATTGAACCAGAGGCGGTTGAATAATGTTTCGTAGAGCGAACTCCATTTGCAATGTTGTGGTGAGTGTCAAACGATGACTGAAGAGATGGACTTAAGAACCTACTTTCAGAGAATGTCGGCTATGGGCAAGTTTGCCATGACAGAGAAAAGGGCCAATGGCGAGACAATGCATTGGGCACCGTTTGGATTCAAAAACGTCCGGGTCAACGACAAGTCTACAATTGCTCCAGATCCTAAAACTTTCCCGTTCGCGATTATGGCTCTCCAAATGCGCCGAGAAGGCAGTACCTTCCGAGAAATCTGTGAATTCATGACTAGGAAGGGCATGGTTTCAAAACGTGGTAAACCAATTCAACCCAACGGGTTGCACAAGATTCTTAAGACGTTCGGTCGCCTTGTCGGAGAAAGTCACGCCCAAGCAGCTTTTTTGACAAGAGCAGAAATCAGACAGGCGCTGAGCAAATAGGATGACAAAGGAGTTGCAAGAGTACAAAAGAGCTTACTTCGCCCAAACGGGCCGTTTGGCAAGCCAAGCAATGGAAGCCAAGGCAAAATCGGGAATCTATCCCCTCAGACTTCCAATAGGATATAAACGGGTCTTTCAGAACGGAAAGGAGCACATTGAGATCGACCCCACAACTGCTCCGCTCATAAGACTCGCGTTTGAGTTGATCGCTCGAAGGAGATCTTCACTGTCGAAGGTACTTGCGACAATTCGCATCAAAGGACTCAGCGGTCACTCCGGTCAGCCGATCAGTTGGGGAGCGTTGCACCGCATATTGAGATGTGAATTCTACACAGGCGTGGTCCGGTACCGTGGCAAAACAGGTCAGGGATGCCAGGAACCGATCGTCGGAAGATCACTTTTCGAACGAGCCCAGAGCAGCCTCATGTCTCGACAAAAGCGCTGAGGATTGACCAACGAGCTCCAGAACTCTGAAGGGCCATCAAACACTCGCTCTTGCAGTAGGCATTGAGACCCTCGCCCAGCCTGATATACTCAATAGCATCTTGAGCTTAACCGGACTGGCATGACATCCAAGGAACAATCTAACCATTGGATCGCGCAATCAAAATTCGACCCTGTTGTCGCTTGGCTACTCTTTGTATTTATCTTCTTTGTTCCGGTAACACTGATTGCAGTTGGTACTATTCCATTCGCATGGCGATATTGGCTGCTCACAACATTTTCTGCCTTTGCGGTACTCCTTTCGGTTCTTTTTAGGATAAAGCCGAAAGTTTTGGGATTCACTAGTGAGGGGCTTACTAAATCACTCATTAGCAACGCAGTACTTTCCGTAATAGTCATGGCTGCCGTTTACATGCTCATACCACACCTTCCAATTCGGAAAATTCCCAATAATAACGCAGTTGGATTCTATGTCTTCTATCTACTGGTTTCGTCACCATTACAGGAATTTCTTTACCGTTCGTTCATGTTCAAGCTGCTCGATGACGGATTACTTAAGCAATCTTGGCTCAGGATATTACTTGCAAGCGTGACTTTCAGCTTTCTTCACTTAATCTACAAGGATGCAGTTACCTTAGGATTAACCTTTGTAATGGGACTCGTTTGGTGCACTTTGTATCAGTCTAATCGCAACATCTATGGCCTTATCCTTTCTCATACAGTCGTGGGAATTGCGACAATCGCGGCAAATCTGGTGTAGCAGAAGTTGGCAAATTTAAACACAAATCAACCTCAAACTCCCGATCGGGCTGAGTTTAGAAAACAATATGCCTCAATCACACTTGCCATCCTCTCGATCATCCAAGGGCTGGCGTTCCAAGCACTTATTGTCAAGACGTTAGAGCAACCCAGAGATGCGTTCACTTTCGAGCTCTTCCTGTTCTCTTGCCATGCCCTTCTATGCTTGGCCATAATCTTGCGAGTATTTCAAACTTACACATCTGCAGCCCTTGCTTATCGAGCTTGGAAGACAGACTTGTGGGATCTTCTCACAATCTTCCTGATTGGATTGCTTGAATTCTGGCTGGTCGATACACTTGGCACAATTTCAAATAATCCGTTGCCATTCTTCAGAGTGTACTTAGGGCTCTCAGGGTTGGCGGTGATCGGTGTGTACCGGGCTTTTTTGAGAGCCCCAGTACTAGAAGGACTTACCGTAGTGATGAAGAAACGAGAGCACAGCATACAAAGGCACAATGTCTGGCTTATGAGTGTCTTAATGGTTTCCGCCCTCTTGGTCGTGTCATGGAGCTTTATCGAGCTGCCTGGATTGCGTGAGATAGCGGCACTTGTCAGCCTTGGCGGAGCCATTGCTCTCTTCAAGCGTATGCACTGGGCAATTTCGGACCTATTTCGGGGACCACAAAAAGCCATCCAGAACATTGAGACCAAGTCGATCGAGTCAAGTGGAACTCCTGTAATTGAGTTAGCGGCTGACACGAATCAGTCGGTGTCTGTTCCTAAGCCAAGACGGAAGAAAAGATCCAAGGATAGCTAAGGCCAAACATGCGGAACTATGCGGCAGCTAAACTGAACCTGTTAATCATCCCATCAAGAGCGCATGGGGTAAATGCATTCGCACCCTAGTATCAGGTTTAGATTTGTTCACTTTGGAGGACTTGGCGAAATTTACGAACTTCAAATGGCTGGTTGAACCAGAGGAGGTTAGTTAATGTTTCGTAGGCCGAACTCCATTTGCAATATTGGGGAGCGAGCTAAACGATGACTGAATGAATGGACTTGAGAGCCTACTTTCAGACAATGTCGGCTATNNATGTCGGCTATGGGCAAGTTTGCCATGGCTGAGAAGAGAGCCAACAGCGAAACGATGCATTTTGCCCCGTTCAGGTTCAAAAAGTGGTTTAGCACTGATGGACGTAAAGCTGAGGATTTTTGAATGAGTTACCTTTCGGTGGTTAGTGATATTAGGATGTTGAATCAGGCCATGGCACCTATAAGTTTGGTTGTATTTCTGCTACTCTGATAATCACGAAAGGAATCATGGGATATGCCAAAAAAGCGAGTTTTTATCAGCTTCGATTACGACAATGACGGGGGCATCAAGGTCATGCTTGCCGGACAGGCCGAGCTGCCCGATAGCCCCTTTGAGTTCAAGGATGCGTCGGTCAAGGAGCACATCACGGGTGATTGGGAGGAGAAGGTAAAGGGTCGGATGGACAACGTCGACATCGTAGCGGTTCTATGCGGCCAAAGCACGCACGTCGCGTCTGGTGTTGCTGCCGAATTACGCATCGCCAAAAGCAAAGGCAAGGAGTACTTCCTTTTGAAGGGGTATTCGGACAAAACCTGCACGAAACCGACTACTGCTTCTGCTGACGACCAGATGTACAGGTGGACCTGGGACAATCTCAAACTGCTTATTGGTGGCAGCCGTTAAGTGAAGGAACATAGAGTATGAGAAAAGCACTTGTCGTTGGAGTGAACTTTTACTCTAGTGGCGGCAACCTCTACGGTTGTGTCGACGATGCACATGCGGTAAAAAGCGTTCTGGAGCGCCACAGTGACGGTAGCGTGAACTTCACGGTGAAACTCCTCACCGGCACTGGTTCAGCCGACACGGTAACTCGAAACGATCTCAAGGACGCAATCAAAGATCTGTTCTCCACGGACAGCGAGATTGCCCTTTTCTACTTTGCTGGCCACGGTCACATCGAGTCTACAGGTGGATATTTGCTCGGTAGCGATGCAACTCGAGGAGATGAGGGCATCGCACTTGGGGAGATTCTAACCCTCGCTAACCTGTCTCCCGCAAAAAACAAAGTTATCATTCTGGATAGTTGCCACTCCGGAATTGCAGGGACGACACCGACGAACAATCAGATAGCGCTACTCTCCGAGGGGCTTACCATTCTTACTGCTTCCTCTGCAGAACAATATGCCACCGAGGAAAATGGCGCAGGCGTTTTCACGACGCTGCTGGTCGACGCTTTGAACGGAGCGGCATCAAACTTGGTCGGCGAGATCACTCCCGGCAGCGTCTACGCACACATCGACCAGTCACTTGGTCCATGGGATCAACGACCCGTCTTCAAGACGAACGTCAAGAGCTTTGTTTCTCTTCGCAAGGTGCAAGCCCCAATCTCTTTGAGTGAGCTTCAGCGCCTGGCGGAGTTTTTTCCAGAACCTGGCTTTAAGTTTCAGCTTGACCCCTCTTTTGAGCCCGAAATTGCAGGACGAACACCTGGTATGCCCGATCCAGATCCAGAGAACATACGCGTATTCGCGATCCTGCAGCGGTTTAACCGCGTCAACCTCCTCGTCCCGAACGACGTTCTCCACATGTGGCATGCGGCAATGGAGAGTAAGAGTTGCAAGCTCACCGTACTTGGCGAGCATTATCGTCGTCTCGTCGCGAAGCAACTCATCTAGGCGCTTACCGTCGCAGTATGTTGACAATGTTTTGAAGAACGCTGCCACTTACAGGCAACCAAAAACAGACCCCACAAACATGGTCAGTTTTGCTGTACGAATTGAGAAAGATTTGCTGGATGAGTAAGTGATCGGATTGAACCTGCTTGGGTTTAGAATGAAAAGAAATATTTAGTATCGGGTGAAAACGACTTCGAGGGGCCATTTGCGCTCAACGACAATACTGCAAAATAGGAAGTTCCAAGAAGAAAATGATGAATATTCCACCGGGTGGCCCCGCAACGATCAACGGCATCATTTTTCAAATACTATGGTGTCTAACTGAAACGTCAAGGCTCCATTTTGAGGATTCAGATCTCGTCCCGGATAGCGAGAACTTTGCCCACGCAACGCTCGTTTTAGAACCACTTGGTGGAGGTGGGGATGCTCTTGTTCATGAAGGCATTGAGCGCGTAGTGCAATTAAAGACAAAGTCCGACCTTGGTACGTGGTCCTTACGCGAGTTGGTGGACGATGTTCTTCCAGATCTTTACAAGCGCTCGGACCTGGAGACCGTGCGAGAGTTCGAGTTTATCACTGACGGCAGGATGGGGAAGTGGTCACAAGTGGCGGCTAGATTACAAGAGCTTCAATCATTACCACTCCCGCCACTGGGACACCCAGTCAGTGACGCGCTCGATGATGTGGAAGAAATTACGTTCCAGGGCTCCTTGATCCCAGGTGGACCGCATTCTCCACTTACTCTGAGAGCACTGTTTATAACAATCGCAGACCACCTCCGCTTGCGCTTGAGTATTGGGG
>CXWL01110282.1_pt1 | contig 13087 bp, 14 predicted proteins | sample 590931 | NCBI WGS metagenome assembly CXWL01 (sample SAMEA3498368, study PRJEB10139) | groundwater metagenome | biome: water well; material: biofilm material | place: Germany | collected 2015-04-27
AGCGATCTGCTGGTGACCGCCGCCGTCTGCCCGGTCGAAGCGGCGACCCATCCGTTCGGCTGCTCCTACAACATCGACCGGGGCACGCTCAGCGGCACCTCGATCGCCGCCGGCACGCAATGGAACAGTTTCGCCCTGAGCGCGTCGCTCGATTGGCAGGATCCGCGCGACGACACCACCGGCAAGGCACTGGCGCGGCGCGCCAGGCAGCACGCGCGCGTTGGCGTCGAGTATGGCGCCGGGCCGTTCAAGGCCGGCGTCGAGGTGGTCGCTTCGGGCAAGCGCTTCGACGACGTCGCCAACCGGAATGTCCTCGGCGGCTACGGCCTGCTGAACCTGAATGCGCGCTATGAATTCGCACGCGACTGGTCGGCCTTGCTGCGTGTCGATAACGTCAACAACCAGCACTACGAACTGGCGCGCACGTATGCGACTGCCGGCATCAAGGTCTTCGCGGGCGTCCGCTACGGCATGCAGTAAGCGATGCCTTCCTTCTTTCCTACAGTGCAGCATCGCGCTACCGTGATGGTGGCGGCGCTGTTCGCCCTGGCGTGCGCCAGTCTTGTCCTTGCCGGCACTATCGGCTCGGTGCCGGTGCCGCTGTCGGACTTGCCGGCCGCGCTGCTCGATGCGCTGCAAGGGCAGGGCACGACACTGGCATCGACCCTGGTGGACCTGCGCCTGACTCGCGCCCTGGTCGCGTTCGTGACCGGGGCCGCGTTGGCGCTGGCCGGTGTGCTGATGCAGGCGCTGTTGCGCAATCCCCTGGCGGACCCGTATGTGCTCGGGATTTCGGCCGGCGCCTCGGTCGGCGCGCTGGCCGCGCTGCTTTTCATGTGCGCGGCATGGATGGTGGACGGCGCCGCATTTGCCGGCGCGGCGGCGATCTCGCTGCTGCTGTATTCGCTGGCGCGGCGCGACCTGCGCGCCGACGGCGGCGCCACCTCGCTGCTGTTGACGGGCGTGATCCTGTCGTCCGGCTGCATGGCCCTGGTGACGCTGATGCTGTCGGTCGCGCCGGAAGGACGGCTGCGTGGCATGATCTTCTGGATGATCGGCGACCTGTCCGGCGCGCCGCTGCGCGTGCTGCCCTGGGTGGTGCTGGGCGGCGCCCTGCTGTTCGCCGTGCACAACGCGCGCGCGCTCAATGTGATCGCCATGCACGCGGACGGAGCGGCCGCCCTGGGCGTCCGCGTCGGCCCCTTGCGCAAGGGCTTGTACTGTTGTTCCGGCCTGCTGACGGCCAGCGCGGTCACCACTGCCGGCAGCATCGGCTTCGTCGGCTTGATCGTGCCGCACGCCTGCCGCTTTGCGCTTGGCCCCGACCATCGGCTGCTGGTACCGGCCGCCACGCTGGCCGGCGGCGCCTTCCTGGTACTGGCCGATACGCTGGCCCGTACTATCGCCGCCCCCCAGCAACTGCCGGTGGGCGTGGTCACCGCGCTGCTGGGGGCACCGGTCTTCCTCTTTCAACTGCATCAACTGCGGCGCTCATGACATGATCAGCGCAATCGACCTTACTCTCGAAATCGGCGGCCGGGTGCTGCTCGACAAACTTAACTGGCAGGCCGAGCCTGGCCAAAGCTGGTGCCTGATCGGCCGCAACGGGGCCGGCAAGAGCACCTTGCTGCGCACCCTGGCCGGCCTGTGCCCGCCATCGGCCGGACAGGTTGCGCTGCAGGGCCGCGCGCTGGACCAATGGCCGCTGCAGGCGCTGGCGCAACAGCGCGCCTTCCTGGCGCAATCGCGCAGCGACGCCTTCGGCTATCGGGTCATCGAGACCGTGCTGGCGGCGCGCCATCCGTATTGCGGCGCGCGCTACTGGGAAGACGGCGACGACTATCGCCATTGCCGCGCGGCGCTGCACGCCATGCAGGTGGACGCACTGGCCGAGCGCGATATCCGCACGCTCTCCGGGGGCGAACGCCAGCGTGTGGCGATCGCCGCCGTGCTGGCGCAAGACACGCCGCTCATCCTGCTCGACGAGCCGGCCAACGCGCTGGACCTGGGCCATCAGGTCGGCGTGATGCGCTTGCTGGCGCGCCTGTGCAGGGAACAAGGCAAGACCGTGGTGATGATCGGGCATGACGTGAACCTGGCGCAGCACGCCGCCAGCCACGCGCTGCTGCTGATGGGCGACGGCCGCTGGACGGCGGGGAGCGTGGCCGAGGTCTTGCACGCCCCGCTGCTCAGCCAGTACCTCGGCCATCCGATCGAGGCGATTCAGCACGGAAACCGTCAAATTTTCATACCGGAAGAGGCATGCACATGAGCGAAGACCTTCAGCAGGAAATCAACGAACGGCACAAGCTGCGCATGGAGCGCAAGAAGGCCATCGTCGACCAAAAGATCCAGGCGGCGCAAATCGAAATCGGCATCATCGTCGTCAATACCGGCAACGGCAAGGGCAAGAGCTCGAGCGGTTTCGGCATGGTGATCCGGGCGATGGGCCATGGGATGAAGGTGGGCGTGGTTCAGTTCATCAAGGGCGCGATGTCGACCGGCGAGGAGAAATTCCTGCGCCGCTTCCCCGACGAGGTCAGCTTCCATGCAATGGGGGAGGGCTATACCTGGGAAACGCAAGACCGCGAACGCGATATCGAAAAGGCCGGACTGGCGTGGGTCAAGGCCAGGCAGTTCCTGTCCGACCCGGCCATCGGCCTGGTGCTGTTCGATGAACTCAATATCGCGCTCAAGTACCATTACCTCGACGTCCATGCGGTGATCGCCGACCTCGCTGCGCGCCCGCGCATGCAGCATGTCGTCATCACCGGCCGCGGCGCGCCGCCCGAGCTGATCGAGATCGCCGACACGGTCACCGACATGACTCCCCTCAAGCACGCATTCACCGCCGGCATCGGGGCGCAGGCGGGAATCGAATGGTAGTGCCAACGCACGTCGAGGTGCGCGTGCTGCTGGTCTCGGCGATTGCCTCGGGCCAGGGCAAGACCACCGTCACCGCGGCACTGGCGCGCAAGCTGGCCGCCCAGGGCCAGCGCGTGCGCGTGTTCAAGGCCGGCCCCGACTTCATCGATCCGATGCTGCTGGAGCGGGCCAGCGCAGCGCCGGTCCATTCGCTCGACTTGTGGATGGTGGGGCTGGAACTGTGCCAGCGCCAGCTGGCCCACGCCGCGCAATATGCGGACGTCATCCTGATCGAGGGCGTCATGGGCCTGTACGACGGCACGCCATCGTCGGCCGACCTGGCCCGCGCCTTCGGCGTGCCGGTGCTGGCCGTGATCGACGCGTCCGCAATGGCGCAGACCGCGGGCGCCGTGGTGCACGGCTTGCGCGAATTCGGCCCGGTCGACCTGGCCGGCGTGATCGCCAACCGCGTCGGCAGCGCCGGCCACGCCGCGATGGTCGCCGCTTCGCTGCGCGACACGCCGTTGCTGGGCAGCCTGCCGCGCCAGCCGAAAGCGCTGCCCGAACGTCATCTCGGGCTGGTGCTGCCGGCCGAAGTGGGCGAACTCGATGCGNNGCGCTGCCGGTCGACAGCCTGCTGGCAGGCGCCACGGTCGCCATCGCGCGCGACGCCGCATTTGCATTTGTCTATCCTGCCAACGTCGATTGCCTGCGCGCGCTGGGAGCGACGGTCTGTTACTTTTCTCCGCTGGCCGACGAGCCGGTGCCTTCGGACGCCAGCGCCGTCTACCTGCCTGGCGGCTATCCGGAACTGCATGCATCCGCGCTGTCGGGCGCGCATCGCTGGCAGGCATCGATGCGCGCGGCCCATGCGGCCGGCGTGCCGATTCTGGCCGAGTGCGGCGGCATGATGGCGCTGGCGGACAGCCTGGTCGACCAGGCCGGGACGGCATGGCCGATGGCCGGACTGCTGCCAGGCTGCGTGTCGATGCAGGCGCGCCTGGCTGGCCTGGGCTCGCAAGGCCTGCAGACGGCGCAGGGGGAACTGCGCGGCCACACGTTTCACTACTCGCGCTTCGACACCACGCTCACGCCCGCCGCCCACACGGTCAAGCCGGCTTCCGGCATGGCCGGCGAAGCGGTCTTTCGGAGCGGTTCGCTCACCGCTTCCTACTTTCACGCCTACTTCCCATCCTGTCCAGCGGCGGCCGCCGCCCTGCTGGGCAGCGGTAGCGCCCCATGAGCCGCACCGTGGTCCTCGGCGGCGCCCGCTCCGGCAAGAGCGCGTTCGCCGAGCGCCTTGCCGAGGCATCGGGCCAGGAGGTCGTCTACCTGGCCACGGCGCGCGCCGGCGATACGGAGATGGGCGGGCGGATTGCCCATCATCGCGCGCGGCGTCCGGCGCACTGGAGCACCGTGGAAGAGCCGCGCGCGCTGGCCGGCGCCTTGCAGCGCTGGAGCGCGCCGGGGCGCCTGATTCTGGTCGACTGCCTGACGCTGTGGCTGGCGAACCTGATGTTCGATGACGGCGGCGACTATCCGGAAGTCGGTGAGCTGGCCTTGCCGGCGCGTTTCGATGGCGAGCGTTCGGCGTTCCTGCACGCACTCGCCGCGGTAGAGGGCGACGTGATCCTGGTGTCGAATGAAGTCGGCATGGGCATCGTGCCGGTGGGCGCCGTATCGCGCCGCTTTGCCGACGAAGCAGGGCGCCTCAACCAGGCCGTCGCCCAGCGCTGCGAGAACGCGGTCATGCTGGTGGCCGGCCTGCCGCTGGCACTCAAGGGCGCCTCATGCTGGCCGGCCTGAGCGCGCCGATGATGGCGCTACTGCTGGCGGCTGGCGTCGGGCTCGACCTGTTGTTGGGCGAGACGCGCCGCTGGCATCCGCTGGTCGGCTTCGGCCGCTGCGCGGGAGCGCTCGAGCGATGGCTCAATCGCGGCCGCCACGGCTTCGCGCGCGGTGCCCTGGGGTGGACGCTGGCGGTGGCGCCGCTGACGGCATTGGCTGCGCAACTGGCGCACCCGCTCTGGCACGTGGCGCTGCTGTATGTTTGCCTGGGCTTGCGCAGCCTGGGCGAACACAATCTGCCGATCGCGCAAGCGCTGCGCGGCGGTGACCTGGCGCTGGCGCGCAGCCTGACGGCGCGCATCGTCAGTCGCGACACGGAACAGGCAACGCCCGACGACCTTGCCAAGGCGAGTACCGAGTCGGTCCTCGAGAACGGCAACGATGCGGTGTTCGGCGCGTTGTTCTGGTTCGCCATCGCGGGCGGACCGGGCGTCCTGGCGTTTCGCCTTGCCAATACACTGGATGCGATGTGGGGCTACCGCACGCCCCGTTACCAGGCATTTGGCTGGGCCGCGGCACGCATCGACGACGTACTCAATTTCATCCCGGCTCGCCTGACCGCGGCTTCCTACGTGCTGCTGTCGGATGACTGGCGCCGCGCCTGGCGCTGCTGGCGAACCCAGGCGCCTGGCTGGTCCAGTCCCAACGCCGGCCCGGTCATGGCCAGCGGCGCAGGGGCGCTCGGCCTGGCGCTGGGCGGCGCGGCAACCTATGAGGGCGTGCTCGAGCAGCGTCCGCCGCTCGGACTGGGGCGCGCGGCCGCTCCCGCCGACATTGGCCGCGCATGGCATCTGGTGCTGTCGGTCACCTGGCTGTGGCTGGGATTGCTGGCGGTCTGCGCCAGCGCCATTTACTTTATCGGAGTCACCCATGCTTGAACATGGCGGCAATCTGCACGACGCGGCGCGCCGCTTCGGACGCGCGCACGCCGACTGGCTCGACCTGTCGACCGGAATCAATCCGCGCGGCTATCCCGCGCCGCCGCTGGCGCCGGCCGCCTGGCATCGCCTGCCGGAAGCGGATCCACAGCTGGCGCTGGCCGCCGCGCGATTCTACGGCGCGCCGCTGATGCTGCCGGTCGCCGGCACCCAGGCCGCGATCCAGGCGCTGCCGCGCTTGCGCGCCGCTTCGCGCGTGGTCGTCGCCGCGCCGTCCTACGCCGAGCACGCGCACCATTGGGCCATGCACGGGCATAACCTGCTTCAGGCCGGCTACGATGGGCTCGAGGAAGCGCTCGACAGTTGCGACGTGATGGTCGTCTGCAATCCCAACAACCCCACCGGAGCGCGCGTAGCGCCGGCGCGCCTGCTTGACTGGTCGGCGCAACTGGCCGCGCGCGGCGGCTGGCTCATTGTCGACGAAGCCTTCATGGATACCACGCCGGAGTTGAGCGTGGCCGGCTGGAGCGACCAGCCCGGCCTCATCGTGCTGCGCTCGCTCGGAAAATTCTTTGGCCTGGCTGGCGCGCGCGTCGGCATGGTCGGCGCCGAACCTGCATTACTGGACGCTTTACAGGACTTGCTCGGGCCATGGCCCATTAGCGGACCGGCACAGCAAATCGCCAGGGCGGCGCTAAGCGACTGCCGATGGCAGGCCGACGCGCGCGCGGACCTGTTGCTGGCGGGCGCGCGCCTGCACCGTTTGTTGGGCGCGCACGGCATCGAAGCGGCCGGTACGGAATTGTTCCAGTGGTGGCCGCAAGGGGCGCCGGCGCTATTCTGGCACCATATGGCGGAATGCGGAATCTGGGTCCGACATTTCGAGCACGCGGCACGCGGAATCCGGCTCGGATTGCCACTGGAGGAGGGCGGCTGGCAGCGCCTTGCACTGGCGCTGACAAAGTGGAACGCATTAATAGGAACATCCAAATGAAACCATTTTTTCTGATTGCAGCGTGTCTGATCGCGGGTATGGCGTGCGCCGATATCAGCGTGCGCGACGACGACGGCATGACGGTGACGTTGCAAAAGCCGGCGCAGCGCGTCATTTCGATGGCGCCGCATGTCACCGAAATGCTGTTCGCTGCCGGTGGTGGCGACCACATCGTTGGCGTGGTCAGTTATAGCGACTATCCCGAGGCGGCCAAGCGTATCGCCAACATCGGTGACAACCGCCAGGTCGACCTGGAGCGTGTGATCGCGCTCAAACCCGATCTGCTGGTGGTGTGGCGCCACGGCGGCTCGGAGCGCCAGCTTGCGCAGTTGCGCGCGCTGGGCATCCCGATGTTCCACAGCGAGCCGCATAAGCTCGACGATATCGCCGACAGCCTGCTGCGGCTGGGCCAGCTGTTGGGCACCGAACGCGCAGCGCAGCAGGCCGCGGCGGAGCTGCGCCGGCAGCTCGCCGCGCTGGCGGCGCAGTATGCCGGGCGTCCGCCGGTGCGCCTGTTCTACCAGGTATGGGACAAGCCGCTCTATACCCTGAACGGCGCCCATATCGTCAGCGATGCCATGCGCCTGTGCGGGGGCGCGAATATTTTCGCCGCCATGAAGACCACCGCGCCCGTGGTCAGCACCGAAGCGGTGCTGCAGGAGAACCCGGAGGCGATTTTCGGTAGCAGCGAAAAGAGCGATCCCTCAGGCGGTATCAATATGTGGAAGGCGTTCCCCGGCGTCACAGCAGTACGGCGTGAAAATCTATTCAAACTCGACGGCAATCTGCTAAACCGAGCCGGGCCGCGCATGATCGCCGGCGCCACGGTCCTGTGCGAAAAACTCGAGATCGTACGTCAACACAGGAAAAACCAACCATGAGCCTATATCAACGCATTGCCTGCCTGTCCACCGAATCGGTTGAAACGCTGTACGCGCTGGGCGCCGAGGAATTCATCGCCGGCATTTCCGGTTTCACCGTGCGGCCCGCGCGGGCGCGCACGGAGAAGCCCAAGATCAGCGGCTTTTCCTCGTCCAAGCTCGAACGCATCCTGGCGGTCAAACCGGACCTGGTGATCGGCTTTTGCAATTTGCAGGCCGACATCTGCCGCGACCTGGCGCAGGCGGGGGTGGAAGTCCATTTGTTCAACCAGCGCAGCATCGCCGGCATCTTGCACATGGTGACGGTGCTGGCGGCGCTGGTGCAGCGCGAGGAGGCCGGCCGCCGACTGGTGGCCGAGCTGCAGGCGCGGATCGACGCCGCGCGCGCCCAGGCGGCGCAATGGACGCGCCGCCCCATCATCTATTTCGAAGAATGGAACGATCCGCTGATGAGTGGCATCGGCTGGGCCGCCGAAGCGATCGAACTGGCGGGCGGCATCGATGCATTTCCCGAGCTGTCGGTCCATCAAAGCGCCAGCGAGCGGATCATCGCTGATCCGGCCGAGGTGACGCGGCGCGCACCGGACATCATCATCGGCTCATGGTGCGGCAAGAAGTTCCAGGCCGACTCCCTCACCGCTCGCGCCGGCTGGGACGCCATTCCCGCGCTGCGCAACAATATGGTGTTCGAGATCAAATCACCCGACATCCTCTCGCCTGGCCCCGCGGTGATCACCGAAGGCCTGCAACAGATCAGCGCCATGATCGCGCGCTGGCATGCGATGCAGACGCAATGAGCTTCCCATTTCACACGCTGATGGTGCAGGGCACCACCTCCGACGCCGGCAAGACAACGGTGGTGGCGGCGCTGTGCCGGCTGCTGGCGCGCGACGGCGTACGCGTCGTTCCGTTCAAGCCGCAGAACATGGCGCTCAACAGCGCCGTCACCGCCGACGGTGGCGAAATTGGCCGCGCCCAGGCGCTGCAGGCAATGGCGGCCGGCGTGGCGCCGCACACTGACATGAACCCGGTGCTGCTCAAGCCATCGTCGGACGTCGGCGCCCAGGTCATCATCCACGGCAAGGTCCGGGCCGACATGAACGCGCGCGACTATCACAACTACAAGCCAGTGGCGATGGCCGCCGTGCTGGAGTCGTACCGCCGCCTGCGCCAGGGCTACGACGCCATCATCGTCGAGGGCGCGGGCAGTCCGGCCGAGATCAATTTGCGCGACCGCGATATCGCCAACATGGGCTTCGCCGAGGAGGTCGACTGCCCGGTGATCCTGGTGGCGGACATCGATCGCGGCGGCGTGTTCGCGCACATCACCGGCACCCTGGCCTGCTTGTCGGAGAGCGAACAGCGACGCATCGTCGGCTTCGTCATCAACCGCTTCCGGGGCGACATCACGCTGCTCGAACCCGGCCTGGAATGGCTGGAACAGCGCACCGGGAAGCCAGTCCTCGCCGTGCTGCCCTATCTGCATGGACTGTACCTCGATGCCGAGGATGCGGTCGAATCGGCACAGACACAACGTGGCGCGTTCCGCGTGGTCGTGGCGCTCGTGCCGCACATGAGCAACCATACCGACTTCGACCCGCTGCGCGCGCATCCTGAAGTGGACCTGCAGTTCATCGGCCAGGGGCAGCCGATTCCGGACGCCGATCTGGTGATTATCCCAGGCAGCAAGAACACCCGCGGCGACCTGGACTGGTTGCAGGCCCAAGGCTGGCCTGCCAGTATCGCCAGGCACCTGCGCTACGGGGGAAAGCTGATCGGCATCTGCGGCGGCTTCCAGATGCTGGGGCATAGCGTGAGCGACCCGCAAGGGATCGAGGGTGCGGCAGGGGAATCGGCGGCGCTCGGCCTGCTCGACATGCGCACCGAACTGACGCGCACCAAACGCCTGGTGCGCGTGACCGCGCAGTGCGCCTTTGATGATGCCAGTGTGAGCGGCTACGAAATCCACTTGGGCAGCTCGTCCGGTGCGGCGATGGACAACCCCGCCTTCTACATTGATGGCGATGCCGAAGGCGCGCGCTCGGCGGACGACCAGATTCTCGGCTCCTACTTGCACGGCATGTTCGATGCGCCGGATGCGTGCGCCGCGCTGTTGCGCTGGGCTGGTCTGCATACCGACACCACTGTCGACAGCGCTCGGCTGCGCGAAGCGAGCCTTGATCGCATCGCCGACGCTACCCGGCCCTTGCTCGATGCGCTCAGCGCCATCGGGACACGTCCGACGGCGCTGGAAACACGCGCGGTCGCCAACCCGAACGCTTTTTCACCGCCTGAAATCGACGCCGTGTACCGGGCCATTCGCAGTCGCCGCGCATGCGCCATTTCACCGGTGGCATGATCGCGACGGAGCAACTGCTGCGCTTCATTGGCGCCGCACACATGGGGCCGAGTGTCGGCCTGATGCAGCCATGGCGATTCATTCGGATCGCGGATCCGGAGTTGCGCCTGCGCATCCACGAGCATGTCGATGAGGAGCGCATTTTGACAGCGGATGCCTTGGGTACGGCTGGCTCAACGACTACGTGTACGTCGGCACGCTGACAAGCCTGATGCCGGCAAAATCGGCGGTCGCGATACGGTTGTACCGGGTGCTCTGAGGGTTGCTGGGTAGCACAATCTCGACGCGTCACTGCGTACTCTTCCGCGCTCCCGGCGGCGGCGGTTTGGGGGTAAGATCCATCCATACAAGGTGAACCAATGCGCCGCGCGTGCGCCGCATCCTGCGTTCACCAAAAAGATGGGGGAGCGATGGCACATCGTGCCGCTCAGCCGACTCGAGGCGGGGGAGACCAGGGGCACGCGGCGCGACGCGGGCTGAAAGAGTTCGCTCGCCTGAATCGTACGCTGCAGACCCTGAGCGCCGGCAACCGCACCTTGCTGCGGGCGACCAACGAGCAGGAACTGCTGCACGAGATGTGCCGCGTCATCGTCGAAACCGGCGGCTACAGCTTCGCGTCGGTCGGCTATGCCGAACACGATGCGCACAAGCGCGTGCGCTGGCTGGCCGGTGTCGGCATCGAGACGGCAGTCCTCGACGCATTTCATTTCACCTGGGCCGACGCCGAACTTGGCCAGGGCGCCACCGCCACCGCGATTCGTACTGGTAAGCCCGTGGTCGGCAAACTCCTGCTGACCGATCCCGCCTACGCCGGGCCGGCCTACGCCGCCGTGCGCAAGATCGCGCAAAAGATGGGCTACGTTTCGCTGACTGCCTTGCCGCTGCGCGTCGGCGGCGAAGTGCTCGGCGCGCTGGCGATCGCGTCGTCCGCGGCGAACGCCTTCGATGCGGCCGAAGTCAAGCTGCTCAGCGAACTGGCCGACGATCTCGCCTACGGCATCGCCAGCGTGCGCACCGGCGTCCAGAACCGCGCCGCGCAGGCGACCATTGCGCGCCTGGCGTATTTCGATCCGCCCACCGACTTGCCGAACCGCACGCTGCTGATTGAGGTGCTGGAAGCTGCCATCGACGTGGCACGGCAGCGCAACGGCACGCTGGCGCTGCTGCACCTCGAAGTGGGCCGCTTCCACGAAATCAACAAGGTGCTGGGCTATCGATCCGGCGATGAACTGCTGCTCGAGCTTGGCCGGCGCCTGCGCCACGCGATTCAGGAAAACGAAACGCTGGCGCGGGTCGGCGACGCCGAATTTGCGCTGCTGCTGCCGGATGCCGGCGCCGACGACGCGATCGAGGTGGCGAAACGGCTGGCCGCCACCTTGCACATGCCCGTAGAAATGTCGGGCCTGATGCTCGATGCCCAGGTGGGTATCGGGATCGCGCTGTATCCGCGACACGCCGACGATGCCGACGCGCTGTTTCGGCGCGCGGCCGCCGCCGTGCACCAGGCCAGGCCCGCGCGCGGCGGCTACGCCATGTATGAGGGCGGCCAGGAAAAGCAGAATACCCGCCGCCTGACGCTGATGGGCGATCTCCACCACGCCATTGCGCACAACGAATTGCGCCTGTACTGCCAGCCGAAGGTTGACTTCGCAAAAGGATGCGTGTGCGGTGCCGAGGCACTGGTGCGATGGGTGCATCCGCGCCAGGGCATGCTCTCGCCGACCGAATTCATTCCCCTGGCCGAGCAGACGGGGATGATCACCCCGCTGACTAACTGGATGCTGGACGCGGCGTTTTGCCAGAGCCACGCCTGGCTGCAGGCCGGCAGCCGGCTGCCGTTGGCGATCAATCTGTCGGTGCTCGATCTGTACGATCCTGACCTGATCGACCGGATCCGTGGCCTGTTTTCGACCTGGGGCATCGCGCCGGAACTGATCGAGTTCGAGCTGACCGAGAGCGCCCTGATGGTGGATCCGGAAGATGCGCTCGACACGCTCGCGCGCCTGAAGGGGCTTGGCGTCCAGCTCTTCATCGACGACTTCGGCACCGGGCACTCCAGCCTGAGCTACCTGCAAAAGCTACCGGTCGATGCAGTCAAGATCGACCAGTCGTTCGTGATGCCGATGATCGAGAACGCCGATTCGGCGGTGATCGTACGCTCGACCATCGAAATGGCGCACAACCTCGGCCTGAAAGTCGTCACCGAAGGGGTGGAGACGCAGCCGATCTGGGAGCGCCTGGCGGTGCTGGAGTGCGACGTCGCCCAAGGCTACCTGATCAGCAGGCCGATGCCCGCCCAGCAATTCGAGCAATGGCGGCGCGAATGGGGCGGGGCGTCGGCCTAGCCCGGATATTTCATCAGTAGAGGTCAGCGGCCTCGTGCCGAAGCGCGTTAATACTGGTATCTGACACCCTTATTAACCGAGGACCGCTGATGCCAAATTGTACCAATGAACCGATTGAAATGGGTAAGGTTGGACGACGGGTTATTGAAGCATCGTTTGATGGCGGCGACATTGTCAGCGACGGCGGAGTTTTGCTGTTGCGTCAGGTCGATCAACGCATTGGCTTGACGAAGGCCGTAGCGCGTGTGGCCGGCGCCGCCGTGCCAGTATCTCGCACAGCATGCGCGATATGCTGGCGCAGCGGATCTACGGTCTGTGCTGCGGCTGGGAAGATGTCTGTGACCACAACGTGCTGCGTCGCGATCTGGCGCTTCAAACGGCGGTGCGGCAAGCTTGGCCACGCGTTCGCATTATCGTGCGCGGTGATTCTGGCTTCTGCCGCCCGCAGGCATTGCGGCGCTTTGAAAAATGGGGGCTGCATTACATTATCGGACTTCAAAAGAATTCGGCGCTGCTGCAGCGCGTTCAGTTGGCTGAGCTGGCACTGGCAGAGATGTACCAAAAGGCGCAAACAAAGCAGCGCATGATCGGCGAATTTGATTACGCGGCCGGCTCCTGGAACCGGCCGCGCCGCGTAATCGCACGGCTCGAGCATGCATATGCAGATGCCTTCGAGGCGATCCGCCAAATGGTCGTGGCACAAGAGTGGATCGACCTTTCGAGAATATTCGTCGAACGGACCGAGCAGCGCGTGCGTGCCGGGGGGCACTGTGGTTGACAGAAAACCGGCCCGTGACAGGCCGGCTGATGGTCGACAGTGGCGAGGCATTGTTGATGGCCGCTCGCGCAGGCATGGGCCTGCTGCTGAAGCACGCCGAACTGGTCGAGCGTGAGATTGTCGCAGGAAGGCTGGTGCG
>CXWL01003561.1_pt1 | contig 13082 bp, 13 predicted proteins | sample 590931 | NCBI WGS metagenome assembly CXWL01 (sample SAMEA3498368, study PRJEB10139) | groundwater metagenome | biome: water well; material: biofilm material | place: Germany | collected 2015-04-27
CTCTCGGCAAAGGGCGTGTCGGCGGTGCCATTCAGCTGGGAGCGGTGGTTGGGCCAACAGCCAGGTTAAGAGCCGGGCGCGGCCGTGTGAGGACACGGTGGTGTCGATCACGTGCATGAGCGACCGTGGGCCGGTCACATCGAGATCTTTGGCGTAGGCATGGTCGTCGGCGGCGTGGGCCGGAGACTCGGGGATATGGGGCCAGTCCAGGCGGACACGGGCTACATGCGTGCGCTTGATCTCTTGCCACAGTCGCAGCCGATGCAACCGATCTTCGAGCCTGGTATGATACCGGGCGACAACAATAAAGGCGGCGAGGAACAGGCCCAGGGCGGCGTTGCCGGTCTGATACCACTGCCCTTGATAGAGGATCACGCAGGTCAGGAGTCCAGCCAGGAAGAGGGCCAGACGCCACCACGTGATCCGGGTGCTGGTGTGTGTGCCACGCACATGCATCCGCGACAGGCGAGCGAGCAGTCGGTGTAAGTGATGAAGGCGTGGTGTGAGTGGAGCGGTGTCAGGCTGCATCGTGGTCAGGACCATACCGATTTACGCCTATGGGCGTCAACACGCGAACATTGTGAGTGATGGGTGTGTATGATGGCGAGTGGTGAATGGGTGGATGTGCAGATTCGTGGGATAGGCGAGCCCGATGAGCTGCTCGCATTGCTTGACGATCCCGCCGTGACGGGGGCGTGGGATGACGGCCAGGCGGTGCATCTCTACTGGCCTGTGGCCAGCTGGAGTTCCGAGGTGTTGGCACGGCTGACCGCGGTGGTCCAGACCGTCTTCGCGCAATGCGACCAGGGCGGCGGGGAGCCCTATGCGATTCAGGTCGATCGCCTACCGGATGAAGATTGGAATGCGCTCTGGGCCAAGCAGGTCAAGCCGATTCGGATCGGGACGCGAGTGGTCGTCCGGCCAAGTTGGGAGTCCGTGCCCTTGGCGCCCGGTGATATCGAAATTGTGCTCGATCCGAAACAGGCATTCGGCAGCGGTCATCATGCGACGACCCAGTTGATGATCGAGTTGCTGGAAGAGCAGGTCAAGCCTGGCGATGCGGTGCTGGATATCGGCAGCGGGAGTGGCCTGTTGGCGATGGTGGCGTTACGGTTAGGTGCGAGCCGCGCGGTCGGGGTGGAATGCGATCCCGTGGCGATGGAGTGTGCGCAGGGCTATGCCGTGGAGAACGGATTTGGCTCCGAATTGCAGTTCCATACAGGGCTGGTGGAAGATCTTCCTCTTGCCGCCCGACGCTGGTTTCCGCTCATCGTAGCCAACATCGATCAGCTGACGTTGATCGCCGGGGCCTCAAGCTGGGGGTCGGTGGTGTCGTGGGACGGGACGACTGTGTTGCTGTCAGGTATCCTGCGGGATCAGGTGGCCGAGGTGCAGACGGCATTTGCTCGAATTGGGGCACGCACGGCAACAATACGCGAGCGCGAGGGGTGGTCCGCGCTGATGTTGACGTTCCCAGATGCGTGCGAGGACAAGGACTAACAGGACGTTGCACACTCACGCAGCATCGTGCACCACTGAGTGGTCGGTTTCCCTCGGTATCAACAGAGCGTTTCACCAGTCTAGTAGGCTGCGGAAACACTATTTCTCTCATTCTGCCATTGCCAATTCTGACAGTCTCTGACGCCGAGAGAAAGGGCCAGTAGGATGCTCAAAAAGGCCGTCCAGCAAGGCCGCAGCAAGCGAAGAGACGACGCGTACCGGTAGGTACGTGGAACCTCTGAGCGCAGCGAGAACGCCGCTGGCGGTCTTTTTCAGCATCCTGCTCGTAGGGTTCGACAATCATGACACCGTTGTATCCATATCCATATGTGTTTCAGATCAATGTGTCCGATGGCGGGGTGCCGAAGCTGCCAGTTCCCGACGCGTATATTGGGGAGCGGGGGATCGAAGGCGATCGGCAGCGTAACTTCAAGATCCATGGAGGACCGGACCGGGCGGTATGCCTGTATTCGCTCGAACAGATCCAGGCCTTGCAGGCTGAGGGCCACTCGATTGCGCCGGGGTTGCTCGGCGAAAATATTACATTGGTGGGGCTGGACTGGGCGCACATCGGATTGGGTGATCGTGTGCGTATCGGTGAGGCCGTGCTGCTGGAGATGACGAGCTACACCACGCCGTGTAAGGCCAATGCGCAGTGGTTTTCGGATCAACGATTTCAACGGATCTGGCATCAGGACTATCCAGGCTGGAGTCGGCTGTATGCGCGCGTCTTGTGCGAAGGGATAGTGCGGACGGGTGATCGGGTGACGCTGGACGTTCCGCTCTGTCGCACTGAAGGGGAGGCCGTGGGATTGGGATGATGTCTCGGATGTTGGAACCGGAATTGATGGACGATCCCGAGCAGGCGCTGGCGTATGCTCAGGCGGACTTCTCGGCGGAGAATCAAGGGTTCGTCGATTTGTTTCGCCAGTACTATCCGGAATTCACCGAAGGGCATGTGGTGGATATGGGCTGTGGTCCAGCCGATATTCCCATTCGGTTCGTTCGGGCGTTGCCGGGCTGTCGGGTGACCGGGATCGATGCCGCGCCGAACATGATTCGGCTCGGTGAGGAGGCGATCAAGGCGGCCGGGTTGAGCGATCGAATCACCCTCCGCTGCGAGACGATCCAACGGGCGTTGCTTGAGGAGCCGGCCGACGTGGGCCTCTCTAATAGTCTGCTTCATCACGTGCCGAATCCGCTTCAGTTTTGGTTTCATCTCAAACGCCTGGTGAAGTCCGGGGCCTTCGTGCTCGTCATGGACCTGCTCAGGCCGGAGTCTCCAGAGGCGGCGCAGGCCATTGTGGACCAGTATGCGGCTCATGCGCCGGCGGTGTTGCGGCGCGACTTCTACAACTCCTTGCTCGCGGCCTTCACGGAAGATGAAGTTGCGGGGCAACTGGCGGAGATGAATTTAAGTCGACTGTTGATTGATGTGCCGGATGATCGACATTGGGTAGTGGGCGGACGCATTTATTAGGAGGATGCTGAAAATGGCCGCCAGCTTTGTTCTCGCATCGCTCGGAGACTCCACGTACCGCTAGGGTACGAGTCGTCTCCTCGCTTTGCTGCGGCCGCGCTGGACGGCCATTTTGAGCATCCTGAGAAGATGGCCAATTCTGTGTTCATATAGGGCTGAGTTGAGGGGAACCATGCGTTGGCAGCAGGTCATGCTGTGGGTCTTGGCACTGTCATTGGGAGATGGGCTTTTTGCGGAGGCGCAACTGGATCGCCTTCGGAAGCAGAAGCATGAGGCGGTTGGGATGATCGGGGACGAGAGTCCGATGGTCGAGATTCCCGCCGGGGAGTTTTGGATGGGGGTGGATGGCCCCATCGGGCTCGATGACGAACGCCCTCGCCATACGGTCTGGCTCGATGCCTACGCCATCGATCGGTATGAAGTGACGACCAGGCAGTATGCCAAACTCCTGGATGCAACCGGACGTTCGGTGCCAGAGCAATGGGATACCGTCAACGTGTTAGCCCATGGGACCAGGCCGGTGGTGGGCGTCACCTGGGACGATGCGAGGCTCTACTGCAAGTGGGCGGGGAAACGATTGCCGACGGAAGCGGAATGGGAAAAGGCCGCCCGTGGCACCGATGAACGGCGGTATCCCTGGGGCAACACCGACCCGACTCCCGAGCGAGCGAACTTCGCCTTAGGCCTGCGGTTCAGTTATAACCAGGCGCTGTTTCCTGTCGGGCAGTTTGAGAAGGGGAAAAGTCCCTACGGGGTCTACGACATGGCCGGCAATGTCTACGAGTGGGTCGAAGATTGGTACTTCGGCGATTACTATGGACAAAGTCCAGAGCGGAATCCCGCTGGACCAGCGTCAGGCGAATTTCGCGTCATGCGGGGTGGATCCTGGTCCGACCTCGGTAAATACCTCCTCACCTACAGCCGCTTCAAACTCCCCCCTGACTCACGCAATGCCTATACGGGCTTTCGTTGCGCCAAATCCTGACAGGATGCTGAAAATGGCCGCCAGCGGCGTTCTCGCTGCGCTCAGAGACTCCACGTACCACAAGGGTACGTGTCGTCTCTTCGCTTGCTGCAGCCTTGCTGGACGGCCATGTTGAGCATCCTGTAAAGTTGTTCTGGTTGTGGTATGGCGCATCACGTGACGATGCCTTGTCGAACAAGAATCGAGTTTTTTCGGAGCCTGCTTCGGGAAAAGAAGATCGAACGAAGAAAGGCGGCTATGGTCTCAGTAGCACGGCGGCGATGACTAAGACCGTGAGGGCGGCTAAGACGGTGAGATAGACCGTGACGCTGCGGTCGCTGAGATGGGCTATCTGCCAGTTGTCCGGGTACAGGGTGCGATTGAGCAGGTAGAGTCCTTTATCGTAGAGCCCCAACACCCGTTCGATTTCGATCAGCACGTCCTTCGCCATGCGATGCCTGTTGCGCTGCTGAATGATCAAATATCCGAACAGTGCGGAAAAGAGCGTGACGCCGGTGATGGCGAACACCGCCATGGTGACGTGCGGTTTCGGCCCTTGCTGGAAGGCGAGCATGGTGATGAGCAGTAGCACATGGAAGGCGCAGGCAAAGGCCGTCAGCTGCATCATCTGCTCACGGCGGCGGAAGACTTCTTCCTTGTACCAGGGATAGAGGACTTTTAAGACTTCGATTTGTTCTTCTTGTAATGGCGGGTGGATATCAGGCACCGGCGGCCTCCGTGGCCGGCAGGGAGAGCAGATGGTCGGCCATCCACTGCGTCAACGAGGCGGTCATGGTAGAGAAATCGTCAGCCTGTGTGAATTGATGGTTGGCGTGTGGGAGCAGGTCAAACCGTTTTCTGCCGGCCAAGGCCTGAAACACCCGTCGGCTTTGATGGGCGGGGACATATTCGTCCTTGCCGCCCTGGACAATGACTGTGGGCGCGGTGATCCGTTCTGCAGCCTCATAGGCATCGTAACCTAAACAGTCTTCGTACAGAGCGAACTTCAACGGAACCCGCCCCGTTCCCCCATGAATATCCCGGACCGTGTCCGTGGCCTTCCAGGTCGCCATTTCTGCCTCGCCGAATTCCAACCGTAACTCTTCTGGAAAATCGCCGACCGGGCATTTGAGGCCGAGACAGGTGACCGTCGGTCGTTGGGCGGCGGTCAGCACAGCGACCAGTCCGCCGAAGCTGGACCCAATCAAGCCGACCCTCGTGAAGCCTTGTGCGGTCGCCCAATCCAACACCGTACTGGCTTGGCTGAGGGCGATCGTCAGCGTGAGGTTTTCAAACTGGTCCGGGCTTTGGCCTTGGCCGAGGAAGTCGAAGCGCAAGGTGGCCAGCCCTCGCTCGGTCATCAACCGGGTCAGCGTCAGGTTCGTGGTGCTGTTCTTGTTGGAGAGAAACCCGTGGCATAACACGACGACGGCAGGGGGCGAGTTGGTGGCCATCGTATGTGGTGTGGCCAGGATCGCGGGGATGAAATATCCCTCTGGTGTGTGGAGCGTGACTGCCTGTTCGGAAATTTCCATATAGGTATTGTAGAAAAACTTTCTGGATGAGCCTACCCCGTCTGTTCTTCCCAAGGCAGGCTTAGTTGTCGGGGTATTTCGTGACGATGGTCACCACTTTCACGGCGAACAGGCCAAGGCCAACGAGCAGAAAACTTCCCGTCACCCAGGTGGCGGTTTGGACCTGAGGCGACGTGAGATTGAATTGCCAGACGAGGGCCGCGACCAGGGCCAGGCCCACCGTGCCTACATTCATCGCGCCGAGTTGGATGGTTCCCATGCGATTCATATGCGCGGTTAAGGCGGCCAGGTAGGGGATGCGCTTCTTGTGGCTTTTGGTTCGAGCCACGGACAGCATCACTGGCAATAAAAAGGAGATGGCGCCCATCAACGCCTGGGTCACAAAGCCGATCAGTGCCAGGTGGGTATAGGCGATGAGGTGTAAGGCCCCAAATGGCAGGGTCGGCGGATCGGTCAGGGTGTTGGCGGCAACCAGGGTGCCGGTAAGTGCTGCCACGACGAACAGGAGCGTGGCCATCAGGACATGGTCGGAGGCGAGGCTGCGCGGGCGGCCGTTGTGTAGCCAGGTGCCGACGATGGTCCAGGCAAACAACCCTGCGGCGACCATGGCCACTACGCCAGCGCTCAATTGGACAGGAATCTGCCCGAGCCAGAACCCGCTCACCAGGACGCCAATCCCGGCAATGGTCAGGGCGAGAGTCGTCCCGGCTAAGCCGGGACTGGCCAAGGGACCTCCCACAATGCGTGGATAGAGCGTATAGAGGGCCATGATCAGCGTGACGACCAGAAAACCAAAGATCGTGAGGTGCACGTGCCCAATTCGGGCGGCAATCGTCATGGTCTGGGGCACCAGGTCGAGGGCCTTGGCCAGACCGAGGCCTGTTCCCGAGAGGAGCGAGGCCACCACCACGGCTTTCATAAATCGGTGAATAGCGGGTGAAATCGCTCCGGGGGTCCATTGCCCCAACCAGTCGCTCATGATGGCGAGGAGTGCCAGGAAGATAAACAGCCCGGCGACACCGGCTATCCTCCAATTGTTGGTTGCAAACCCCACTGACATCATGATCGTGCCGGTGTTGAGTGTCGTATAGAACAAAGGATGGGATTCCGCCTGATCGTGCTCCGAGTTGAGCAGCGGCCCGATATGCGCCAGCACGGCACCGAAGCAGATCTGCAAGATGCCGCCGACGACAGCCCCGTGGACGTGAATCAGTCGGGTGCCCGGAGGGAGGGCGTAGCCCTGGACCATGGCGATCAGTTCGGCCACACCCAGCAGGGCAGCCCCGAAGAGCCAGAGCGCACCGGTCATGATGAAGAGCGGAGGACGGAAATCCATAGTCACCTGTGGTTACGCGGAATCAGGGAGAAAATAGAAGTGATTGGTCGGGCCTTTGCCATGCCCCATCGCCAGCCCGTGGCGAATCGCTTCGGTGATATACGTTTTGGCAGTCTGGACCGCATCCGGGAGCGCCTTACCCCTGGCCAGTTGGGCGGCAATGGCGGAGGCGTAGGTACAGCCGGTGCCGTGGGTATGGGGCGTGTCGATGAAGGCGCCTTTATACACGTTGAAGAACTTCCCGTCGTAGAGCAAATCCGTCCCTCGTTCGGCAAGGAGGTGTCCGCCTTTGATCAAGACATGCCGGCAGCCCAGCTTGTGAATGATCTTTGCGGCTTGGCGAGCTTCCGCTATGGTGGTGATGGTCATGCCGGCGAGCCGTTCCGCTTCCGGGATATTGGGCGTGACCACGTAGGCGAGGGGGAGTAAGACGGAGATGAGTCGGTCCACGGCCTCCGGTTTCAGCAAGGCCTGCCCACTCTTGGCCACCATTACGGGATCGACCACGAGAAACGGCACCTGGCGTGTGGCAAGGGTACGGCCCACGAGTTGCACAATGTCGGCAGACGACAACATGCCGGTTTTGACGGCGGCTACATCGAAATCATCGAAAATGGCCTGAAGTTGAGCCTCGATGATCGACAGCGGGAGATCGTAGACGGCCGTCACGCCTGTGGTGTTCTGTGCCGTAATCGAGGTGATCGCGGTCATCGCATAGGCCCCGTTGGCGGCAATGCTCTTGATGTCGGCTTGGATGCCGGCTCCACCACCAGAATCGGAGCCGGCAATGGTCAGAATTTGTTTCATGGTCGTTCCGTGACGAATTGAAGATGTGACCCATGCGTGTGCTGTTTGTCGTGCTCGCTGCTGTGTTTGTCCTTGGGCTCGGTGGTCGGCGCCTGTTGCCCGTCCTTTTTTTGTGGCTGGGTGTGCGCCTGGATTCCGCCGATGGTAAACACGCTGTCTCGTCGAGGCTCGCCCTCATAGTAGTGCAGCGTGAACTGTGAGCCTGCTCCCGCGGTCGGCGCGACGAACTCGAGCGAGAGGCGTTCCCGTCCCCCACGCGGGAGACTCAGTCCTCGAATGCACAGGCCTTCCCGGTGTTCTTCAATATCCAACCGCCATTCTGCCCCCGTGTTGTCGGTGAGATACGTCTCCCGGAACCGACAGGAGAGATGGAGATCCTTCATGGAAAGATTTTCGACGGTGACATCAAGGATGACACGCTCGCCGAACTTTTTCGCGCCGGTGACGGTGAATCGATACAATTCGTTGGCGTGGTGGGGAAGATTGGGCGGCGGCGGCGGGATCATCTTCGCTCTCTTCTCTTCGAGTTCCTTCTGCTGAAGAAGTTTTTCTTCTTGCTTCAGTAACTCGCCAATGATCCCGGTTTTCGCCAAATTGGTTTTATGGGCGGCAATGACCCGTCCATTACTGGTGGCGATGACTTTGGCCGTCACCCGAAGGCCTTCGCTGGTTTCGCTGACGGTACCCACCACCAATCCGTCCACTTTCGCTTCCGCGCCGATTTTTCTCATGGTCGCTGGATCGGCGGACTCAATCTGAGAGATCTTGTGTTCCTCGAGAATTTTGGCGAGGCGGTGACGATCGACGAGTTGCAGTTCCATCGAACGGACCAACCAGACCGAGAGTTCCTCGGCAAGGAAGCGCCCGACGCTATTTACCCGCCCATCCAGGTTCGGAAAATCGGTCACGCCCAGTGTGAATTTCTCAGCCCTGGTGGCCTGGACGGCCAAGGTCTCGGCCATATCCTTGAGATTCTCTTCGTAGGTAGCGGCGAGGCAGGTGGTAGGCATCAAGACGAGAGAAAAGAACATGGCGAATCGTGCTCGCCACATGCCTCTTCGACTGCGTGTCTGCCTCTCCATACGCTGCATGGCCATCATGGTAGGTCTTACGCGGGGAGTCTGGAAAAGTCAAACAAGCCGTGCATTTACGGTGCGCCCTGGGCGGATTGACGGACGACGCTGCTTTGGAGATCCATGTCGAAGAGCACTGGGCTATCGGCCTTTTTCGGGTCGACGCGTGTGGGGAGTCGGTCGGACACGAGTTTAATGAGGGGGACGGCGACGATGCGCGGGGCGATGTCCGACGGGTTGGAAAAGAGGGCGATCCGCATGTTCTTCGGCCTACGGCTCGGGGTCACCTGTGACAAGAGGTCATGCGAGACGAATCCAACCAGAAGAGCACTCCCGTCAGCCAGTTTGTGCAGTTCGAACGCATTGGGGCCTGGAGGCGTGCGGTCGAGCATCACGTCCTGACTCTGTGTCACTAAGGCCATGCCCAGATTGCCGGGAGCGATGAAACCATAACTCCCGATCGGCGCTTCAGAGAAGCGAACCGCTGGAGTCGCCGCCGTCATCTCGATCACGCCATTTTTCACCCGTAACTGGCGCCGCAATTCTGCCTCACTGCCGGTGGCCTCAACGGTGGTGACCGCAGGGGCGGCTTTCTGGACGGGCAACACCTCGGTCTTGCCGCCCCGAGCGGCCTGAAGGCGATCGGGGAGGAGGCTTCCTGCCAAGAGAGCGACTCCGATGACGAGTGTGAGTGACCAACAGGCTCTGTGCGAAGGTGTGGGTGAAAAAGAACGGTGTGTCATGAACGTCTGTCTCCCTCGAACGTCTATACGGTGTTGCTTCATAGCCAGAGGCGATCTCTATGAGTCGCCGCTGGTCTAGGCCAGGATACCAATTCGACAAGAGTTCCCGCCGATACGCCCTACGATATGTCATGTCACTGGAACAATGACATGGGGACTGGTTCGCCGTCCCACAGCCAGTCCACCTACGGGGGCACTCCTTTTTTATCAAGCTTGCCCCGGGCGATGCAATCCTTTCAGGGCCCTTGCTGGAAGGCGATCTCTTGATTCAGGAGTTTTCCCGATACGGGCACACGAACAGGCTGAGGAAAAACTCGACCCTTGCTCAACACGCAGTCTGCATGTGATGCGCCACCCCACGACCAAGACAGCTCACAGGATGTTCAAAAAGGCCGTCCTCTTCGTTCGACGTTCGTGACGCGTCGATCGTTGTTTCGAGTGCCACGTTTCAAGTTTCAGGTTGGGAAAACATGAAACTTGAAACGTTCAACGTGAAACCTTCCACTTGAACCGTTGAACCTAACACTCGCTTCGCGAGAAACGCTTCACGGGTACTGAGCACGCCGCTGGCGGCCTTTTTCAGCATTCCACTAAGGGCCCGACGGCGTTCATGCGGCGGTTGCTGGTCCCCTGGCTTCCGTCTCTCGTAGACAGCACATCTTATATTTCTTCCCGCTGCCGCAGGGACAGGGCGCGTTTCGAGGACATCGGTGGCGGCGTCTGGGTGCCAACGTGAGAAGAGACCTCGTGTCCTGGTGAAACATGTCCCGAAGCATCTGGTACAAGGCGGGATCTTGCTGTCGCAAGACCTCCGGCGAGGTGAAGAAGTACTCGGCTAAGACGGCAAAGAATTCCTGTTCGTTCGTGTAGGCGTACCGGTTGATGTGGGAGCGATTCTTTGGAAGACGGGCCAATTCCCGGGCCACGTACTGCACCCACTGCTTGACGATAAGCCAGGGCACTTCTGGCGGGCGCCCATATTCACGCTCTTCTCTCTCTACGAGATGGGCAAATTCATGAATGCCCACATTCTGCTTACTTGACGGATGATCGAATCCCGCGAGGAGGGCCGGTTTGGAGAGAATCATGATCCCGCTCAGATGTTGCAGCCCGACCATTCCCAGGATGTTCTCATCGGGTTCCCCATTGGTCTGGTAGGCGTTGTCGAACGCGGACGGATAGATCAGGACTTCACTCAGTCGATGGTATTCCCAGTCATGGAATCCAAAGATGGGGATCACCGCACTCGCCGCGACCAGGACGCGAATCGTGTCATCCACCTCCGTTCGGATTCCCGTGATCCGGACCTCGTCAAGGAACACCTGTACCAGTTGCCTGAATCGCGCTTTCTCAGCGTCAGTCAGCGCTTCGAAAAACCTCACGTGAGCACGAAGGATTTGCTCCCAGTGGGGAGGGAAGGGCTGTTGCATCACGACCAACCGCCGAAGGCACGGTTTCCGCACCCACCAAAAACCGAATGGAGACAGCCCCATCAGCAACCACAGGGGATGGTACCCCCACCCCAAGATGCCGAACGCCAGCACCACCAGGACAGCACAGGCGAAGGCTTGGTGTCGGTTTCGGCGGTTGGTTTGTGGGGTCACGATCATCCGTAGGTGTTCCTCTTCGCAGGATGGTGAAACAGACCGCCAGCGGCGTTCTCGCTGCGCGAAGAGACTCCACGTACCGCGAGGGTACGTCTTGTCTCTTCGCTTGCTGCGGCCTTGCTGGACGGCCTGTTTGACCATCCTGCTGGATATGTTACTCGGCGTTAGAGACTGTCCGCTCTGATGGGAGGGTTGGGCATCACTTCCACTCCAGGCTATGCAGCCTTGAAGCTACATCCTTCGCACCTGCGACATTGTCCAGCAAGTCACGGAGGTTGATGAATCTGGCGCCCTGAATGCCACCAGGTGACGCTTTACGAAAGTCGGTGTCTGCAGCCTCTCCACAGAAGAAGCGATGCCCCGTAGCAATTTCGTAGCCACAGAGTTCCTTGGCATCCTTGATGATATCGATCAGATGAGTGTCAAATTTATTGGTCTCCTTGCCTTGAACGAGTGTCTTCTCCAACTCGCCTTTGGTGAAGTTTATATCGAAGACGCTCTCGACCTCCAAAATGGACTGAACGGTTTTGTTCGCATAGATGCCAATGAACGCGTGCTGGGTATAGCCGCGATCAGACGGATGAAAGTAGATTCCGTGCTTCCTGTTGATTTTGACGCTTTGACCGCAGGGAACTATGCGCAGTAGAAACTTCGACTGATCAGAGAGATGTACATCAGTACAGTACAAGGTGTAATCCGCTACGAGCGCAACCATAGAAGCTTCATGCTCCTTGAATAGACCTTTGACCGCATTGCAAATTGCCTCATACGTGATGTTTTTAAAGATCACGTCGGAGTAAGCAGCTCTAATGTCGGTCGCAATTTTCTGCTCGGCATTTCCGATTGATTGCTTTGTCAGCAAGAGCAGTAGCTTTTGTGACTCACCACCAAACGTTTGAGCGTGACGCAGAAGTTGGTCTCGGTCGACCGGAGAGTCGACCTTTGCCTCTATCAGGATTTTGAAGCTGCGCTGAATGATTGCGCCATCTGGCACTGAATTCCCGGCGGGCTCCTGCTGCGATATTTCGATGCCTATATCAATGTCCTCGCCAGTGAGTTCGCTTAGCAAACTGGAGGCGGCGGAGGCCGAGTAGTCATAGATCCGCGCAATCAGTTGCAAAGTGTTGTTTGTAACCGTATTCTCGATTGAGGAGTAACGTTGAAAATAGTGAATCTTTGACATGACTTGAGTGGCTCGCTATGACGTTAAATTGAAGTAGTCCCTTAATTGCTGCCATTGTTTGTGCGATACGGGTCTGACTTTATCTTGAAATTCACTTGATGGCAATCCTGATGCTCCTAAGCCCAGCCGCACTATCAGGCAGTGCGGTCCCTTGTGCTGTCCATCCCTCAGTGGTCGTGGTTGACCATTTCCGTGATGATATTGGGGTGAAGCCGTCTCTTTTTGGAGCAACGGGCATCTCTCTTTCATGGAAACTCACTGGTTGCAGTGGATGGCTTTTCAGGGCTGCTCGTTCGAGTCGTGCAGGATGCCCTGTGCGTCGATGGTTCCGGCAGTTGCTAGCCCCACTTTTTTAGGTAGGACACCATTCCTGATGAGGCGTCGTCACGTCAGGCGCTTTATCAACACCGGGGCAGTTTGTAGGATGCTCAAACAGGCTGTCCGGCAAGGCCGCGCAGCGAGAACACCGCTGGCAGCCTGTTTCAGCATCCTGCTAGGGCTAGAGGACACCACGTTCTATTTCTTGCAGGTAGATAAAGTTTGGCGCTTGTACGCCAGCCTTTTTCCTGAGTTCTACCAACTCCGGGGATTCGAAGAAGCGACGGGCATTCTCCAGCGAGGACCACTCTGAGAAGTGGACGAGGGTGTTGGCATCGTTGTCGTATCGCAGTAACTGATAGTTGATTTCCCCAGCGTGTTTTCTGATGCCTGCCGCTTGATCGAACACGGCTTTCCATGCTGGATAAGCCTCGACCTCATGAATGATTAACACGTGTGGCATGCGAACTCCCATTCCTAGTGTAGTGATTCATGCTGTTCTTGTCTTATCCAGGGCGATCCTGGCCCGATTCACT
>CXWL01114549.1_pt1 | contig 13080 bp, 18 predicted proteins | sample 590931 | NCBI WGS metagenome assembly CXWL01 (sample SAMEA3498368, study PRJEB10139) | groundwater metagenome | biome: water well; material: biofilm material | place: Germany | collected 2015-04-27
CCTGGTCAAATTACAATCGGCACAAATGTGCTTTTTTAATCACTTATCAACTGGCGACAACAATCCAACGCCAACACTCACGCTTGGAAGAACGCCTTAAAACGGGCTGGCATTGAAGATTTCCGCTGGCACGATCTGAGGCATACATGGGCAAGCTGGCACAGGATGCAGGGAACGCCCACGTATGAATTGCAACAGCTTGGCGGATGGAAAACTGGCGCAATGGTGGAACGCTACGCCCACCTTGCTTCTGACCATCTAGCAAAGTCTGCGGCTCGGTTGGATTCTGTGATGATTGGCTACGATTCGGCTACGGTCGCCAACAAAGAATAAAGCCCCGTATTTCTACAGGGCTTCATTTTAATGGTGCCGCCTATCGGATTCGAACTGATGACCTACCGCTTACAAGGCGGTTGCTCTACCAACTGAGCTAAGGCGGCGTTTGATACTGGTGGGTCGGGCGAGATTCGAACTCGCGACCAACGGATTAAAAGTCCGCTGCTCTACCGACTGAGCTACCGACCCCCGCCCAAAAAGGGAGCGCGCATTATACGGGTTTGACTTCGAGTGTCAAACGAACAGACAAGGTACTACACCCCGCGATAGCGCGTGGAATCAGGCACTCCGGCCGATTGAAATCCTTCGCGGCGCAAACGGCAGGAGTCGCAGCGACCGCATGCACGACCTTCCTCATCGGCCTGATAACAGGAAACGGTGAGTCCAAAATCCACCCCCAGACGCAGTCCTTGCCGAATGATCTCGGCCTTGGTCAAATGCAACAGAGGGGCATGCAGGGTGAGCGGCTTGCCTTCCACCGCCGCCCTGGTCGCCAGATTCGCCATGTGTTCAAATGCAGCGACATATTCGGGTCGGCAATCCGGATAACCGGAATAATCCACCGCATTCACCCCGAAGAAAATATCCTGTGCCTGCAGCACTTCCGCCCACGCGAGCGCCAGAGACAGCATGATGGTGTTGCGCGCGGGAACGTAGGTCAGCGGAATGCCGATGCTTGCACTCTCCGGCACCGCAATGCTGGCATCGGTCAGCGCCGAGCCGCCGAACCCGGTGAGGTCGATGTTTACCACACGATGCTCAGCCGCTCCCAACGCCTGCGCCACGTGCTGCGCTGCCGCGAGTTCGGCATGGTGGCGCTGCCCATAATTAACGCTCAGGGCATAACACGAAAATTCCTGTGCGCGTGCCATCGCCAGCACCGTCGCCGAATCCAGTCCGCCCGACAGTAATATCACGGCTCGTTTCAATGCCCCGCCTCGTTTCCCCACAACAGCTTATGCAATTGCACTTGCAGGCGCACCGGCAAGTGGTCGCGCAAGACCCACTCCGCCACATCCTTCGGTGCAAGCTGTCCCTGTGCCGCAGAAAACAACACCGCACAGCGTTGCGGAAGTTGGTGTTCTATCAGCAACTGTTTGGCCCATTGGTAATCATGCTCGTCACAGATCACAAATTTGATCTCGTCTTGCGCATTGAGATGTTCCAGATTGCCCCACAGATTGCTTTCCATTTCGCCGGAGGCGGGGGTTTTGATGTCCAGCACTTTCTTCACCCGCGCATCCACGCCGGACACATCCAGCATCCCGCCGGTTTCCAGCGACACCTCATATCCTGCTTCGCACAAAGCCTGCAATAACAACAGGCAGTTCTTCTGGGCGAGCGGTTCGCCGCCCGTCACCGTCACGTAACGCGGAGCATGTCGCGCCACTTCCTGCAAAATGGCGTGCAGACTCATGGTCTGCCCGCCACTGAAAGCATAAGTCGTATCGCAGTAGGTGCAACGCAATGGACATCCGATCAGGCGCACGAACACGGTGGGCAAGCCAACGCGGCTGGTCTCTCCCTGCAGAGAGAAAAATATTTCGCTGATGCGCAACGCTTCGTCGGCCGGTTGTGTCATGGACTTCAGATGGGCTTACTTGAGGGTGGCGAGACGCTTCTTGGCTTTGTCGGCCGCATCACTTCCGGGGAATTGGGAAATGAGTTGTTTGAGTGTCTTTATTGCCGCTGTCTTGTTCTTCAGCTCCAACTGGCATTCCGCCATGTTCAGCATGGCTTCCGGTGCGCGCGGATGGTCCGGATATTTGCCCAGCAAGTTTTGATAGCCATCCAAACTGTTGGCATAGTCTCTGGAAAGAAAGTAGGCATTGCCCATCCAATAATAGACATTGGCTTCGTGAACCGACTGCGGAAATTGTTGCAGGAAATCGCGGAAGGCGATCGCTGCACTCTGATAGTTTTCGGTCCTGTAGAATCCATAGGCCGTTTCGAATGCCCGGTTTTCACCCACCGGATTTGCACTGACATCCTTGCTGCCATCCGCCGGATTTATCTGGCTTCCGGGTATTGCACCCGCACCACCCGTTTCAAACTGGCGCAGTCGCGCGTCCAGATCGATATAAAAATCCTTTTGTCGCTTCTCGGCATCCTGCAGACTGTGTATCAGTTCCTCGTTCTGCCCGCGCAGCTTGCGCAACTCGGTTGCCTGAACTTCCATCTGCATCTGCAAATCAAGCAAAGAACGAACAACCGATTTATTTTGCCCTTCAAAATCAGCCAGCCGCTCAGTCAGCTGCTGTTCCAATTTCACGATGCGCGCTTCGAGCTGTTGAATTTGCTTGCGTGCATCGTCATCAGCAAACAGCCCCGCCGAAGCGGGGCCATTGACCATAAACAAACCACACAACAAGCAGAAGGCTGCTCTATTCACACTTACTTGCCGATATCGGCACGGCGATTTTGCGACCAGCATGATTCGTTATGCTCGGTGCAACGCGGCTTTTCTTCGCCGTAGCTGACGGTCTCGATCTGCGATGGTTTTGCACCACCCAACACCAGCGCATTTCTGGTGTTCTTCGCACGGCGTTGTCCCAAACCCAGGTTGTACTCGCTGCTGCCGCGCTCATCCGCGTTGCCCTCGACACGTATCTTCAAATCCGGGTTTTGTGCAAGATTCCTTGCATGCGCGAGAATGGTTTCTTTGTCGGCATCCTGCACCACATCCACATCGAACGGGAAATACACGCTGCGCTTTTCCAAAGCCGCAGCTGCATCAGCTTCAGCCTGTGCACGGGCAGCAGCAGCTGCATCAGCTTCGGCCTGTGCACGGACAGCAGCTGCATCAGCTGCGGCTTGTGCACGGGCAGCTGCATCAGCTTCGGCCTGTGCCGCGTTATTTTCTTGGGGTTGTGCAACAGGTTCTTTTGGGGCCTGGCTTGCGCACGCCGCCAAAAGACTAACCAATACAATATTCAAAATCAGTTTGTTCATGATTCACCCTTTCGGTTTGTTATTTCAGGAAAGGTCCCCAAGTCGGCTCGCGTATATCACCGCGCTGGGACACCATCTTTTGCTTCACCCTGCCATCGCTTGACACGGTCGCCAATATACCACGGCCCTGTGCTTCGGTTGCAAACAAAATCAGCTTGCCGTTGGGCGCAAAGCTCGGTTTTTTCTCCCATCCGCCTGCGGTCATAATCTGCACTTGCTTGCTTTCGAAATCCTGCACCGCGACGAAAAAGACACCACCGGCGAAATGAGAAAACACAAAGCTCTTGCCATCCGGACTGAAGCGCGGAGAAAAGCTGTTACCCGCTTCATAGGTCAGGCGCTCAGCGTTTCCACTCCCCATTGACACACGGTAGATCTGCGGACTGCCGCCGCGATCCGAAGTGAACAGCAGGAATTTCCCGTCCGGTGAAAAAGTGGGTTCGGTGTCGATCGCATCACTGTAGGTGATGCGCCGCAAGTCACTGCCGTCAGCGTTCACCAAATAAAGTTGTGAATAGTCATCACGCGTCAACACAACGGCAAGCCGTTTGCCGTCGGGCGACCATGCCGGTGCGCTGTTGCTGCCGGGAAAACTTGCCAGCAGAGTGCGCTGGCGTGTGCTCAATGATTGCACATAGACCATGGCACGCTGCTGCTCGAAACTGACATAGGCAATCTGCCTGCCATCCGGCGACCACGCGGGGGACATGATCGGTTCCTTGGAGGTCAGCAAGGCCTGTTCGCCGTAGCCATCGCTGTCCGCCACCACCAGGCGATAAGTGCCCGCATCGCGATTGACGTAAGCGATGCGCGTACTGAACACACCCCGGCTCCCCGTCAACTTCTCATACACCAAATCGGCGATACGATGCCCGATGGCTCTTGCCTGCTCGCCCTTCGCCGTCACCACTTGTGACATCAGCTCGGTGCGCCGCACCATGTCGAGCAAACGGAACTTGACGACGAGGCTGCCCCCATTTTGCGTTTTGATACTGCCGATCAGCAGCGCTTCCAGCCCGGGCCACTCGGTATACTTCACTTCGTTCGGCTCGTGTGGAGACCTGCCGGCCGGATCGATCAATTTGAATAATCCGGTACGCATCAGGTCGTTGGTCACCACACTGCTGATGTTCTGCGCCGCCTGCTCCTCACCGGCGAATCGCACCACCGCGATGGGCGTCTGGTGCTCTCCAGCACCGGTGATCTCGATGTTGAGTTCGGCCTGCACCGGCCACACGACACACAACATGCATAACAATATCCAACGTGACATTTCTCACCTCTCCTCTGGTCTGATCGTCAGTTTCAACTCACGAAATTTCTGCTGTAGCGTTGCATCCGTTGGCAACGGTAACGGTTGCGCCTTATAGATAGCGCGCTCCGCTGCGTTATCGTATGCCGGATTGCCGCTGCTTTTCAGCATCGCCACATCCATCACCATACCTCCCGGCAACAAGGTGACCTTAAAGATTGCCTCAGCATTTTCAGACACATCCGGCGGCATCACGATATTGCGCCTGATCTTGCTGCGGATCATGTCCTGATAACGTCCCACTTCCGCTGCAGTGGCGGCGGACACTTCCGCCCGCACGCGCGCCTGCTCGGACTGTCTGCGCTGTGCGGCATATTCCTCCAACAAACGCTGCTCTTCTGCCTGGCGACGAGCCTTGAGCTCCTTGGCGCCGGGTTTGGCGGGTTTGGCTTTGCTGACTTTCTTCTCGCGCAGTTCGATCTCGGCCTTGACTTCCGCCTTGACCGGCTGCGGCGGTGCGGGCTTTAGCGCAGGTTGTGGAATGGGCTCCGGGGGAGTCGCCGGTAGCTGTTCCGGAATCGGCTCCGGGGGGGGCGCCGGCATCTGTTCCGGAACAGGATCAATGGAAGGCAGACTGTCCCACAGCTCGACCGCATAATTTTCGGGAGGAAGTGTTTGCCAGCGCAACCCGAACATTAACATCGCAAAGAATGCTGCATGCACCGTTAAGGCCAACAGACCTGCCGGTAGCCTGTTCGGTTCCCGATAAGACAGTGCGTAACTCATCGTATTTTGGTGAGCAGGCCGATCTTTTTGATACGTTGCTGTTGCAACATATCCATCACGTTGATGACTTCCTCGTAGCGCACGCTTTTATCGGCGGAGATCACCACCGACTGCTCCGGGTTCTTGGCCAATTTCTGATTCAGCAACGCTGCCAGCTCTTCGCGCGAAACAGCCAGCTCCTGCTCACCTTTGCCATGGTCGCGCAACGCCAGGGTCGTGTCTTTCTTGATAATCACTTCGAGCGGCGCAACCGGAGGCGTCAGCGACTTACCCACGCTGGGCAGATCGATCTGCCCGGGATTCATCAGCGGTGCGGTGACCATGAAAATGACCAGCAGCACCAGCATCACGTCGATATAAGGCACGACATTGATCTGGCTGAGCGGACGGTGAGATGTCCGACGGCTATAACTCATAAACACCTCTCAAAACCGTAACGAGCGCGATGATTGGCAAGGCGCATGGAACACAGCGACTGAGGCATACCGTACTGGCAGGCGACAGAGCGAGCACCGTGCAACGCCGCCAATCATCCGCGCAGTAGGTTTTCAGAGGTGTTTTCACGGCTGCACCTCCGACAGAGCGAATGGGTCGCTGCGCAGCAGCGGGGAACCCATCGGCCTACCCCTTGCGGGTACGTTACTGATGAAACGACTAGCCATTCGACTAGGCGAGCAAACAACGCTCGCCAAGTCGCTGGTTATGGCGTAGCCAGCCGATTGCGGGATAACCAGCCACTTGCCAGCTTGCTGGCTTAGTGGATTGGCTAGTAGTTTCATCAGGAAGTGCAATGCAGCCATTCCCGCACCCGTCACTATCGCGCACCGTACCAAAGGTAGGCAATCTGCTACTTCGCTTCGCTCGTGCAGAATTGACACTGTCATGGCTGCCTCTGCAATACATTCGAAAACTCTTCGATGAAACTTTCGAAGCGCGAAGACAACCGGGCCACATCATGCACATAACGGTTGTAGGCCACCACCGCCGGGATCGCCGCGAACAAACCCATCGCAGTCGCCACCAGGGCTTCGGCAATACCCGGCGCGACCTGCGCCAATGTCGCCTGCCCCACGCTGGCCAAGCCGCGGAATGCATTCATGATGCCCCACACCGTGCCCAACAAGCCCACATAAGGACTGACCGAACCAACCGTGGCCAGGAAAGACAAGTGCGATTCAAGTTGATCCATCTCGCGCTGGTAGCGTGCCCGCATCGCACGGCGCGTGCCGTCCATCACTGCCGCACTGTCCAATCCATGCGTTTTTTTCAGTTTCACGAATTCTGTAAAGCCTGCCGCGAAGATATTCTCCAGCGCGCCCTGATCGTGTCGCAATTTGCTACTGGCCTGCTGATACAACGCAACCAGATTCGAGTTGCTCCAGAACGCATCCTCGAATTCGCGTGTCTGTTTGACCGCCGCACGCACCGCGAACAACTTGATGAAGATGTACCACCAGGACATCAGCGACACCAACAGCAACAAACCCATCACCAACTGCACCAGCAAGCTCGCATTGGCAATCAGATGCATAAACGACAAGTCTCTGATCATTTCCATTTGTTCAATCCCATTGTTTGCGCAACACATCCGGCACGCTCATCGGCTTGAAGGTCTGCACATCCACACACACCAGATGCACCTCGGCTTCGACCAGCATCTCGTCACCGCGCAGCACGCCCTGCAACAGCGTGACGCGACTGCGCCCGATTTCCTTGATTTGTGACGTCACGACCACCAGATCGTCGAGCAGGGCCGGCTTCAGATAATCCAGCTTGAGCGAGCGCACCACGAACACCACTCCCAACTCCTTCATCAAGCCCGCGTTGCTGTAACCGAAGGTGCGCAACCACTCGGTACGCGAGCGCTCCATAAAGTTCACATAGCTGGCGTGATACACCACGCCGCCCGCGTCGGTGTCCTGGAAGTACACCCGGACAGGTAACGAGAAGATCTTTTCGCGCTTACTCATCCCACAACTCCTTGTTGTTTCCACTGCGCGGCTGCACCTCCGACACGTTACTGGCAAAGCCAGCCGATTGCGGTAGGAGGTGCGATGCGGTCGCTCCCGCACCCGTCGGCTCCTCAGCACCGTGTTGCGACTGCACCAAGCCGAAATGCTGATAGGCGTTCGCGGTGGCCATGCGTCCGCGCGGCGTGCGTTGCAGATAGCCTTGCTGGATCAGGTAGGGTTCCAGCACGTCCTCGATGGTGTCGCGCTCTTCGCCGATGGCGGCGGCGAGATTGTCCACGCCGACCGGCCCGCCGAGGAATTTCTCGATGACCGTCAACAATAATTTCCGGTCCATCACATCCAGTCCGCGCGAGTCCACATCCAGCATGATCAGTGCTGCATCCGCCACTTCGCGCGTGGCATGTCCGTCGGCGCGCACATCGGCGTAGTCGCGCACGCGACGCAGCAGGCGATTGGCGATGCGCGGCGTGCCGCGCGAACGTTTGGCGATCTCCAGCGCGCCGTCGGGTGAGATGGGCAGTTCCAGCAACCCTGACGAGCGGGTGACGATGCGCTGCAATTCTTCCGGCGTGTAGAACTCCAGCCTTGCGACAATCCCGAAACGGTCACGCAACGGATTGGTCAACATGCCCGCACGTGTGGTTGCGCCGACCAGCGTGAACGGCGGCAAGTCGAGTTTCACTGATCGCGCTGCCGGACCTTCGCCGATCATGATGTCAATCTGGTAGTCCTCCAGTGCGGGATAGAGAATTTCTTCCACCACCGGCGACAAGCGATGTATTTCGTCGATGAACAAAACATCATTGGGTTCGAGATTGGTGAGCAATGCAGCGAGGTCACCCGCCCGCTCCAGCACCGGGCCGGAAGTGTGGCGCAAACTCACCCCCATCTCGCGCGCGATGATCTGCGCCAGTGTGGTCTTGCCCAGCCCCGGCGGGCCAAACAGCAACACATGGTCGAGCGGCTCTTTACGCTGCTTCGCGGCCTGGATGAATATCTCCAACTGCCCGCGTATCTTCTCCTGACCGACATATTCGTCGAGTTGCCTGGGGCGCAGCGCACGCTCCAGTGCCTCCTCCTGCTGCGAGGCAGGTGCAGCCGAGATGAGGCGCGGCGCGGCGGAAAGGTCGTCGTTATGGATCATGCTTTGGTAATTTGTTGGCGCAACATCTCACACAGGTCGCTGACTGCCTGACGGTGAACTTCTGCTTTGGTTTTCGCAAACGCTTTGACTACCAAACTGACATTTAACGTTACCACGCGGTCAACCCTGATCCAGCTTGGCTTGGGTAGTTGTCCTTCCATTAGCGAATCGTTTTGCAAAGGTATTGCGCTGGCATGATGAGATCGCGAACTGACCGCCATGCCAATGAAGTCGCCATATTCGTCGGGTGCAGTCAACGCCAACACAGGTCGACGTTTGGTCGTTGTCGCGTCGGAGAACGGGAAAGGCAACAACACCAGCGCCCCCGCTTCAAACATGATTCCACACCTCGTCATCCGGGTTATCCCAAACTTTGGCGAGTGGTATTTCTTGAGCTTGCTTCAGATCGCCCCACTGGGTTTGATCCTGGCGCGATTTGAGATAGCCGATGAAATCCAGCACTTCTTTCACCTGACCATCCGGCAATGCTTTGATCTGCTCCTGCACAATTTCAGCCAATCCCATGTCCGTCTCCTTTTAGTGGCGTGATGTTACCGCTTTTCCACACATCTATAACTTCCGTCCCGTGCATTTACCCTTTGGACAACAGTTTAAGTGCTTGGCGGATTCCGTCCGAGACGCCTGCCTCTTTGGGTAACTGCCTGGCTGCCCAATCGGCCTCCTTCTCGTTGTAACCCAGCGCCAGCAGCGCGTTGACGATGTCGTTAGCGGATGATGCGACGGATACGCCTTGCGCCGCACCTGCACCGCTCACCGCGAACTTGCCTTGCAATTCCAGCAACAAGCGCTCGGCGGTCTTCTTGCCCACGCCGGGAATCCTGGTGAGACGCGCGGCATCCTTGTTCGCCACGGCATGCGCCAGATCGCCCAAGCTCAGACCGGACAATACCGACAGCGCGAGTTTGGGGCCGACGCCGCTGATCTTGAGCAACTGGCGGAAGGCCGCGCGTTCTGCGTGGGTCAGGAACCCGAACAGCAGATGCGCGTCCTCGCGCACGATGAGTTGCGTGAGCAGCACCACTTTTTCGTGCAATGCGGGCAGGTTGTAAAACGTGCTCATCGGCACATCCAGTTCGTAGCCCACGCCCTGCACATCCAGTAATATCTGCGGCGGATTTTTTTCCAGCAATATGCCGCTCAGTCTTCCAATCATTAAATCAACCTCCCGCCTTTAACTCTAAACCCCTTGGTCGCCAATGCGCCCATACCCTGCCCGCCGTGTGCATGGCAAATGGCGCAGGCCAGCGCGTCTGCTGCATCCGGGCTGGGTGTGCCGGACAATTTCAATAAGCGTTGCACCATTGCCTGCACCTGTTCCTTGTCGGCGTGGCCGTTGCCGACCACCGCCTGTTTTACCTGCAACGCGGTGTACTCAGCCACCGGCAGGTTCGCCAACACCGCAGCACAGATTGCCGCGCCGCGCGCCTGCCCTAATAGCAAAGTCGATTGCGGATTGACGTTGACGAACACTTTCTCCACGGCAACTTGTTGCGGCTGATACTGCGCGATGACTTCGCCCAATGAACTCAAAATGACTTTCAAGCGTTCCGGCAATTCGCCATCCGGTGTCTTGATGCAGCCGCTGGCAACATATTGCAACTGCTGGCCTTCTTTATCGAGCACGCCAAAGCCGGTGATGCGCAGGCCGGGGTCGATACCTAAAATCCTGATACGAGAAGAGGCAAGAGGGAAGGTGGGAGAGTGGCTCATTGCATTCCTTCCGGTGAAAGGTGAAAAGCGAAACGTGATGCCCACTCGGCGCTTCGCGCCACCCTCCCTGCCGGGAAGGTTTGCATTTCACATTTCACTTTTCACAGATTACTCCTCGATCACCGCCGTCGTATAGACCTCCTGCACATCATCCAGGTCTTCCAGCGCATCCAGCAGTTTTTGCATGCGCGCCGCATCGTCGCCGGTGAATGACACTTCGTTCTCCGCCCTCATGGTGACTTCGCCCATCTCCGCCTTGAAGCCCGCCGCTTCCAGACGCTGCTTTACCGCCACGAAATCGTTGGGCGCGGTGATGACTTCGATGCTACCGTCGTCGTCGTTGATGATGTCTTCCGCACCGGCGTCCAGTGCCACTTCCAACAGCGCGTTCTCATCGGTGCCGGGCGCGAAGATCATGTGTCCGCAGTGCTTGAACAGGAAGGAAACCGAGCCGTCGGTACCAAGATTACCACCATATTTGGTGAAGGCATGGCGCACATCGGCCACGGTGCGCGTCTTGTTGTCAGTCATGCAATCCACCATCACCGCCGCACCGTTGATACCGTAACCCTCGTAGCGCAACTCCATGTAATCCACGCCTTCCAACTCGCCCGCGCCGCGCTTGATGGCACGCTCGACGTTGTCCTTCGGCATGTTCTGGTCATAGGCTTTTTCCATCGCCAGGCGCAAACGCGGATTGATATCCGGATCGCTACCGCCGAGTTTGGCCGCGACGGTAATTTCCTTGATGAGCCGTGTGAACACCTGACCGCGTTTGGCATCCTGACGGCCTTTGCGGTGCTGGATGTTTGCCCATTTACTGTGTCCTGCCATGATTTTTCCTTGCTGTGCAAAATAAGCCGGATGTTACCATCCTGCGCCAAACAGGCCAAAGCACCCTTGATAGCAGCGCAGGGAGGATACCGGGTCAACAAAACGGCGGTAGCCCCGTTATAATGTCCACGATACAAATTCTTTCAACCCTGAGGAGTACACCATGAAAGTTCCACACGCACTGATGCTGACTGCCGGCCTGTTGCTGGCCAACACCGCCCTTGCCGATGACGGCGCAGCTTTGTTGAAGAAGAGCAGTTGTGTCGCTTGCCACCATGCCACAAACAAAACGGTCGGCCCGTCCTTGAAGGCGATCGCAGACAAATATAAGGGCGATGCGGGTGCCGCAGAAAAGCTGGCGAAGAAGGTTCGCGTCGGCGGTGCGGGTGCCTGGGGAACCATGCCCATGCCCGCCACCCCCGCAAAGGTGGGTGACGACGATATCAAGGCGATGGTCGCTGCGATTCTCGCAACCAAGTAACCGCATTGTCCCAAAAGAACAGGCCAGCTTGATGCTGGCCTGTTGTGCCAACGAAGTGCGCGAGTTTATTTATGATCGTGCTTCATCATTCCTTCGCCGTGCTTTTCATGCCTGTTTTCACGCATCTTCTTCATGCTCTCGGTGAATTCTTCTTTAGTAACCTTTCCGTCCTTGTCTGCATCGATCTCGTCGAAATGCGCGAATAGCATCGGCATCCCTATCTCCGCCTCGTCCTTGCTCAAAGCGCCGTCATGATTGATATCGGATTCCTCGAAGCGGCTGATGAATCTATCCTTGGCATGCCCCATCATTTTCTGATGCATGGCATCCATCTCGCCCTGAGTGATCTTTCCGTCCTTGTTGGCATCCACTTCCCTGAAGTGCGCGTTGTGGAAAGCGTCAAATTCCTTTTTGCTGATCGCGCCATCACCGTTCTTGTCCATCTCGTGGATCATCATGCCTGCGTGCCCGCACTGCTTACCGGGCTCACATGCCTGCACCAGCGGTGCGGCGCATGCCAAACAACCCGAAATAATCAATTTTGAAAAAGCTTTCATGGTTCTCTCCTGTGGTAGTTGAACAGCCGGCCCAGACTTCGGGTGGTGCGACACAGACACAGTAACACGAACGAAGTTCACTACTGGGTGGTCGGGTATAATCCGCTGCAATTTTTTCAGTATCCCCCAATGAACATCTTTTACGAAGAAGACGGCGGTTTCAAGGTCGGCAACATCCTCGCCGACAACACCACCTCCTTGCAGGTCGAGAACACCCACGGCAAACGCAGCAAGATCAAATCGGCAAACGTCATGTTGCGTTTCGCCCAACCCGGCCTTGCCGAATTCATGACACAAGCGGAACAGGTCGCTGGTGACATCGATGTCGATTTCCTGTGGGAAGCCTCGCCACCGGAAGAATTTAATTTCGATGTGTTGGCACAGGATTATTTCGGCCACACCCCGAATCCCATTGAGGCTGCGGGTGCATTGATCCGTTTGCATGGATCACCCATGCACTTCTACAAAAAGGGCAAAGGCCGCTACAAAGCCGCACCACCGGAGGCGCTAAAATCGGCACTAGCCAGCGCCGAGAAAAAACGCCAGCAAGCCGAGCTGCAAGCGCATTACACCGAGCAGCTCGGCACATTCCAGTTGCCTGCGGAATTCTCCGACAAGCTGGCGATGATCCTGTACAAGCCGGATCGCAACACCATCGAAGTCAAAGCGCTGGAAGCCGCTTGTGCCGCCACACACCTGACTGCGGCACATCTGCTGGAACGCTGCGGCGCCCTGCCCTCCACCCACGACTACCATCTGAATCGTTTCCTGTTTGAGAACTTTCCACGCGGCACAGGCTTTCCCGACGCAACGGTGGACGAGCATCCCGAACTTCCGCTGGCGGCCGTCAACGCCTTCAGCATCGACGACGCGAGCACCACCGAGATCGACGATGCGTTCTCGATTGAAAAATTACCGGACGGCAACTGGCGCGTCGGCATTCACATCGCCGCGCCCGCGCTGGGCATTGTCCCGAACTCGGACATCGACGCCATCGCCGCGCAGCGCATGTCCACCGTGTACATGCCGGGCGA
>CXWL01012627.1_pt1 | contig 13078 bp, 13 predicted proteins | sample 590931 | NCBI WGS metagenome assembly CXWL01 (sample SAMEA3498368, study PRJEB10139) | groundwater metagenome | biome: water well; material: biofilm material | place: Germany | collected 2015-04-27
AAACCCGCCTGACGACCAGCGCGAAGCTGCTCGACACGCTGAGCTACCGCGCCACGCTGGACCGCGGTTTCGCGCTCGTGGCAAAGGCGGGCAGGGGCCTCGTCGAACGCGGCGCGGAGATCAAGCCGGGCGACAAACTCGAAATCACCTTCGCCGACGGCACCGCGCCCGCGACCGCAACGGGCACGATGGTCACCGGCGCAGCGCCCCCCGCAACCCGCAAAAAGGCGAAAACCGCGGGCCAAGGAGACCTCTTCTAGATGCAGGACCGCCACGCTAACTTAGGCGCCGAAACAAAAGGCATACGCGCATGAACATGATGGAACGCGGCATCGGTAAACTGGCCGTCCTTAGATACCTCGACGGCGAGTACCAAATCCTGACGCAAGGCACCTACGTCATCTGCGCGGTGAGCGCGGCACACATCCCGCTCGAAGATCTGCGCTACTGGAACGTCGATCTGCAGGAAGCCTACGCGTCCGCGGACATCGCGAACACACGCTACCGCGAGACGCGCAAAAAGTGAGGAGCAGGGTGCTCGATCGCCGCAACGTTCTGGCAGCAGGCATCAGCCTCGCGACGCTCGTGGCCGTAGGCGGCGTGGCGCGCGCCGAGAGCGCACTCCGCGGCGCGCTTGTGCAAGGCACGCTGATCCGTGGGCGTACTGAACCGGGCGCAAGCGTTCGCGTCGACGGCCGCAAGCTCGGCTTGAGCGCGAACGGCGACTTCGCCTTCGGCGTCGCCTACGACCGCAAAGACCCCGCCGAACTCAGCATCAAGCTGAGCGGTGGCGCCGGCGAAACGAAATCGATCCCGATTGCGCCACGCGAATACAAGATCCAACGCATCAACGGCTTGCCCGAGAAATATGTCGAACCGCCGGCCTCGGTGCTGAAGCGGATCGAGCGCGACAACCAACTCATCGGCGCCGCCCGCGCGCGCGATACGGATGAATCCTGGTTCGCGGACGACTTCGCCTGGCCGGTGAAAGGCCCGGTGACTGGCGTCTACGGCAGCCGCCGCATCTTGAACGGTGCGGAAAAGCGCCCGCACTACGGCGTCGACGTCGCCGCGCCCGAAGGCCGCGCGATCCACGCGCCGGTGGGCGCAATCGTCGCGATGGCCGAACCCGACCTCTATTTCACCGGCGGCACCGTCATCTTGGACCACGGCCACGGCGTCTCGACGAGCTACCTGCACATGTCGCGTCTTGACGTGAAGGTCGGCGACCGCGTCGAGAAGGGTGCCGTCATCGGCGCCGTCGGCAAGACCGGCCGCGCCACCGGCCCGCACCTCTGCTGGCGCCTCAACTGGTTCGCCGAACGCCTGGACGCCGCGCTGGTCGTGCCAAGCGCCTGAGAAAAGGAGATCAGCCCTTCGGCCAGCGGCTGTGCAGCCAAAGCCAATTCGCTGGATTCTCGGCGATGCGCGCCTCGAGAAACTGATTGAGCCGGAGCGCGAGTTCGTACGTGTCCCGGGTCTTGTCGCCGGTGTCCGGCACCTGGATCTCGGGATAGACCGTGATGCGAAACCGCTGATCCGGCAGTCGCACGCACCACGCGGGCACCACCGGCGACTTGTGCCGGATCGACAGCGACGGCGCCGCGGGCGAGGTCATCGCCGGGCGCCCAAACAACGGAACGGAGATCCCGTCATTCGCCTTTTGATCGATCAGCATCGCGATGAACGCGTTTTCTTTCAGCGTCTTGATGATCACCCGCGCGCCGTCGCCGCCCTTGGCGGCCAGCGTCGGCAGCCCGATGCGGCGTTGCTTGGCGATCCACGCGTCGACATAGGGGTTGTTCGGTGGCCGGTACACCAGGGTGCCCTTCAAGCCCACATCGCCGATGCAGCGCGCCAGCACTTCCCAGTTCCCGCCGTGCCCGGAAACGAAAAGCCCGCCCCGGCCCTTGGCGATCGCAGCGAGCGCATGCTCCATGCCGGCAATCTCGATCCTGGCGCCGGGCTTCACGGCCCAGAATTTCTCGAGGTGGGGATACTCCGCGAACATGCGCCCGAGATTGTCCCACATGGCCACAATATGGCGCTCGCGCTCGGCCTCGCTCATCTGCGGGAACGCCAGCGCCATCGCCTTCCGCGCCCGCCGCGTCACCGGGATCATCGGCCCAAGCTTCCGTCCGAGCCACCCGCCGAAGTCGGAGGCGCGCCGCAGGCCGAGGGCGCGGAACAGCGTCATCACGCTCCAAAAGAGCGCGTACTCGGCCGCGTACACCGCCTGCATCGCGACGGTGGGCGCCGCGAAAACCTTCTTCAGTGCATGGCCAGTGCGGGCCGCAGGAATCGTGTCAGACATTGCTCGATCAACTGGTCGATTTGGGTGGCCGATTCCGGCTCGAACTTCGCGACGACTTTCAGGCAACCGATCCCTTCGCGAAGCTCGGGCTCGAGGCGCAACAGATCCTTCTCGGTGGTGAGCAGCGTGGCGTCTTGGGCGCTCGCGATCTCCCGCAAGTCGGCCAGATCGTCGTCGCTGTAGGCATAGTGGTCCGAATACTCGTGCCGCGAAGTGATGATGGCGCCGCAGTCTTCGACGGTTGCGAAAAACTTCTTCGGCTCGCCAATGCCTGCGAACGCGACGACGCGCTTATTCTTGAGGCGCTCCCGATCCTCCAGCAGCGGCTCAAGCGAGGCGCGCAAAATCGGCTTCTCGACCGGCAAGAAAACATGTCCCGTTCCCATGACGATCACAGCGTCGGCCCGTGCCAACCCATCCTCCACCCGCTCGCGCAGCGGACCGGCCGGAATAAGGCATCCGTTGCCGAAACCCTTCGACGCGTCCACGACGACGAACGAAAGGTCCTTCGCAAGGCTCGGATTCTGGAATCCATCATCCATCACGATGACCTGCGCCCCGCGCGACACGCCAAGCCTGGCGCCGGCCGGCCGGTCGGGGGACACGATCGTCATCGCGTGCTGCGCCAGCATCAACGGCTCATCGCCCACCTCTTCGGCGGTGTCCTCCGCCGCGTCCACCACCATCGCACCGGGAATGTCTGCGCCGTAGCCGCGCGAGAGGAACGACACGCGCAGACCGCGCGCCTTCAGCCGCTCGCCGATCGCGATGGCAAGCGGCGTCTTGCCGGTGCCGCCGGCGGTCAGGTTCCCGACGCACACGACCGGCACCGAGGCCTTGAACGGCGTCACCATCGAAGCGCGCGTGCGCCCGACAAAACCGTAGAGCCACCCCAGCGGCTTCAGCACGAAGGCAACGGTGTCGTTCGGGTCGGAATACCAGAATTCAGGCGCGCGCATTCGCATCGAACGCCCTCAAATATGGTGCGAGAAATTCGAACGTGCGCACAAGTGGTTCTTTCGATCCGGCTACGGCGGCGGCCGCTTGCCCTCGTTGCATCGTTTCGATGTCGTTGTCGAGTAGAAAGCGCGCACGTTCGGTCAGCTGCTCGTTCGAGCTCAAGACCTCCGCCCCGCCGCCCGCAACCAGAATACGAAAGATCTCGCGGAAATTGTCGATGTGCGGTCCGCTCAAAACTGCGGCGCCAAGCCGCGCCGGCTCCAGCGGATTTTGTCCGCCATGCGGCACGAACGAACCGCCCATCACCGCAAGCGGACACAGCCGGAAAAATACGCCGAGCTCGCCCAACGTGTCGGCAATGTAGAGCTCCGTCTCCGCGTTCGGCAGTTCGCCCCTCGAGCGGCACGCCACACGAAACAACCCTTCGAGCGCGGCCGCAATCTGCGGTCCGCGCTGCGGATGCCTGGGCACGATAATTGTAAGCAAACGCGGAAACTGCGACACCAGATCGCGATGCGTGAACGCGGCGAGTTGCTCTTCGCCCTCATGTGTCGAGGCCCACAGCAACTTCGGGCGGCTGCCGACGGCTGCGCGCAGCTCCAATAGCGCATCCGCGTCGTACGGCAGCGGATCGCCGACAAGCTTCAAGTTGCCCGGCACCTCGACATGCCTCGCACCGAGCTGCCTCAGCTTGTCGGCAACGTCGTCGTCTTGCGCCAGGCAAATGTCGAACGAATCGAGCAACTCTGCCGCCGCCCGCTTCGCACGCTTCCAGTTGCGGAACGAACTCTCCGACATGCGTGCGTTGACGAGCGCAACCGGAATGCCGCGCTCCCGCGTCTCGTGCAGCATGTTTGGCCACAATTCGGATTCGACCCAGAGCGCCAACCCCGGCTGCCAATAGTCCAGGAACGCACGCACCGCCGTCGGCGTATCGACGGGCACGAATTGATGGAACGCGTTCGCGGGCAACCGCTCGCCCATCACGCGCCCCGACGTCACCGTGCCCGTCGTAACCAGCACGGCCGCATCCGGCCGAACGCGGCCCAACTCGTGAATGAGCGGCAACACGGAAACGGACTCACCCACGCTTGCCGCATGCACCCAAACGAGCGGCCCCTTCGGCCGCACGCGCCCCGGCCGCCCCAAACGTTCCGGCAGCCGGTCTTCGTCCTCTTTCCCTTGCGCCAAGCGCTGCCGCAAAAGCCGCGCCGCCAACGGCTCGGCGATGCTCGTCATCTTCCGATAGGTGGCGAGCAATCGCGAGCGCGGTGTCTCGGCCATCACGCGACAGCCCCTTGCGGCATCACGTCTTCGGGCTGGACCGGCGTGACACCCATGATCTCGTCCGCCTGGTTCGTCACCGCGTTCAAGCCCGCTTCGACGGAAAGCCGCGCGGTCTCAAGCGCGGCACCTTCCGCATCGCGCGCGATGAAGATCGGCTCGCCCCACACGATCACGCCGCGCGAAAACGGCAGGGGCAACACAAAGCGATCCCACGTCGAAAGCACGATGCGCGAGCGCGCGCTGAAGCTGCACGGCAAAATCGGCACGCCTGCCATGCGCGCAACGGTGACGATACCGTCCGTCGCCCGCATGCGTGGGCCCCGCGGTCCGTCCGGCGTGATGCCGACATACTCGTTCGACTTCAGCGCTTTCAGCATCCCGCGCAAAGCGCCGACGCCGCCACGATCCTTCGCCGAGCCCGCCTTCGCCGCCGACCCGCGCACCGTGCCATGTCCGAAATAGCCGATGGCGCGTGCGATCAGTTCGCCGTCGCGATGCATCGAGATCAGCATCGAAATCTTCGCGCTCGTGGGCCACATCGCAGGCAGAATCAAGAGCCGCCCATGCCAGAAGCCGATGATGAACGGCTTGCCTTCGCGCCAATAGCGTTCGGCCGTATTTGCGTTGCGAATCTCCCAGCGCCCCGTTGCCCACGCGAGCCGGATGTACTGCGCGATCAGCCAGCATCCGATGCCGCGGAGCGTTTCGGACTTGCGGATGCGCCGCCAGAGATCGTCGAACATGCGCGTCACTCGGCCACCGCAGCGGGCGTAGCCCGCGTCTCGGCGCTGCGCGTGAGCCGCGCATACACCCCGTTCCGAGCCAGCAGCTCGCCATGTGTTCCCTGCTCGACGACCCGCCCGTGTTCCAAGACGACGATCTTGTCGGCATCGACGATGGTCGAAAGCCGGTGCGCGATGACAAGTGTCGTGCGGTCCTTCATCAACTCGGCGAGCGCCGCCTGCACCGCGCGTTCGCTCTCGTTGTCCAGCGCCGATGTCGCCTCGTCGAGCAGAAGGATCGGCGCGTTCTTCAGGACCGCGCGCGCGATCGCGATGCGCTGGCGCTGCCCGCCGGAAAGCCGCGCGCCGGCCTCACCGACCTTCGTCTCGTAGCCGTTCGGTTGCGCCATGATGAAATCGTGAGCGGCCGCCGCCCGTGCGGCGGCCTCGACCTCATCTCGCGTCGCGCCGGGCTTCCCGCACGCGATGTTGTCGGCGATCGACTCGTCGAACAGAAAGGGCTCTTGCGTGACCAGCGCAATGGCGTCGCGCAGCGACGCGACCGTGACGCAACGAATGTCCTGTCCGTCGATCTCGATCCCGCCGCCCGTGACGTCGTAAAACCGCAGCAGCAAATTCAACATCGTGCTCTTGCCGCCGCCCGACGGGCCGACAAGTGCCACCGTCTTGCCCGCCGGCACGTCGAACGTCACGTGGTCGAGCGCAGATATCGGCGCGCTCGCGTATTCGAACGAAACGTCTTTGAACGCGATGCTGGCGCGCCGCGGCGTTGGCGAAAGTTTGAGCGTATCGCACGTCGTGTCGATGATTTCGCTCGGCGCATCGAGCAGTGCGTAAGATCGCTCTGCCGCCGCAGATCCTTCCGAGATCGCCGTCCAGAAATTCGAGAGCGAACGGATCGACTGATATGACAACATCATCGACGCCAAGAACGACGTGAAGCTGGCAATGTCCATCTCGCGGTAGGCCGCATAGGCGATCACGACGCTGATCCCGGCTCCCGCCAGCACCTCGGCGGTCGGCGTTGCGGCCATTCGTGCGCGCGCCGATTTCATCCAGTACTTCATGCGCTCGCCGACGATATCCGTCGCGCGTGCGATCGCATGGTCTTCCATCCGATAAGCCTTGACGACGCGCCGCCCGTCCAAAGTCTCGGAGAGGTGCGTCGACAAATCCCCCGTCGCAACCATGCCGCGCGTTGTGGCTTTCTTCGTTTGCCGCCCCAGGTTCAACGTGAACAGCGCCGTGATCGGCAGCACCGTGCAAAGCACGAGCGCCAGCGGCCAGTCCTGAATGAACATGACGACGCCAAGCGCGATGATCATGAGCACGTCGCGTGCAAGCCCTTGCGTGGTTCGCGTCACCGCCTCGCGGATCATCATGGCGTCGTTGAGGAACCGCGCCGAGAACTCCCCCGAATGCATCGCATTCAGCCGCTCAAGGTCGTAACGCGTGATCTTCGAAAACAACGCGACTTGCAGGTCGCTCACCACCTTCTGTCCGACGCGCATCAGCGACACGCCGCTCACGTAGGAGATGCCCGCCTTGAGAGTCATCAGGCCGAAGAGCGCCGCGGGCACGATCAAGATCATCTGCGGGTCGGGGTTGTCCTTCTCCGGGAACAGTGTCTTCACGACGTACTCAAGCGCGTAGGCGACCGTGCCCTGCAGCGCAGCCTCCGCCACCATCAGCACGCAAATGAACGCAATCGTCGCGCGATACGGACGCACGAAATCGCGCGCCAGCCGAAACAACGGCCGCGTGTGGATTGCAGAAGAATTCGTCACGCTATCGTTCGCCACCCTCGAGGCCATGCCGGAAGAGCGGCGAAACTAACATGGCGCCAATGGGTTAACCACATCCGCGACCCGCGGATGGTTACTTGGCGCGGCCCGGTTTTGCGCCCTTTCCACCGCTCTTTGCGGCTGGCTTTTTCGGCGGGACAATCCTGGCGCGAACCTCCCGCACATGCGCCGCCGTTTCCTCCGGCTGCAGCAAGTCGTGCAGATGGACCACAAAGTAGCGCATGAGCGCGTTGTCGACCGTCGCCTGCGCCGCTGATTTCCAAGCATCGCGCGCCTGGGCAAAGTTCGGATAGAGCCCGACGAAGTGAACCTTAGAGAGGTCGCGAAACTCGACCTTGTTGAGCGCCGTCAACTCCCCGCCGAACACCAAATGCAACAACTGCTTCGCCATGAACCGCCCCGCGTCTGAGGGCTCGCGTGATGACGCAAGCGGGCAGGGCGCGTCAAGGCACTAGGGCAACTTGATCGCTCCGGTGCGCTCCAAAATCGCAGTGTGAAGCGCGGGCCCCGCACAAATCAAACTGCGATGATGCGGCACTGGCTGATTGTACGGCAGCACCGCCCCCGCGTGCGTGGTCGCAAGCCCGCCCGCTTCCTGCACGATCAGCGTGCTTGCCGCCGAGTCCCACTCGCACTTCGTCGACAGCGCCATCATCGCGTCATAGGTGCCGTTCGCGACCAACGCCATGCGATAGGCGATGGAGGCCCGCTTGCCGATATCCATCGCGGGCCACGGCCGCGGCCACGCGGGATGCTTGATCACATCCTGCGCCACCAACATCCGGCAGCCTTCCAACTGAGTCCGATCGGCAACGCGGATCGCGACGCCATTCAGCGTCGCCCCCTTGCCGAGCGCGGCCGCGAACATCTCCTCGGTCAGCGGATTGTAGATCGCCGCCGCCACAGGCGCGCCCGCCTCTACGACGGCCGCGCAGATCGTGAATTCCGGCTTCCGCTTGATGAAGGCGAGAGTTCCGTCGATCGGGTCAACGACGAAGATCCGCGCTTTCGTCAGCCGATCGATATTATCTGCGCTCTCTTCCGAGAGCCACCCGTAGTCAGCCCGAGCCTCGCACAAGCGCTCTCGCAAAAACTTGTCGACCGCCAAATCGGTCTCGGTGACCGGGTTTCCCTTAGATTTTTCCCAAGACTTCGAAATCCCTTCAAACCCGGCGCGCGCAATCACCCCCGCCTCGCGCACGGCGGCAACAAGCAACTCGCGATCGGCCGTCGCATCGCCCACGCGCTTCACCCTTCCACATCGCGGTCCGCGACCGCCAAGAACGACGTGTTCTAGGAGAAGGCCAAGGGCTTGTCACCGTTTGAACGCGGGCGGCGGAAGCGTAATTTGCGACGTGCCCACGGAACCGGTTTGTAAGAAACGCACGATCTCGGCTTGCGCGGCCTCGCTCTGCTCGAAGATGTTGTGCCCCGCGTTTACGACAGTCAGCCGCGTCGCGCGGCGAAACTGCGGCAACAACTCTTCTTGGCTCTCGATTGGCGTGCGACCATCCATCGTGCCCATCACCAGCAGCGTCGGCACATCGGTCGCGAGCGGCCTGCGGAAATCGTCGCCGAGCACGATCTCCGGCGCGACATCGTACACGTGAGGCATCGGGAAGTTGCCGGCGTCACCCAAGATCGCCCCTCCCGCTTGCCGCGCCACCAAGTCCAAGCGCGGTCGCGACACGCCGGACGCCAAATCCATCAACTGCGGCATCCCCCTCATCCGCGACAGCTCGGGCTGGATCAAGCGTACGATCAAGTCGGTCACCGGTTGATATTGGTCTGCGTCCATCGCTGCGTAGAACTCAGGCAGACGTACAAGTCGATCGGGGTCGGAGATGAACGCGAACGATGTCAGCAACTGGACGGCAAACGCGCGGAGACGCAGTTGCACCGGCTTACCTGCGGCATCATTCACGGTCAGCGCCACGGGTTCGCGGTCGAGCCGCGCATGAACCCGTCGCATCGTCGCGAGCAGGTTGGGGTCTCCCGCCGCGGCGGCGACACGAGCAAGGAACGCATCGAAATGCGCCGGCTGCTTCACGGTTTGATCAAGCCCTTCGAGTCCGGCAAACGCGGCGCGTTCGACCGGCACGCCGCGTTTGAGAGCTGCCATGCCCAGATGCGTGCCATAGCTGAGGCCAACAAGATTGAGCCGTTCGACGCCGAGCGCGCGGCGTACATCATCCAGATCGGCGGCACTTTCGGCCGTGTTGTAGCCCGCAACGTCCGCCCCCTTTGAACGCCAAAACGCAATGCAGCGCGCAAGTTCGTGCCGAAATGTGCCCGCGAAGTTCGCGCGGTCGAGCGGTCGCGCCGGATCGAACGGCTGCGTCTCGCAAACGGGCAGGGCGTCGGAGAGTCCTGTGCCGCGCTGCTCCAACAAGATGACATCGCCCACCTCGCGCAGGCGATTGAAGAAGGCGAAACGCACGCCCTGACCGTTGCCGACGGCAGAGCCGCCCGGCCCGCCTGCGAGATAGACGACGGGAAAGCCGGGTTTCGCGCCCGTCGCAGGCAGGCGCACAAAGCGAATGGCAATGGGGCGCGCATTTGGGTTGGCGCGGTTCTCCGGCACGCTCAGCGTGACGAGTTCGCCTTGCACTTGCGCACCGCCGGGGCCGGTCAGCGTGTGGGGTTCGCGCCGCACCTCCGACGCGGACGCAGCGGCGACAAAGAAGAATGCGGCACACACGGCGATGGTGGTTCTCATTCGTCGCTCTCCTGGTCGGACGTCAGATACGCGTGAAGCACGGCGGCAAGCGTCGCCTTCATTTTCGCCAGCGGTTGGCGCGCCGCCGCAGCGGCCGGTGCATTGGGAAACAACACCACCTCACGAACCGCAGTGCCGACGACAAAGAGGCCGGTGCGAATCGCGTACGCTTCGTCGTGGTGGCGGATTTCGTCGTGGAAGGGTCGCAAGGCCGCGACGATCTCTTCGTACATGCTCGTTCGCTCGCCGAGGATCGCGCGCAGATCCTCAGGCTTGGTACGCGCATAGAGCACGATCGCGCGCATCAGATTCTCGCGCTCTTCGAACGATGCCGCGAACTCGTCGACGATCAGACGGCAGGCGCGGCGCAGCGTCAGCGGCTTGCGGGCAAGCGCACCGCGAAGACGCGTGACTCGCTCCGGTATCCCTGCGTGATAACGCGCATAGAGGGCGGGTAGCAGCGCGTCCTTCGTCGGAAATCTCGCATAGAACGACCCGGTCGAACTTCCCGATTTCAGAACGATTTCGGCAATCGAAATGTCGCCGAACGCGCGGCGTTCGAGCAGCTTCTCCGTTGCCTCCAGGATCGCCTCGAGCGTTCGCCTGCTGCGATCCTGCCGGGGCGCCTGGATAGGCATCGCCGTTCTCCAATAGAACTAGAACCTAGTTCTAATTATGGAGAAAGCAAAGTCAAGCCACGGTCTTGCGCGGCCGATCACAATCCGTTGTGTGAGCTAACTCCCCGCAATCGTCATACCCTCGATCCGGAGCGACGGCGCGTTCGTGCCGTATTTGAAGATGAGGTCGTTCGCCGGCCGCACGTTCGCGAACATGTCGTTCAAGTTCCCCGCGATCGTGATCTCGCTGACCGGATAGGTGATCTTGCCGTTCTCGATCCAGAACCCCGCGGCACCGCGGCTATAGTCGCCGGTCACGCCGTTGACGCCCATGCCGATCAACTCGGTCACATAGAACCCGTCCGCGATGTCGGCGATCAGCGCTTCCGGCGTTTCCTTCCCCGGCACCAAATAGAGGTTCGATACGGAAGGCGAAGGCGGCCCGCCCGTGCCGCGCGCCGCGTGTCCCGTCGAGGTCAGCTTCAACTGGCGCGCCGTAGCGCTGTCGAGCAACCAGGTCTGCAAAACGCCGTCCTCGATCAAATTCATCGCCCGGTTCGCGACGCCTTCGCCGTCGAACGGCTTCGAGCGAACGCCGCGCACGATGTGCGGATCGTCGACGATGCGCGTGCCCTCCGGAAATATCCGCTTCCCCATTTTCGCTTTCAGGAACGATGTCCCGCGCGCAATCGAAACGCCGTTGATCGCGCCCGCCAAGTGTCCGACGATGCTGTTCGACACGCGCGGATCGAACACGACCGGCACGGCCTGCGACTTCACTTTGCGCGGGTTGAGCCGCTTCAATGTGCGTTCGGCGGCGCTCAAGCCCACCTTCTGCGGGTCGGCGAGATCGGCCAAGTAGTGCGCCGACGAAAAGTCGTAGTCCCGCTCCATCCCTGTGCCTTCGCCGGCGATCACGCTCACCGACACCGACACGCTGCTCGACGCATAGCCGCCAGCAAACCCTTCGCTGGTCGCAAGCGCGACGCCGCCACGGCCCCAGCCGGCGCTCGCCCCTTCGCTGTTCGTGATGCCGGCCACCTCGCGCGCGGCGCCTTCGCAATTGCGCGCCAGCTCTACCAGCTTCTCGGACGACGGCTCGTGCACGTCTTCAAGGTCAAGCTGCGGCCATGTCTTTGCCAACAACTCGCGCGGCGCGAGCCCGCAATAGGGATCCTCCGGCGTCGTCCGCGCCATCGCGACTGCGCGCTCCGCCAACAGATCGAGCGCGCGTTCCGACAAGTCGGTCGAAGAGACGGCGGTCTGCTTCTTGCCGATGAAAACGCGCAAACCCAGATCGCTGGACTCCGAACGTTCGACTTCTTCGAGCTTCCCGAGCCGGTACGACACGCCAGACGAAATTGAATCGAACACGACCGCATCGGCCGCGTCCGCGCCCAGGCGTTTGGCCTTCGTAATCAAATCCGTGAGCAAATTGAGCCGGTCGTTCATGTAAAATGCAGCCTCGCTGATGTGCGCGCGAATGAACCGGCCAAGGCGCTCGCAGTCAAGCGCGCAAAACTTGCGAAGAGGGCACAAAACTGCTCACTTTGTTCGGTTCCGGGAACAAAGATGTGACCCAAGGCTTCACGCACTTTGAAACGCCGATCGGCACCTGCGCGCTTGCGTGGGGTCCGCGCGGCCTCATCGGCGCGAGCCTGCCGGCCAAGAGCGCCGCCGCAAGTCGCGCCTCTATGCACAAACGCTTTCCCGAAGCCGTGGAAACGGCACCACCGGCCGAGGTGCAAGCCGTCATCGACGACATCATGGCGCTTCTGAACGGTGAGAAGCGCGACCTGAAAGACGCGAAGCTCGACTTCGAGCACGTGCCGGAGTTCCACCGCCGCGTCTATGATCTCGCGCGCGACATTCCGCCCGGCGAAGTGTTGACTTACGGTGACGTCGCCAAACGCCTCGGCGATGCGGGCGCCGCGCGCGCCGTCGGCCAAGCCTTGGGGGCAAACCCGTTCCCGATCATCGTCCCCTGTCACCGCGTACTCGCGACCGGCGGCAAGACCGGCGGCTTCTCCGCGCCCTTGGGGCTCGAGACGAAAATGAAAATGCTCACCATCGAACGCGCGAAGGTGAGCGACGCACCAGCGCTCTTCGACGAACTCCCGCTCGCAGCCAAGCCGCGCCGCAAGAACTAGCTCACCCGCCAAACCTTCGTGCGCCGCACCTCGCGATCTTCGAGTTCGCGCGTCGTCAGCACGTCATAGACTGCAAGCTCCTTCATGTTCTCCCGTGGCAAGTAATTCCGCCCGGGATCGCCGACGAGGACGAGCGCGCCGCGCCGCGCAAGCGCTTTCAGCCAGTCGAACACACGTGTCGACATCTCGCGCTCGTAACAGACGTCGCCGGCGAGCACCGTCTCCCACCCATCATCGCGCCCGATCAGGTCCTCATGCGCGCAAGCGAGACGCACATCGTTCGCCTTCGCGTTCAGCATCGTCGCCGCGATCGCGAACGCGTCGATCTCATTGGCGATGACTTCAGCGGCACCGGCTTTCATCGCGGCGATCGCCGAAAGCCCCGATCCGGTCGCGAAATCCAGGACCCGCTTGCCGCGCACGGTCTCCGGACTGTCGAGCACCCAGCGCGCAAGCGCCTGACCGCCCGCCCACGCGAACGCC
>CXWL01003355.1_pt1 | contig 13074 bp, 11 predicted proteins | sample 590931 | NCBI WGS metagenome assembly CXWL01 (sample SAMEA3498368, study PRJEB10139) | groundwater metagenome | biome: water well; material: biofilm material | place: Germany | collected 2015-04-27
ACCAAAGGCGGCATTCCGTTTTGGGCGCTGATGCTGGCGGGCTTCGCCATCGGCTTAGGCGCTGGGCTTTGGGTCAATCTTGTCGTGGGCTCTGAAGCGCCCTGGGTCGAGCTTGTAACCTCAAGCATCACCGGGCCGATCGGGCAGATCTTCCTTGGCCTGCTCTTCATGTTGGTGCTGCCGCTCCTGTTCTCCGCCATCGTCGTGGGCGTGGCGGAAATGGGCGATTTGAATTCGCTCGGCCGCATCGGCTGGAAGACCTTGCTGATGACGGTGGTGATTTCCGCCATCGCCGTGTTGATCGGCTTGGGGATGGTGAATGCGCTTCGCCCTGGCGATGGCGTTGATCCTGTGCTCGCGCAGCAATTGCTGACGCAATACGCAGAGGGCGCGCAGGGCATCGTCGCAAATGCGCCGGAGGAAGTGAACCTCGGCCAGTTCTTCCTCGACCTGGTGCCGCGTAACGTCTTCACCGCCGCGGCTGAGAATCAGATTTTGCCGTTCATGGTGTTTGCCGTGTTCTTCGGCATTGGCCTCGTCATGGTGAAAAGCCGGGCGACCGATCAGCTGCAGCTCGCCATTACCGGCGTGTTCGAAGTGATGATGCGGTTGCTCAAAGTCGTGATCAGCCTCGCGCCTATCGCGATCGCTTGCTTGATGTTCAACTTGGCCGCCCTCTTTGGCTGGGATTTGTTGATCCGGTTGGCGGCATTCGTGGGCGTCGCGGTGGGCGCGATGGCGATCCACATGTTCATCGTCTACCCAATCTGTCTCGCGGTGTTGGCCGGCAAGAACCCGTTCGCATTCTTCGCGCAGATTCGCGACCCGATGGTCGTTGCGTTTTCGACCGCCTCTTCAAACGCGACACTGCCCATCTCGCTGCGCGCGGCGGAGACGGAACTCAACCTACCCCGCAAGATCGCGCGCTTCGTGCTGACGGTCGGCGCCACCGCCAACCAAAACGGCACCGCCCTCTTCGAAGGCGTCACCGTGCTCTTCCTGGCGCAGTTCTTTGGCGTGGAGCTCAACCTGTCGCAGCAAGTCCTGGTGATGCTGGTCTGCATTCTCGGCGGCATCGGCACGGCGGGCGTGCCGGCGGGATCGCTGCCAGTGATTGCAATGATCCTGGCGATGGTCGGCGTGCCGGCGGAGGGCATCGGTCTCATCCTCGGCGTCGACCGCTTCCTCGACATGTGCCGGACCACGCTCAACGTCACCGGTGATCTGGTGATCGCGACCGTTGTTTCACGCGGCGAAAAAGATCCGGTCGAAGCGCCCGCCGCGCCGCCCGAGCTGGCCGCCTAGTCGAGCGCGCGCTTCGCTCGGATCAATGCCTCCGCGCCGCGATCAAGCGTGTCATCACGCTTGGCAAAGCAAAGGCGCACGAGCGATGGCGCGCTAGGATTCGCGTAGAAGGCCGAGAACGGAATCGTTGCCACGCCATGTTCGATGGCGTGCTTGGCGAAGGCTTCGTCGCTCATGGCGATGCCGGACGCGGCGAGATCGATGCTCAGGAAGTAGGCGCCGCGCGCGGGTAGGGTGACGAACCCCTCCCCTTCGAGCGCGCCGTTCAAACGGTCGCGCGAGCGCTGGAAGCCGGCGCACATCTCATCGAAATAGGCTCGTGGCTTACCAAGCCCGTGCAGCACGCCGCGCTGCAAGTTAGGCGGTGTCGTAAACGTTAGGAATTGGTGAGCCTTGGTGAAGAGCTCGGTCAGCTCCGGCGCGCCACAGGCGAAGCCCACCTTCCAGCCGGTGAGTGAAAACATCTTTCCGGCCGAGCCAATCTTCAGTGTGCGGTCGCGCAGGGTCGTGAGCATTGAGAGATGGTCGGCGCCGTCAAACAGCAAATGCTCCCAAACTTCGTCGCTGACGCAGATCGCGTTGTGCTTGCGGCACAGATCCGCGATCAATTCGATCTCGGCGCGACTCATCACGCTGGCGCTTGGATTGAGCGGTGTGTTGACGATGACAACGCGCGTCTTGCTCGCGAACGCCGCCTCGACATGGTCGCGCTCATAACGCCAATGCGGCGGCTCAAGCCGGACAATGCGTGGGACCCCTCCCGCCCTCTTCACCATCGGCAAGTAGGCGTCATAGAGCGGCTCGAAGAGCACAACTTCGTCGCCAGGTTCGATGAAGGCGAGCAGCGCCGCGGCGATCGCTTCGGTGGCGCCACTGGTGATCGTCACCTCGCGCGACCAATCGAGGTCGAGGCCGTGGTAGGCGTTGTAATGTGCGGCGACCGCTTCGCGCAGCGCGGGCAAACCGCGCATCGAGGGGTACTGGTTCGGCCCTTCGATTGTCGCGCGTGCGGCGGCTTCGAGGATGTCGCGCGGACCGTCGTCTTGGGGAAACCCCTGTCCCAAGTTCACAGCGCCCTTCTCGGCCGCGAGCCGCGACATGACTTCGAACACAGTTGTGCCAAGCGAAGCGTAGGTGCTGTTCATCGCAAAGGTCCCGGCGGCGGCGCGCCTCTGCATCCAAAGCGCACTCGCTCAGCGTCCTCCCATGCGGAGGCAATGGATGAAACACCTAATTCTTGCGGCTGCGGTGACGCTGGCCGCGATCGCTCCTGCTGCGGCGCAGAATCGGACGTTCGACCCGCGCGAGTATCACGGCCGGCACATCGGGCAACCGACGCAGATCCTCGTGATCGGCACGCCACACCTGAGCAATACGCAGGAGGACTTCGATCCTGCAGTGCTTGAGCCGGTGTTACAGCGGCTCGAAGCGTTCCGGCCCGACGCGGTCGCGATCGAAGCCTTGCCGGGCCGGACAACCGATTCACTGTGGCAGTGGCGCGAAAGCTATCCGCAGGCGGCGCAACAATATGGTGGCCGGTCGATGGCGCTCTCCGGCATCACGCGCGGTTTCCTCGGCATGGACATGGCGCAAGCCGACGCCGAAATCCGCCGCACGCTCGCAAGTTGGCCCACCTCTCCTACTCCGTCGCAGCGGCGGCGCCTGACAGCTCTCTTTATCGCGGCGGGCGACCCGGCTTCAGCAATGGTGCATTGGTGGAGGCTTGATCCGAGTGAACGTCGCGCAGACGATGAAAGTGTTTCACGTCTGCTCGCGGAGCAATTGGCGACCTACGACACGCCCGCGCGCCGCAACGAAAATCATCTGATCGCATCCCGGCTTGCCGTGCGCTTGGGTCAAGAGCGTGTCTACCCGACGGATGATCAAAGCGATGACAGCGTGCCGAACTTCGAGGCTGACATGACGGCATTCACTCAAGAGCCTTGGATGGCGCAGCTTCTAGAAGATCCGGAGTTCAAGCCGTTGATCGAAGCAGGTCAGCGCCTGACGACGCCGGAGCAAACACTCGCAACGTATCGCTTCCTCAATACGCCTCGCACCGGCCGCACCGACGCGAACGGCCAGTGGCTGAGCATGATCAACCGGCCGAGCCCTAATAATGTCGGTCGCGCACGCGTTGCAGCCTGGGAGGTGCGCAACCTCCGGCAGATCGCAAACATCCGCGAGGTGTCGGCGCGTTATCCGGGCGGGCGCATCCTCGTCATCGTCGGATCGGCGCACAAACCTTGGTTCGACGCGTATCTATCGATGATGAGCGACGTTGAGGTCGTCGATGCCGCACGCGTGTTGCGGTAGAGCTACCGCTAATGGTGCGTGGCAGATGGCACACTGTGAGCATCGAATCGTCCGCGCTCGGACAATTCACCCTTCACGGTCCAGATTGAGGCTCGTAAACGTAACCGCGGTGCCGGGGGGCACTTCGCTTTTGCTTCGGCTCAAGCGCGAACGGCTCTTCCGTAAGGAAGAGCCGTTTTCGTTCGTGGGCTCAGAAACCGCCGCGCAGACGGCGGATCACGTCGTCCAATTGATCGAGCGTCTTGTAGGAGATCTTCACCTCCCCTGCGCCGGCCTTGTCGTTAATCGTCACGTCGAGACCCAGAGCATTGGAGAGCGATTGCTCTAGAGCGCGTGTGTCGGCGCTCTTGGCTTCGGCCGATGAACCGCCCGGCGTGACACGCGGGCCGTGCTTTTCGTCCTTCGCCTGCTGCGCGAGACGTTCGATATCGCGAACGTTCAAGCCTTCGCTGATCGCGCGCTGCGCCAGGCCGCGCGGATCAGGCGCGGTGAGGATGGCGCGGGCGTGGCCTGAGCTCAGGCGGCCGTCGCGCACCATCTCTTGCAGATCGTCCGGCAGCTGCAGCAGGCGCAGCATGTTGGCGATGTGCGGACGCGACTTGCCGACAGCGTCGGCGATATCCTGTTGCGTGCGGCCGAAGCGATCGATCAGCGCTTGGAAGCCCTGTGCTTCTTCGATCGGGTTCAGGTCCATACGCTGGACGTTTTCGACGATCGCGATCTCGAGCACTTCAACTTCGTTGAGCTCGCGGATCACAGCCGGGATCGAATGGAGGCCCGCGCGTTGCGCGGCGCGCCAACGGCGTTCACCGGCGACGATCTCGTATTTGCCGTCAGCGATCGGGCGCACGAGGATCGGTTGCAGGATGCCGTGCGTCTTAATCGACGATGAGAGATCGTTGAGTTCGGCTTCGTCGAAATGCTTACGCGGCTGTTGCGGATTGCGCTGCACCAGATNNGGCGCCGAAGCGGCAGGCACGGGCGGCGCGACAGGTTCATTGGCTGGCGCTGGTGTCGGCGCAGCTTGGGTAATCGGCAGCTCGAACACATTGCGTGGCGGCTCGATCGGCGCGCGCGGCGGTTCGGGTTGCGGCGCGGGTTGGCCGAACACGTTGTTGGCGGGCTTCGGCGTTTCGGTTTTCACCGGTTCGCCGAGCAGAGCGGAGAGCCCACGGCCCAATCCTCTCGGTCTCACTTCGCTCATCTTAGCCCTCGTCTTTCGCCCGACCCTGATTCGGTATGCTTAAGAATTTGATGGGCAAACTTTACCCATCGGTAAAAACTGCCCGCCGATTGGCTACGCTGCAGCCAGCATGCGCACGCGTTCGATAAGCTCTTTGGCAAGCTTGATGTACGCTTTCGAACCGGAGGCGTTCTGATCGTAGATGATCGCGGGCAGGCCATGGGACGGCGCCTCCGAGATACGAACGTTCCGCGGGATGACAGNNGGGCGGGATGACAGTCTCGTAGACCTTATCCGGAAAGTGCGCCCTCACCTCTTCGGCCACCTGCTCACTCAGTGTCGTGCGCTTGTCGAACATCGTCAGCACGACGCCTTGGATTTCGAGCGCTGGATTGAGGTTCACCTTCACTGCGTTGATGGTCGCAACCAATTGCGCGAGACCTTCGAGCGCGAAGTATTCCGTCTGCAGCGGCACGAGCACGCCGTCGGCTGCAGTGAGCGCATTCACCGTCAAAACGTTCAGTGACGGCGGGCAATCGATCAGAATGTAATCGACGCCCAAGGTCGATTCCGCGCGAAATTTCTCGATCGCATTGCGCAGAAAAAACTGCGGTTGCGCTTCGCCCATGAGTTCGCCTTCAACGCCCGACAAACGCGCATCGCCAGGCGTGATGTACAAATTGGGGACTTTCGTCGGCAGCACCGCTTTCGAGAGCGGCAGCTGGCCGACGAGCACGTCGTAGCTTGTGACATTGCGATCGTGCGGATGGATATCGAGACCGGTCGAGGCGTTGCCTTGCGGGTCGGTGTCGAAGATCAAGACGCCCTTGCCGGCGGCCGCCAGCGCAGTGCCGAGATTGATCGCGGTCGTCGTCTTGCCTACGCCACCCTTCTGGTTGGCGATCGCCAAAGTACGCATGGTCCCCGTCTCCTTATCGGAGGCTCAGGAACGCGCGCGCTTTGTTATGCGAACAATGCGGCCGCGCGGATCGCTGAGGCTCTCCAGCACGTCTGCCTGGTACGCCCCACCTTTTAGGACGTTAGATGCGGCGGCCAGCTCGGCGTCTAAGTCAGCGCCTTTATGGAAGAGCCCGATCGCGCCGCTATCTAGAATCGGCTTCGCATAGGGTATGAGTCGGTTCAAGGGAGCCAAAGCACGGGCGGTAACCACGTCATAGGGTCCCTCGCCGGCCCCAAACTCCTCGATCCGCTGGTTGAAGACCTTGATCGGAAGCCCCGCCTCCTCACCCACGGCGCGGAGAAAACCGGCTTTCTTTCCAGTGGATTCGACCAGATGGACGGCGGTATCGGGTTGATCCGCCAGGAAGGCCGCCACCACCAAGGCCGGAAAGCCGGCGCCGGAGCCAAGGTCTACCCACCTTTTCGCCTGTGAGGCGAATTTAATGAGTTGGGCACTGTCCAGGGCGTGGCGGGACCAGAAAAGGTCGAGCTCCTTGGGCCCGACTAAGTTCATCCGCTCGGACCACTCTCCGAGGAGCCTGTGGTGGGTTTCGAGGCGGGCGATTGTTTCACGGGGAACGGTTTGGCCTAGGTCGCGCTGGAATTCGTCGGGTCCGTAGGTCACAGCGTACCGCCATCGTGAGCAGGTTGGAGCGCGCGGCTCCCGCCGCGCATGCGCCGCGGAGCGGCGCGCTCCCTCCGACAAGCACCCAGCCTCACGGATGCGGCCCTGCTCCGCCGTACGCAGCGGCGAGATAGCGGGTAATGGGCTTGGGCTCGTCGAGGTAGTAGCGGCCTTCGTGCTGCTTGGCGTCAGCTGGCGGCGTCGAGCCGTCGGCAAGCGCGAGCACCGGCATGGATTGGTTTTCCTCACCGATCAGCACGATCATCTCGTGGCGCGGCCGCGGAAACGGCATGCGCTTTACATCGATGTGCGTGGCCCAATGCGGATTGGCGAGCAATGCGCCCTCCAGCGTTGCGCAGGACGCGCAGAACCACGTCCCCTCCAGCGCGGCGTCTTCGAACGGCGCTTTGATGATGAAGAGCGTGTCGCGGCTCAAGCTCATGCACGTTTCCTTTGTTCGCGCTTCACATGCGCCAGCAATGCGGTGAGTGCGCCGGGCGTCACACCTTCGATACGCGACGCCTGGCCGAGCGTGACCGGGCGCGCATTGGTGAGTTTCTCGCGCACTTCGTTGGAGAGACCGCCGACGGCGGCGTAATCGAGATCGGGCGAGATGCGCAGATCTTCGTCGCGCTTGAAGGCTTCGACGTCGAGCGCCTGGCGTTCGAGGTAGCCAGAATACATCGCATCAATCTCAAGCTGCTCGCGGGCTTGGCGACTGAGTGCATTGAGCTCGGGCCAGATGCCGGCGAGCTGATCGAAGCTGATCGAGGGATACGCCAGCAGCGCCAGCACATCGCGGCGCACGCCATCCTGATTGACCTTGAGGCCCTGCGCTTGCGCTTGGGCAGGCGTCAATTCGAGCGCATGCGCCAGTGTGCGCGCCGCCTCGATTTCCCGCATTTTATCGGCGAATTTGCGCGAGCGCTCCGAGCCCACACAACCAAGCTCGATGCCCTTTGGCGTGAGGCGTTGGTCAGCGTTATCGGCGCGAAGGCTTAAGCGATATTCGGCGCGAGACGTGAACATGCGATAGGGCTCAGTGACGCCGCGCGTCACGAGATCATCGATCATCACACCGATATAGCCCTCGGCCCGCGTCACTTCGAACGGCCCTGCTCCGGAGGCGGCGCGCGCGGCGTTGAGACCCGCGACCAAGCCCTGCGCGGCGGCTTCTTCGTAGCCGGTGGTGCCGTTGATCTGACCGGCGAGATAGAGGCCCTTGATGCGCTTGGTTTCCAGCGTCGGCATCAGCTCGCGCGGGTCGACGTAATCGTATTCGATCGCATAGGCGTGGCGTTTGATGACGACGTTTTCGAGGCCCGGGATCGTGCGGATGAAGCGCTCCTGCACGTCCTCCGGCAGTGATGTGCTGATGCCGTTCGGATAGACGGTGTCGTCGTCGAGGCCTTCGGGTTCGAGGAAGATCTGGTGCGCGGCCTTGTCGGCAAAGCGCACGACCTTGTCTTCGATCGACGGGCAATAACGCGGCCCCCGCCCGCTGATCGCGCCGGAGTAGACCGCGCTCTTCGAGAGCGACTCTTCGATGATCTTGTGCGTCTCGGCCGTCGTGTAGGTGACGCCGCACGCGACCTGCGGGTTGGTGATCTTCTCGGTCAGGAACGAGAACGGCGACGGCTCTTCGTCGCCCAGCTGCTTCTCCAGCGAAGCCCAATCGATCGAGCTGGATTGGAGGCGCGCGGGCGTGCCGGTCTTCAGCCGCCCCATCGCGAAACCCGCGCCGTACAAGCGATCCGAGAGCCCGATGGCGGGCGCCTCGCCGTGGCGGCCGGCGGGGATGCGCTTGTCGCCTATATGGATGACGCCCTTCAGGAACGTGCCGGTGGTGAGGACGATGCGGGGAGCGCTGAACTCGCGGCCGTCTTGGGTGACGACGCCCACGACCCGCTGATTAAGAGTCAGCTGCTCCGACCCACGTTCCCCGGGCGAGCCTTGCGAGACCCGGGGCCCAGGGGCCTCCAGCTCCGTATCGCCCCTGGGTCCCGGCTCGCCTACGGCGTCCGGGAAACGCTGGAGGATGAGGTCCTCCACGGCTGCTGCCAGGATTGTGAGGTTCGCCTGCCCGACCAGCGCCGCCTGCATGGCCTCGCGATAAAGCTTGCGGTCCGACTGCGCCCGGGGGCCGCGGACGGCTGGGCCTNNCCTGGGCCTTTGGAGCGGTTGAGCAGCCGGAACTGGATGCCGGCGGCGTCGGCCACGCGGCCCATGACGCCGTCTAGCGCGTCGATTTCGCGGACAAGGTGCCCCTTACCTAGCCCGCCAATGGCCGGATTGCAGCTCATTTCCCCGATGGTCTCGAGCTTGTGGGTCAGCAGCAACGTGCGCGCGCCCAGGCGCGCGGAAGCGGCCGCCGCTTCGCAGCCAGCGTGGCCGCCGCCGATGACGATGACGTCGTATGCGCGCTCAGAACTCATGTGCTGGGGGTTCATATAGGAGCGGGTTTGCCGCGTCACTGGCGCACTACCGCCGCTGCCTCGCGCCACCCTTCGACAGGCTCGGGGTGACGCGATTGTTGGCGGTGCGCGGCGTTGGAATAGGCGTCATGCTGAGCTTGTCGAAGCACGACGCCACGCACCTACGCTTCACGTGCAACCCGCTAATTTTGGTTCACCAGTTTCGCGTGAAACGCCGCATTCCATGCGGGTTTTCGCGCGTTCTCATTTGCCGATGCAGAAGCTCGAGAAGATCTCATCGAGCAGATCTTCGACATCGATGCGGCCCGTCAGACGGCCAATCTGATCGGCCGCGACGCGCACGTCTTCGGCGGCCAATTCGGGGCCAAGATTGAGCGCTGGGATCGCGCCCAGCAGCGCCGCCCGCGCCCCTTCCACCAGGCGGCGGTGGCGGGCGCGGGTCAGCACTGGGGCCTCTTCGCGGCCGAGGGCTTCGGCGATGCGCGTGGCGATCAGCGCTTCCAGTTCGGGGATGCCTTGGCCGGTCTTGGTGGAGATGGTGAGATGGCCGCTGTCGCCTGTGAGATCGGCCTTTGACTTCACGACCAGGTCGCCTTCGCCCAGCGCGGTCAGCAGCGCCGGCACGGTGGCGTTGTCGGCCTCGACCAGCACGATGCGGAGATCAGCCTCCTCGGCCCGCGCCAGCGCCCTACGCACGCCTTCGGCTTCAATGGCGTCCGCCGCCTCCCGCAGGCCCGCCGTGTCTGCGATCCAGACCGGGAAGCCGGCCATGACACGGCGAGTCTCGACGATGTCCCGCGTGGTCCCCGGAATGTCGCTGACGATCGCGGCTTCGCGCTGAGCCAAGGCATTCAGCAGGCTCGATTTGCCGACATTGGGTTCGCCCAGGATGGCGATGCGGTAGCCGTCGCGGATTCGCTCGCCGCGGTGGGCGTCGTTGAGGTGGCGGCCCATATCGTCGGCCAGCGCCCGCAGGATCGGCTCGGCCCGCTGCGCCAGTGCGCCTGGCAAGTCCTCGTCCGGGAAATCGATCTCGGCTTCGATCAGGGCCGCCGCCTCAATCAGGCGTGCTCGCCAGCCTTCGTAGACCGCGCTTAGAGCCCCGCGACGCTGGCGGAGTGCTTGGCGGCGTTGGCCTTCGGTTTCGGCGTCCACGAGGTCGGCAAGGCCCTCGGCTTCGGCCAGGTCGAGCTTGCCATTCTCAAAGGCGCGGCGGGTGTATTCGCCGGGCTCGGCAGGCCGGACGCCGGGCTGGCTCAGGGCCGAGTCGATAACCGCCGCGATGACGGCCGGGCCGCCATGGACGTGCAGTTCGACGACATCTTCGCCGGTAAAGCTGTGCGGGCCGGGAAACCAGAGCGCCAAGCCGTCATCCAATGAGACGCCGGTGCGTGGATCGCAGAATGCCTCGCGCGTCGCCTGGCGCGGTTTGGGCAGGTCGCGGGCCGTGAGTGCGCTGAGCGTGGCGCCAGCGGCGGGCCCAGACAGCCGGATCACCGCGACGCCGGCGCGGCCCGCGCCAGTCGCGATCGCGACGATGGTGTCCGGTTTCATGTGAAAACGACTAAAGCCGGATTAGGGCTTTTCACGTGGAGCAGCGGCCGCCGCCGCCGCCGTCACACCAGAGGTCATCAGCTTCACGAATGCGTCTTGCGCCTGCGTGCCGACGCTCATCCATGAACTCATCATCGACTCGCCGCTCATTAGCGCGAGGTTCTTTTGCATGCGGTTGGTCATCTCTTGGACCAGCGCCTCGTTGATCGGCGTGACATCCGGAAGCCCCATGAAGCGGCGGGCTTCCTCGGGGCTGCACTCCACATTGACGGTGAACTTCATCGATCCAAATCCTTCGCGCAGTTTGCGCATTGCGGGTCTATACCGCGCTGAGAGCCACAGAGACAGACTTGGGAGCGAGCTATGGGTGATTGGGTTGAAGTCCAGGGTCCGGACGGGGTGTTCAAGGCCTACGTCGTGCGGCCATCGGGGACGCCCAAGGGCGCGGTGGTGGCGATCCAGGAGATATTCGGCGTCAACGCGGTGATGCGCGGCAAAGCCGATTGGCTGGCGCGCGAAGGCTTCCTGGCCGTGTCGCCGGATCTCTTCTGGCGGATCAAGCCGGGCATCGACATCACCGATCAGACCGAGGCCGAGTGGAAGCAGGCCATCGACTACATGAACCAGCTCGACAAGAACGCGAGCGTCAAAGACGTGCAGGCGACGCTCACCTGGGCGCGCAGCCATTCCTCGAGTCTTGGGGGCGTCGGCAAAGCCGGCGCGCTGGGCTATTGCATGGGCGGCTACATCGCCTTCCTGGCGGCGTGCCGGACCGATACCGACGCGACAGTCTGCTACCACGGCGGCGGCATCCACACCGCGCTCGGTGAAGCTGGCGGCATCAAGAAGCCGGTGATGCTCCACAACCCGATGAAGGACGGCTTCATCCCGGTGGAAGCGCTCAACACAATCCGCGAGACGCTGGCGAGCAATCCGCTCGTCACCGTGTGCGAGTACGCCGAGCAAGATCACGCGTTCACGCGCGAAGGCGGCGCGCACTACGATGAAGCCGCGAAGCAACTCGCCGATGGGCGCACGATCGCGTTCTTGAACAAGGCGCTCGCATGAAGCGCGCTTTGCTGATCGCCGCCGTGCTGGCGCTGGCGGCTTGCGATGCTCAGGTGGGCGACTACGGCGCGAGCATCGGCGCCGCGCGCGAGACGAGAGCTGCGCCGTCGAACCTGGAGGCCTACTTCGATTGCTTACGCGAACGCGGCTCCACTGCGATCTCCGCGCATCGTGGCGGCCCCGCGCCTGGCTTTGCCGAGAACGCAATCCCGACATTTGAGCACACGATCCGCGTTGCGCCTGGCACATTCCTCGAAGTCGATATCTCGCAGACGGCAGACGGCGTGCTCGTGCTCATGCACGATGACCGCGCCGATCGCACGACGACAGGCACAGGCGCCATCGGCGAACTCGACATGGCGCAGCTGCTGACCTTCCAGCTCGAAGACGATCGCGGCCAGCGCGTCGATGCGCGGGTGCCGACTTTGGCGGAGGCGCTTGAATGGGCCGACGGCAAGACGGTGCTTGAGCTCGATATCAAACGCGGCGTTCGCTACGAGGATGTGATCGGCGCCGTGGAAACGGCGAACGCGATGAGCCGGGTGGTGTTCGTCACCTACAGCGTCGAGGGCGCGGCGCGCCTCGCGCGGCTTGCGCCGCAAGCGATGATCTACACGACGATCTCGAACGCGCGCGAACTGGATACGCTGGATCGGCGCGGTGTCGATCTCGCGCGCATCGTCGCGTGGACGGGTACGGATACGCCGTCTGCGTCACTGGTCGGGGCGCTCGCCGCGCGTGGCGTGGAAACGCGGTTCGGCATGTTCGGTGAGGATCGCAACTACACGGACGCGGCGAGGGCGCATGCGCAGATCGTCGCCGTCGAAGACGCCGAAGAGGCGGCCCGCGCCCTCGGCGAGGGCGCGCTTCAATGCGCGACGGCTGGATGAGGGCGCTCCGCGTTCCTAAGTGAGCGATCTAAGCGCGGAGCCTCCCCATGAAAGCGATACGTTTCGAACAGAACGGCGGGCCCGAAGTGCTCGCCTTCGCCGATCTGCCAACGCCCGAACCTGGCGCAAACGAAGTGCGCGTGCGCCATCACGCGATCGGCGTGAACTTCATCGACACATATCAGCGCTCCGGTTTGTACAAGGTCGGATTGCCGACCGGATTGGGCTTGGAAGCAGCCGGTGTTGTTGAAACCGTTGGCTCCAACGTCTCGCGCTTCAGGCAGGGCGATCGCATCGCCTATGCGAGCGGACCGCTTGGCGCGTACGCCGAAGCGAACGTCGTGAACGAAGCGCGCGCCGTGAAACTGCCGGACGCGATTTCGTACGACATCGCAGCCGCCTCTTTGCTCAAAGGCATGACTGCGCGTTTTCTTTTGCGTAAGACGTTTCGCGTGGAACGTGGGCATGACGTCGTGATCCATGCCGCCGCCGGCGGTGTTGGCCAGATCGCTGTGCAATGGGCGAAACATCTCGGCGCGAATGTCATCGCTGTTGTCGGCAGTGATGCAAAAGCAGAGATCGCGAAATCACTCGGTGCCGATCACGCGATCGTCACGTCGCGCGAAGACATCTCAAAACGCGTGCGCGAGATCACCGGCGTTGGCGCGCACGTTGTGTACGACAGCGTCGGCAAGGACACGTTCCTCGCATCGATCGATAGCTTGCGTCCGCTCGGAA
>CXWL01005776.1_pt2 | contig 13073 bp, 11 predicted proteins | sample 590931 | NCBI WGS metagenome assembly CXWL01 (sample SAMEA3498368, study PRJEB10139) | groundwater metagenome | biome: water well; material: biofilm material | place: Germany | collected 2015-04-27
CCGCGCATCCCAAAGTCTCAGAGATTTTCGGTTGAAGTCGGCCTCGAGATATCCATGCTCGCCATTGACCCTGAAGGTCCGCCTTGGGCACCGTGCGAGAAAATCCTCGCACAACGTCACAGCTACTCCATCTGCTGTGCTGACAATGCACATCACCGCATCATCGACATCGATATCGAGCGAACTCAACCGCATCTTGGCGCCTACGACGTCTTTAATATCGCCAAAGAACCACGATACGACATCGAAGAAATGGCTCATGCTGGTTAGCATTACGCCACCACCCTGCCTGCGTTGTGCCGCATATTCCTGCCGGTAGTCTTCGCGAAAATGCCAATCCGGCAGGTACCATCCCCCTAAGAACTCGGCACTCAGCACTCGCCCGACCGGTTGCGTGTCAAGCAGTTTCTTGATCGCCTGCCACTCAGCCCGGAAGCGGAAGGTATGTGCCATCATGAATACACGCTTTGATTCGACGACCAGGCGCTTCAGCTCATTCGCCTCCTTAAGCGATGGGCAGAGAGGCTTCTCCATCATAACGTGCATGCCTGCCGTAAGCATCACGGACGCTGGCGCGATGTGTAGATGGCTGGGTGTCGCGATCAGTGCCGCTTCTGCACCAGACTGGTTTGCGGCGACTTGATAGTTGGTGTAGACACTGACTGCTTTTATCTCAGCTGCAAGGTCGCACAATCTCTCTTCACTGATGTCGCATAGGGCAACCTCCAGTCCAAGTTTCCTGGCGTTCCTTGCATGGCGCCTTCCGATCGAGCCACACCCTACAACAAGTAATTTCATGTCAGCTCACATCACTTAGGGAAGGTCTGAATAATGACCGATTTCGATCAGCACCCTATCAAACATTGAATTTCGATAAGGTCAACGCCTCGATCTTTGAATTAATCAGACCTTCCTTAGGCAAGATACTTCTTGCGAAACCTTCGACTGCACAGTGAACTACCTTCGCCAAAGTCGTCATATGACATCGGGGCATCCGAGGACCATTGCACGACCCGCCCCCCGGGATACCCACATCAAACAATAACCACTATGTTCACCAGAAGCATTACAGTATCGAAGATAAAATGCACACTCATCGAGGGATAATCAAAACGTGTCCCAGCGTTTTTGCGGCAGACATCACCGGACTCACCGGCAGCCCCGAAGGAAAGTCCAAATTGAGCGTCACTAAGAGCTACGGTTAGCGCAGCAACTCATTGAAAAGAGCGACCACCGTATCCTGCTGTTTTTCCGTAAGATCATAGAACAACGGAAGGCTCAATGCCTGGCGGTAGTAGGCCTGTGCGTTCGCATAGTGATCAGGGCAGAAGCCTAAGCGGCGATAATAGGGATGTGCCGGGACCGGCATGTAATGCACCTGACAGATAATCCCTCTCTCTCGAAGCCGAGTCATGAGTTCGGCCCGGCTTATCCCTGCGGCGGCAAAATCAATTCGTACCGCGTACAAATGGTGGGCGCTCCGGTCCCGTTGGCCCGGCTGGATCGGCTGAATCAGTTTAGAGCCTGCGAAAGCTCTGTCATACCGAGCCACTAGCTGCCGACGCCGAGCGACAAACGTATCGAGCTTGGCTAATTGCGTGATCCCCAGTGCACATTGAATATCTGTGATCCGATAATTAAAACTCAGCTCCTGCATCTCATAGTACCAAGGGTTGGGCCGTCCGTCTGTGAACGCAGCATCCTGGTCCAAGAACTCATCCGAGCCCTTATTGATGCCGTGACTGCGAAGACGTAACAGCCTCCGATACACCTGCTCATCATTCGTCGTGACCATTCCGCCTTCACCGGTGGTAATCGATTTCACCGGATGGAAGGAGAATGTAGTCATCAACGAATGCGCACAGGACCCAACCATTTTTCCATCCGAGTAGCGGGAACCAAGGGCGTGAGCTGCATCCTCGATGATTACCGCCCCTGCGTTGTCTGCAGCCGCGCTTATGGCGACCATATCGCAAGGGAGACCTGCGAAATGTACGGGGATGATAACCTTGGCATCTGGATTCTGCTTGAGCGTATGTACCAATGCGGGTGGAGAGATATTGATCGTTTCGGAATCCACATCGGAAAACACCGGCCGCGCACCGACATACAGCGCAGCATTGGCACTCGCCACAAAAGTAATGGGAGAGGTGACCACCGCAGAAGAAGAACCGACATCAGCCGCGATCGCCGCAAGATGCAGCGCCGCCGTGCCATTGGAAACCGCAACAGCATAGCGAACTCCCACATATGCAGCGATGGCCTGTTCAAACTCAGCGACTTTTGGCCCTTGAGTGAGGGCCCCACTCCGAAGACACTCCACCACTGCCTGAATATCGGCGTCGTCGATATGCTGCCGCCCGTATGAGATCATGTCCATCGCTAGGGCAATCCTGCCTTCTGTTGATGTTCCCTGATCCATGCTTGCAAGGAGGAGACTGGCATCCATTCTGGATTCTTGTCAGAAGTGTACATAAACCCCTCGAGCACCTTCCTCCCGTCCTTGATCCGGTTCGGATCGTCGCACCAGGCATTCAGCGCCGGCAAGATTTTGTAATAGCTCGAGTATTCATAGGTGGAAAATGAATCCTCCGAACTGATCATCTGCTCATGCAGCTTCTCCCCAGGACGTATGCCGATGATGTCGAACTTTGCCTCCGGTGCAACTGCTTTTGCAATGTCCGTAATCGTCATGGACGGGATTTTCCTGACATAGATTTCCCCTCCCACCATATCCTCGAACGCATGCCAAACCAACTCGACGGCCTGCTCGAGCGAGATCATAAAGCGCGTCATTCGGACATCGGTGATCGGCAGCCTCCCGGTATCAGCGAGCGACATGAAAAACGGGATGACCGATCCGCGCGACCCCATCACGTTCCCATATCTAACCACCGCAAAGCGGGTGCTCTGCATTCCGGAATAGGCATTACTGGCTACGAATAATTTATCCGATGCCAGCTTGGACGCTCCGTACAAATTCGCCGGACTGCTGGCCTTGTCGGTGGAAAGTGCGATGACGCCCTTGACCTTCTGATTAATGCACGCGTCAATCACATTCATTGCGCCGTCGATATTGGTTTTGATGCATTCAAAGGGATTGTACTCGGCTGTCGGAACAATTTTCGTCGCAGCGGCATGCACAACATAGTCGACTCCGCTGAAGGCACGATGAAGACGATCTTTGTCTCGAACGTCACCGATAAAGAAGCGCACTCTTCGATCATGCTGAAACAACTTGGCCATTTCCCATTGCTTCATCTCGTCGCGGGACAAGATCACAAGACGGGAAGGGTTAAACTTGGCCAATGTCATGGGAACGAAGGTATGACCGAATGATCCTGTGCCGCCGGTAATGAGAATGGATGCCCCTGTTAACATAGACGTTCCTCTATCCGTCAATTGATTCAAGGAGCTCCGAGCGACGCCCCTCTTCTTCCTGTGCTTGCAAGTCCCGTAGATACTCGTGAATCGTCCCTAGCCCATGTCCGAGCACCTGTTGCGCCTTACTGCTATCCAGAGACATATCCCGAGGACGCGGGGCCAACAACGTGGCAAGGGAAAGTTGTCCGCGATTGATCAAATTGGTCGGCAGGCTGAAATAATCCGATACCCTCAGCCCAAACTCGTACTTTGAGAGCCGGGTTGGCCCGACCAAATTGAAGATGCCCGAGGCGCCCTTCTCAACTAACTCGTGCGCGGCCAATGCCAATCGATCAGCCAGAATAGGAGTAAAGTAGACATCGTCAAAAAGAGTGAGCGGCTTACCGGCGCGAAGATTATAGATCAACCAATCGCTGAATGATTGCCGATGCCGATGCCCCCAGCCAAAAAAGTTGGTGCGCAAGATCAGACTCTTCGGGTATGCGGCTTGGACCCACTCCTCTGCCAGCGCCTTTGATCGACCATATTCGTTGATCGGCTGCACTGGTTCGTGCTCGGAGTAGCAGGATCTCTCCCCGGCGAACAAGTGATCTGTGGAAATATGAACCAACGCAATACTTCTCTTTGCAGTTGCTTCAGCAATATTGCGCGCGATGACGGCATTCGCCTCATTGGCCAAGGCGCGATTCTCTTCACAGCGATCAACACTCGTCAGCCCGGCAGTGTGCACCACAAGATCCGGGGAAAGGGAATCAAGTTGGCTCCCTAACTGCGTAGGACCCTGAAGATTGAGGCTACACGCGGTCGCTCCCGCGAGCTGAACAGTATGCTGATGCATCCCGAGGACCACTTCCCATCGATTGCGCATCGCACAAGCCCAGTTGAGCGCAAGCAGACCACTACCTCCTGTCAACAATAGTCTTGGCTTCTTCATACTCTAGGCAAGCGTGACCACAACATACTTGCACGTAGATGGTACCGGGGCCTGTTAGATTCAACCAGCCGGAACCTCAAATGCTTCTTCATGGCATTCCTGATTTCTTACGCCGGCACTACGTCCCGCACATCGATCTCCACTGCGGCCGCCTGCTGGATCAACCGAACACCGATGACCAGCCGGTGGCGCTTTTCTTTGCGCAACAGGATACCCTGCACACCCTGTAAGGGACCGCGCACCACCTCCACCTGCATACCCTCATGAAGATACGGATGGGAGTCAAACGGCAACACGCTTGTCATGAGCGTCTTTAGCGCTTCGATCTCAGCCTCCGGGATCGGCTCCGGACGGTTCCCGCTTCCGACAATCTCGACGACTCCGGAAACTTGCTGAACCGGGAGTCTGACCTCCCGCGAAAATTTCACGAAGCAATAGCCGGAAAAGAGCGGCACTTCGATTTCTTTTTTCCGGTCTTTCCACTGGCTCAGCCGCTTCACCGTCGGCAGCAACGGTTCGATGCCCTGCTTTTCGAGTTGGTCCCGCACCAGCTTCTCGTGACGGGACCTGGTCCGTACGGCGTACCATTGAGATGCCTGGGAAGGAACCACGAACACAGCTTCGCCCTCTCACTTACAGTGAACACAAAAAACGACCTGCGCTTACGGCCTGCTCAGACCGTTGGTCCGAGCGCGAGCACCTTGCCGTTCGGAACCTGGTACTGCACCAGCATTTCACCGTGTTCATGCGACCGATCGAGATCGGCGAGCACCACGGCATCAAACTCCCACTCTTTCAACACACTCGGATGCGAGACGGGATACGAGAGAAACGTCCCAGCCGTCCCGTCACTCACAAACCCGACTAATTCCATATCCATCTCCCGCAAAGAGAGATAGGCCATTTCGGCAAATTCGCTCGTTCCAAAGATCACGATCCGCCTCCCTCCCACTACGGTGACCCGGGACAGAACATCGCGCAGCCGGGCGCGCATATCCCGATAGTGAGACAGGGAATACTGCATATAGAGGTAGGTGAGACGGGACTTCTCGGCAAATCCTTGCGGTGTCAACAGATAGCGAATCCGGTGCGATGGGATGGTCGTGACCTTGACGTATCCCTTTCTCGCGAGTCGCTTTACGTACAGATTCGTGAGACCAAGTGCCACGCCTAATTTAATGGCGAGAGACCGTTGCGTGACCGCACCGTCCCGCTCTAACTCCGTGAGCAGAATAAGGTCTCGTTGCCCTTGAAGATTCATCTCATTTAGAGGCTCCACCGAAAAACGTTCAGGATATGAACACAATTAGGAGAGGGAGTCAAGAAAGAATTCCACAATAGGTAGGGATATCAACGGCCTAAGACAAATCGGCCAAGTCGGTGGCGGCTAGATATGGTGGATTGTTAACGGCTGGGCGGACTGAACCACAGCACCGAGTCGAGCGGCGACATCCGCAACGGTAAATCGATCGAGACAATCCCAATACGGGCAGGCCTCGCCGATACATTTCTCACAAACCGGCACATCCGGGCGAAGCAGCACGCCACGCCCCAAGGGTTTCCAGCGAGTCGGTGCATTGTTTTGGCGTGGATCAAAGAGACTGACCGTAGGGACCGCCAACGCGGCAGCCAGATGGGCCGGACCGGTCGCACCGGACACCACCACCTGCGCAGTCCCAATCACCGCCATCAATTCCCGGATGGAAAGCTGTCCCATAAGATTGTTGACCCCTGGGTGACACACGACACCATCCAATGCCTCCATCCGGAATTGATCACATTCGACCTGGCTACCCGTCAACACCACCGCATACCCTTGTTGAGCCAACGTCTGGGCAAGATCCCGATACTGTGCCGGTCGCCAATGCCGGGCCGACACACCTCCGGGGTGAATCACCACTCGCGGCATCGTCGTGCCGCTCCATCGCCGCTCTCCATCGACTCGCTCAGCCTCAGTGAGTCGGAGCACCGGGGCGACCACAGGCAACGGCGTGAGCCGAAGGCCCTTGAGCATCTCCACGTTGCAGTCAGACTCATGTTTCTGAAAACTGCTGCGGTGTTCATACACCCAGCGATTCGCCAGCACACTCTGCCACCGAAATCCGGTCGCCACACGAAGCGCGATGCCCGCCCGCCAGGCCGCCCACATCAAGCGGCGAAACGGCTTGAGAAAAATGACCGCATCAATCCCGCCGGAGAACACTTGCATCATGTCGGGAATCGACGCCTGCAACGATACCGTTCGCACATAATCGATGTCGGGATGATGTGCTAAGATCGGCGCGGCCACGGGATTCGCGAGGACTCCGATGCGAACTCCAGGCACCAATTGCCGCAATTGCGCCGCAACCGGAAGCGAGAGCACCAGATCGCCGATACCGTCGGGACGCACGATCAGCACATTCACCGTGACACCATACGGCAGGACTGCTGCGCCACCACAGCCGCCACGACCCGTTCGGGAGTAATCGATTCGAGACATTCCATCGACACCGCATGGCGGCAAACGCGGCTGAAGCAGGGGCGGCACGGCAGGTCATGAGTCAGCACGGTATGTCCTGCTCCGTAAGGCCCCGTACGCACCGCGCTGGTCGGCCCGAAGATCGACACCACCGGCCTCCCCACTGCCGCGGCCACATGCATCGGCCCTGAATCGTTCGTGATCAACACACAGGCTTTCGACAGTAAGGCCGGCAACAATCCGATCGGCGTCTCGCCGGTCAGATCGACAACCGGACAAGCCGCCAGACTCCGCACGAGACCGCTTGCCTCCCGCTCGTCCGGTCCGCCGATCACCACAAGAGGCCCGATGCCGCGGACCGCCAATTGGGTTGCCACAGCGGCAAACGATGCCGCCGGCCAGCGTTTCGTCTGCCAGCGCGCGGAAACATTCATGGCCACCCACGGCGCATCCAGATTGATGCCCTTGCGCCGGAACAGATCCCGCAGCGCCGTCACATCCTGCGACAGCAGTCTGAACGGGAATTGCGGCCCTGCGTCAACCGATGCGCCCAACTCCTGCGCAATCAGCAGATACCGATCCACCGCATGCATCTCAGTCGTCGGCACAGCCACCCGGCGCGAATACAGCCACGGACTCCCTTCACGCCCGTTGGCAAACCCCACTCGTTGAGCGCATCCGGTCATCCGGGCCACCAGTGCGCTACGCAAGAGCCCTTGAAGGTCAACGACCAGATCGAACCGCTGCGCCCTCAGCGCCAGGGCTTGTTGAATCCATGACGCCAGGGTGGGATCGACCGGCCACACGGCATCGACGCCTTCGATTCTTTGCACAATCTCAGCCCATTGGCGCTTCACCAGCCAGGTCAGATGCGCTGAAGGCCAGCGCTGTTTGAACGCCGCGACCACCGGCATCGCATGCACAATGTCGCCGAGCGAACTCGGCTTGATCAGAAGAATGCGTCGAACGTCAGACATGATACAGGACCATAGCGGGATGATGAGTATGGCCCTATTGGACCAGACCCTTACACTCTAAGCTAGACGTGGTCTCAATGGCTGCGGCGCGCGTGTAGAGCGAATCCAGCAAGTGCTTTCCGCTTCTGAAGTGTGCCGTTCCGGTTCGCTCGGACAGGGCCCGACGAAGACGCTGCCATGCTCGAAGGTAGGGGGTACGCGTCAGACTATGGCGGAAATTCGTGTGCCTGCCCACAACCGCACACACCCGCTGAAAATTTCCAGGTATGGCCGATCCGCCGGAATCTGAGGCAAGCGAACCCTTTCTCTTCAAAAACATCGTTATGTTCCCGCCATCGCTCGATATCGTGTGCCACGCCTCATGCAACTCGGATTTTTCAGCCAGTCCACGCAGCGTCGCGATATTAAAATTGTAGAGGTGCGCCTCATGAAACGTGCTCCGGGGTGACTGACAGGTGGCCTCAACATTGGGGACCTCTACAACGAGAATGCCATCGGGTTTCAACCATGAACGCAACCGGACCAATACCGCCTCTGGATTTTCAGTGTGTTCAAGCACATGCCACATCGTAATGACATCGAACGCGTCGGGCGGGAACGTACCGTCCTGTACGAATCCAACCTGGACCGGCAATCCATATTCGTTGATAGAGTAGTCCGCGTATCCCCTGTTCGGCTCCACTCCGCTCACCGTATGTCCCCGCGATTGCAGCAAATACGCAAACTCTCCCCCTCCGGTCCCCACGTCAAGGATGGTTTTGCTGCCGGACAGTAATGGCTTGATTTTATCAAGCCGCGACAAGGCCACGTGGCCAGCGCGCAAAACATGCTTTGGCTTCGGCGCATAGGTATGTTTATAGGCGACGCGATACTCTTCTTCATAGAATTGTCTGGCATCATGAGGGCGTGGATCGGACCATACGAGACCACACGATTTACAAATGACCGTTCTCAAAGGCTTGCCGCTTCGGCTCATATTCGAGAGGATCGCAATATCTTTCCCACCGCAGAGATTACAGGGGATCGAACACGACTCCGTTTGTTGACTCATCGATTTATTCCCCTTTTATTTTACCCACTGTATACATTGCAGGGATAGAGCCTGTCTTGCCTCTCCTTTTGACTTAACGAGACTGTCCATCAGACACAATCCAGTCCGCCGCCTCAGCACACGAGGGTGCAACCCAATGGGGAGCGAGCTCGGCCGTCTTCAGCTCTTCGGCCAGTTGAGGAGAATCAGCCCCTGTCGTCACCAGCACCCGCCTGGCACCTACCCGTTTGGCCAACTCCATATCTTTGGCATGGTCTCCGATAAGGTACGACCGGGACAGATCGATCCCCAATTCGCGCACAGCCTGGTCGATCATTCCCGTCTCAGGTTTCCGGCAGCGGCAATGCTCGTCCGGATGGTGCGGACACACATAGATCGCTTCCAGCGACACCCCCGCGTCATGCAGCAATCGCCGGAGCTTCGCATGAATCGCCTCAAGGTCTGCGGAAGAAAACAATCCCCGCCCGACTCCCGATTGATTCGTCACCACCACCAGTCGAGCGCCCGCGCGCGTCAGTCTGGCGAGCGCTGCGGCGACACCGGGAAACAATTCGAACCGGTCAGGAGACCCGATGTACCCGGGGTCAGGATTCAGCGTCCCGTCGCGATCGAGAAAAACCGTCACACCTTGCAAGGGAGAGTGACCTGTGACAGTTGGCGGATGATGCGCCACAGCCGATGGCTGAACGTTATGCGCCAGCTGCCCGACCGCAGCCTCCGTGACCATCTCCACCGTGACACCGGTCATACAACGATGATCGATGGGACACTCCCGTAACAGGCACGGCGCACAGTCGACCGGCTGACGGACAATCGACGCTTCCTGTCCATAGGGTGCGGTCGTCTTCCAATCGGTAGGACCGAAGACCGCCACCACCGGCACTGCAAACGCCGCCGCCATGTGCATCGGCCCGGTATCGTTGGTCAACAATATTGTACAGCGCTTTGTGGCAGCCATCAGTTCACGGATATTCGTCCGTCCCGACAATACGGCTGATCGCACCGGGAGACGTTCAGCGACCGAATAGCCCAACTCCTCTTCCCCTTTGGCCCCGAGAATCACGACTGTAACCGGCCGTTCCTGTTGCTGTTCGATCCGGCGACAGACCCGCAGAGCAGCTTCCGCATATCGTTCCGGCAACCATCGCTTGGCGCTTCCATAAGTCGAACCGGGATTCACGCCGATAATCAGATCGTCACGCCCTACACCAAAATCTCCCAACCGTTCATCCATCGCGCGCGTTTCGTCATCAGAGACAGCCAGCGCGGGGACTGACGGCGAACCGGTCACACCGAGCGGCTTCAACAGGTCCCAATAATAGTGTACTTGATGCACGAGCGTGGCGCGATCGGGACGCGCGACGGGATCGGTCAGCAGGAACGCGCGCCCGTCTGTGACGTACCCATAACGGCGGCGGATCCCGGCAAGCCACGTGATCAACGCCGCCTCAAACGCATTTTGGAACAACACCGCCAGATCGAACCGATGCCGGCGCAGCAGGCCTGCCAGCGCCCATTTTCCGGACAACCCCGCATGAATCCCACGATCAGCGTAGACCAACCGGCGATCGATGCCCGGATAGGCAATGAACAGCTCGGCAATGGCCGGCTTCGCGAGCAACGTGATCTCCGCATTGGGGAAGAGCGCGCGCAGCCCGCGTAGAGCCGGCTCGCACATTACGGCATCACCGATCCAATTCGGCGCCCGGACCAGAATTCGTGAAGGCAATTCGTTAGGCACGCACATCTCCCTGAGACTTAGGCGTATCGGAGAAATCGCACAACAAGCGATGGAGCGCATCCTGGCCGCGCCTGACATCGGCCCGCAGCCGCAAGGCCCACCAGGAATCGTCAGGCATCAACAATGGTGCGAGTTTCCCGGCATCTTTTTCGGTCGTGAGCACAATCTCTGCATTGGACCGCTTCACCTGAGTCCGTATCCGATCAACATCCTCCCCTCGATAGGCGTGATGATCAGCGAACGCGGTTTCTCCCAATACCTGCAAGCCATTTACCATCGCCAACCGGCGAAAAGACTCGCTGTTGCCGATTCCGCTGACCAGCCAGGCCTTCTTTCCCACGCACCAGTCCGCGGCATGCCGCACGCCGGTCGTGACCGACACCACGTCGTCTGGTCTGAAGATCACCTCTGCCTGAACCGGAGTTCCCGTCAACACCGCCTGCAATCGGGCACGCACGGCCGCCACATCCCGCTCAGCGTCGGCACGGGTGATCACAACCGCATTCGCACGGCGGAGTCCGGCCAACGGCTCACGGAGACGCCCGGCCGGCAATAAGCCATCCAATCCCGTCGCATCCATCGCGTCAATCAGTACCACATCGAGGTCGCGGTACAGCGCGCGATGCTGAAATGCATCGTCGAGCACGATCCAGTCGACCGGCCATCGATCGAGCAGCCATCGTCCGACCGCTGCGCGATCCGCCCCGACTGCGACGATGGCCTTGGGACAGCGGTTCGCGATGAGATAAGGCTCATCACCGGCCTCTGCGGGACCGGCCAGGACCCGCTCCCCGTCCGACACCAACACCTGCGCCGCCGTCGACGTCCGCTTATAGCCTCGACTGAGGACCGCGACTCGATGCCCCTGCGCCTGCAACCACTCCGTCAACAGAATCACCATCGGAGTTTTTCCCGTTCCGCCGACGGTCAGGTTTCCGACGCTGACCACATGACAAGGCAATCGTGACTGCCTCTTCCATCCGCGGTCATACGCCCACATCCTCGTGCGGACCACCAGCCCATACAGAAAGGCCGCCCCGCTCAGCCAGGAACGAACCGGATCGCCGGGATGCAAGAGCGCCACGATCACGGCCTCACAATCACCGGCTGCGGCGCAGAGCCGACAGACCGGGAAGAAGGAGACGGGTCCTTCGGCAAATAGGCTTCGATCAAATCCACACTCCGCCGCAACGCCCCCTGATTGTCCGACACGGTCCGGCGTGCGGCCTCCCCGACCTGGCGACGGACCGCTGAATCCTCCAGCCATGCGCAGACCCTGCGCGCGAGATCCTCCGCACCGGACACTCGAACAGCGCCGCCGGATTCTAAAAGAAGCGTCGCGATTTCCGCACAATGGTCCGTATAGGGGCCAAAGAGGACCGGTTTCCCCCAGACTGCCGGCTCCAGCAAATTATGCCCGCCTACGGGAATCAGGGTGCCCCCGACAAACGCCACCGTCGCCTCATGATAGGCCCGTGCCAATTCACCTCGCGTATCCAAAATGATGACTCGCGCCCCGGACCCGACTGAATCGAGCCGGCTCTTGCGCTGCACCGGCAATCCCGCGGCCTGGATCATCGTCACAACACTGGCCACTCGCTCGATATGACGCGGAGCAAGCATAAGAACGGCATTCGGATGAGTGACGACGATCTGCCGGTACGCCGCAACCAGCGCCTCCTCCTCGCCCGCATGCGTGCTCCCGGCGAGAAGGAGTGATTCGCCTTCCTGCAGGCCCAACTCAGTACGCAACGACGCATCAGTCGTCATCGTCGGCAGGGGCTGATCGAATTTGATGTTGCCGGTTCTATGGACCCGACCGGCGTCGGCTCCCAAAGCTACAATTCGCTGCACATCACGCTCCGACTGCATGAGACACAGCGCGAGCGACTGCAGCACCGACCGATAGAACGAGATGAGGCCGACGATATGCTGCCGGGCAAACGACCGCGACGACAACCGGCCATTCACCATGACGGTCGGCACCTGCCGGTCCCGCAAGGTCCATAAGAGATTCGGCCAGAGTTCGGTCTCAACAAACGCATACAGAACCGGCTGCCACTGCGTGATCGCGCGGGACACGGCCCAGGGAACGTCGAGCGGGGCGTAGCGATGCTCCGCTATTCCGGCCAGTCGTTGTTCAACCGCCTCGCGCCCCGTTTCCGTCACGGTCGAGACGATCAGCCGGTGATCGGGATGGTTGTGATGCAGCTCTTTCACCAACGGCGTGACCGCCACCACTTCACCAAGCGAGACGGCGTGGATCCAGATCAAGGGGCGCCGCTCTCCGGATGGCTCCAGGACCGGACTGATGCGCAACCCGAACCGGTCACGCAAGCCCCTCCGGCACCGTTTCTTGGCGAGCAGAATGCAGAGGATGATCGGCGTAGCCAGTATGAGAAGAGTATTGTAGAGCAGTCGCCACATGGGTTGGCTAGGACGCGACCTCCGCTTCAGCTTCAGCTTCAGCCTCAGCCGTCAGCCGGTTTAAGGTCGATTCCAATTCGACACGAGCGGTTTCAAGC
>CXWL01009828.1_pt1 | contig 13072 bp, 12 predicted proteins | sample 590931 | NCBI WGS metagenome assembly CXWL01 (sample SAMEA3498368, study PRJEB10139) | groundwater metagenome | biome: water well; material: biofilm material | place: Germany | collected 2015-04-27
CCAATGGGTCGGTTACGGTGGCGGGGTTTCAAGTGGGCCCCGACGAGCTGTTGTGGAAGTTGCCTCTGGCCGTGGTGGTGGCGGCGACGGTGAAAGCGGTCTGTACCTGGGTGCACGTGGGGTGGATGAAGGGCATCTCACAAGGCGTGCTCTTGAAATTGCGCTCCAGTCTCTACGAGCGGCTGTTGGGCCTGTCTGCCCGTTATTACGAGCAACAGCACTCGGGGAACTTGGTGGCGCGCTTCACTTTCGACATTGCGCAAGTCGAGCTCGCGGTCGGCCAGGCCCTCTCGTCGTGGGTGAAAGACCCGCTGCAGGTGTTGGCGCAGCTGGCGGTGTGCGCCTTCATCGACGCGCGGCTGTTCATGCTCGCCTTCTTCGTGATTCCGCTCATGGTGTGGCCAGTGTCCTATTTCGCGCGCACGCTGAAGAAGACCGCCAGCAAAGGGCAGAGCGCCATCGGTGAATTGACGCGGCTGGCGTCAGAACAGCTGCAGAACCTGGTGGTGGTGCAGGCCTTCTCTGCCGAGCCGCTGGCGCGCGCGCGCTTCGAGGAAGTCCAGAGCTCGTACCTGCAGGTGATGAAGCGCTCGCTCTTCATTCGCGGCGCCTTTACGCCCACGCTCGAAGTGTTGGGCGTCGTCGGAGTGGCGGTGGCGGTCGGCTTTGGCGTCTCGGTCATCGCCAACGAGCCCGAGCTCGCCGAGCGGCTGGTGTCTTTCTTGGTGGCCGCGCTCTTGATGTACCAGCCCCTAAAGGCGCTCTCGGGCACCACCTCGCAGGTGTCGCAAGGCCTCGCCGCCGCCGAACGGCTCTTCGAAGTGCTCGATGCCGAGCATGTGGAAAAAAACGGCTCGTTGCCGCTCCCTCCCCTTGGGCACGAGCTGCGCCTGACCGAAGTCGGCCTCACCTACGCCGACGGGCGCATCGCGCTCAAAGCAGTGTCGCTGGCGATACCCGCGGGCCAGACGGTGGCATTGGTCGGCCCATCGGGCGCGGGCAAATCGAGTCTGTTGTCGCTCTTGCTGGGGCTGGAAGAGCCGACCTGCGGCAAAATCACGTGGGACGGCGTGGACCTCGCGCAGGCCGAGAAGAGCTCGTGGCGCTCGCAGCTGGCCTGGGTGCCGCAAGAGCCGGTGCTCTTTTCGGGCACGGTGCGCGAAAATCTCTTCTTGGCGAGGCCCGAAGCCACAGAAGAAGACGTGTGGCTGGCGTTGCAGCGCGCCAATGCCGAAGGCTTCGTGCGCGCCTTCACCAAAGGCCTCGACGAAGAAGTGGGTGAGCGGGGTTCTCGCCTTTCTGGAGGGCAGCGGCAACGCCTGGCCATCGCCCGCGCCTTCTTGCGTGAGCCCTCGCTGTTGATTCTCGATGAACCCACCAGCTCGCTCGACGCCGCCGCCGAAGCCGAAGTGCAGCTGGGGCTCAAGCAATTGATGGTGGGGCGAACCACGCTGGTGGTGGCGCACCGGCTGTCGACGGTACGGGGTGCCGACGTCATCTTCGTGCTCGACACCGGCCGGCTGGTGCAGCGCGGCACCCACGATGAATTGGTGGCGCGCGAGGGCTTGTATGCGCAGTTGGCGAAGACGACGTTGGTGGCGGCGCCATGAGCCACGCGTTGACGACGGCACCCTTCGCCGAGCTGCAGGTGGGCAAGCACCGCGTTTCCATTCTCAAAGACGGCGACCAAGCCTTCCCCTTGATGCTGGAAGCCATTCGCGGCGCCAAGCGCACCATTTGCTTCGAGACGTACATCTTTCGCGAGGACACCATCGGGCGGCGGTTTCTCGAAGCACTCATCGAGCGGGCCAAGGCGGGAATAGAAGTCAGTCTGCTCGTTGACGGCTGGGGCACCGGCGACCTCTCGGTCGATTTGCGGCAAAGGTTTCGCATCGCGGGCGTGAAGTGGCTGGTCTTCGGCCGGGTGCGTTTTCCCCGCCGCATCGAGCGCTGGGTGTCGCGGTTACGCCGGCGCAATCACCGCAAGGCGCTGGTGGTCGACGGAAAAATCGCCTTCGCCGGAGGGCTCAATATTTCCGACGAGTACGCGACAGGTGACGAGGGCTCGGCCCTCTGGCGCGATACCCACGTGCGCGTCGAAGGGCACGCGGCGCTCAACTTGCAGACGCTGTTCTTGGAAACCTGGAAGCGCTACCGGGGCCCGCCGCTCGATGTGACGCGGTATTCATCGCCGCCGCGGGAAGCTCCCAGCGGTGTGCGGGTGGTGGCGAATGACTTCGGGCGCGCCAATAAAGACATTCGTAAGGCGTACCAACAGGCGTTCAACCACGCGCAGCGGCGCATCGACATCATGAATGCGTACTTCGTGCCGCCCAGCCGCGTGCTCAAGGCGCTGCGGCACGCGGCGCGAAAAGGCGTGGCCGTCTCCATCATCATCGGAGCGGCGACTGACGTGCGATTGGTGCTGCTCGCGGCGAGGCACTTGTATGCCCGGCTGTTGCGCTCGGGCATACGCATCTACGAGTGGGACGAGCGGGTGTTGCACGCGAAGACCGCGGTCATCGACGGGCGCTGGGCGACGATTGGGAGCGCCAATTTGGACCACCTGTCGCTGCACTCGAATCTGGAAGTGAACGTGGTCGTCGAAGATGCGGCCGTGGGCGTGGCGATGGAAAGACTGTTCGAAGAGGACTTGGCGAAGTCGAAAGAAGTGACGCTCGACTGGGTGAGAGGCCGCGGTTGGCTCGAGCGCGGTTTCTGGTGGCTCGCGTATCAGGTGCGGTACTGGCTTTAAGGAGCCTTCAGCTCGTCGACCACGCGCTTGGCTCCGTACACCTGCGCCAGCGCCTCGGTGATGATTTCGCCATGCACTGCCACCGCGCGGTTGTCACGGCCGTCGTAGCCGAAGTTGCCGGCCAGCGACGGCAAATTGCCATCGAAGACCAGCCCCACCACTTCACCGTTCTTGTTCACCACCGGCGAACCGGAGTTGCCGCCGATGATGTCGTTGGTGGTGGTCATGTTGAACGGTGTCTCGGGCTTGAGCTTGCTCTTGGCCTTCACCCAGCTCTGCGCCAACGCGAAGGGAGCCGCGCCCGTCGCTCGCTCGTACAGCCCGCTCACTTTCGTCAGCGGCTTCACGTTGTTCCAGCCTTTCACCTGACCGTACGAGAGGCGCAAAGTGAAAGTGGCATCGGGGTAACCGGTGGTGCCATTCACGGCCCGGCGCGCGTCGGCGAGCTGCTCGCCGTTCTTCTTCACCACCGCGTCCACTTCATCTTCCATGCGCTTGCGAATCTCGCGCGCGGCGCCATCGATCTTTTTTGCGAAGGCCATCATCGCGTCGCGCTCTTCAATTTTCCCCTGGCGCTCCATCACTTCTTTTCGAAACGCGGCGTCATCGAGGCGCGTGCCGTCGACGAGCTCCGCCGCCACGGCCGCGGCTGACTTCTTGCCCAAGCACGCTTTGACGAAGGGGTCATCAGCGCCGAAGAGCTCCTGCAGCCGGGTCAGCGACCAGGTGAGCATCACCTTCTCTAAATCTTTGGAGATGGGCGCCTTGCCCAGCACCACCTGCTTGAGCTGCGGTAGCTGCGAGTCTGAATATTCGGGCAGACGCTCGCCATTGGGCTTCTGCGTTTCCACCGAGTAGCGCGCCAAGCGCCGGGCGTGCACGAAGAGGTCAGAGGCGAAGGCTTCGCCGCCTTCTTTCATACGAAATTCTGCCCACAGCTTGCGGCGGGTCTCGGTGGCGGCGGCGATGGANNTCCTCCGCGCGCTTACCATCGACGAAGGCAGTCGCTCCCACCGCCTGATGACGGCCGCGGAGCGCTTTGAGCCCGTTTTCGATGCTGCGCAGCTTCGATTGACCGACGCGGTTGTTCTCAGGCGACGTCTTCATCCACTCATCGAGGCGGCCGCGCAGCTCAGCCAGGCGAAGCAGGTTCCACGGCAGGGCCACGTCACGCTGAAATTCGAGCTGGGCCACGGTGAGCGCACGCTCGGTGCCACCGGGGTGGCCCGACACATAGACCGGGTCATTCTCACGGGCGGGCGCCGCGCCCCATTTCAAGCGCTCCGCCGTCGGGCGGGGCTTCTCGTCTTCGTAGACGCGCAAAAAAGCGGCATCGAAGGCGTACCGGGGAAAGTTGAAGTTGTCGGGGTCTCCGCCGAATGCCGCGGCGTCGAATTCAGGAGCGAACACCAAGCGCACGTCTTGAAATCGGCGGTATTGATAGAGATGAAACTTGGCGCCGTTGAAGAGCGTGACCACGTCGCAGCGCTTCTTGGCGTCACCTTTGGCGCACTCTGATTCGAGCTTGGCTGATTCGGTCTTGAGCTTGGCTTTGTAGTCGGCGCCTTCGGCTCCCTTGGTCGCGGCGAGCACGGCGTCGGTGACGTCGGTGATGGCCACCAGTTGGTTGGCCTCGACCTTGGGGCACTTCTCTTCCTTGTCCAGGGTCTGGGCGAAGAAGCCGGTGGTGAGCAAGTCGCGCTCGGCGCTCGAGAGGTCTTCGAGGCAGCCGCGAATGCAGTGGTGGTTGGTCATCACCAGCCCAGTAGAGGAGACGAAGCTCGCCGAGCAACCTCCGGCCAGACGAATCGAGCCCAGCCGCACTTTCTCGAGCCACTGGTCGTCAGGCGCCGAGCCCAGGGCCTTCTTCACCTGGGCTTGAGGGAAATCGTTGAACAGCCACATACCTTCTTCGGCGTGGGCGGCGGTGACGGCGAAGAGCGAAAGAGCGAGCAGAGTGCGCATCGAGCGGTGACCTTCCTGAGTGGGGTACGGTGACTTACATCCTTGAAAGCAGCGCGCCTAGCAAGGCGACGAGGCCAATCTTGAAGGCGATGCCTTCGGTCTTGCCGGTGAGGAGACACATCTTCGGTAGTTATGGTTCTTGTTGCATCAAAAGCCTGCCCGCCTGTTCCGAAGGTGGTGTAGAGGCTTAAGACGCATGCTTCTGCTTCGTGACGTGCACAAGGGTGACTTGGCCGGCTTGAAGCGGCTGGCCAAGGTGTTGAACAGCGTCAACCTGCCTCACAATGAAGCGGTGCTCGAAGGCCTCATCGACAAGTCGGTGAAGAGCTTCGCCGGCAAAATCGTCGAGCCTTTCAAGCGCGAATATCTCTTCGTGCTCGAAGACTTGCGTAGCCATTCGCTCATCGGCACGTCGATGATTATCGCCCAGCACGGCACCAAAGACGCGCCGCACATTTCGTTTCAGGTCAGCGAGTCAGAACATTACAGCGCCAGCATCGACCGGCACTTTCGTCACAAGGTGCTCTCGATTGGTTACAACTACGATGGGCCGACTGAAATCGGCGGGTTGGTGGTCGACCCTCCGCACCGCAGCGGGCCCGAGAAGCCCGGCAAGCAGCTGTCGTACGTGCGCTTTCTCTTCATCGCCATGCACAAGAAGCTCTTTCGCGAGCGGGTGCTGGCGGAGCTGCTTCCGCCACTCGGAAAAGGCGGGCGCTCGCTGTTGTGGGAAGCCTGCGGGAAAAAATTCACCGGGCTGGACTACCGGCAAGCCGACAGGCTCTCGCGCAAGAACAAGGAATTCATCAAAGAGCTCTTTCCCGCCTCGGACATCTACGCGTCGCTGTTCTCGGCACAGGCACAGAAAATCATCGGTGAGGTCGGCCCCGAGACGCGCGGGGTGCAGCGCATGCTCGAGCGCATTGGCTTCAAATATGTAGAACGTATCGACCCCTTCGACGGTGGCCCGCATTACGAAGCGCAGGTGTCGGACATCTCGTTGATTCGGCAGTTTCGCAGCGCGAGCGTGGGCGAAGACGATTTCGAAGAAGAGGCCGATGAAATGCTCGTGGGCCGCGAGGAGGCGTCAGGTAAGGGCCGCTTCAAGGCCGTGCGCTGCGCGGTGCGTTTCGATGACCGCCGAGTGTATTTGCCCAAGCGGGCCAAGGCCGCGCTCGAGGTCGACGCTGGCGACAGGGTGGGCGTGATTCCGTTTTGAGGGCTTAGGCTCTTAGCGGGGCACGAATTCGGCTTACGGAAAAGGTACAAGCTTGGAACGTCGAATCTTTCGGTCGCGTGTCACCAGCGGCACCGAATGAATCACGCTCGTTGCGGCGATCAGCTCGTCTGCGGGGTCGCTGCTGAAGTCCAGCTGCGTCGACGCACGGGCGATGGCGAGATCAATCGGCCAAACGTGTACCGCCGCCAACGCGCGAGCCCATTCCGGCGAGCTCAAGTCCATCGACAGCCGCCCGAGTTGAACGAGCTTCGCCAATTCCCACAACACCATGGCGCTGATACCCCACGGCTGACCCGAGAGCAGTCGCCGTTCGGCGGCAGTCACGTCGTCGGTAAGACCGCGCACCAACATGTGGCTGTCAAGGTTCAGCATCAGCTTTCCAGGTGACGCCGGTGGAAAGAATGTCGCCCTTGAAGGTGAGCTTGCCCTTCAAGCTGCCGAGCAAGGTCTTGCCCTCGCGCTCAATCGGCACGAGCTTGGCGACAGGTCTGCCGTGCTTGGTGACCACGATGCCTTCGGGGTCCACCTCGTCGAGCAGGGCGAGGCACTGTTCTTTGAATTTCGCGGCGGCGATGACCTTCATGGACACATAATATGACTGGTCATAAAACATGTCTACTCTGGCGAAAACCGACGGACGTGATTGCCGTTCAGCAGTGTGCGTCGTTCACTTCAAATCGATCGAGTCTTTGCACGGCTGCGAGAGTGTCGACAGGCCTTGCCTGCAGGCTTGAAAGCTTGAATGCCACTGCATGTCTGAACTGGCGACGCATTGAATGAGCTTGTCGAAGCAGTCAAAAGCGGCGTGCATCGTGATGTTGTCTTGAGACGAACACGAAGCACCCTCTGGATTCGGTGTTCCCCCGCCGCTGCCCGTCGCACACTTGGTGGCATTGAGGTTGTAGGTCACGGTGATGTTCGAGCATGTCTGCGCCCTTTGGGGCAGAGACACGGCCGAGGCGGCAATTCGGTCGCAGATCGGGGCTCTGCCGGCGTCGTTGTTGCCCGGAGATCCCGAACACGCCAAGAAAACAAGACCCATCGTCACCGTCGTCAAACCGAGCTGTTTGAGCATCGCCAGTCTCCTCGTGAATTGTTGATGGAAGACGAGAACCCTACGGCGCTCTGCGGTTGAACGATAGTTTTGGGGCCTCAATCGTCGAGCGACATCTTCTCGACCACGTCTTCTTCGGTGAGCACCGGCTTGGGCAACGTGTCGAGCACCGGCCGCAGCAGATTCATCGCCAACGGCACGTAGGGCATCACTTCTTCGCCCAGCTCTTTTCCATAATTGGCCGCGACTTCTTTCAGGCCCTCGTCGTGCGAGGGGAAAGAGCCGCCCGCGTCAGCCGCCCACGCTTCTTGTCCGTCGTAGCAGCGCAACAGCCGCGCTTCGACGCTCCCTTCGAAGCCCTCACCTTTGCGCTCGATTTTCGGCGCCACCCACAGCACGCCATCGATGCCGGCGGCGCAGCTCTTCTTCAAATCGAAGGGCGCATATTCCGACACGTAACCCATCACCAAGAAGTCGCGCTTCATGTTCACGTAGCGCCGCGCCACCTGGCCGAGCAGCTGCCCGACCTTTTCTTGGCCGGCTGGCACCGGCTGCACCGCGATCGCCAGGCGCTTCACTTTGGCTTGGTCCACCGTCAGCCAGTCGTCGCGAAGGCGATGCATTTTCACGACGGTGCACGACGAGAGCAGCAGAAAAAGCGGCAAGTGGGCTGTTTTCATGAGGGTGCCAAAAACTACTCCAGCCATGAATCGACCAGGTAGGGCTTGCGCAAAGGTGATGCATTTTGGCAAACCGCACGTCCCGTGACTTGGCGAGCGTGCATGGTGGGGGTGTTGGCAGGGGGCCTGGGCGCTTGCTCCTCGGGCGTCAGCGACTGCGAGCCGGGCCGTATCTACACGTGCTACCCCGGGCCCACCGCCACCCAAGGCATCGGTGAGTGTCACGCGGGTTCCTTTGTCTGCAACGCCGAAGGCCGAAAGCCCGCGTGCGTGGGAGCGGTGGTGCCCCAAGGCGAGCTGTGCGACGCGCGCGACAACGACTGCGACGGCGCCGTCGATGAAGAGGTGAGCAACGCTTGCGGAGGCTGCTTGAACCTCGACGACCAGCCCGGCGACAACTGCCAAGACTGCGGTGTCTTCGTGTGCGCGGGCAAAGACACGCTCAGCTGTTCGGGAGGCCCCTTAAATAACTGCAAGCAGTGCAACGCTCCGATGGTGCAGGGGCTGGGCGTGGCTTGCGTGGGAGACAACGGGTGCGCCGGCCTCACCGGTTGCCCGACCGACGGAGGCTCGAGCGCCGAGTGCGCGCCCGGCGCCAAGAACAACTGCGGCGCTTGCGGTCAAATGAACGTGCCCAACATCGGCATGGCCTGCACTAACGGAGGCTGCCCGGGCACACGGCAGTGCAACACCGCTGGTACCGGTTGGGTGTGTAGCGGGCCGGCCCGAAACAACTGCAACGCTTGTGGCCAACCCGACGTCGCCAACTTGGGGCAGCGCTGCACGAGTGCAGGAGCGTCGTGCGGGGTTTTGCAATGCAACCTCACCGGTGACGCCGCCGAATGCCGACCCGCCACCGATGACATCGATGCCGACCAGGTGCCCGGCCCCTGCGACAACTGCCCCGAAGTGGCCAACCTCAATCAGTCAGATGCCGACCAAGATGGTTTCGGAGACCTCTGCGACAACTGCCCCTCGCTCGTGAACGCGGGTCAGACTGACGCTGACCTCGATGGCCGTGGCGACCTGTGTGACAACTGCCCGTCGGTCGGCAATGGCAACCAGCTCGACGCCGATAACGATGGGCAGGGCGATGCTTGCGATAACGACGACGACAACGACGGCGTCGCCGACGGCATCGATAACTGCGCGCGGGTGAGCAACGTCGACCAGCTCGATGGTGACGCCGATGGAGCCGGCAACGCGTGTGACAACTGTGTCGCAGCGGTGAACGCCACCCAGGCCGATGGCGACGGTGATGGCGTGGGTGACGCGTGCGACCTTTGTCCAGGTTCCGCCGATACCAATCAAGCGGACAGTGATGGCGATGGCATCGGCGACGCCTGTGACACCTGCCCGATGGTCGCCAACCCGCTGCAGAGCGACAGCGACGTCGATGGCAAAGGCGACGCCTGTGACAATTGCCCGACCCTCGCCAACGCGGGCCAGGTCGACTCCGACCAAGACGGGCGCGGAGACTTGTGTGACGTCGTCATCAGCGAAGTCTCGGCGGCGGGCCCCAATGGCGCGAGCGACGAATTCGTCGAGCTCTACAACGCGGGACCGGCGGCGGTGAGCCTGGCAGGGTGGAAATTGCAGTACCGTTCGGCGACCGGCGGCAGCTACCAAACGCTCGATACCTTTTCGTTGGGCACCACCATTCCTCCCAAGGGCTACTACCTCGTCGCTTCGGGTACAGCGGGTGGTTACCTAGGCGTGCCCACGGCCGACTGGGTGGTGAAGACCGGCGCCGGTACTGCGACGACGATGGGGCTGGCGGGCACCGCGGCCCACGTGCGGTTGGGCTTACCTGGGCAGGGCACGGCCACCAGCGCGGCGGACGGCGGCGTCGATGCCCTGACCGCTGACGTCGTGGCCTGGGGCGCGACCGCGGTAGGCCCAGAAACGTCGCCCGCCTTGGTGCCGAATTTCAGCGGCGGTGAATCGTTGGAACGCAAGGCCTTCGCCCATTCGACGGCGTCGTCGATGAGCAGCGGAGCAGATCAGCTCTTAGGCAACGGCTACGACAGCCAGAGCAACGTGGCCGATTTTGTTTCGCGGCCGCAGCGGCAGCCGCAGAGCACGCAGTCCACCGCCGAGCCGTAGACATGGCCTCAAGCGTGGCTTGACCGGATAAGCCCCTGACCCTAGAAGGCCCCGACTCTAAGAGTGGGGTCGACAAGCGAAAGGCAAGCACGTGCGAGCTGTTGGAACCGTCGTTGCCGTACTGTCACTGGCGTTTTTGGGGTGTGAGAAGAAGACCGAGCCGCACCCCGCCGCTGCCGCCAAACCCACCGACGTCGCTGCCGCGCCCAAACCCGCCGAGAGCGACACCATTCTCATCGGTGAAGTGGGCTCGCTCACCGGTTCTGAAGCCGCGTTCGGCATCTCCACCAAGAACGGCATTGCGCTGGCGGTGGAAGAAGCCAATGCCGCCGGCGGCGTGAAGGGCAAGAAGCTCGAAGTGCGCGTGCTCGATGATCAAAGTAAGCCCGAAGAAGCGGCCAACGCCACCACCCGGCTCATCACCCAAGACAAGGTGAAGGTGATTTTGGGCGAAGTAGCTTCTTCCAACTCGTTGGCGATGGCGCCCATTGCCCAAGAGAAGAAGGTGCCGATGATTACCCCGTCGTCCACCAACCCCAAGGTGACCGAAGTCGGCGACTACATTTTCCGCGTGTGCTTCATCGACCCCTTTCAGGGTTTCGTGATGGCGAAGTACGCGCGCGACGAGCTCAAGTTCAGCAAGGTCGCGCTTTTAAAAGACGTGAAGAGCGCCTATTCGATGGGGCTGGCTGAAGTCTTCGAGCGCAAGTTCGCCGAGATGGGCGGCAAGATCGTCGGCACCGAGAGCTACTCGAAGGGCGACAGTGATTTTCGCGCGCAGCTGACGGCGCTCAAAAAGGTCAAGGCCGAAGGTATCTACGTGCCCGGTTACTACAACGACGTCGGCATCATCGCCCGCCAGGCCAAGGAACTTGGTTTGAAGGCGGTGATGATGGGCGGCGACGGTTGGGACTCCGACAAGCTCTTCGAGCTCGGTGGCGCCGCGGTGGAAGGCGCGTTCGTTTCCAAGAACTATTCGGCTGAAGACCCATCGCCCGTGGTTCAGAACTTCATCACCAAGTACAAGGCGAAGTTCGGCGGCGTGCCCGATTCGCTGGCGGCGCTGGGTTACGACTCGGCGCAGGTGGCGATTGAAGCGATGAAGCGCGCGCCTGACTTGTCCGGCCCGGCGCTGCGTGATGCCATCGCCCAGACCAAGGACTTTCAGGGTGTCGCGGGCAAAATCACGCTCGATGACAAGCGCAACGCGGTCAAACCCGCGGTGGTGCTGAAAATCAAAGACGGCAAGTTCGCCTACGTATCGACAGTGAACCCGTAAGCGAAGTCGTTCCAGAGGCTTTTCTCTAGAAAAGTTCCATGTACGGGTTTCTTCAACACCTCATTAATGGGCTGGCCGCGGGCACCATCTATGCCCTGGTCGCGCTCGGGTACACCATGGTGTACGGGGTGTTGAAGCTGATCAACTTCGCCCACGGCGACGTGATGATGGTGGGCGTCTACGTGGGTTACGCGGTGGCGTTCATGCTCGGCCGTGAGAATTTGGGCAGCGTCACCAGCGTGGTGATTATCTTCGCGGCCTCGATGGCGGCGTGCGCTTTGCTCGGGTTTCTCATCGAGCGCTTCGCGTACCGGCCGCTGCGTGAGAAGCCGCGGCTGACCGCGCTCATCACCGCCATCGGCATTTCTTTCGCGCTCAGTTACGGCTTTCAGCTCGACGGCTCGGTGCAAGTGGGTAGCACCACGGTGACGGTGTTGCCGGGAGCGGCGGCGCGCGCCTTTCCCGAAATCATTCCCCCCGTGGAATGGATGAACATCGGCGATGGCGAAGTCGTGATTTGGAATCGCCAGGTCATCTCGTTCATCATCGCCATCGCGCTGATGGTGGGGCTGCAGGTGCTGGTGTTTCGCACCCGCTTCGGCCGGGCGATGCGCGCGGTCTCTTTTGACCACCGCGTCGCGGCGTTGCTCGGCATTCCCGTCGACAGGGTGATCGCCATCACCTTCATGTTGGGCTCTTCGCTCGCGGCGGCGGCGGGGTTGCTCTACGCCATCAAAGACACCTCGGTGCAGCCGCTGATGGGCCTCTACGTGGGTCTGAAGGCCTTCGTGGCCGCGGTCATTGGAGGCATTGGCCACGTGCCCGGCGCGCTGGTGGGTGCATTGGCACTGGGCCTCTGCGAAGAATTCGTCGTCGGCTACACCAATTCGAGCTGGCGCGACGCAGTGGCGTTCGGCTTTCTGATTGTGGTGTTGCTCTTGCGGCCCGAGGGGCTCTTCGGCCGCGTGCAGGCAGAGAAAGTCTAGGCGGGGGTGGCGCGCTCGCTGACACCGGTCGCTATCGCCATCGTGGTGCTGGCGTTGGTGCAGGCGCTGTTCACCCACTTCGAGCTGGAATTCGTTTCCGTTCTGGCGATGAAGGTCGGCATCAGCGTGATTCTCGCGGTGTCGCTGAACATCATCAACGGCATGACCGGCCAGTTTTCCATCGGCCACGCGGGGTTCATGGCGGTGGGTGCGTACACCGCGAGCGTGCTCACGATGTCGCTCTCTGCGTACCGCTTGAGCTTCTTGCCGGCGGTGCTCTCTGACCAGGTGTACTTCGTGCTCGCGCTGGTGACGGGAGGAACCGCGGCGGCGCTGGCAGGCTTCTTGGTGGGTTTGCCTTCGCTGCGGCTGCGCGGTGACTACCTGGCCATCGTCACGCTGGGTTTTGGCGAAATCATTCGCGTCATCGTGCAGAACAGCCCCTCGCTAGGGGGCTCCCTGGGCCTCAACAACGTGCCCGGCTACACCACGGTGGCGATGGTGTGGTTCTGGGCATTCACCGTGGTGCTGCTGTCATTTCGCTTGAGCCAGTCTCCGCATGGGCGGGCGCTGTGGGCGATTCGCGAAGATGAAGTGGCGGCCGAAGCGATGGGTGTCGACACCACGGGTTACAAGGNNGGGTTACAAGGTGCGCGCCTTCGTCGTCTCCTCGTTTTTCGCGGGCGTGGCGGGTGGGCTGTTCACGCATTATTTGCGCATCGCTACTCCCGCCAAGTTCGACTTCATGCTCTCGATGGAAGTGGTGGTGATGGTGGTGGCGGGCGGGTTGGGCTCCACCACCGGCGCGGTCATCGCGGCGGTGTTCTTGACGCTCTTGCCTGAGGGGTTGCGGTCGGCGTTTCGGGCCATCGGAGGCGAAGGCGGCTCGATGGCCGACAAAGTCGACCAGGTCCGCATGCCGATTTACGGCTTGCTCTTGGTCATCATCATGCTCACCCGGCCGCAGGGCATTTTCGGCCGGCACGAGCTGTGGGACGGCTGGCTGA
>CXWL01002920.1_pt1 | contig 13071 bp, 15 predicted proteins | sample 590931 | NCBI WGS metagenome assembly CXWL01 (sample SAMEA3498368, study PRJEB10139) | groundwater metagenome | biome: water well; material: biofilm material | place: Germany | collected 2015-04-27
GCCATCGGACTGGCGCACCATGCACGGAGCAAAACCTTGCATTTCTCAGTGTCGTCGAACGGCATTGAGCTCAGGAGCAGCACCCAGAGCCGAACCGAGGACGGCTGGCCGCAGCCGGCCGAGGTGAAGGCGGCGGGTGCTGTCTCCTGCAGCGAATTGTTCGACGACGCCCCGCCCGTTTTGAAGCGAAGCACCACACCAGCCTCGTGGACCAGCGCGGCGCCCCGCAAGGCCGTTCCGGCACGGAGGCCAACCGAAGCCAAGACTCAACCGCTCGAGCGCGGCCCGCACCGACCCTGCCCGCGACAGGCCGGCGACCGCACCGACCTAACCTCGGCCCGGCGACGACGCCGGCAAGTGGCGCAGCCACGGACGGTGGAAGGCGCCGCTCAATGCTGCCGGCTCGTGCCGATACGCAGCACCCACGAGGCGGCTCTACCCTGACGGACTCGCACCTCCAGCAGCTCGGAGGCGCCCCAGCACGGCGTTCCGACACCGCCACGGCGAAGCAACCACGAAACCACTCGTAGCCGGCCCACCCAACCGTGGCGACGAGCTGAAGAACGCCTGTGGCCGCGCCTCCAATCCAGCCACCGTGCCGACCACGAGAGCCTGCGTTGACCTCGGCCTGCCCCGCCGCAGGCGCCGCGCCCACAACGCCGGTGCTCGTGCCGAAGGCTGCGCCGGCAGGTGGAGCGCTGGGCTTGGGCGGCACCACCGAGCTCGCACCTGGGCGGACAGGACGGTTCGATCAGTCACCCACCGATCGGCCGCGCTGCCCGGAACGGCGACGCCGTCGACTTGACGGGCTGGCGCCCCATGCACGAAGCAAAACCTCGGATTTCCAAGTGTCGTCGAACGGCATTGAGCTCAGGCGCAACACCCGCAAGCCGAACCGAGGGCGAGCGAAGCGAGACCGAGGTGAAGGCGGCGGGTGTTGTCGCCTGCAGCGAATTGTTCGACGTCCGGGTTACAAGGGAATCGCCGTCGCAGGCCTTACTGGTCGGAACTTGCGAATACCCTCGATGATGGCAGCGACTTCCCAGATTCCCTTGGTATCCGCAAGCTTGTCAAGGAAGAGGTGGGCCTGCGTGACGCCGAGGAGGTCGAAGAACCAGTAGATTGAAGCGAGAGGCGACACCCAGGTTTCCGGTCGCGTCGGGCCGAAGTTCCCCTGCACTGACGAGTTGACAACGTAGTGCACGTGGCTGCCTCGAACCGCGGCCTGCCGCGAAAGCACGAACTCGAGGCCCCTCTGGTAGAAGCTCCCCGCTTCCGTCTGCTGAAGCAAGGCGGAGACCCCGAGGAAGTGCCCGCCTCTATTCAGGCCGGCGATGGCCTCCAGTGCCTGCGCGTGGCACACGCCATCTCGAATCTCCGAGCCGAACCCGATACAGGCCAGCAAGGGAGGGTTCTCGAGCCGGAGGCTGGCCACCGCAGCGAGTGACACGAGATCCTCCGCCGGCGTGCCCAACGATGACTCGTCGCCCCGGAGAAGGGAGTCGACTCCACCATCCACGAGCACCACCGTGTCGATGCCGAGCCTCTCGACGAGCTCGTTGTAAGACCTGCTCAGCGGACGCACACCTGTCTTCTCGAAGCACCAGATTCCGCTCGAATCGTCACACTCAGACCTCAGCCAGGCGGCCAGCCAGGCCTCCGGACAGTAGACGCGCTCGGACGCCGACTCGGCCGAGAGGCGAACGAGATGTCGATTCGTGCCACTGCACTCCGCTGCGCGAAGCGACTCCGTTGGGGTGAAGGTCAGGCTCGCAAGATGAACCTCGTGCCCAAGCGATGTGAGCCGATGGTAGAGGGGCAGGCAGCCCAGCACGTCGTACCCACCGCCGGCGCCCGCGAGTAGGAAGACCCGTCCCTTGTTGAGGGCTTGCTCAAATGGTTGGATCAACGGAAGCCTTTAAGACGTCGAACGGATTGAGCTCAGGAGCAGCACCCAGAGCCGAACCGAGGACGGACGGCCGCGGCCGGCCGAGGTGAAGGCGGCGGGTGCTGTCTCCTGCAGCGAGGTGTTCGGCGCGCAGTAACAACTTTTCGTGAGCTGACTCTACAGACGCTCCGCGGGCTGACCTCAACGCCGCTCGCCCGAACCTTCGCGCGCTCCCTTGGCCGGCGACCCGGGCCGCATTCCGCCGCCCCGCGCTGGGCTTGATGACGCCATCGCCGAGCTCAACCACCTGGCCCGGGGCGGCAACGACGCTGAGCCGATCAGACTCCCCGCGGCTCACCAACAGCTTCCCGACTTTTCGGCCCCTACGGCGGCGACCGAGCGGCAACGACGCTTCCAGCCTTTCCTCCGAGCGAAGGACCGCGACCTCGACTCGCAACCGGTATGGACTTGGTGAGAACCTTGGCTGTTGCCTTTGCCTTTGGATCCGGATCTCGACGCAGGCAGAGCCACTCGACGCAGAGCCACGGGCTGACCTCTCGGAGCTCCCCTCGGACCGATGGCGGTGCCGGCTCGGGGCGGCACCACGGAAGCTGCTCGGGGCCGGTGCGGACTCGCCGGTGCCGAGCGGCAAGGACGTTCCTTTTGACCGTTGCCCGGGCTCGCCTCTCCAACCTACCCACGTAGGAACAACCACCGCCGGCCGACGCGGCAAGGGAGCCCCAAACGACCAACCTTGCCCGAAGCCAAGACCAACCTCTGCGAACGCCGAACGGCATTGAGCTCAGGCGCAACACCCGCAAGCCGAGCCGAGGGCGAGCGCAGCGAAACCGAGGTGAAGGCGGCGGGTGTTGTCGCCTGCAGCGAAGTGTTAGGCGCGCCGCGGGTGCCTCGCCAACCAACGGTCGCAGGTCGTAGACGATGGATTCTGGATCGGGATGCTTGCCCGCCGGAGCTGGATCAGCCCAATGAGGGCGGTTCCCCCTAGCCCTCAGCCTTGGCCGCACGGACCAAGCGCCCTGCCAATGCTCGGACGGACGGGTTAGCCGCCGGATTCTTTGATATCCCAGCGATCGCCTTTGCACCCGCAGGCGTGCTAGCCCGCAAGCGCGGGAGATACACCCTCCCGAACTCAACCGTGCATTTTGGGTGGTTCAGCGCAGCGAGCACCGCGCCCGATCTTGTGAAGAACTCTGGTTTGTTCAGGATCGCCTGCATTAGTTCTCCGTTAATCTCCGGTATACGCAGTACCCGTTCGCTATTAGATAGTGTTACATGCCTTAGAGTCTCGAGGGCGATACGAGCATCCGGATGTCCAACGAACCATAGCAAGTACTCGGCCTCGCCAGCGAGGCGCCGCTGGATACCAAGAGGCAGACCTCTGATCTTCCGAGGGACCTCGCCCACGGGCCTACCCTGTTCACTGCGACTCGCATCCAGCTGTCCACGTATTTTCTCGAAGTAGTCCACTCTCAGGCCAGCGGCCTTGACGCAGTCCAGGAATCTGCTCAGCAACTCATCGAACCTCTCGAAATAGGCCGTCTCTACCATGAAGTCGCAACTCGCAAAGACGAGGACGACTTTGGTTAGGTGAGCTATTGCGGTTCGCTCCCTAGCAGTCCTGACCTCCTCGAGGACAGTCCCCCTACTGGCGTCAAAGAAGATCTTCTGAAATTCCTGCGGCTCTCTTCCCCTGAGGCGCATGCCGATGATCGCGAGCACACCCATAGGCGTCTTCGGCCGAGCCACCAATTGCCACACGGAGGGGAGGCTAAGCGCCGCAGCCGCCCACCTTTGTGTGCCCGGATCGGAGTGCCCTATAGCCAGGCATCGCCAAACGACCTCGAGATTCGCCCCTCCCACGGCGCAACCCATCTCTCGGAGCGTAGCCTCGACCTCGTCCCGCGAGCCCACTACCTCCTTCTCCAGCAGCGCCCGCAGCGCAACGAATCTCGGGTCCCGGGACGGCCCTTCGCTAAGTACGATCGTAAGACGCCGCTCGAATTTTCGCTTTTGGTGGAACAGGAACTCGTTTTGGAGGACTAGGTCCGCGGCACTCCACAGCTCACCAATGACCGCATCACGGTCGCTGGGGCTCCCGTTCAGGTAGTCCCCAAGGGGCTCCTTGAAGTTCGCCAGTAGGTCAGTGAGTATGGTCTCCCTATCCAGTTCATCCGCCTTAACAAGCCTCGCTAGCCGCCAGCGAATCTCGCGCTCGATCTCCTGTGTGCCCGCCGCAGCACTCCCGACGACTTCTCTACCGGAGAGGCGCCCCTCGAGGTCCTTCCGGATTCTCTCTAGCAGGAGCACGGGCCGAGACCGCCTGCTGCTGGTCGCCTGGATAATCGCGGATAGCTCGGCGTCTGAGCCCGTGGCAAGCTGGCCGAAGCGCGACCTCAGGCCCTCCCAAGTTGCGCCCTCCTGTGCAACCAGCGCAACTGAGGTCTGAAGTAGCCTTCCGAGGTACTCCTGCGACCAGCGGTCGTCGATGCTCTTGAGCCAGCCGCAGAACCGCTGCAGGAGAGTGTAGAACTGCTCCAACCCTGCACTGAGGGCCTCGAGCTCGTCCGTGGCCAGAGAAGCCGAACGGCTCACAAGCCCATTGATCAGCCCGCTCTTTTCCTTGGCCTCTTCGCCCATCTTCACGAGGCTGCTGAGAGTCGGGCGCTCCTCCGGCGACGGGACCACGAATGAAAAGACAGGCCTGCCCTCAAAACGTCCTTTGAACACGAAGCGTTCAGCGATTCTCGGGCTGACGTTGTCCCTCAACGCATCCGTGAGCGTGAACTCCCCAGGCTCGGTGTACTGCTCCTGAAGATGGACAACGGAGTTTAGGTCGGGCGAAGAAATTGAGCTGGCTGGCACCTGAAACACAATCGGCGCCTCATGCGCGGCCAAGCGAACGGCAATCGCCTCCTCAAGCGTGTTCTGTGTACTGTCCAGGTTAAAGATTGCCAACTCTGCCTGGAGTCGGAGACCACAGATGACCGCGCGCTCCCGGTACCCCTCACCCACGAAGATCAGAAGGCCGCCATCCCCTGCCCAGGAGAAGACATCTCCTGCGTGACGCGCTGCGCCTTCGCGGACGAACGCAAAGAAGTTCCTTATAAGGCTCTGCACCTCGGCGGGTCTGGCTCGATGGCTTCGCACGAGACGACTGTGCTCGACAATGTCGACGCTCAGGAATGCAACTTGGTACGGCTCTCCAACCTTGAGGCGCTTCTGGAGGATCGTCTCGAAAGACTCAGCGACAGGAGGAGCTGTTGCCGGCTCCAAGCTACTGTCCGCTGCATCTCGGTCTGCCAAGAGGAGCTGTGCCAAGTCGCGCTCCAGCTTTCGCTCAAAATCGTCGCAGTTCGAGAAGGAGCTATAGAGACCTGGTGTTGAGCCCTCGGGCCCGAAGCGCCGAAAAAACTGAGAGATCTTGGACAGACTATCGCCATCGATCTGAGTCAGGTTCTCTGGTGACAGGAGACATCTGTAGAATAAAATTCTTGGGCGCCTGGTGGCCTTCCACAGATTGTACGCGAGATCGAACTCCTCCTCAGTGCCTGAGGCGTAGTCGTCGGAGCGTTCAGGAGCTCTCGCACCGGTCGGCGAGCCAAACCGGAGCCAGAGAATTCCCACGAAGATGTCCCAGCTCTCCGCCTTGACCTGGTCGAGCACCACTCCCTGTGGCCTGCCCATCAAGGGCGCTACATGAGTCTCCCAGCGCACGACCTCGATGACCACCCGAGCTTGGTCAGCCGGTCCGCCTGTCCGATTCAGCCTTTCTGCAACGCTATTGACTCGCTCTCGGTGGACGCCGACGTCGCCCGGGGAGGCGACGAAGAGTCGTAGTTTGCGAAAGACGCGATCCGCTCTCATGTAGCTATGCCCTCAGGGACGACGGCGCGGGGGAAGAAGGGCCACGACGGCAGGTGGCTCTACACCTGTTGTGCAGAGCACGCAGACTGCCTGGAGAACGATGCGGTCTCAGCACAGAGAAGCTCCAAGCATCCGGCCTTACGAATCCGGTTCGCAAGAGCGCGCCTTGCATCCTGCTCGGGCGTGCGCAGACCCGGCTTCAATCTCCGACTCTGAGCTTGCGCAGCGCGGCCTTGTATCTTGATTAGCAACCCTTTACAGCAGGCTTCTCAGTGCGCTTTGCGGCGTGCTTGTGAGCAAGAATTGGAGTTGGTCCGGGGAGGCCGAATACGCCTGGAGCCTAGAGCTCGTCCGTTAGGGTGGCCCCCCGCCCTCTTCGCCCATGCCGGAGAGCGCCTGAGACCGAGAGTCTGCATTCGCAAGGCGGGTAGGCGAGGAACAGGGTCGGGGAACCGGATCAAACTCTACGAGAGGGGCGGAGCGTGAATCAACCTCAGACAGCCGGTAGCGACGTCGGGTCCAAGGAACTCGTGGTGTGCCTCCGACTTACCACCGGAGCCACCGAGATCGAGCGCTTCGCCAACGACGCGGCAGGACACCGGGCCCTCATCAAGAGGCTCACCAAGAAGGGCCGCCGAGCTCGTACCGTCCTCGAGTCGACCGGTGTGTACAGCTTCGAGATCTCGCTCGCGCTCCATCACGCCCCTCGCGTCGAGGTGATGGTCGTCAACCCCAAGGCCGCCAAGGACTTCGCCGGTGCCTTCCTCAAGCGCACCAAGACCGACCCGGAGGACGCCCTGGTACTCCTCGAGTTTGTCGAGCGGATGCCCTTCGTTCCCTGGCAACCGCCCTCAGACGCCGCCTTGGGCCTACGGGCACACGCTCGGCGCCTGCACACCCTCACCCGCGCGATCAACGACGAGCGCAATCGACTCCACGCCAGCCGCTACCTCGGCGAGGCCAGCGACGTGATCCAGAACGACATCGAGGTCAACGTCCGCCACCTCGAACGCCGCAGCGAGCTACTCACCGAGCAGGCCGTCGCACTCGTCAAGGCCGATCCTGAGCTCCACCGCCGGTTCCGCCTCCTGGTCACCGTCAAGGGCATCGCGACCACCAGCGCCATCCAGATTCTGGGCGAGCTGGCCGTCCTCCCGCCTGACATGAGCGCCCGTCAATGGGCGGCCCACGCCGGGCTCGACCCACGCCACTGCGACTCTGGAACCTCCGTGGCGAAACCAACCCGCATCAGCAAGGTCGGCAACGAGCGCCTACGCTCCAGTCTCTACATGCCTGCCCTGGTCGCCATCCGCTTCGATCCACACGTGAAACGCTTCTACGACGCGCTCCTGGCCAGGGGCAAGAAACCCCTTCAGGCCATCGTCGCGGTCATGCGGAAACTCCTTCACGCCATTCACGCAATCATCACTCTCGATGTACACTACGACTCTTCCAAATTCGCCTTTATCCCACCTGGGTCTTTGCCTTTGAAGGCCTGATTTCTCAAGAGAGCGCCTAACGGCATTGAGCTGAGGAGCAGCACCCGCAAGCCGAACCGAGGCCGAGCGCAGCGAGCCGAGGTGAAGGCGGCGGGTGCTGTCTCCTCCAGCGAATTGTTGGGCGACAGGCTTGGACTTGCTACTCTCCCGCTACTTCTTGATCCAACCGACTCAGAGCTAGCTGAACCTCAGCCTGAGAGACCGCGCTCCAGAGGTCTTGAAACGCTCTCTTGACGCCGCTGCCCTGAACCAGCCGGAAGCCGGAGTCCCCTGAGGCGATCTTCATCGCCGCGACAGCGTCCTCGACTACGCCGTCTCTGAACAGCCGGTGATAGAACGCACCGAACCCCACGGCAGCGTCCTCCCAGCCTACCTCGCCCGGGTGGCACACGAGCTGATCAAAGGCCGGCTCGTCCTCGGAATCCTCCATGGCCATTTGCACGCCCTCCGCTCCATAGCAGGAGGAGAGGCAAGCAAAGACGCCGAAGTTGTGGACAGCGCGCAGAGCGTGAAAGGCTTCCCGCAGGTCCTCCCAACTGAAGAATGTACCGTCAGTCAGCCCAATACCATTCTCCGAGCCGTGCATGCTGAAATGGAGGATTGGCCAGGCGCCATGTCGCTTCATTTCCGCGACGACGCACTTCGAAAGCGCATCGCCGAATGTATCGTGATCCACTGCCAGGCTCTACGCGTGCTTGATGCCGCAGATCTCGAGCACACCTCTGAGGGCGCTACCCTCCGTGCGACCGGCCAGCAAGTCCCGCGGGGATGGGCTCTCGATGATGTGAACGTAGACGCCGTTTCGGAGTCGGCTGGTGTTCATGGTGCCTCCTTCTACTGTTGCGCGCAGTGTCGCCCAACGGCATTGAGCTCAGGCGCAACACCCGCAAGCCGAACCGAGGGCGAGCGAAGCGAGNNCGAAGCGAGACCGAGGTGAAGGCGGCGGGTGTTGTCGCCTGCAGCGAATTGTTCGGCGGCGGTGCGCCCTATTCGCGGCGGTGCCGGGCGTCCTCTATCTGGTCCCTTGACACCTGCGGCAGCGCTTGTATGGCCACGCAGCTCCAAGCCCGAGCAACGCCACTCGGGCACCTTCTGAGGAGCGCAACTGTGCCCTGCACGAGCCGAAAGGCGCAGCGACGCAGGGATGCTTGGAGGCCGCTCTAATTATGTTCCAGTAACAGATAGAGAATTGCTACTGCCGTGATGGCACAACCGACTCCGGCCAACCGTAGTAGATTGACTAACGCCGTCAGCGGTGCGTATACCTTCAGGTCAAATTCGCGGGCAATCTCCGCCAGCTCCTTTTGCGTGTACCCTACTAGCCTTGAACCGCGAAAGCCGATGACCGCAAGCCCGATGCTGAAGATGAGAGGTAGCAGGAGCGCCAGCCTCGGCTTCGGATCGTCTGCAGGGTGCGCCAGGTAGTAACTGAGAATAGCACCGGTAATGCCGTAGTAGAACGTGAGAACCTTGATCACGACATCAAGGTGCGTCTTGTACAGATCGAAGTGCAGCGTGTACTGCTGCCAAAGCCTGTCGGCATGAGGACGCGACGGCAGCGGCGCTGGAGACTCGGGTGCGTTCATTGGGTGGCTCCTCGGTGTTGATCATGCATGGTTCCGGAGAACAGGGCGCTTAGGTGCGTTGACGGCAGCGAGTGCCCTGCAAGGTTCTCTCGTTGACGGCTTGCGGAGAACCGCCGAACGGAATTGAGCTCAGGAGCAGCACCCGCAAGCCGAACCGAGAGCGAGCGCAGCGAGCCGAGGTGAAGGCGGCGGGTGCTGTCTCCTGCAGCGAATTGTTCGACGACGCCCCCGCCCGTTTTCAAGCGAAGCACCTCACCAAGCTTGTGGACCAGCGCGGCGCCCCGCGAGGGCGTTCCGGCACCGAAGCCAACCGAAGCCAATCCCGGCCCTTCGAGCGCGGCCCGCACCGACGTTGCCCGCAACCGGCCGGCGACCGCACCGACCTGTCCTCGGCCCGATTGCAACGCCGACAGGCAGCGCAGCCACGAACGGTTGGAGGCGCCACTCAAGGCCGGCGGATCGTGCCGATGCCCAGCACCACCCAGGTAGCGCTACCTCGACGGACTCGCGGCACCCAGCCTCTCGACGGCGCCACAGCACGGCGTTCCGACATCGCCGCGAGGAGCACTCACGATTTCTGACAGCCGGCTCTCGCAACCCTGGCGACGGGGCATCCGAACGCCAAAGGCCGCGCCACCACGCCGGCCCCCGTGCCGACCACACCAAAGCGTGATGACCTCGACCTGCAACGTTCCAGGCGCCGCGCCTACAACGACCACGCTCGTGCCGACGGCCGCGCCTTTGAGTAGTGCACTGGGCCTGCGGACGGCCACTGGAGCTCGCAGCCTGCGGGAACAACGGACCGACTCCCGCCCAACCGATCGGCCGCACCGCCAAGAGCGGCGACTCCGTCGATCCATCGGACCGGCGCCCAATGCACGAAGCAAAACCTCGGATTTCTCAGTGTCGTCGAACGGTTTTGAGCTGAGGAGCAGCACCTGCAAGCCGAACCGAGGACGAGCGCAGCGAGCCGAGGTGAAGGCGGCGGGTGCTGTCTCCTCCAGCGANNCCAGCGATTTGTTGGGCGGCCGATACTACGGCGTGCCGCTACGGTGTTCCGCAGGCGCACCCGCTCGAGCATGCAAGCCGCGCTTTTGGCTCAGACGTTCGAAGGCCGGCCGGCACGAGTGCCACGGACTTTCCGGCACTGGCTGACGGCACGAGCTGGGCGCTCTACCGATATCTGAGCACTGCCCGAAACTCGCGTCACCTACGCCTTCGTCTCCTCCGACGGGCGCTCGCCGGGCGAACTCGAGGCCCTGCGCTTGGCCGAGTCAATCATGATTCCTGCAAGGAAGCCGAAGATCAGGCCGATCGCGAACTTCCCCAGCAACAGTCCTAGAAACGCACCGAGTGCTGTGCCCAGTACCACCCATTGACCCGACTTGTATTCCTTCGTCGTTGGTTGCACTGACAATTCTCTCCTTGTCGAATAAATGCGTTCGTGTCCAGTGCCGGCTCGCAAGCGTGTAAGCGTTTGGCGAGCGCCCTAGACGACCGGCCCGTTCGGCCTCGCCGGCTTCCCAAGATCTGCGAAGGCGACCGGACACCTACGACTCTACACACCAGCCAGCTCCTGACCGAACTCGGGCCGACTCAGAGGCCTTGTGACCCTGAATACCGGCCGCCTCCCCTGCCGCGGTGTGACCAACAGGGTTTGGTCAGCCGCCGCCCGCGACAGACGCGACAGGCCCGAAGCCGAGGACTCGCAGACGCCGGCACGAACAGCCAGGCTCGGCGTCGGCCACAAAGCCGGTGCCGACGTTACGAACGCAAACGCCACCCCGCCCAACGGCATTGAGCTCAGGCGCAACACCCGCAAGCCGAACCGAAGGCGAGCGCANNCCGAAGGCGAGCGCAGCGAGCCAAGGTGAAGGCGGCGGGTGTTGTCGCCTGCAGCGAATTGTTCGGCGGCGGGCAGAACCGCCCGCTGGCTCCACCCGGCCTCTACTCGACTCCGGGCTCGGAGGTTGACCGCGCCTCGGTCTCAGCGGCTCCGGCGCCTACCCTGAGCAGCGCCTCCCGGTAGCACCGGCGGAACTTCATGGTGTACTCGAACAGGCCAACATTGTTGGCGGCGAGCATGAGGGAGCGCCACCTACCTCCGAGAAACTGATGCTCAAGCCCAATCTCCATGATGTCCCGGAAAGCGCGCCGATATAGGCGCAGTGACGAACGCTCTCCCGGCCACTGACGCAACAATTGCTCCACCGAACGTGGGCGAGTGACAGCAGGCATTGTTGCCATGATGTCCTTAAGGAGATGGGATGCCCCAGACTTCGACTTCTGCGAGGTCGTCCAGTCCCTTGGCAGGCCGCGTTGCTGCCCGCAGAAGACCTGGAGATACTCGTGGAGCGAGGTCGCTCTAACCTGAAACCCGGGAAGGCTCTCCGCGTGACTCTGGATGGCCGCAATCGTTGCAGGGTCCTCGGAAAAGAAGTCCCACCTAACGCCATCGATGCCAGCACAGAGGAACTTGACGCTCTTCGTCAAGTAGCTCTCCAGTGTATGCCTTTCAGTTCGTGCCCAGTAGGTCCTTACCCATGCCTCGAGGTCAGCGACGTGCCCTTTCACGGCGAAGAAGTCCCACCATTCATCAACCAGCGTATTGGCCACGGCCTCAAGGAACTCGCCACGGACATGGAGCCAATACTCCGACCTCGCCAGGACATGGCGGTCAACGGCGGCTAGCTGGGGGCTCGTGTAGCGGCCCGTCCTGGCGTCGTACTCCGAGTACCAGTCTGGAGGGAATCGCAGGTATGCCTGGTCAGAGTGCAGCACCCAACAGTTGTTTGTTAGCTCCCTGCGGACGGTAGCAACTAGTCGGGCGAAGTCCGACAAGCTGTCCGGGACCACCGTCACGACCTCTGCCTCCGCGCCGAGCGGTGCGGCATCGATACGACCGGGTCGCACGACTAACCCGGGTCTCTGAATTGAGACACCTATCACCAGTGACTCCTTCGACGCGGCGGCTCCCGCAGGAACGTTCCCATCTCACGCCTTGACGGACGTGCGTACCGCCGAACGGCATTGAGCTCAGGCGCAACACCCGCAAGCCGAACCGAGGGCGAGCGGAGCGAGACCGAGGTGAAGGCGGCGGGTGTTGTCGCCTGCAGCGAATTGTTCGGCGGCGGTCCGCTTTCGGAGAACCACGGCGCAGCTTCTCCGCTACGTCTCGAAGCCTTCGGCATCCATCTCACTCAACACCCGCCAGCGAGCTACGGACACTAGACTTCATCGCCAAGACTGGTACTTCGCCACCTCCGAACTGGGCTCGGCGGACTTTCAATGGTGCCTCAGAGACGCGAGCACCAACGCCTCGCGGAAGGTCCGTCGTACAACCGGAGTCTCGATTGAGACGGAGATGGACTACCTCTGTTCGGCAGGACAGGTCAAGAACCTAGTTTCTTACTCTCTGCGGTGACTCTCGTTGCATCTGGCTCGGGCCCAACCAGGGCCACCTCTCCCTCGATATGCTTTCGGATGATCTTCTGCAACCTGCGCTCGACTGCCTCGTTAAGCGTATAGGCGCCTTTGTAGACCTGTAGCTCGTCGATGGAGTCTGTCAACTCAAGAATGGACAGTTGAGTTGTAGACTCAAGCTCCCGCAGTGCCAAGGCTGTAAGACTCGTCCGTCGGTACTTGTCCCCCCACCGAAATGTGGTTTGTAGGCTCGCGGTAGCGCTCGCTATCGCGGTAAGGAGAATGGCGGCAAGCCGAAGTCCCGTGCCTTGCTCCCCCGTCACGTACGTGACGAACGCGGGCGCAGCGACTCCCACCAGAGCGAGGGTGGCGCTGAACCACTTGTGGAGGCGCCCCTCCTGCTCAGCGCGAAGGTGGTACTTCTCCCTCTCGGCTTGGACGCCGGCGAGCGTCTTATCCAGGACACCGAGAATGCGCTTAACCCGGTCGCTTGTGTCCATACGCCCTTCATCTCCTCTCAGAATGACCTCGGTGAACTGCTTACGGACTGATGGCGCGTCTTACTACAGCCTTGCGGCTCTTCGGTTCTTGGCGTTCTCGCAGGCGTAGAGTCAGGGTTGGGCGCGGTAGCCAGACCGGCCCCGTTTCCCAACCCTGCTCATCGAANNGGAGTCGCACCAGGCTCACGAGCGAGCTGCCTTGGCGAGCGATTCGAGTGAGACCACCCCTAAGGGGCTGTAACTTAATAACTGCTTGAATTGGTCGCTCATCTGGTGTAGGGTTGCTGGGT
>CXWL01015876.1_pt1 | contig 13070 bp, 11 predicted proteins | sample 590931 | NCBI WGS metagenome assembly CXWL01 (sample SAMEA3498368, study PRJEB10139) | groundwater metagenome | biome: water well; material: biofilm material | place: Germany | collected 2015-04-27
GACCGGACCGGCTCGCTCTCCCCCGATTTCGCCGCCGCCGCGGCCCTGCGTCTCGGCGACCGCGAGGACGCTCTGGCCTGGCTGCGGGCGGCGGTGGTGCACCGGGACCCGTGGGCCCTGTTCCTGGCCGTCGACCCGCGGTTTGCCGCGTTGCGTGAGGACCCCGCGTTCGTCGCGCTCCTAGGGAGGCACTAGTGCACGGCCTCGCCAACCGGCGGCGGTGCGGCGGGCGGCAGGCCGAGCAGGACGCGAACGCTGGGCTCGAGGCGAGTCAATCCAGCCCGCTGGCCGAGCTCGAGGGCTGCATCGGCGCGGGTCGCGTCGAGCCAGAAGGCCTTCACCGCAAGGAGCGCGCCCGAGCGGTTGCCGCTCGCGCAGGCCAGGGCGATCGGATAGCGCGTGTGATCGCCGAGGATCGCCGCGAGGGCGCGGGCCGTCGTCAGGTCGAGCTCGCCCTCGCCGGTGACGGGAAGGCGCCAGTAGGCAATTCCGGTGACCTCGGCGCGCGGCCCGATCTCCGCTTTCACCTCCTGGTCGCTGCGCAGGTCGACGTAGGTGCGGTAGCCGGCGGCCGCCAGTCGCGAGAGCTCGTCGACCTCATTGGTGGCCCCCCCCGTGAGCAGCCCCGGGAGTGGGTTGCGGGCGTTGAGGAGGAGAGGAGCGGAAGCCGCTGGCGCTGCCGGCTGGACGGTGGGTGCCTGAGCCGATGCCAGGGCCGCGAGCAGGAGAGCTGCCGGGATGAGGATGTGAGACGCGCGATGACGCATGGTGCCTCCAGTGGTCAACAGAGGAAAGCAATGAGGTCCGACGACGCCACGGGCGACCGTTGCGGGGGATGTCTCGGCAGGCCTTGACGCTGCGGCGGGGTTTGACCATGATCGCCGGCCGCCACCTACCCACTCTGCAGGATCTCGAAGGGAGTCTCCATGATGTTGATCGGGTCATCGAGCACGCATCCGCCAGTCGCCCACCGTCCGTCGCCCGCTGCTCGCCTGGCTGTCTTGGGCCTGGTGGTCGGCCTCGCCGGCTGCAGCACCAAGCTGGACATGGCCGCGATCGACAAATCGGTGAAGGAGGGGTTGAGCAGCCAGCTCTCGCTGCCGATCGCGTCGGTCGCCTGCCCCCAGGAACCGATGGTCGCGAAGGCCGGCGCTACCTTCGAGTGCACCGCCACCCCCGAGGTCGGCGGCAAGCTCACCATCAAGGTCACCGAGAAGGACGACGCCGGCAACATCGCGTGGGAGGTGACCAAGACGGAGGGCCTGCTCGACCTGCAGAAGGTGGAGCAGGCAGTGGCTGCGGGCATCGCCGAGCAGACCGGGGCCGAGAGCACGGTCAGCTGCGGCGGTCGCTGGCGCGCAGCCCAGGCCGGCGACAGCTTCGACTGTCAGGCCACCGCAGCGGACGGCGCCACGTCGACGGTTACTGTCACGAGCAAGGATGCCGACGGCAATATCGACTGGGCGCTGGGCAGCGACGCGGGCATCGACGCGCCGTCGACGGGAGTCTAGGCTTCGACCCTGTCCTTCCGCCAGGCAGGCACGGCCCGGCCGTCGCGGACGACGATGCGGCAGCCGGTAGCTGATGGCCTGCCTGACCGTCGCGAAGGGTCCCGGGCTCCGTCGCCCTGCCGCACGTTCTACCGGGGAAGCTCTGACGGCGCCGGCGGCCGTCCGGTAGAACCATGGATGCCGTTGCTCCCCGGCGGCAGCGATGAGGGCGCGCCTGATGAAGGCGCCGAAGACCTACGTCCGCGACTCGGTGACGAATCCCTCCCAGCTCGGGCCGGCCACAGCGCCAGGAATGACCCTTGTATTTTAGGAATCACATTCCCGAAAAACAAAGGTAGAAAGATTGCTATCCGCCGCGTGAGCCGCCCCCTCAGCACTCCCCCTGCATCGCCTGCCGCAGCTTGACGCCCAGCGCGGCGGCGACCTCGGCGGGCGGCGTCGGCGCGGGGAGGGTCTGGCAGAGGCGGAGGGTGTCCTTCAGCCCCTGGCAGATGTGGCGACAGCGCGGGCAGGTGGCCAGGTGGCGTTCGACGATGGCGCAACCCTTGGGGTCGAGGTCGCCCTCGAGATGGCGTGAGAAGAGGGCGGGGAGGTCGGGGCAGTTGCCTGGGCCGGCCGTCGCCGCCGACTCCGTCGGCGACGGGCCGAGGGTGGGGGCGAGCGCGGCGCGCAGGGCGAGGCGGGCGCGGTGCAGGCGGGTCTTCACCGTCGGCACGCCGAGACCGGTGGCGGTCGCGACCTCGTTGGCCGAAAGCCCTTCAACGTCACGCAGGAGGAGAATCTCGCGGTATTTGGGGTCGAGGGCGCGGATCGCTCGCTCGAGGGTGCGGCGGACGTCACTGTCCATCGCCTGCTGCTCGGGGTCACGACCTGGCGCCGTCGGCAGCTCGCCGGCGTCGGCCATGGCGTCGAGCGACAGCTCCTCGCGGGGTGCGAAGACGCTCTTGCGGCGCTTCTTGATGCAGTAGCTGCGGGCGATCTGGAACAGCCAGGTGGCCAACGAGGCGCCGCCGCGGAAGCCGGCGAGCGACCGAGTCGCCGCCAGCAGGGTGTCCTGGAGGACGTCGCTTGCGTCCTCGGCGTCGCGGCACATGCGCAGCCCGAAGCGGTAGACCTGGCCCTGGTGACGCTCGATGAGCGCGCTGAGCGCGTCCGCGTCGCCGGCGCGAGCGGCGGTCAGCAGCGGATCGTCGGTGGCGGGGGCGTGCGCCGACGCCAAGTCTGCGCCGTCCGCCTCCGGCGGCAGGAGGGTCATCCCTCAGTAGCCCTCGCCGCCGACCGCCACTTTGCCGCGGTGGAGACGAAACAGCACCACGAAATAGCCGATCGCCAGGACGAAGCCTACCGGCCACCACCACAGGCCAGCGGTCAGCGAGGCGGGGCCGGCAGCGGCGTTTTCGGCGGTGAGCGATGGGGTGGCGAGCGTCGACCGGATCATCGTCGGGTAGACGGCGGCGGCGGTTGCCGCCAGGACGCCGAGGAGGAAGGCGGCCGAGCCGAGGAAGGCGAGCAGGTCGCGACCGGCCCGTCGCGCGAGGTAGCTCGCGGCGAGCCCGGCGAGGAAGAGGACCGTGGCGAGCCAGCCCAACGGGCGCCCGGCGAGCGCCGGGAACAGCCCGGGAGCGATCGCGGCGGTGGCGACGCTGGCCAGCAGCCACAGCCCGACGACCGCCGGAAACAGTCGGCCGGCGGCGAGCAGGCTGCGCTCGCGCACCGGACCGTCAGCCTTCCAGGCGAGGAAGAGGGCGCCGTGGTGGAGGATGGCCACCAGGGCGAGGCCGCCAGCGAGCACGGTGTACCAGTCGAGGATGCCGAGCTCGCCGGTGGGCGAGAACGAGGCGAAGAGCGGCAGCGCGAACCAGCCGCGGTCATCGAGCGGCACGCCGCGGATGACGTTGCCGAGGGCGGCGCCGAGGAGGACCGGCGCGAGCAGCGAAGCGACCGCGAAGGTGCCGTCCCAGAACGCCCGCCACATGCCGTCGACGAGGTGCGAGCGCAGCTCGAGCGAGACGCCGCGCAGGATCAGCACCCAGAGCAGCAGGAAGATGGCGAGGTAGAAGCCCGACAGCCCGGCGGCCAGCACCTTCGGGAAGGCGAGGAACAGCACGCCGCCGCCGGCCAGGAGCCAGACCTCGTTGCCGTCCCAGAACGGGCCGATGGCCGACAGCACCTGTCGGCGCTCGCCGTCGTTGCGCGCCACCCAAAGGTGCAGGCCGCCGGCGCCGAAGTCGAATCCGTCCATCACCACATAGGCCGCCATGACGACGGCGGCGAGGGCAAACCAAAGGGCGTTCATGGCTGGCGTCTCCTCAGTGTCCGCTCGCCGCAACGGCGGGTGGGCCGGCAGTCACGTCCTTGGCGACCAGGCCCAGGAACAGGACTCCGAGCAGGAAGTAGAGGCCGGCGAAGCCGAGGGTGGTGAACAGGGTGGTGCCACCGTGCACCGTCGGCGAGCCGCCGTCGGCGGTGCGCAGCAGGCCGTACACGAGCCAGGGCTGGCGGCCCAGCTCCGCGGTGAGCCAGCCGGCGGTGTTGGCGATGAAGGGGAAGGGGAACGCCGCGGCCAGGATCGCCAGCCACCAACGCGTGGTGCTCAACCGCCCGCGCCACAGCAGCAGCGCCGACAACGCCGAAATCCCCACGAAGAGGGTGCCCAGGCCGACCATGATGTGGAAGCTGTAGTAGAGGAGCTCGATGTTGTCCGGCCAGTCGGTCTCCGGAAATTCCGTGAGCCCACGGACGTTGGCGGAGAAGTCGCCGTAGGCGATCCAGGACAGGACGGCCGGCAGGACGATCGGGTTGTCGAGCTTGCGCCCGGCGACGTCGGGCTGGCCGATCATCGCGAGCGGCGCCCGCGGCCCGCTGTCGAAGCGACCTTCCATCGCTGCGAGCGTCGCCGGCTGATGGGCGGCGACCATCCGTCCCTGCTCGTGGCCGGTGGGGAAGCCGACCAGCATCGACGCCACCAGGCCGGCGACCACGCCGGTGGCGAGCGAGATGCGGGCGGCTGACTGGTGGACGCGACGCAGGGTCCAGTACGCGCCGACAGCGGTCATCACGAACGCGGCGGTGACCAGCGAGGCCATCTGGTTGTGGAGGTACTGCGCCCAGGCCCAAGGATTGAGCAGGAAGGCCGACAGGTCGGCCAGCTCGAAGGTGCCGTCGGCGGCGAGGCGATGGCCGACCGGATGCTGCATGAAGGCGTTGGTGGTGACGATGAAGTAGCCGGAGAGCCAGCTGCCCACCCACAGCGCGATCGCGGCGAGCAGGTGGCCCCGCTCGCCGAGGCGCCGTTCACCGTAGAGCAGCAGGCCGAGGAAGCTCGACTCGAGGAAGAAGGCGAAGATGCCCTCCATCGCCAGGGTCTGGCCGATGACGCCGCCGGTGAGCGCCGAGAAGGCCGCCCAGTTGGTGCCGAACTGAAATTCCATCGGGATGCCGGTCACCACGCCCATCGCGAACGACAGGCCGAAGATGCGGATCCAGAAGCGGGCGGCGTCGTTCCAGGCTGGGTCACGCCGACGCCAGGCGATGCCCTTCATCACCGCGATGAGCAGGGCGAGCCCCATCGTCAGCTGCGGGAAGATGTAGTGGAAGGTGATGGTGAAGCCGAACTGCAGGCGGTGCCAGAACAAGGGATCGGTCACGGGCGGACCTCCGGGCCAGAGAGAACGATATCCCTTGTGGAGATCGAGGGCGGCGCGGTCGCCGCCAGGCGGTCGATCGCGACCAGGAGCTCCTGCGCGCTTTGATAGCGGTCGGCTGGTTCCTTGGCTGCCAGGCGGGCCACCACCTGCCACACCTCGGTCGGGATGTCGTGGGCGGGTGGCGGTGCCGGCAGCGGCGACTCTCGGTGCAGCTCGAGCACTTTGAACACCGACTCGTGGACGAAGGGGGGGCGGCCGACGAGCAGCTCGTAGAGCAGCACGCCGAGGGCGTAGAGGTCGCTGCGGCGGTCGACGCGGCGCGGCTCGATGCTCTCCGGCGCGGCATAGAGGGGTGAGCCGAAGAACACCTGCGAGGTGGTGAGCCCCGGTTGGCCCTCGAGCCGGGCCACCCCGAAGTCCATGACCTTCACGCTGCCGTCGGGCCGCTCGTGGCCGGCGAGCAGCATGATGTTCTCGGGCTTGAGATCGCGGTGGATGACCCCCTTGCCGTGGGCGTAGTCGACCGCCTCGGCAATCGCCCGCAGCAGGCCGACGGCGCGCTGCCACGGCAGGCCCTGGGGTGCCGTGTCGAGCACCTGGCGCAGGGTCTGGCCGGGCAGGAGCTCCATCGCCAGATAGGGCACGCCGTGGTCCTCGCCGACCTCCAGGATGCGGACGATGCCGGGGTGGTGCAGGGTCTCGCCGAGGTGGCCTTCGCGCAGGAAGCGCTCGCGATACGTCGGGTCGCCGCTGTCGTGGGGGATTTTGAGCGCGACGGCGAGACCATCGCGCCGACGGCGGGCGAGCCAGGTGGTGGCCATGCCGCCGCGCCCGATCTCGCGCTCGACGGCGAAGTCACCGACCCGGCGCAGCTCGCCGGTGCGCAGGTGCCAGCGCCGGGCACCGCCGTCGGCGGCCCGGCGCCGACGCCAGATGAGGATGGCGGCAAGGGCGCCGACAGTCAGCCCGCCGGCCCACCATCGCCAGCCGCTCGCCATCCGCGGCGCGGGCGGCGGCGCGGACGGGACCGCCGTGCCACCGGCCGCCGGTGCCTGCGGGTCAGGGCCGGCAGTGTCGGCCGCCGGCGCCCGGTCGCCGCCCGACGTTGCGGCGGCGGGCTTCGCCACCGCTGGCAGGCTCACCTCGAGTCGCAGCAGCTGGCCCGGAACGGTGGTCAGGGGTTGACTCCAGCGCACCTCGTCGGCGACCAGCAACTCGGCGCGATGCGGCCCCGGCCGCAGCGGCCGTGGCGCGAGCGGCGTCACTCCAATGACCTGACCGTCCAGGCGTACGGTTGCCCCCGCCGGCGCGGAGTCGATCGCCAACTGGCTCTCGGCGACGACGGGTGAGGCCGCCGCCGTGTCCGCTGCCGGGGTCGGCGCGCTCGCTGGTGGTGCTGCCATCGGGGCGGCGACGCGGGGTGGCACCGGGGCGGCGACCGCGTCGGCGGCGGTGCCGGGCCCGGGCGTGACTGTCGGTGGCCCGACGCCTGGCGCTGCGGCCGGCGGCGGGGTGGGCAGCGCGGCTTTGCGCGCCGACGCGAGCTGGGCACGCAGCGCGTCGCGCGCGGCAGGCGGGCTCACTGCGGCGTCGTCGGCGGCGGCCAGGGCGGTGGTCGCTTGGTCCAGGCGACCGAGCTCCAGAGCACAGCGGGCAATGCCGAGCTGCGGGTCGTAGCCGAAGAGGAACCGGTTGCCATAGGTCCGGATCTCCGCGCGTGGGCGCGGTTCGACCTTGGCGGCGTCGCTGAAGTCGGAAAGGGCCGCTTCCCACTCACCAGCTGCGGCGTGGGCCTGCGCTTGCTCGTAGTGCTGGTACCACTGGAAGGCGTCGGCGGCGAACGCCGCGGTGGCGGTGGCCGCCAGCAGGAGCGCCCCGAGCGTGTGCCTGGCGTGGCGTGGCGAGCCGCCACCGGGCGTCCTCACGGCACGGCGTTTTCTGGGGTGGCGACGTCGCGGGCGAGCGGGCCGACGAAGAGGAAGTGAGCCAGGCGGCCGAGGTCGGCACGGGAGTCGAACTGGTAGAGCACCGACAGATAGACCCGCTCCTCACGCGTGTCGACGTGGCCCTCGGCCTGGGCCTCGACGACGCCTTCACTGAGGATCTCGGGATCCACCAGTTGCAGCAGCCGCGCGCTCACAGTGGTTCGCTGAAAGGCAAGGTCGAGCGTCACCTTGCCGAGCTTCCAGCCGAAGCCAATGGACACTCCGCGCAGCGTGTTCTCGTCGTCGCCCGGCGCCAGGAGCTGCGGTTGCGGCTCGAGGAAGGCGCCCGCGCGCAGCCCGATCACCTGACGGCCCCGCAGCAGCGTGAGCTCGCTGCCGAGGCGCCACTGTCCGGCGTTGCGAGTGCGCGACTGGCCGCGAGGCGCCAGGTCGAAGAAGTTGACCGGCGCCGAGCCGGCGACGCCGAAGCCCCGGAGCTCCATGTCGTCCCAGTCGAAGTTGGCGTAGTCGAGGGTGATGAACCAGGTTTGACGAGGCTTGAACGCCAGGCCGACCGTCCAGCTGCGGGGCCATTCCAGGGTGCCGGTGGCGGTCGAGCGCGGGCCGAACTGAGTCGGAAAGTCGGTGGTCAGGCGCGAGTCGATGCTGAAGTCGCCGGTGAAGGCCGAGCGTACCGCGGCGCCGACGTTGACGTAGCGATAGCGCAACAGGAAGCCGGCGCCGTAGTTCCAGCCGCGCAGCTGGTTGCGCTGCGAGAAGCGAAGCGCCCGCGACTCGCCGTCGACGTCGGCCTTGGTGGTACTGGTCGAAAAGGTCCAGTCGCCGACCCAGCGCGAGACGGTGAGACCCAGAGACAGACGCTCGGTCAGCTGGTAGGCGGCGGCCAGGCCGAAGGTCTGGATGTCGCCGCGCTGGACGACGTTCTGCCGCAGCCGTGCCCTCAAGGCACCGTCGATCGACTCGGTGAAGCGCCGGTCGCTCTCGAAGTCGAAGGAGATCGGCCGGTGGTAGGAAAGTTGGAACGTCAGATTGCGCTGGCCGACGGTGAACGGCAGGGTGAAGGACGCGAAGTTCGGCGTCCAGGTCGTGAGCTCGCTCGCCGAGGCGCTGTAGCGCTCGTTCTGCCCGTCTTCGACGTCGTCGAAGCCGCTGAAGTTGTCGCTGTGCTCGCGGCCGTCGAGGGCGAACGACGCCTCGGGGGTGATCAGCAGCGCGAGGCCGGCCGGATTGAACGAGGCCGCCGACGCGTCGTCGGCGAGGGCGGTGAAGGCGCCGCCCATGCCGGCCGCCCGGGCGCCGGCGCCGAGCACTGCGAACGACGGTCGCGACTGCACCGCGACCAGCAGCCCGAAGGCCTCGAGCGAGGGTAACGGCTGCTCCTGGGCCGCCGCCGGGAAGGCCAGTGCGAGGGCCCCCAACCCTCCCATCAGGACGACCGCGAGCGGGGTAGATGGGCGCTCGGCGGACATGGTCGCCATCTTACCGAGTGGCGTCGTTCGACGGGGGCGACGCGGCGACGAGCAGCTGACGGATCATGCGCTCCAGGCCTTCGGCGGAGAACGGCTTCTTCAGGAAATAGGCGTCGTCACCGGGGCCACCGCCGCGCCCGGCGCCACGCAGGACGATGCGGTCGGTGTAGCCCGACATGAAGATGGCCCTGATCGGATCGCGGGCGATTGGATGGCGGGCGGTCGCATCGCTGGTGATCGGACCCGCGGCGGCGTGGCGCGCCCGCAGCTCGGCGACGAGGTCGGGCCCGGTGCCGTCGGCCAGGCGGACGTCGGTGACCACGACGGCGAACGGCTCGGTGGCGGCGCTTGCCGCGGCGAGGGCAGTGGCCAGCCCATCCGCCTCGATCACCTGGTAGCCACGGCCGCGCAGCAGGCAGGCCGCGGCCTCGCGTAGCTCGCCGAGGTCGTCCACGAGGAGAATGCGCCCGCCGCCGCCCTCGGCCGTCGTCGGGACGACCTCGGCCGCGGCCACCGCGGCGGCGGCGCGCGGCAGAAGCACGCGGAAGGTGCTGCCGCGGCCGACGGTGCTGTCGATCTCCACCCGTCCCCCGGCTTCGGCGACCAGGCCGTAGACCATGGCGAGCCCCAGGCCGGTGGCGCCGCGTCCCTCCTTGGTGGTGAAGAAGGGTTCGAAGACCTTGTCCTGGAGCTCGGTCGGAATGCCGCAGCCGGTGTCGGCCACCGCCAGCTCGACGAGATCGGGGTCCTCGCCGCTCGCCGGCAGGTTGCGTGTCCGGGCCACGATGCGACCGCCGACGGGAGTGGCGTCGGCCGCGTTCATCAGGAGGTTGGTCAGGGTCTGCTCGACCTGGGCCAGGTCCGCCCGCACCGGCCACAGGTCGGCCGCGAGGTCGGTGTCGAGGGTGAGGCCGCTCGGCATCGAGCCGCGCAGGACGACGAGCAGGTTCTCGACGACCTCGCCGAGCTGGACGACCTCGGGCCGACTGTCCTGGCGCCGGGCGAGTGCCAGCAGCCGCTCGACCAGAGACGAGGCGCGCACGACGGTCGCCACCACGGTCTCCATCTTTGCCGCCAGTCGCTCCGGCGGCAGCTCCTTGCGCAGTACCAGCTCGCAGTTGGCGCGAATGGCGGCCAGGTAGTTGTTGACGTCGTGGGCGATGCCGCCCGCCAGCCGGCCGATCGCTTCCATCTTCTGGGCTTGACGGAGGGCGCGTTCGCGCGCCGCGGTGGCCGCCGCCGCGCGGCGCTCACGGCGGGCCGCAACCACGACCATGGCCAGCGCCCCGCTCGCGACCGCGAGCCAGACGCCGAGGACCAAGACGACGACGCCAGAGCGACGGTCGGCCACCAGAGGCAGGAGCAGCGCCAGGCCGACCGCGCCGAGGACCGCGACGGCGAGGGTGGCCTGCCAGGAGAAGGTCGGTGGTGGGTCGCCGGCATCCGGTCGGGAGCCGTCGTCGCCGCCGGTCGAAGCGCGCATGGGCTCAGCTTGCTGCGGTGCGTCGTTCGGGCGACAGCATGTAGCCGACGCCGACGACGGTGTGCAGCAGACGGTCGGGCCGGTCACCGTCGACCTTCTTGCGCACCCGGTAGACGATGACGTCGAGGGTGTTGCTGAAGGCGTCGAAGGTCTGGTCCCAGACGTGCTCGGAGAGCTCGCTTCTGCTCACCACCTGGCCGGCGTGACGCAGCAGGTACTCGAGGACGCCGAGCTCCTTGGCGGTGAGCGCCACCGGCTGTCCGCCGACGCGCACGGTGCGCGCCCGCGGGTCGAGCTCGAGGTCGCCGGCGGTGAGCGCGGGCAGGGGCTTCTCGCGGCGGCGGAGCAGGCTGCGGACGCGGGCCAGCAGCTCTTCGAGGGCGAACGGCTTGGCCAGGAAGTCATCAGCGCCGGCGTCGAGGCCGCTGACCTTGTCGGCGACCGCGGCGCGGGCGGTGAGCATCAGCACGGGGGTAGCGATGCCCTGACGGCGCCAGGTGGTCAACAGCTCGAGACCGGAAGGGGGTGGGATGGTCCAGTCGAGGATCGCGAGGTCGTAGGCGTTGACCGCCATCAGCTCGTCGGCCTCGGCGCCGGTGGCCGCGCGGTCGACGGCATAACGCTCGTCCGCGAGGGTTTCGGCGACCGCTGCCGACAGCGCGTCGTCGTCTTCGACCAACAGGATGCGCACGACGGACATCCTATCGGTAAGGCTGGGCCGTCGGTCCGACCCCGCAGTGCGGGTTCATCGGCCGTTCATGAGGAGAGGTCTAGGTTGCCGCCATGGTTGCCGAGGCCCTGTCGTTTCCCGTCGCCCGCGCTCGGCGTGGCTCGATCGAGCTGGGCCCGGGTCGCGGGCAAGCGGGGCGCGGGCGACCCGGTCGTGTGGTGGCGTTTGGGACCCCTGGCGCCCGGCCGGAGTCCGTGGTCGACGCGGCGCATGGTCTGCCGCCGGAGGTGGTGGCCATTCTGCCAGCCGCCGAGGTCCGTGTCCTGGTGGCGCTCTACCGCGACGCCGTGCCCTGCGGCCCCGCCACCGACCCCTGGCTGGCGGCGACGTTATGCGAGCTGTTGGCCATCCCCGGGGACATGCTGCATGGGCAGTTGGCCAGTGGCGTTGGCACCGCGTTGGGCCTGCGGCCGGTCGTCGCGAGGTCGCTGGCGCTCGCTGTCGAGCTCTTCCATGGCGCTGCTCAGGCGCTTGCCGGCCCGGCGTCGATGACGACCGGCGAAGCGGCACCTCAGGCGCGGACGACGCTCGCTGCTTTGGCGTTGGTTCACCAAGGCCACGCGGTGCTCGCGGCGGCGCTGCGCGACGTTCCGGCCGGCCGGCGGGGGGCAGCGTCGGCGCTGGTTGGCGCGTGCCTCGGTGTCGACGGCGCGCTAGGCGGGCAGGCCCGCGCGCTCGACGTCGACCCGACCTCGGCGCACGAGCCCACCGCCGCCGACGCCCTGGCGGTCGCCGCTGGCAGAAGTGTGCCCCTGTTGCGACTGGCCCTCGAGCTGCCGGCGATCGTCGCCGGCGCGAGCGTCGGCACGCTCGAGTCGTTGTGCGGCCTCGCCCGGGCCTGGGGCCTGGCCGGCGAGGTGGAGGTGCAGCTGGCGATAGCCCAGCGGCAACGGCCGGCGCGTGTCGCGCCAAAGGCAAGGGCGAAGAGTCGAAGGCGCGGCGGCACCGACCTGGTGGCCGCCGTGGGGTGGTCGGCGGCACTGGCGATGCTCGACAGCCTGCTCGACGAAAGCTGGGAGCTGGTGCGGGAGCTCGCCGGGAGCGTGCCGACGGCGGCCCTGGCCGAGCTCCAGATGGCGCTGGTGGTGGGCCGCACACGCCTCCCCGACCGGCTCGAGGGTGGCCGCTGAGGCGGCCGGCGTCGGCGACCCGTGTGGCGGCGACCCGCGTGGCGGCAAGGCGGCGGAGGGCTCGGGTGATCGCGGGACTGCTCCGGGTCGCGGCGTCCGCCCTGGAGATGGGCCAGTCGCTTGCCTGGCGCCGGCGGCCGCGACCCTGGCGGCAGGCGACCGGCTGGGACCGCCTGGCCGGCGCACCGACGCCATGTTCCCGGCTGCCGCTCGGGGACTCCACCGAGCCGGCCGAGCTTCACTGGCTGGGTCATGCCGGCTTCTTGCTGCGCTGGCGCGGCACCACCCTGCTGGTTGACCCCCACACCGGCCGCCGTTGCGGTCGGGCCGGCCGCTGCCTCGAAGCGTCGCTGCCGGCGGCCGCACTGCCCGCCGTCGATGCCGTGCTGGTGACCCAGGCGGGGGCGGCTCACCTCGACCGTCCAACCCTGGCGGCGCTCTCTCGCGTCGGCGCCTACGTCGTGCCGGTGGGATGCGAAGGCCACCTCGCGGGGCTGAAGCGCTCGGGTAGCGCGGTCGTGGTGCTCCCGGAGGGCCTCGACGCGACCGCCGACGGCGGCGGACAGACTGCGATCGCGTGTGCCCTACGGGTGGGCGGTCTCGAGGTCATCGCCGTGCCTGCCGCCCCGGCCGCCAGCGCTGATCGTTCCGTGCCGCCGGGTGATCGCAGGGTCGGCTACATCGTCCGCGCGATCGACTCTCCCGGCAGCCACCCGCCTGCAATCTACGTTGCGGGCGATGCCGGCTGGGGCCCGCACCTCGCCGCCATCGCCCGCTGTTTTCGGCCGACGGCGGCGCTGTTGCCGATCGGCAGCCGCCTGCCGCGCTGGGCGACGGCGGGCGGAGGGCTCGGGCCGGAGAGGGCGGTCGACGTGGCGCTCGAGCTCAACGCGCCGTTGGTCGTACCTTGCCGCTTCGCCACGTTCGCGCTGCCCCTCGAGGAGCCGAGCTCGGCCCTGCAGCGATTTTCCCGTGCCGCGGCGGTCGCGGGCGTCGACTGGGCCATGCCTGTGCTGCTCACCGATCGCGCGCAGTTGACGCCGGCCGAGTCGTCGCGACCCGTCGCGGCGCACGGCCAAGCCGCCTGAGCGGAGGGCCCGAGCGGCGACCTTACCTCCGCCGCAACCGCACCGCGCGGCTCGTCTCCGGGGACG
>CXWL01107513.1_pt1 | contig 13070 bp, 9 predicted proteins | sample 590931 | NCBI WGS metagenome assembly CXWL01 (sample SAMEA3498368, study PRJEB10139) | groundwater metagenome | biome: water well; material: biofilm material | place: Germany | collected 2015-04-27
GCCCAGGTCGACATTGCCGGTTCGCTGCCGGCGACGCGCCGCGCCAATGGCCGGGTCGCCACCATCGCCGTCAATTCCTTCCTGTTCAAGCATCCGGTGTTCGTCGGCGACCTGCTGTCGTTCTACGCCGATATCGTCAAGGTCGGCAATACCTCGATCACCGTCTACGTCGAGGTGTACGCCGAGCGCAACCGCCTGCAGGCCGACACCGTCAAGGTGACCGAGGCCACGCTGACCTATGTCGCCACCGGCGAGGACCGCAAGCCGCGCCAGCTGCCACCGCTCGAGTCGCTGATCGCGGCCACGGAAGCCTGATGGACCAGCAGCGCCGCCTCTTCCTCCTGAATGCGGCGCTGGCGGCCGGCAGCCTGGCCGGCCTTGCCCAGGCGCGCGCGAACGGCGCCTACCCGTTCAGCCTTGGCGTCGCCTCCGGTTCGCCGCTGCCCGACTCCGTCATCCTGTGGACGCGCATCCTGGCCGATCCGTTGAACGCGGCGTCGACGGCGCCGGTGGCCGTCAGCGTGCGCTGGGAAGTGGCCGAGGACGAAGGCTTCCGGCGGATCGCGGCCAAGGGCGCGGCCACCGCCCTGCCCGCGCTGGCGCACAGCGTGCACGCCGACGTCACCGGCCTGGCGCCCGGCCGCTGGTACTGGTACCGATTCATGCTGGGCGACGCGGTCAGCCCGATCGGCCGCACCCGCACCGCACCGGCGCCGGACGCGTTGCCGGCCATGCTCAAGCTGGCGGTCGCCTCCTGCCAGCACTGGGAATTCGGCAGCTATGGCGCGCACCGCCAGATCGCCGCCGCCGCGCCCGACCTGGTGGCGTTCCTCGGCGACTATATCTACGAGTGGGGGCCGTACCGGCTGCAGCATCCATCCAAGGCGGTGCGCACCGACGAGTCGTTCACGCTGGCCGATTACCGCGCCCGCTATGCGCAGTACAAGAGCGACCCGGACCTGCAGGCGGCGCACCAGGCGGCGCCGTGGATCGTGACGTGGGACGACCACGAGGTGGAGAACGATTACGCCAACGACCGCGACCTGCGCCAGGCACCCGACTTCCTGGCGCGCCGGGCCGCCGCGTACCAGGCGTTCTACGAACACATGCCGCTGCGCCTGGCGCCTCCGGGACAGACCGATTATGCAAAGTTTCGCATATTCCAGCGCTACGACTGGGGCAGGCTGGCGCGCTTCCATGTGCTCGACGACCGCCAGCACCGCGCCCACCATGCCTGCGAGCCTGCCACTTCGGTGCGGCGGCGCGACTGCGCCGAGCTGCGCGATCCGGGCCGGACGATGCTGGGCGGCGAGCAGGAGGCGTGGCTGGCGGCGGGACTCGGTTCGTCTGCTGCACGCTGGAACATCATCGCGCAGCAGACGCTGATGGCGCAGTCGACCCAGACCAAGATCATCGCGCCGGGCGACGGCCGCTTCTGGATGGATGGCTGGGACGGCTATCCGATGGCGCGCCAGCGGCTGTTCGACGCGCTGGCCAAAAGCCGCGCCGCCAATCCGCTGGTACTGTCCGGTGATGTGCACACGTTCTATGCGGCCGAGCTGCGCAGCGATTTTTACCGGCCGGTGTCCGCCGCGAATCCGATCCTGGCGACCGAATTTTGCGGCACGTCGGTGACGTCGTCGTCGCGGCCGCAAGCGCGCACCCTGGAATATATCGACATGAACCCGCACATCAAGTACGGGCGCAGCGACAAGCGCGGCTTCATGCTGATGGAGGTGACGCCAGCGAAAACCACCACCAATTTCGTGGCGTTGGACGATGTACGCAATGCCGCATCGCCCGCCTCGGTGGTCGCCAGCTTCGTGGTGAATGCGGGCCAACCCGGCTTAAATCGATCCTAAGCGCTAACCTTAGAGTCGTCGTTCCCGCGCAGGCGGGAATGACGGTTTGGGGAGTAGCGGCTTAAGCGGGTGTGGTATCCCGCAGTTCGCGCCGCAGGATCTTGCCGACGTTGGTCTTCGGCAGGTCATCGCGAAATTCGATGTACTTCGGCTTCTTGTACGCGGTGAGCTGCTCCTTGCAGTAGTCCATCAGCTCTTCCTTGGTCAGCGCCGGATCCTTGCGCACCACGAACAGCTTGACCGCCTCGCCCGAATTCGCGTCCGGCACGCCGATGCAGGCGCATTCGAGCACGCCCGGATGCGACGACACCACCGCCTCAATCTCGTTCGGGTAGACGTTGAAGCCCGACACCAGGATCATGTCCTTCTTGCGGTCGACGATGCGCGTGTTGCCGGTCGCATCCATCACGCCGACGTCGCCGGTCTTGAAGAAGCCGTCCGCGGTCATCGACTTGGCCGTCTCATCCGGCCGGTTCCAGTAGCCGGCCATCACCTGCGGGCCGCGGATGGCGATCTCGCCGCGCTCGCCGAGCGCCACCTCTTTGCCGTCGTCGTCGAGGATCGCCACTTCGGTCGACGGCAGCGGCAATCCGATCGTGCCCGAGAACTGGTGGATGTCGCAGCGGTTGGCGGTGGCCACCGGCGACGTCTCGGAGAGGCCGTAGCCTTCGACGATCGGCGTGCCGGTCACCTGCAGCCACTTGTCGGCGACTGCCTGCTGCACCGCCATGCCGCCGCCGTTGCACACGCGGTAGCTGGAGAAATCGAGCTTGGCGAAGTTCTTGTTGTTGAGCAGACCGTTGTACAGCGTGTTCACGGCGGGGAAGATGTTGATCTTGTACTTGGCCAGCTCCTTGACGAAGCCGTCCATGTCGCGCGGGTTGGGGATCAGCAGGTTCATGCCGCCCACGCGCATGCTCATCAGCGCGCACACCGTCAGTGCATAGATGTGATACAGCGGCAGTGCGCAGACGAACTGCAGCTGCTGCCCTTTCGGCAGCGTCTCGAGCGTCGGGTGCAGCCACGCTTCGTTTTGCAGCACGTTGGCGATCACGTTCCGGTGCAGCAGCATGGCGCCCTTCGACACGCCGGTGGTGCCGCCGGTGTACTGCAGGAAGGCGATGTCGTCGTGGCCGATGGTCACCGGCTTGAATGCCAGGCGCGCCCCTTCGTCCATCATGCGGTTGAAGGGGACCGCGGCCGGTAGCGAGAACGCCGGCACCAGCTTCTTCACCTTGCGCACCACCAGGTTGACGATCGTGCCTTTGACGGCGCCGAGCATGTCGCCCATGCTGGCCACGACCACGTGCTTGACCTGCGTCTTGCCGATCACCTGCTCGAGCGTGGTGGCGAAGTTCTCCAGCACGACGATCGCTTCGGCGCCGGAGTCGATCAGCTGGTGCTGCAACTCGCGCGGCGTGTACAGCGGATTGACGTTGACGATGGTGTAGCCGGCGCGCAGCACGGCGGCCATCGCCACCGGATACTGCAGCACGTTCGGCATCATGAGCGCCACGCGCGCGCCCTGCTTGAGGCCTTTGCCCTGCAGCCAGGCAGCCATCTGCTGCGACATGCGGTCAAGTTCGGCGTAGGTGATCGCCTTGTCCATGCAGACGTAGGCCTTGCGCTGCGCGTACTTCTGGAACGCTTCCTCGAGCAGGTGGGTCAGCGACCGGTACTGTGTCCAGTCGATCTCCGCCGGCACGCCCGACTGATACGACTTGAGCCAAAACTTGTCCATCGCTTACCTCATCTGTATACAAAAAAATCAGTGAAAATGAAAAACGCCCGGCGGCCGGGCGTTTTTTTGTCCGCCTTGCCGCGCCGGACTACGCCGCCTGCTTCTCGTCGCGCAGCACGCGCCGCAGGATCTTGCCGACGTTCGTCTTCGGCAGGTCATCGCGAAACACGATGTACTTCGGTTTCTTGTAGCCGGTCAGTTCGCGCTTGCAGTAGTCCATCAGCTGGTCGGCGGTGAGCGACGGATCCTTGCGCACCACGAACACCTTGACCGCTTCGCCGGCTGATTCGTCGGGAACACCGATCACCGCGCATTCGAGCACGCCGGGATGGGCCGCGATCACGCCTTCGAGTTCGTTCGGATAGACGTTGAAGCCGGACACCAGGATCATGTCCTTCTTGCGATCGACGATTTTAACGTATCCGTCGGCATCCATGATACCGACGTCGCCCGATTTGAAGAAGCCGTCCGGCGTCATTACCTTGGCCGTTTCGTCCGGGCGGTTCCAGTAGCCGGCCATCACTTGCGGGCCGCGGATGGCGATTTCGCCGCGCTCGCCGACCGGCACCGGCTGGCCGTCGTCATCGAGGATGGCGATGTCGGTGGACGGCACCGGCAGGCCGATGGTGCCGGTGAACTCGGTCATGTCGGAACGGTTGGCGGTGGCCACCGGCGAGGTCTCGGACAGCCCGTAGCCTTCGATGATGTTGATGCCGGTGGCAGCCTTCCACTTGTCGTTGACCGTCTTCTGCACCGCCATGCCGCCGCCGTTGGCGATCTTCAGCGCGGAGAAATCGATCGCGCCGAAATCGGGATGGTTGACCAGCGCGTTGTACAGCGTGTTCACCGCCGGCAGCATGTTGACCTGGTACTTGCGCAGTTCCTTGATGAAGCCGCCGATGTCGCGCGGGTTCGGGATCAGGATGTTGAGCGCGCCGACGCGCATGCCCCACATCGCGCAGACGGTCAGCGCGAAGATGTGATACAGCGGCAGCGCGCAGACAATCGTCATCTGTTCGACCACGGGAGGCTTCTGCATCGAGGGCGCCGACCAGGCTTCGGTCTGCAGCACATTGGCGATCACGTTGCGGTGGGTCAGCGTGGCGCCTTTCGACACGCCGGTGGTGCCGCCGGTGTACTGCAGGAACGCGACATCCTGCGGCGTCGCGTCGACCGGCGTGAACGTCATGCGCCCGCCCTGCGACAGCATGTCCTTGAAGCGCACCGCGTTCGGCAGCGAATACGCCGGCACCATCTTCTTGACGTTGCGGACGACGAAATTGACCAGCATGCCCTTGGCGCCGCCGAGCATCTCGCCCATGCTGGCGACGACGATGTGCTTGACCGAGGTGCGCGGCAGGACCTGCTCGAGCGTGGTGGCGAAATTTTCCAGCACGATGATCGCCTCGCTGCCGGAGTCGACCAGCTGGTGCTCCAGTTCGCGCGGGGTGTACAGCGGATTGACGTTGACCACGGTGTAGCCGGCGCGCAGGATGGCGGCGATCGCGATGGGATTCTGCAGCACGTTGGGCATCATGACGGCGACGCGCGCACCCTTCTGCATGCCGCGGCTTTGCAGCCAGGCGGCGGCGCGGCGCGAGTACTCATCGAGCTCGCGGTAGGTCATGAATTTGTCCATGCAGACGTAGGCGTTGCGGTCCGCAAATTTTTTGAACGATTCATCGAGCAGCTGCACCAGCGAGCGGTACTGGTCCGGGTCGATCTCCGTCGGCATGTTCGCAGGGTAGGACTTCAGCCAAAATTTATCCATCGGGTGCCTCTGTCTCAATAGTTGTCGTTATGGGTGCCGGCACGCGGTACCAGTGTGAGTGCTCCATGACGATGCTATCGGGCGGCGCGCTTCCACGCAAGGGATTTTGCTGTTATTCGAGCAACCCTTCTATTGTGCATGCATGCTGCATTGCAGCAATCGCATCAGGTGGCGCCGAGCAGCTTCAGGCGGCGATGGCGCTCGTCGCGCTCGAGGTCGGCCATGCGGCGCACCGCGGCGTAGAAGCCGCCGAAACTGTGCTCGCGCGCGAGCAGCGCGCGGAACGCCGGCACGAAGTCGTTGTAGGTGGCGATCGCGGCCAGGTGCGCATTCGACAGCGGCTCGGCGAAGAAGCGGTCGTAGCCGGCGTAGCCGCCCCAGCTCTGCTTGAGCACCTCGTAGTCGTCCTGCAGCTGGCGGAACAGGCGCGCCTTGGTGGCGCGCTTTTCCTGATCGCTGGCGCGGGAAGCGTAGTTCTTCTCGAGCGCGCGGCGGCAGCCGAGCAGCAGTTGCAGGAACTCCTGCTTGCGCGCGGTGTACTTGAGGTAGTTCTCGCGCATGGCTGGATTGCCGAAGCGCTCGAGCCAGCGCTCGACGCCGGCTTCCTCGACGGCGCTGGCGAACGATTCGTTGAACTGCGAATCGCCGGCGACGTAGACCACCTGGTGCGCCAGTTCGTGGAAAATCAGGCGCGCCAGTTCGGCGTCGGGATAATTGATGAAGGTCGAGATCAGCGGATCGTTGAACCAGCCGAGCGTCGAGTAGGCGGTGACGCCGCCGACCTGGACGTCGTTGCCGGCGCTGCGCAATCCGCGCGCGTAATCCTGGGCGTCTTCCTTGCCGTAGTAGCCGCGGTAGTTGACGCAGCCGGCCACCGGGAAGCACCACTGCAGCGGCTTGAGCGACAGCTCGGGCGTGGCCACCACGTTCCACACGACGTACTGCCGGTTCAGCGCGGTGTAGTTCATGTAGCTCTGGTTGTCCGGCAGGCCGAGCTGCTGGACCGCATACAGGCGGATCTGGCGCGCGGTGGCGAGGCGCATGCGCAGCTTCGGCGTGGTGCCGGGGTCGGACATCCAGTCGTCGATCGGACGCGATTCGGACAGCAGCGACAGCTGGCCTTGCGCCGCCTGGCTGTAGTAGTTGAGGGTCGAGCAGCCCGTCAGCAGGAGGGCGGCGGCGCTGGCGGCCAGCAGGNNCGGCCCATGTCGGTGAGGCGCTGGCTGGTCACCTCGTTGGCGTTCCTGCCGTCGGTGGCGAGCTTCTTCCACCACACCGACAGGCCCACCACGAGGCCGGCACGCGCCTTCGGCGTCACGCGCGCCTTGGCGACGAACGAGCCGCGGTCGTTGAAGATGCGGACCATCTCGCCATCGGCGATGCCGCGCTCTGCGCTGTCGGCGGGATGGATGTCGAGGTGCGGCTCTCCTTCGGCGCCGCGCAGGCTCTTGACGTTCACGAAGGTCGAGTTGAGGAAGTTGCGCGCCGGCGGCGAGATCATCGCCAGCGGATACTTGCGCGCCAGTCCGGGATTGCTCGCCGCCGATTCGTAGGGCGGCGTGTAGGTCGGCAGCGGGTCGTGACCGTCGGCCAGCATGGCGGCCGAGTAGAACTCGCACTTGCCGGACGGCGTCGGGAAGCCGCCGTCGGCGAACGGCGCGTCGGGCATGTTCAGCTTCTGCCAGCCGCGCTGCTTCAAGGCGTCCCAGTCGAAATGGACCGCCCGCGCATCCTTGTTGTCGAAGGCCTGGGCCGCGAGCTGGTCGTCGCTCTCGCCGAAGCAGGGATCGTCGAAGCCCATGCGGGCGGCCAGCAGGCGGAAGATTTCGGTGTTCGGCTTCGCTTCGCCCATCGGCGCAATGGCCGCGTTATTGGCCATCATGTACAGGTGGCCGTAGGCGAGGTGGGCGTCGACGTGTTCGAGCTGGGTGGTGGCCGGCAGCAGGATGTCGGCGTAGTCGGCGCTGTCGGTCTGGAAGTGCTCGAGCACCACCGTGAACAGGTCTTCGCGCAGGAAGCCGCGCATCACCTTGTCGGAATCGGGCGCGATCGCCAGCGGGTTGGCGTTGTAGACGATGACCGCTTCGAGCTTCGGGCCGAACGCCGGCGAGGACTCGCGCAGCAGGTCGTCGCCGATGGTGCTCATGTTGATGGTGCGGCTCGGCTGCTTGAGCAGGTCGGGCCGCTGCAACGCGACGCGGTTGGCGGGGAACGATCCGGACGACGACAGCTGGATGCCGCCGGCCGCATGGCGCCAGGCGCCGACCAGCGCCGGCAGGCAGGCGATGGTGCGCACCGACATGCCGCCGCCGGCGACGCGCTGCACGCCGTAGTTGACGCGGATCGCCACCGGCTCGCCGCGCCGTGCGGCCTGGCCGTATTCGCGCGCCAGGCCGATCACTTCATCGGCGGTGATGCCGCAGGTCTGGGCCGCGCGCTGCGGCGTCCATTCGGCGGCGCGCGCCTTGAGCTGGTCGAAGCCGAGGGTGTGGCGCGCGATGTAGTCATCGTCGAGCAGGTCCTCGGCGATCAGCACGTGCATCATGCCGAGCGCCAGCGCGGCGTCGGTGCCGGGCATCAGCGCGATGTGCTGGTGGCACTTCTCGGCCGTCAGCGAACGATACGGGTCGATGGCAATCAGCTTCGCGCCGCGCCGCTTGGCTTCCTGCGCGCGGGTCCAGAAATGCAGGTTCGAGGCGATCGGATTGCCGCCCCAGATGATGATCAGCTTCGCGTCCTGGAACTGCTCGAGGTCGGTGCCGACGGAGGCGCCGATGGTGTACTTGTAGCCGGTAGCGCCGGCCATCGCGCAGATGGTGCGGTCGAGCAGCGAGGCGCCGAGGCGGTTGAAGAAGCGCGCCGACATCGACTCGCCCTGCACCAGCCCCATGGTGCCGCAATAGCTGTACGGCAGGATCGCTTGCGGCGCACGCGCGGCGATATTGCCAAGCTTATCGGCGATCTCGCCAAGCGCCTCGTCCCAGCTGATGCGCTCGAACTTGCCCTCGCCCTTTTTGCCGACGCGGCGCATTGGATGCAGCAGGCGCTCCGGATGGTAGGTGCGTTCGGCGTAGCGCGCGACCTTGGTGCACAGCACGCCGGCGGTGGTCGGGTGGTCGGGGTCGCCCTTGACTTCGGTGGCGATGCCGTCCTCGACGGTGATCAGCAGCGCGCAGGTATCGGGGCAGTCATGCGGGCAGGTCGCGCGCACTTGGGTGGTCGTCATCGCAGGGCCAGAATTGAAGAATGAAGCCCCTACTTTATACGATTTCCGGGGAAGAAGAGTGCCTACCGTCATAAGCTGGCGCGTCAATGACGAGTAGGGCTACAATAGTTCTACAATTGCATTGGCAACCATGCATCACGGGAGAATCAGATGAAGCTCGTTGAACCCATTATCGCGTTCCAGTCGGAACTGCAGCAGATCCGCCGCGACCTGCACGCGCATCCTGAACTTTGCTACGAAGAACAACGCACCGCCGACGTGGTGGCGGCGCGCCTGACCGAATGGGGTATTCCGGTGGTGCGCGGCCTGGGCGTGACGGGCGTGGTCGGCATCATCAAGAACGGCAGTTCGACGCGCGCGATCGGCTTGCGCGCCGACATGGACGCGTTGCCGATGCACGAAGTTAACACTTTCCCGCACGCGTCGCGGCATGCCGGGAAGATGCATGCCTGCGGCCACGACGGCCACACCGCGATGCTGCTCGGCGCCGCCCATCACCTGGCCAGCAACCGCAATTTCGACGGTACCGTGTACCTGATTTTCCAGCCGGCCGAGGAAGGCGGCGCCGGCGCGCGCCGGATGATCGAGGACGGCCTGTTCGAGCAGTTCCCGATGGATGCGGTGTACGGCATGCACAACTGGCCGGGCATGGAGGCAGGCACCTTCGGCGTGGTCGCCGGGCCGATGATGGCATCGAGCAATGAGTTTCGCGTGGTAGTCAAAGGCAAGGGCGCGCACGCGGCGCAACCGCACAAGGGCGTCGACCCGGTCATGGTGGCGGTACAGATCGCCCAGGGTTGGCAGACCATCATTTCGCGCGAGAAAAATCCGCTCGATACCGCCGTGTTGTCGATCACCCAGATCCACGCCGGCAGCGCCACCAACGTGATTCCCGACGAGGCGGTGCTGATCGGCACCGTGCGTACGTTTACCACCGAAGTGCTCGACCTGATCGAGCGCCGCATGGAAGAGATCGCCACCCACACGGCGGCGGGCTTCCAGGCCAGCGTCGAGTTCGGCTTCAAGCGCAACTATCCGCCACTGGTGAACCATCCGGAGCAGACCGCGTTTGCCGTCGAGGCGATGAAAGCGGTGGCCGGCGCCGACAAGGTCGACACCAACGTCGAGCCGACCATGGGCGCGGAGGATTTCGCGTTCATGCTGCAGGCCAAGCCAGGCTGCTACGTGTTCATCGGCAACGGCGAAGGTGCGCACCGGGCCGGCGGGCATGGCCTCGGTCCGTGCCAACTGCATAACGCCAGCTACGACTTCAACGACTCGCTGCTGCCGATCGGCGCCAGCTTCTGGGTGAAGCTGGCCGAGACCAGCCTGCCGCCGCGCTAAGGCTTACGGCAACTGGTCGCGAGCGTCGCCGAGGCGCTGGCCCGGATTGACTTTTTCCAGCGCGAGCAGCGCGGCGCACTGGTCGGCTTTCGGGTAGTCGGCGACGATCGAACGGTAGTGCTCGGTGACCAGCGCGGCGACCGGCAGCACGACGCCGGCATCGGCCGCGGCGACCAGCACGTTTTGCATATCCTTCAACTGGCTTTTGACTTGCCCGCCCGGCATGAAGTTGCGCTCCAACATGCGCTGGCCGTGCACCTCGAGGATGCGGCTCTCGGCGAACCCGCCGCGGATCGCCGCGCGCACCGCGGCCGGATCGGCGCCGGCGGCGTGCGCCAGCAGCAGCGCCTCGGCGATGATGTCGAGCGTGCCGCCGACGATCAGCTGGTTGCACAGTTTGGCGACCTGGCCGCTGCCGGCGGGGCCGACCAGCGTTGGGCGTCCCATCACGGTGAGAACAGGCTCGGCCCGCGCGAAATCGTGCACGCTGCCGCCGGCCATGATGGCCAGCGTGCCGGCTTCGGCGCCGAGCACGCCACCCGACACCGGCGAATCCATGAAGCCGACGCCTTGCGCTTGCAGGCGCGCGTGAAACGCCGTCGCTTCCCCCTTCTGCGTGGAACTCATGTCGATCCACAGGGCGCCCGGCTTGAGCGCCGGCAGCGCCGCGTCGATCAACTGGTCCACTACCGCGCCGGACTCCAGCATCGAGATGACGATGTCCGCGCCGCCGACCGCATGGGCCAGTTCAGGCTGCGGATCGGCGCCGAGCGCACGCAGCGCTTCCGCTTTCTCCGGCGAGCGGTTCCAGGCGCGCACCGTGAATCCCGCGCGCGCCAGGCGCGACGCCATCGGCTTGCCCATCAGTCCGATGCCGAGGAAGGCCAAGGTTGGGGATGTCATGTCAGCTCCTTGTAGATCGATCAACGATTGTAACGTGGCTCCGCATTCAGCGTTTCCGAACCCGGTACAATGACCGTGCTGTTGATGAAATTGCACTCATTCCTATGAAAGCGGTTTATGTTCCTTAATAAAATTATGTGGAAGCCGGTGTTTGCGCTGAGCGCGCTGCTGGCGTTACAACCTGTTTTCGCGGACGACCTGGTCGACTCCGCGGCAGTGGAAGTGGGCGCCGGCGCCAAGGTGCAGATGGTCCGCTTCAGTGCGCAAAAAAACTGGCAGCGCAGCTGGTTCGAATCGAACGGCACGCACCTGTCGGGCTATTGGGACGCCAACCTGGCGCAATGGCGCGGCAATGCGTTCCAGAATTTCCCGGGGCAGCACCAGAACATCACCGTCGTCAACCTGACGCCGGTGTTCCGTTTCGAACGATCCGACAAGCTGGGCTGGTATGGCGAAGGCGGCATTGGCGTCAGCCTGCTGTCAGAGCGCTATGACAACGACGACAACCGGCTGTCGACCCACTTCCAGTTTGGCGACCACATCGGCACCGGCTACGTATTTGCCAACAAATGGGAACTCGGCGCCAAGATCCAGCACTACTCCAACGGCGGCTACAAAAAGCCCAACAGCGGCGTCAACTGGTTCGTCGTGAAGGCGGCTTACCACTTCTGAGCCGCGTCCGGTTGACTTCGTCATCGGTCGATCTATGTGACAATCGACCGATGACCAGTACCGCCAACATCAAGCAGTACCTTCCTTGGGTCGTTGCCACCGCGCTGTTCATGGAACAGCTCGATGCGACCATCGTCAACACGGCCATCCCTAGCATTGCCGCGAGCCTGCATGTCACACCGCTCAGTCTAAAATCAGTCGTCACCAGCTACATCCTCAGCCTTGCCGTCGGCATTCCAGTCAGCGGATGGATGGCCGATCGTTACGGCACCCGCCGCGTGTTCGGCAGCGCGATTGCCATCTTCACCCTCGCCTCGGTCCTCTGCGGCCTATCCCTGAATGCCCCAATGATGACGGCGGCGCGCCTGCTGCAAGGAATCGGCGGCGCCATGATGATGCCCGTCGGACGGCTTGCCATCATCCGCACCTTCCCCAAATCCGAACTGCTGCGCGCGATGAATTTCGTCATCATTCCGGCCCTGATCGGGCCGCTGCTCGGGCCAACAGTTGGCGGGCTGATCGTGCACTGGGTGTCGTGGCGCGCCATCTTCTTCGTCAACGTGCCGGTCGGCCTGGTCGCGCTGCTGCTGGTGTATCGCTACATGCCAGACTACCGCGCCAGCGAACGGCGGCCGCTGGACGTCATCGGCATGATCCTGTTCAGCTGCGGCACCGCCTTGTTGTCATGGCTGCTGGAGATTTTCGGCGAACACACACTCGATCCGACCACGGCCGTCGTCATGCTGGTGTTATCGATCGCCTTGCTGGCGGCGTACGGCTGGCATGCCAGCGGCATCGAATTTCCGCTGCTGAAGATCGCGCTATTCAGGATTCGCACATTTCGCACCGCGGTGCTCGGCGGCTTTGTCACGCGCCTCGGCGTGGGCGGGCTGCCGTTTCTGCTGCCATTGTTGTACCAGCTCGGACTGGGGCTGCCGGCCTGGAAGTCCGGCTTGTTGATGATGCCGACCGCGCTCGCCGCGATGGGCATGAAGCTGATTTCCGCGCGGCTGTTGTCGCGCTTCGGCTACCGCCAGGTGCTGATCGTCAACACGGTATGTATCGGCATCACCATCGGCCTGTTTGCGACAGTGAAGAGCAGCACACCGCTGGCCGTGATCGTCACGCTCGGGCTGATGCAGGGCTTCTTCAACTCACTGCAGTTTTCCAGCATGAACACGCTGGCATACGCGGACGTTGGCGCCGAGGACTCCAGCGCGGCAAGCACGATCTCAAGCTCATTCCAGCAACTGTCGATGAGCTTTGGGCTGGCGACCGGTTCGCTGGTCACCGGCTGGTTCCTTGGCAATGTGCCGCAGACGAACCGCGGGATGGTGACCAGCGCCCTGCACAGCGGCTTCGTCGCGCTGTCGGTCGTGACGATCCTGTCCTCGCTGGCGTTCTGGACGCTGCGCCGCGAGGACGGCGAGAGCATCACCAAGGGCGCTAAGGTTGCCCCGCCGGAGCCAGTACCGGCGAGTACCTGATGCTCAGCATGGATTCCCGCCTCCGCGGGAATGACATTGCCGGGGCTGGTAGCCGCAAAACCGT
>CXWL01091748.1_pt1 | contig 13054 bp, 7 predicted proteins | sample 590931 | NCBI WGS metagenome assembly CXWL01 (sample SAMEA3498368, study PRJEB10139) | groundwater metagenome | biome: water well; material: biofilm material | place: Germany | collected 2015-04-27
GCATAATGGGGCAAGAGCAATTTCCATGAACATCATCACCTTCCCCGACAGCCCCTACCGCCTGCACCAGCCGTTCGAACCGGCGGGCGATCAGCCCACGGCCATCGCGCAACTGGTGGAGGGCATCGAAGACGGGCTGGCGTTTCAGACGCTGCTGGGCGTGACCGGCTCCGGCAAGACCTTCACCATCGCCAACGTCATCGCGCGTACCGGGCGGCCCGCCATCGTTATGGCGCCGAACAAGACGCTGGCGGCGCAGTTGTATTCCGAGTTGCGCGATTTCTTTCCCGAGAACGCGGTGGAGTATTTCGTTTCCTATTACGACTATTACCAGCCCGAGGCGTATGTGCCGTCGCGCGATGTGTATATCGAGAAGGATTCCAGTATCAACGAGCAGATCGAGCAGATGCGCCTGTCCGCCACCAAGTCCATGCTGGAACGGCAGGACTGCGTGATCGTCGCCACTGTCTCGGCCATCTACGGTATCGGCGATCCGGTGGATTACCACGGTATGATCCTGCATCTGCGCGAGCACGAGAAAATGACGCAGCGCGATGTGATCCAGCGTCTGGTCGCCATGCAGTACGAGCGTAACGACGTGGATTTTTGTCGCGGCAATTTCCGCGTGCGCGGCGATGTGATCGACATCTTTCCGGCGGAAAGCAGCGAGAATGCGGTGCGCGTCACGCTGTTCGACGATGAGGTGGAATCGCTGTCGCTGTTCGATCCGCTTACCGGGCACATCCTGACGCGCGTGCCGCGCTTCACTGTGTATCCCTCCAGCCATTACGTGACGCCGCGCGAAACCACCTTGCGCGCCATCGAGACGATCAAGGTGGAACTGGCTGCGCGCATCACGTTCTATCAAAAAGAAAACAAGCTGGTGGAAGCGCAGCGTATCGAGCAGCGCACGCGGCACGACCTTGAGATGCTGGCCGAGATCGGTTTCACCAAAGGCATCGAGAATTACTCGCGCCATCTTTCCGGCCGGCCGGATGGTGCAGCGCCACCGACGCTGATGGATTATCTGCCGCCGAATGCACTGGTGATCATTGACGAAAGCCATGTCACCATCCCGCAGATCGGCGGCATGTACAAGGGCGACCGCGCGCGCAAGGAGAACCTGGTCAACTATGGGTTCCGTCTGCCGTCCGCGCTGGACAACCGCCCGCTGCGTTTCGACGAGTTCGAAAAGATCATGCGCCAGACCATCTTCGTTTCGGCCACACCTTCCGTCTATGAAGCCGAACATACCGGGCAAGTGGTGGAGCAATTGGTGCGCCCGACCGGGCTGATCGATCCGATGATCGAAGTGCGCCCCGCCACCCACCAGGTGGACGACTTGATGTCTGAAGTGAACTTGCGCACGAAAGTGGGTGAGCGTGTGCTGGTCACCACACTGACCAAACGCATGGCGGAAGACCTCACCGATTATTTTGCCGAGCACGGCATCAAGGTGCGCTACCTGCACTCCGACATCGAAACCGTGGAGCGCGTCGAGATCATCCGCGACCTGCGCCTCGGCATGTTCGACATGCTGGTCGGCATCAACCTGCTGCGCGAGGGATTGGATATTCCCGAGGTATCGTTGGTGGCCATCATGGATGCCGACAAGGAAGGCTTCCTGCGTTCCGAACGTTCGCTGATCCAGACCATCGGCCGCGCCGCGCGTCATTTGCATGGCACCGCCATTTTGTATGGCGACAAGATCACCAACTCCATGCGCCGCGCGATCGACGAAACCGACCGCCGCCGCACCAAACAGATCGCGCATAACTTGGCGCACGGCATCACCCCGCAGTCCATCGTCAAGCGCATCAAGGACATCATCGACAGCGCTTACGATGTGGATGATGAACGCAAGTCGCTGAAGGCGGCACAGACGCAGGCAAAATATCTGGCAATGAGCGAGAAGGAAGTCTCGAAAGAGATCACCCGTCTGGAAAAAGACATGCTGCAAGCCGCCAGGAATCTCGAGTTCGAAAAGGCCGCCCAACTGCGCGACCAGTTGAAGAAACTGCGCGAGAGCGTGTTCATTTCACCACTGTGAGCTGAGCCATGAAGGTCAAAGTTCTGTTTGTATGCATGGGCAGCAAATGGCGACGCTGTAACGTGATGAATATAAAGGGGTAATATTCTTCCCCAAAACTCCCCCAAAACTCCCACAAATCAACTAGCTTTAACCTGTACCCATTCTGAGCCGCGGACGTCTTGATAAACCTCTGTCATCGCGGCATCTTTGTGTCCTGCAATAGCTTGAGCGAACTCTTTGCCGTATTCTTTTGTATAGAGCCTAATTGCGAGGGATCGTATCTCATGGTACGACGGTGGAGTTTTTCCTTCTTCACCTTTAACGCCAGCCAGATCTCTCATTTCAGCGAAACGCCTCGAAACAGTATCAATCCAGACTTGATCGCCGGGTTTGGACAGTGTTCCTTTTCGAGAGTGATGAATCATCCACTTGCTGATAACGATATCTCGACACGACTTGATCACGCTGGATACGGTCATACCATTCACACCAACATCCAGAGGGATTCGAAGCCGTGGTTCGCCAAATCATGATCGGGCGGCTCTACCAGTACGGTTTTCCTGACGAAACTGTCACACGGATCAGAGCCGTGCTTGCACGGCTATCATGAGTTGCGTTTCTCCGTACTGATCCCGTATGGAATTCTTGAATTTCCTTCGTGAAGAACCAGCAATGGCCTGGTTCGTCTTCTTGGCGTTATTGGTCACTGTTGTGCCGGCAGTATTGGTGCTTTGGCGCAGGTTGACCGGACGCAACCAGCCCGATGCCGCAAAGCATCCCGCGCAGGCGACAAAACCGACACACTTCGGGAGCCAGACAGAGTTCGTCATTCTGCTCATCGGTTTTTGCCGCCCAGCAATAGTTGCGCCCAAAAAAACACGGCGCATCCAAAGAAATATTCGGTGGCTGATTTGACTGGAATACGCAGATGACGCTGCTTTTTATCAAGCGTAAATAAAAAACGCACGGCATGCCGTGCGTTTTTGTTATTGCCGGTTGAAATCAATTCGGCGTATGGGTTTCCACCTGTTGCAGCGGTTCGCTGCTCTCAACGGTGTAGATCTCGCGCTGGCGTTGGCGGCGACGCGGTGCGTGTTCCCGGCTTTCAGGTGCAGACTTGACCACACTGGCTGCCTTGCCCGGATCGGTCTCGATCATGGTCAGTCCGCTGCTGCCGAGGTCGATGTCGGGCGTGACGGATGCCGCGACTTGAACCGCTTGAGCCGGTTGCGTCGGATAACACACCACTTCGGTCGGGGTGAGCCGCTTCATCGAATCCGGATAGGCGATGTATTCGGTCGGCTTCACGATAGTGGAAACTGTGCCTGGCGTGGTCTCGACGGGGCGTGTTGCTGCCACATCGTTCGACGCCGCCAACTCGATGGCATGGTTCTCGTTAGGTGAACCCGCGGGTGGCTCGCGGCGTTCGCGTTCACGACGCCCGCCGCGACGACTGCGTTTGCGACCCCCTTCACGATTTCCGTTGCCTTCTTCGCCTTGTTCACCGGCGACGACTTGCCCTTCGACCTTGCTCGGGACAGGCTTGGCTGTTTCCAGGACAGGTTTGTTTTCGTCTTTGGCAGGCCGCGGCGGACGCGGCGGACGCTCATTGCGAACTGGTTGTTGTTCCTTGTTCGCATTGTCCGCTTTTGGAGCGTCTTCACGGTCACGGCGCGGCTTGTTTCCCCCTTCACCGCGTTCACGCCGCTGGCGGTTGCCACCCTCGTTGCGCTCACGGTCACGGCGCGGGTTGTTGCGATTTCCCTTTGCCGGTGAGGCGGGTTTTGCCGATTCGCTTTCGCCGACTAACGATTTCAGCCAGCCGACCAGACTGCCGATCAGGGAAGTTTTCTTCTCTTCCTTGACTGCATGTTTGGGAGCAGGTTGTGCCGGCGTGATGCCGCGCACAGCAGCTTGCGCATGCGGTGCTGTTTTGGCTTCCTGTGCGGCGGTAGCTTCTAATTTGGTTTCTTCGGGTTTTTCGACCAGTTTGTAGCTGGCTTGCAGATGGTCGGCCGTGATGTCGTCCTGGCGCAAACGGTTCACCGTGTAATGCGGTGTTTCCATGTGTGGATTGGGGATCAGTGTAATGCCAACCTTGAAGCGGGATTCGAGGCGATGGATGTCGGCGCGCTTCTCGTTGAGCAGGAAGGTGGCGACGTCCACCGGCACTTGCGCGTGGATGGCGGCGCTGCTGTCCTTCATGGCTTCTTCCTGGATGATGCGCAGGATATTCAGCGCGGAAGATTCAGTGCCACGGATGTGACCGATACCGTTACAACGCGGGCAGGGCGTGAAGCTGCCTTCTTCCAGGCTGGGTGCCAGACGCTGGCGCGACAGTTCCAGCAAACCGAAGCGCGAGATCTTGGCGGTCTGGATGCGTGCGCGGTCAAAGTGCAGGGCATCGCGCAGGCGGTCTTCTACAGCGCGCTGGTTTTTGGTTGCCTCCATATCGATGAAGTCGATGACGATCAAGCCGCCCAAGTCGCGCAGGCGCAACTGGCGCGCAATTTCGTCGGCCGCTTCCAGATTGGTATTGAATGCAGTGGACTCGATATCACTGCCGCGAGTGGAACGTGCAGAGTTAATGTCGATGGCGGTGAGCGCTTCGGTGTGGTCAATGACGATGGCACCGCCGGAAGGCAGGTTCACTTGGCGCGCATGTGCCGATTCGATCTGGTGTTCGATCTGGAAGCGCGAAAACAGCGGCACATCGTCGTGATAACGCTTGATGCGATCCACATGATCCGGCATCACCGTGCCCATAAAGGCCTGCGCTTGTTCGAAGATGTCGTCGGTGTCGATCAGGATCTCGCCGATCTCCGGATTGAAGTAGTCGCGTATGGCGCGTACCACCAAACTGCTTTCCAGATAGATGAGGGAAGGGGCTTTTTCAGTCTGGGCTGCGCCTTCGATGGCATCCCACAGTTGCTTGAGGTAGTTCAGGTCCCATTGCAACTCTTCCGCGTTGCGGCCGATTCCGGCGGTACGGGCGATGATACTCATGCCGGACGGGACTTCCAACTGCGCCAATACATCGCGCAATTCGTTGCGGTCTTCGCCTTCGATACGGCGCGATACGCCGCCCCCGTTCGGGTTGTTCGGCATCAGCACGATGTAGCGCCCGGCCAGACTAATGTAGGTGGTTAGTGCCGCGCCCTTGTTGCCGCGCTCGTCCTTTTCCACTTGCACCAACAGTTCCTGACCTTCCTTCAGCGCTTCCTTGATGGAGGAACGGCTGCCTGCACCGGATTGGTAGAACTGCGGAGAGACTTCTTTGAAGGGAAGAAAGCCGTGGCGGGTGCCGCCGTATTCGACGAAGCATGCCTCAAGGCTGGGCTCAATGCGGGTGATGACGGCTTTGTAGATGTTGCTCTTGCGTTGTTCTTTACCGGCGGTTTCAATGTCTAGGTCAACGAGTTTCTGACCGTCCACAATGGCGACGCGGAGTTCTTCCGGCTGCGTCGCATTGAATAGCATGCGTTTCATATTTTTCTCCCGCGCTCTGACACGGGCAGTACCAAGCTACGCGCTGCTTAGCGCGCGAGAAGGAGGATGTTCAGTTGCTGATGCCGACTATAGTCCAAGTGCTTGTTCTCGTTATTTAGCTTGTTTGTATCAACGTGCTGCCGATAAGTCGGGGCAACACGACAAAATCTATCTGCTGGTGCTTAGAGCGCGCAAATCATTTACCATCACTGCTTGTCTCCGGTGAGTGAGAAAACCGGGCGGGGCTGCTTCGTAGGCGGCTTGATTGCCTGCCTTAGGTTGGACGGGGAAATGAACATCCCGTTTGACGAAGGCGCACACGCGAGGCGCGGAGTATATTCAAAATGAACGGTTTGAGCAAAGAATCCGTAAGTTGGGTCGAAATCGACGAGGGGAGCGAAGGGCAACGCATCGACAATTTTCTGTTTCGCCACCTGAAAGGCGTACCCAAGAGCCATGTTTATCGCATCCTGCGCGGCGAAGTGCGGGTGAACAAGAGGCGCATCGACCAGACCTACCGCCTGCAATTGGGCGATATTCTGCGCATTCCGCCCATCCGCGTGGCGGAAAAGCCCGAAACCGAATTTGTCCCGGCGACTGAATTCCCGATTTTATTTGAAGACGAGGCTTTGCTCGCCATCAATAAACCGGCGGGCACGGCGGTGCATGGCGGCAGCGGGGTGAGCTATGGCGTCATCGAGCAATTGCGCCGCGCGCGACCGCAGGCCAAGTTTCTGGAACTGGTGCACAGGCTTGATCGCGAGACGTCTGGTGTGTTGCTGGTGGCGAAGAAACGTTCCGCTTTAACTGCCATGCACGAGATCATGCGCGAGGGCAACAGTGACAAACGTTACCTGACGCTGGTACTGGGGCAGTGGAAGAACGCCAGGCAGCATGTGAAGCTGCCGCTGCACAAGTTCGACACGCCGCAAGGCGAGAAGCGGGTGATGGTGCGCGAGGACGGGCAGGCATCGCATACCATCTTCACGCTGCAAAAAAGCTGGCCGGAATTCAGCCTGCTTGAAGCGCAACTCAAGACCGGGCGTACCCACCAGATCCGCGTGCACCTCTCGCACCTGGGATTTCCCATCGCGGGTGACGACAAATACGGCGATTTCTCACGCAACAAGGAGCTGATGAAGCAGGGCTTGAAGCGCATGTTCCTGCACGCGCAGACCATCGCGTTCAACCATCCGCTCTCGGGCGAACTCTTGATCATCAGCGCGCCGCTTGCACCCGAGTTGCAGAGATTCCTCGATAAACTGGACAAACAAGCATGACGAATGCGGCAAACAAGGCGTTCTATTCAGAGCGCGCTTTGCTGTTGACGCTGGCGGCTATTCAGTTTACTCATGTACTGGACTTCATGATCATGATGCCGCTGGGGCCGATGCTGATGCGCGAACTGAGCATCAGCACGCATGAGTTTGGTTTGCTGGTGGCGTCTTACAGTTTCAGCGCGGCTTTGTCCGGCCTGCTTGCGGCGACTTTCGTGGACCGTTTCGAGCGCAAGCGTCTGTTGCTTATCATGTTCGTGTTGTTCGGTCTGGCGACACTGGCCTGCGGATTGGCGCCAGGTTATGCCACGCTGATGGCGGCGCGCGGTCTGGCCGGGGCATTCGGCGGTGTACTGGGGGCGTTGGTGCAGACCATCATCGGTGACACTATCCCGTTTGCGCGCCGCGCCAGGGCCAGCGGCATCGTGTCGGCGGCATTCTCCTTTTCCACGGTGGCGGGTGTGCCGCTCTCGCTATGGATGGCCAGCCATTTCCAATGGCGCGCGCCATTTATATTCATCGTGGTGCTGGTGGCGATTTTCATCGTGATCGGATGGCGCGTATTGCCTGAACTGCGCCATCACCTGAGCCGGGAAAAGCTTGCACACCCATTTTCCGCCATGTTTGCCGTGATGCGTGACGCTAACCATAGTCGCGCCATGGCGTTGTCGGCAATGATTATTTTCTCCGGCTTCACGGTAATTCCCTACATCACGGTGTATGCGGTGAATAACATCGCCATCAGCCAGCATGACATCGCCTACATCTATCTGGTGGGTGGTGCGGCGACTCTCATTAGCGCGCGTTTCATCGGCCATTGGGCTGATGTGCACGGCAAGGTGAAGGTGTATCGACTGATCGCGTTTGCCGCGATGCTGCCGTTGCTGGCGGTGACCCAGGTCCAAAGCGCCACGCTGGGATGGTGGCTGGTTTGCACTACCTTTTTCTTCGTGCTGCTCTCGGGGCGTTTCATTCCGGCGATGGCGATCATCACCTCGGCGGCACAGCCGAAACTGCGCGGCACATTCATGTCGCTCAACTCGACGGTGCAATCGCTGGCCATGGGGCTGGCTGCCACCTTGAGCGGTTTCATCATCAGTCAGGATGGCAACGGCCAGATCATCGGCTACCAGAAAGTGGGCTATGTCGCGATCGCCGCCAATCTGCTGGCGATCTGGTATGTGTCACGCATCATGATGCATGATGAGTATCCGAATCTGCCGGATGTTGCCCCGAAGTAGCGAGTGAGGCGACGGGCCGTCCCAAATAATTCATTGTGCGCAGGTCGGGTTAAAACACGACCTGCTATTTTTTCACCCGCGTCAAAAATACCGTCACTTCTTCGCGGTCGTGATAGAGCTGTCTGGCTTCCAGACGGTAGCGGACGCCCTTTGTATTGAGTGCTGTGCGCACCGAGTCGAGTGCGGCATGCAGTGCGACCACACGTTTCTTCATCGGCAGTTTCAGATTGAAGATAGCGTGCATCGCCAGTCCGCCAACGAACCATTCGGTGATCAGGGCGGCGACGCGCTGCGGTTGTTCCACCATGTCGCATGCCAGCCAGTCCACCGGGCGTTGCGGGCGGTAGCGAAAGCCGTCCTGGCGCAGGTGCTGGATGGACGGATGTTTTGCCGCCGCACCCTTGAGCGGGCCGTTGTCCACGGCGATGACTTTCAATCCGCGTTGCACCAGTTGCCATGTCCAGCCGCCGGGTGCAGCACCCAGGTCAATCGCCGTCATGCCCGGCTTCAACCATTGCGTTTGTTCCGCCTTGTCGAGAAATACTTCGAACGCCTCCGCAAGCTTGAGGTAGGAACGACTGGGCGCATCCCCCGCCATGCTGACACGCTGGATGCCGTTGAGCGCAGCGTTGCTGTTGTGTGGATCGCTGCTGCCAATCAGCGCGCGGCTTTGGTCGGGGAAAAAGATGTGCAGTCTAGGTAGTGCGGGGTCATCCACCAGGCGGGACATCTTACGCAGCTCGTCTTCCAGCAAGGGCTGGAACCGTCGCGAGAAGCCGGACAGCATCTTGCCCTCGTTGGTATCCGGCACTTCCAGATACAGCGCACCGAACTGTTGCGGTGTGTCGGGTATCGCGGCCAACAGCGGGGTAAGGCGGTCGCGTTCCGACAATTCATTTACTTCGCCGTGCAGCCGCAGCAGTTGGCGCGCAAAGGCGAGTTGCCGGTAAGCCAGGCGCGGCTTGCCCTGCAGCACGACATAGCCGCTGTTCTCAAGAGTTTCGACGGGTTTGGCCTGAGTCTCTTCCACGCAATCGCGTTCGAAACCGGGGCGGCAGTAGATTAACCAACTGGGTAAGGTATTCATGGCGCGGCATGGTAGGGATAGTCGGAGGTGTGAGCAAGCTAAATGGTAGAATCCGCCCCTTATTTATGGATCGCACGAATGACAAAACGTTATGACTTGATCGTGTTCGATTGGGACGGCACGGTGATGGATTCGACGGCGGTGATTGCCGGTTCGATCCAATCGGCCTGCCGCGATCTGGATCTGCCGGTGCCGGATGACGATATGGCACGCCATGTGATCGGATTGGGATTGATGCAGGCGCTGCGCCATGCCGTGCCGGCTGCGCCGGAAGAAATGTATGAACCGCTGGTGGCGCGCTACCGCCATCATTTTCATTCGCAGAATAATGCGATCCCGTTGTTCGACCAGGCGCGCGAGACCATTATCGAGTTGCACGGCGCGGGTTATCAGCTCGCGGTGGCGACGGGCAAGAACCGCAACGGTCTGGATCATGCCTTGCAATCGACCAATATGGGCGAGTATTTCCATGCCACGCGCACGGCCGACCGCACATTCTCCAAACCGCATCCGGCGATGCTGCTTGAAATCATGGACGAACTGGAGGTGCTGCCGGAACGCGTGCTGATGGTGGGCGATACCACGCACGATCTGCAGATGGCGATCAACGCCGGAGTGGATGCGGTGGGCGTCACGCACGGCGCGCACCCCGAAGACCAGTTGCGCGAATTGAACCCGCTCGCCTTGCTGGATGATTTTGCCGAACTGCGTGCGTGGCTGAAAGTTTACGCCTAATCCATTTTATTAACCGTTCGCCCTGAGCTTGTCGAAGGGTGAATGGTTTAAGCGACGTTTTCCGTCCATGCTTCGACAAGCTCAGCACGAACGGAAATATAAGTGGTTGAAGAATTTTTAGGAGAAATGCAATGTCAGAGGAAAACAACAACTGGGAGCGCGGTGTGCTGGAAAAGCTGGCGATGTCCGCTATTCAGGAACAACGCCGCGCGCGCCACTGGGGCATCTTTTTCAAGGTGCTCACTTTCGGTTATCTGTTCATCCTGCTGTTCCTGTTCATGGGATGGGTGGGCGACCATGCGGATGGCAGCTTGTCCGGCAGCAAGCACACGGCACTGATCGAGCTGAATGGTGTCATCTCCGCTGACAGCAACGCGAATGCTGACAACCTCATCGTCAGCTTGCAGGATGCGTTCAAGGACAAGAACACCGCGGGGATCATCCTGCGCGTCAATAGCCCCGGCGGCAGTCCGGTGCAGGCCGGGCTGGTAAATGACGAAATGCGCCGCCTGCGCGCCAAGTATCCGCAGGTTCCGCTGTATGTGGTGGTGGAAGACATGTGCGCTTCCGGCGGCTATTACATTGCCGCCGCAGCGGACAAGATCTTCGTGAATAAAGCCAGCATCGTTGGCTCCATCGGTGTGCTGATGGACGGTTTCGGTTTCACCGGAACCATGCAAAAACTTGGGGTGGAACGCCGCTTGATGACGGCAGGCGAGAACAAAGGGTTCATGGATCCGTTCTCGCCGCGCAATCCCAGGCACGAAGCATTCACCCAAGGCTTGCTGGCGGATATCCATCAGCAATTCATCGACGTGGTAAAGCAGGGTCGCGGCAAGCGTCTGAAAGAAACGCCGGATATGTTCAGCGGCCTGTTCTGGACGGGCGAACAGAGTATCAAACTGGGACTGGCGGACGAGATCGGCAGTGTGGATTCCGTGGCACGCGACATCATCAAGGCAGAGGATATCGTGGACTTCACGGCCCATGAAAACATCGTGGATCGTCTGGCGAAGAAGTTCGGTGCGGGGGTGGCGAGTGCCTTCCCCGGATTTGGTGCACAGGTGGGTGGGATGACGCTGCGATAGTTGTTGTGCGGGAGCGCCGATGTCTTGTCGGCAGCATTTAGAATTTGGTGCCGACAAGACATCGGCGCTCCCATCAAATGACCGGCGTTTTATGCAAGTTCTGCGAGTAACTTATTAAGATCGGTAATCGGCGGCAGGCAGGTCATGCCGCGACACAACCATGCAGTAGTGACCGTGGTGCGCGGTTTATCCAAAGGGTGTGGCAAATCTGCTTCATCGCCCTGCAAAACAATGATCATCAACTTCGGCAGATAGCTTGCCACCGCAGCCGCCCTCCAGGCGTCTGTTTCTTTTTCCGCTCCGCATAACACCAGCACGGACGGCGGTTGCAGCAGTTCATCCAGTGCGGTACACAGGCTGCTGAAATGGCTGGCGGCTTGTTGCATGGTCGGGAAGAATAATTTCAGACAACGCTCCGCCGCTGATACATAGCGCATGTCGCCGGTCAGCGCGGACAGCCGCAACAAACCTTGTGCGGCGATGCCGTTGCCGCTTGGCGTGGCGTTGTCCTGGCCGATCTTGTTGCGCTGGATAAGCGTCTCGTGGTCGTGGCTGGTGAAGAAAAAACCGCCGTTGTCCTTATCCTCGAAACGATCAAGCATGGCATCGGCGAGTTGCACCGCAAATTCCAAATCTTGCCGGCGGAACTCCGTTTGCAGCAATTCCAGCGCCGCTCTCAGCAAGAACGCATGGTCGTCGAGATAGGCATTCAGACGGGTCTTGCCATCCTTGTGCGTGGCGAGGAGTTTGCCGTCGCACCACAACGTGCCGCGCACAAAATCCATGGTCTGCTGTGCGGAGTTCAGCCAGTCCTCGCGCGGGAAGAATCGTGCGGCCATGGCCATTCCCGCGATCATCAATCCGTTCCAGCTGCCGAGGATCTTTTCGTCGCGACCGGGACGGATACGTTGCCCGCGCGCTGCGAACAACTTTGCCCGTGCCGCCGCAAGCCGCATGTTTGCCTGCTCCTGGCTGAGGTGCAGACGCTGTGCGAGCTCGCTCAATGGTTGTGTCACGCGCAGGTTCCAGGCGTGATGCTCAAAGTTGGGGGTGCTGTCCAAACCGTAATAGGGCTGGATAAGCTCGTATTCATCGGCACTCAACAGATCGCGAATCTCATTGCGCTGCCACACATAGAACTTGCCTTCCTCGTGCTCCGAGTCGGCATCCAGCGAAGCGTAGTAGCCGCCCTGCGGCGACTGCATCTCGCGCATCACCCAGTTTGCGGTCTGTTCCACCACGCCTGCGAAAAATCCGTCGCCGCTGGTCAGCCATGCATCGCAATACAAACCGAGCAGCAGGCCGTTGTCATACAGCATCTTCTCGAAATGCGGAATGTCCCAATGCTCATCCACGCTGTAGCGGCAAAATCCGCCACCGAGCTGGTCGTACAACCCGCCCAACGCCATCTGCTGCAGAGTGAACAGGGCGACGTAGTGGATCTGTTCATCCTGCTTCGTGTGTGCCTCACGCAGCAAAAGGTTCAGCTCTGCAGGGTGCAGGAATTTCGGTGCAGCACCGAATCCGCCATGCACGCGGTCAAAGATACGGTCGAGTTGTTGTACTGCCGTTTCGATCGGCTCCGCATTGAGGGCAATTTCATCCGTACTTTTCTCCGGTTGCCAGGCGGCGAGGGCGGCGATGAGTTGCTTGCCCTGTGCGGACATCTCGGAGCGTTTTTCCTGGTACGTTTCAGCGATGCGCAGCAAGAGCTCCGGAAAGCCGGGCAGGCCGTGGCGTGCCTGCTTGGGGAAATATGTCCCGCTGTAGAACGGCGTGCCATCGGGGCTCAGGAACATGGTCAGCGGCCAGCCGCCGCTGTGCTGGGTGAGCAGGTAGTGCGCGTTCTGGTAGATATGATCGAGGTCCGGGCGTTCTTCGCGGTCCACCTTGATGTTGACGAAATGCTCGTTCATCACCGCGGCGACCGATTCATCCTCGAACGATTCATGCGCCATCACATGACACCAGTGGCAGGCGGAATAACCGATGGAAAGCAGGATGGGTCTGTCCAGCTCACGCGCAAGCTGCAGCGTCTCTGCATTCCACGCATACCAGTCCACCGGATTGTCGGCGTGCTGCAACAGGTAGGGGCTGGTTTCGTG
>CXWL01010224.1_pt1 | contig 13053 bp, 15 predicted proteins | sample 590931 | NCBI WGS metagenome assembly CXWL01 (sample SAMEA3498368, study PRJEB10139) | groundwater metagenome | biome: water well; material: biofilm material | place: Germany | collected 2015-04-27
AAGCTGGACATAGGCGTGGAAGTTTGGGAGGCGGAGCAAATCGGCGGGGGCAATATCGCCAAGCTGGGTTGCGAGAAACGGCGCGTCCTGCGCACCCACCCGAAACGCAATCATCGTTCCCACATTCCCTATAACGGCGTCCAAGACCGCTGGCTGCATCAAACTGCGATGCTGCGTGAACAGCGATAATCCGAGACCATATTTGCGGGCTTCGGGGAGGAGGTTCGCAAAGGCTTCGGTCGTGAAGGACGGAAATTCGTCCACATAGAGCATGAACGGGCGTCTGGCCTTTTCTTCGCTTCCATGGCGCGAAAAGGCCGCGTGCATCACGTTCGAGACTATCAGGCCGCCCAGCACGTTAGCCATGTCAACACCAAGGCGTCCCTTAGCTAGATTGACGACGAGCACCTCCCCTTTGTCCATGATGGATCGGAAACGCAGTGGTTGTTCGGGTTCGCAAATGGCACGGCGGATGACAGGGTGAGCGAGAAATGCCCCCAGCTTGTTCGCGATTGGAGCCACGCCGTCGATGGTGTTTATGTAGTTCATGTTCGGGAATTCTTTGGTCCAGAATGCCCGCACCTGTTCATCGCGGATACCGGCCACCACGACCTTCCGAAACTCCTTGTCGATATACATCCGCACAATATCGCGCAGATCGGCGTTTGGCTGATCGAGCAAGGCCAACACGGCGTAGCGCAGTAAATGCTCCATGCGCGCTCCCCAGGCATCGGCCCATTGCTTTTTGAGTGTGTCAATAAAGCCGGACGCGACCAGTGGCCGCAGTGAAGGCGGGACAGGGCTAAGCGGATTATAGCCATAGGGGCAGGCGGGATCGGCAACATCCCAATAGATATGCGGGATGTCTAGGGTGGTGTGTATGGCAGCGGCCATATCGCCATGTGGGTCGATGACACAAAAGCCAGTCCCGGCTTTCGCATCCTGCTTAGCCAGATTGGCAAGCAAGGTTGATTTCCCGGTGCCAGTCTGGCCGATCACAAACAGATGGTGCAGCCGGTCGGCCATAAAGATACTAAAAGGCCGATCGCCATATTGGTGGCGGGCGATACCAAGGGTGATGGCAGGCTGCTCGTGCATAGGAGCATCCTCGGGCTTGCCAGCCCGATCTGCTAGGCGCTGGAATATCTTCACGCAAATATCGGGCGGGCCGATAACAGGCTGTCTAGCCGTGCCAATATCGCTTCCGATACAATGGTCGGAGACAGTTCTTCATCCCTCCCTCGACGTTTGGGGAGTGCGCCGGAAATCGGTTCGGGCGCACTCGACAAATGGAGAGTGTGATGGATACACAATCAGAGGAATATCGCGTGCGGGTGCGCGCCTTAAACGACCGATTCCGCCGTCATGGTATTGGTCGCGGGTCGTTCATGCACACCGATGGCGTGCATGAAAAGGGACAGGTATTTGTGCAAGGCGTCCTTTTGGCCGTGCGCGACTTCACTGCGTTCAACGCAGACAACGATCCCTATGGCGAACATGACTTTGGGGCCTTCAACTATGAAGGCGAACGCCTGTTCTTCAAGATCGACTACTATGATCTGGGCCTAGAGGGTCACTCGCCCGACCCTGCCGACCCGGCGGTAACACACCGGGTGCTCACGATTATGTTCGCGAGCGAATATTGACGTTGCCGCCCCCTTTGGGGCGGCTTTTTGAAAGAGTTGCACCACTGATGCGTCATATTGAATAGACGGTCGCGCATCTCGCTTCGGAATGCCTGACCGACTTGCATGCCGTGACGAGAAACCGCTAATCTGTCGCTCAAGACACCCTTCACGAAAGTGAGATAACCCACCAGCGTGGTATGGAGGCATCCGGAAAGGTTTCACCTTTCCGGACGGACGCTTCTATACCACGTTGGTGGTTTTGTTATCACAGGGTATCTTGCATACCGAACTGACATATTTCGCCTCCTAGAATGGGGCGATTTGAACCTCTAAGCTGGGCAGCATTAGTAGTTGTATCAAACATTTTATGTCATCAGATTTTGCCCTAGACCTGCGCGTTGCACGGCGACAAGCAGGCTATACCCAACATGATGTTGCGCTGTTGCTCGGCGCGCATCAGTCGCATGTATCAGACTTTGAACAAGGCCGGACGCTGCCCAGTCTCGCTGAGATCGTATCCTTGTCGCTGATATTCGGTCGTTCGTTTGAAAGCTTGTTTGCGGACTTGCTGCTGTCCGCCAAGGCCGAGATCGGTGGCCGGATCACCGCCTTGCCAGCAATGGTGCGCAGCTATGTGGGGACGTTCAACCGCGACGCTAGCCTGAAGAAACTGGAGCGCCGTTTAGCCACTAATCCACCGGAGTATGGAGCCGAATAGAGTGCTGGCCGTGGCTGCCGCTACGGGCCGCATTGGCATGGTGTTCTTGATCGGCAACCGGCTCATGGATTGGCAAATTTCCGGCAAGGCAGCTAAGTCGCCTGCGTTGGCCGCCCGCTATGCTGAAGATCTTATTGGTTCACATCGACCGGATGTGTTCATCACGGAGAAGATTGGCACAGCGCGTAACAAAGGCGACCATGCCAAGGCGCTTGTTGTGTCGATGGCGCAACGGGCAGCGGCGCATGAACTTCTCGATATTGCGGTGGAGCGTCCCCATGATTTTCCGAACAAGTATGCCGAAGCGGCGGCGCTCATTGAGCGCTATCCCGAAATCGCCGCATGGCAGCCGAAACGGCGCTTCTTTGATAATGAGCCACGCAACACAGTGCTGTTTGAGGCGCTCGCGTTGGCGGAATGTGTATTGTGCCGAGATCACCGCTAGCGCGTCATCGCTTTCTTGATGCGACTTATGAAAGCCTCGCGGCTCGGTGCGGTCTTGTATAGGACGGCCTGCTGCAAGTTGGAGTGATGGGTGCCTTCAACCCGCTTCAACACCAATTTCTGTTCTCGCCCGTCAGTCCCACCCGGCTCAAAGCCATAGATCATGAAAACGATATTGACGTTGGTAGCGGTGATGTCGGTGGTGGTGAAAAAGTCGGCGTCCTTGCGGAAATAGTCATATACCTCGTCTTGGATCGATGCGACGATCTTGGTTCCCCAATGGTGGTGATAATATCCCTTGGAGATGAGCTGATTCATGTATCGTTTGGCGACGTTCTTCCAGTTGAAATTATAGGTCGGGCGCTTCGGAAGCTGTTCGCCAGCAAGGATCGCGTCATAGGCAAGGCGGGCTGATCCAGTGATGTCGATGGCCTGCAACTCGACCGAAACGAATTGGTTGATACCGCCGTCGGCTGCAACGTCTGAGATGACAAAATCGACATTGCCAAAGCCTTCCATCTTCACTTCGCTGGTGATGACCGGGTTGACGGGCTTCGGGCCAGTCCACGCATGTTCGATCACGTCGGCAAGGAAGTCACGTTCGTAGAAGCGTTTGGGGCAAACGGCGATCACATCACCAGATATTTTGCGAAGCGAGCACACCGGATAGGGTAGTTTCTTGTCGGCGGTGCTGCGCTTGATGCAGGTGCGGTCGATAAACGGGCAGCGATAATCATGTGCTGCTGGCTGGAATCCTGATGTCGCCCTTGTGCCAAGGATTTCTTCAATCGCCTGCGTCGGGTCGAAACTCATTCATCCTCACTCAGCGGCCACTAGCTCGCACTCATTCAATTGATTCAATGCCTCTAGCACGGCTTTGGCGATAGTGCGGCCGAGAAGTGGTGGCACGGCATTGCCGACCTGCACATATTGATCGGTGCGCGATCCTTTGAATTCAAACCAATCAGGGAATGACTGGATGCGGGCGGCTTCGCGCACAGTGAGCGCCCGATTTTCTTCGGGGTGAATATAGGCACCCCAATGGATGTCGCACTTGGTGAGAACCGTTGAGGACAGTCCTTCCTTGCGGAGCCGTCCATAGCGTTTGGTGTGGTCGCAGCGACGGGCGCGCTGCATTCCGGCAGGCAACAGTGTGTGGGGAATGTCGCGCCAGCTTCCGCCAGGTGGGACATGTTGCATCCGCTCTTCGTTGATGGAAGACAGACGGGCCGCTTGGTGATTGGCCACCGTGACCGCGTTGCCCCGCAAATCCCGCTGATAGGAAGAGAAAGCAGCGGTGCGATAGCGTTGCGGGCCGGTAGGCACTTCACCATTTTGCAGTTTGGGCAAATCGCCAATTGCGTCCCAGACGGTCACATATGGCTCTTGATCGTTGCCGTGCGTCGGTTCGGGCATGATGAGCGGCGCGCCGATACGGTTGCCAATAAAAACAACGCGGCGGCGCTCCTGCGGCACACCATAGTCTTCGGCGCGAAGCGTCTGATAGGTGACCTGATAGCCAAGTGCCTCGAGTCCAACGGTGATGGCACGGACGGGTTCACCGCCTCCGGCTGATAAGATACCGGTGACATTTTCCATCACGACCCATTCGGGAAACAGCCCTTCGACAAGGCGCAGATATTCGCGAAACAGGCTGGCGCGCTCATCGTGCATACCGCGCTGGTGGTTATAGACCGAAAAGGCTTGGCAGGGTGGGCCACCAATCAGGCAGGTGAGTTCGCCTCGGCGCAAACCAGTCTCTTTGAGGATACGGTCAGCGGTGAGGTTTTCAACCGGATCGGGATAGAAAATCGCTTCGGGGTGGGTGGCGACAAAGGTTTTCCCGGCAGCTTCAAAGCAGTCGTTTCCAGCAAGAATAGTGAAGCCTGCTTGCCTGAATCCCTCCGACAGTCCGCCTGCGCCGCAAAACAGATCAATGGCGGTCAGGCGTGGCGACATGGTTTTCCTCCCGGCAAATAGAACAAACCATGAATCATATGCCGTGTTTTTTCCCTTGATGCAATCTGCATTTTGTCATTGGCACAATCGCTAGCACTGCTCAATCGAGAACGGCGCTAGCCCGCCCCGCACCCAGTCGCCCATCGAAAGGCTGGACTGGGGGAGGGGTGGGCGGAAGGCTGGCCCAAAATCCTCCCATGCCTGAAACAGCATGAAGCTATTACCCTGAGGGTATGACTTCGCTACGCACTCAACTATTCGCTCCATCCGCCGCTGATCGGACAGGATATTCAAGACCAAGAGCGGTGCGGTGAGCTTAAGGTGGTTCCGGTATGCTCCACCCGATACAAAGGCATCATACTGAAGCAGGTTGCGCAGGAAGCTCTTGCGATTCCAATTGGCTGAAATGGTTGGTTCGGTGGCGCGGTCAGCTTCAACCGAAAAGAAGCGGAACCGGTCGCCGTCTCGCGTATGGTATTGTAGGCCAAAGAGCGCGTCCGGGATCAAGTCCTTTGTCATCTGCCTTTTAGTGGTCGGATCGGCAATCATGACCGGACAACGCAGCGTCGTCCCGGCCCGTTTCAATATCTGGCTTTGTGGGATGTATGCGATGTCCGCCCGTTTCATACAGGCCAATTCAATCGACGCGGTGATGCAGGCAGTCATAAAGCGATGCAGCCACGGCCCTGCTGGCGCGCTGTATTGCGCGATGTCCACGCCCGACCGCTGCAACGCTCGCCAGCCTGCTGGCGCAAGATCATAGACAAGCTGGTTATAGCGGCTGTCGATGGTGCGGAACTGCTGCGGCGGACGTATGAGATATGTCCCACCATCTGGCGTATTGTCCTCATGGTATAGGTCACACAGCCGTTCGCGGGCGCGCTTCTCGCTGGTGTGGCGCCCGTCGCAAAACTCAAGAAGGAATGAAGTTGGCAGCGGCCCATGCTCTGCCAGCTTTTGCAGCCACAGTGCATCGCGCTCGGTGAGCGACATGCGCTTGCCGGTTGGATTGGCGGCACGGCGATTGCGGCGGCCAAGTTTGTCGGTATCGGTGTGCATAGGCTGTCCCTCAGTATTGAGGGACAGCCATTTAATGCGTCTTTTCTGCTTTGTATCCGTGCGGCATATTCAAGAGCGGGGCGATATGAGTAGCCATGCACTGTCATGTGCAGGCCAAAAATATTTCACTACTACCAATTCTCGCCCGCGTCAGTGTCGATATGCCCCAGTGGCGGCTTCGGCGCTTCGGATTCAGGGGCGGATTGATCGTCGGCGTTCTCAATATTCTCCACCACTTTTCCAAGCTCAGAATGATGCACTGCATAAAGATTGCGCATCTGCTGCCGAAGCGCCTGCTGCTCGGCCTTCTCCATCCGAGGTAGCTTCTCCATATACCCAAGTGGGAACTTTAGCGGCACGGCGGATTTCGTTTGTCCGCGCACATGGGCGGCGAAGCTTGCCTTCTGCTGCGCTTCGATAAACTCCGGCTGGCAATAGAGCATTGGAGCAAGGCTGCGCGCATCCTTGGCCGATACCCCACCGGCAAATTTGATCGCGGTGTTGGCAGCAAAGGCTTCTTGCAATTTCGGCTCAAGCTGACCGAGAAATTGATGACTCAACACCATCCCAACATTCTGTTTGCGCGCCTGCGCCAATATGATCCCGATGTTGCGGTCAAAATAATCCTGCGCCTCGTCAACATAAACGATAGTGGGCATCCGCTTGCTGGAGGGCAGGGTGGCGCGCTCCTGCGCGGCTTGGGCTATCAGCGCGATAAAGAATCGACCGAATATCTCGGTGCCTTGTTCTTTCAATAAATCCTTGGCGGTGTTGATCAGGATCACCTTGCCCGCGTTCATTTCGGAAAACAGGTCGAGCTTTGAGCGGGGATGACTGAACATCCGCTCGAAGGTCTGGTTTTCCAATATGCCCCACAAACGCCTTAGCACCTGCTTCTTGGTTTGCTCAAACTCTTTGCCTGCAAATTCAGTTTCAAAGAAGTGGCGCGCTGTCCCGGAGAGCTTGGCAATATGCTCGGCAAACTTCACCTGACTATTCGGCTCCATCAACTCGCGGAGCGTATGGATGGTGGCATTCGGGATATGGAGCATCAACCTTGTTACATAGCGGAAGATGACGTTCTGCTTCTGTGTCATCTCGGCGGATAGCAAGGTGCCAAGCACAAAGTCATAGAGTTCAAGGATGGAGTTGGTCAGCCGTTCGCGCTCCAACGGCGCATAGCCCGCCAAGCGGTCCATCCCAACGTCAAACAAATTCAAGGATACCGGCCATTCGATGTCGCTGGGATCGATGATGACCACCCGCTCATGCAATGGCTCACCCGGTGCGAACCATTCGAGCGATGATATTGTGCGGATAAGGTCGCCCTGGCTATCCAGCACGATGACCGTGCGGTTCCCATCCGCCACCGCCTCAAGATCGTGCGCGATCAGATATTGCAGCGTCTGGGTTTTGCCGTGGCCGCTCCCTGCAACAATGTGGTGATGCTCAAAGCGGGTCTTGGTGGGGATGGTGAAATCGAGCGTTTGGTCGAATAGCGGCAATAGCGGCGTGCTGCCAAGATATGCTGTTACCAACTGCGCCGGGTCTTTGGCATCCGCCTGACTTGGCAGTTTTGGCGAGCGGGTGAAGCTAGCCGGATTGGCCGGGTTTCCACCGGAAGCTGCCACCAGATTGCGTTCCAAGCGGTCGGTTAACCGGGCGAACAAGCCAAGCTNNCAACAAGCCAAGCTCAGCCGCTTCCTCGGCAAAGGCCACACTGAACATTTGCTCAGTCACTTTGCCAATGTCGCCTATGCTATGGAGCAAGGCGGTTGGCACAGTGATACCATCGCCATACTCGGCTTCGTCTAGCAATGCAGGGCAGGCCGCATACAGTGGTTCAAGCAAGGCAATCAGCGCCGCCTGCAATGTTTCGCCTATGGCTTCAAACTGGTCGGTAAAACCACGCTGGCGGGTCAACTCTTCGCGGATGTCCCACAACTCGGCGATAGTGCGTGATTGCGTCCAGTCGGTGTTTGGCAAGACCAGCAAGCCTTCATAGTCGAACAATCTCTCGGTTAGTTCTTCAATCAGCGCGGCTTGGGGATGCGACGGCGGAATTTCAAAGTACGCTGCAACTTCGCTGACGAGATCAAGGATGTATGCGGCACGCTCAGCGGGCTCCGCCAATCCAATGCTGCGAAAGCTGGCAACGAGCGCATCATACTGCGCCCGCACCAGTTCCACTTCGCTTGGTTTGAACAATCCATGCACAAAGGCATGAACGCGCGCACCGACGCGCCAGACCATGTCAATATGCCCGCAATATAAGTTCTTTGGCTTGGTCCTTCGGTAAAGGCTCGATGGTGTGCCGCTCCACCCCATCCCAATGCTTGGCGCTTTCCATCACTTGGCGAAACAAGGCGCAAGCGCCTTCCAGCCACGCCTCCTTCTTCGCCAATTCGATCACGCTGTCACAGGTGAAGTTGCGGCCATGTAGCATGTCTTTGACGAAGATCGTCTCACGCTTTTCGTTCATATGCCAATAGCCCGCGCCGACCCCAGCGGCGATGCCGCCAAGGAAGCCAAATGTGCCGCTTGAAAGCATATAGGTGGTGAGTAGTGCAGCGACGACGAACACCACGGCACCAAGTTTGATGGCACCGCGAAGCAAATGACGATCATCGGCTCCGATCAGAATAGCTTCGTCAAAGCGGTATCGGTTGATCAGTGCTTGTTCGTCTTCGGTAACTTCAAGTTTGCCCCATAACTTGAAGTTCACGCGCGACATCTGAGTGGTTGATTGTTCTCTTTTGAATAACAGCTCCATGAATCTGCCCCCTTTTCCAAAAGAGGTTTGGAACAAAACGATAGAGACTGGTCAAGATGAATCCGCTCCACATAGGCGATGGTGCAGGGATGGGTGGGGGGTCATATAGAATGAAATGGGTATGAAGTCGCGGAAACTGATTCTGGCTGATGTGCCGCTCTGTCCCTCGATGTGAAGCTATGGATGGGGAATGGGAATCCTGCGGGGTGGGGATACAGGTTCTGTTTACTAAAAAAGGCGCTTTTCTACGACGCCATAGGCGTCGCGCATTTGCTGAAGAAACATGGTCTGGCCGCCATAGCTTGGGTGCCTTGCCTTCACGACCCGGCTCGTTTCTGCAAAACGCCTTGCCGCCTTGTCCGCGTCATTACCTAGGGCAAAGATACGCTTCGGTCTAAGCATGCCTACCAATTGGCTAAGTATTTCTTCCCCGGCTCGGCGCTCCCGCACGTTGTGAAGCCGATTCGTGAATGGCTTACCGGGCTCATGAGGGTGCAATGGAAAGACATTCCAAAGGAACACCGGAGCAGTAATCTGATCAAGCATTCCCCAAATCACTGATGCGGTGCGTTCGGTTACCGGCGATCCGACAGTGTGGCGAGTCAATGGCACATTCCACCGATGAGCATGAGTGGTGACATGAACGTCATCGGTCAACGCCAAACCAGTACGCCTTCCTCCTCGATACCCTAGATCGCGCCCAATCCAGAGAGAATCGATTTCTACGGCGCTGGCGGTATCAAGAATGGCCGTCAGCGCGATAGCTCGCTTCTGCGCAGCGTCCGGTAGGTCATGAACTGCACATTGGTCTGCATAAGGATTAAATGTATGCTCGAAGCGCACCGCGCTTAGCTGTCTCACAAACTCAATTGGCTTCATCATAAACCCCGATCATCGGGGCCTATACGTTATCGTCCGGCTTTTTCGATCACCAATTACAACGCCACCTTTGTTTTCTCGCACCTTCCGAAACACTGCGTATCCATCAAGGATGGCGCGCTCCCAAAGGTTCAAGGGACAATCTTCGACCTCATACCCTCTCACAAAATCGGCAATCGTTTTGAGCATGTCGAACGAAATCGACTTCTGATCTTCAAAGAACTTATGGTCTTTGGCCCGCGAAAATATCCAAGCGGTTAGTCCCTCTTCCACAACAATCGATCGTCCACCATCCTGCGCTTCGTCCACCTTTTTGTCACTCTTGCGCTTTTGCTTGATCAACGCGCGCATGACGGGTGACCAGTGCAAAATCGCTGCATGGGCAAAGTGGAATACGTCGTGGAAACGATAGTCGTCCGCATCAAGGATATTATCTGTGAGCGGATCGCCGATGAAGACGCCATTCCAACGCAAGTAGCATTGCCCGCTTTCACGCTGCGTGAACTCAATCTCGAAATGATCGGGGAGTTGCTCTTCGGCTTCAAACCGGTCGTCAAAGGTCGGCAGGGCAGCAACGTCTGGAGCAACGAAACGACCTCGTGTCTTCGCTAAGTTGCTTCGCGTCACGTCTCCAAAGGACAAAGTGGAAACCTGCAAGGTTTTCAAGTAGCAGTCGATGAACGGAATAAGCAGAATCTCCGCATTATCAGCATTGTCGGCGAGCTGAAGCAAATTTGAAGCGGCGGCACCCAATGTAAGCAATGCGTCGTCGAGCTCAGCAACCTCGCGGGGCATGACAATGTGAGACAATGTGCCGTTTTCCATGTCGCTGGCGGCGAGGATTGACGTGTAATCATCGCTCGCAACGACTTTGCTCAACAGGGCTTCGAGTGATAATTCGAGCCGGCGGCACAGTGCTGTTAGATACCAAAGTGTGTCACCAAACTCTTCCTCAACCATACCACGATAGCCGACGAATACAGCCCCTTCACGGTGATACTTTTTGGCAGCGGTCATTATGCCGCCTACTTCACCGAACAGTCCGAACAAAACGGGCTTGATCTCAGGTGGCATTTTGTCAGTCGGCGCTACGTCCCTCACATAGTCGCCAATTAACATGGTCGAGTGAACGGACGTTTCAGGCATCTTCGAGCACCCAATCTAGCGGTCTGCCATAGTAGCCTGGTTCACCAATGGTTCGTAGCCATGCTACAAACTCGGCAATCCAGCCCCCGTCTTCCTGCCGCTTTCGCTGCCTAATCTTGCGGCACAAGTCGTAACGATTGGGGTCACGGAAGCAGGCCGGAATCTCTGGGCCTTCGCCGCCAAAGTAGTAATAATCGTCGCTGATCAATATCCGGTCAGTGCCGGTATCACGAGCAACGTGTTCGGGCTTGAGCGACCCATCCGCATGCGTGTGGAACGAGTCCAGTTGCAGCCATGCGCTGTCGTCGGCGTTGCGATAGTATATGTTATCGCCGCAGCTTTGCTTTCGGCCGCCCTGACGCATGGGCTTCTTGCGCGCGAATCTGGGGTCATTCCAGTAGGTGCGAAAGTCCGTGGTTTCGGAAACCTTCATTGCGTGAACCAAGCGATTCCCGCGTTGACTCTTTTTTGCCGCACTACCCGTTCCAACAATCCAATCTCCGACCTTCGCAGCATGGCGAATTGTTGGCTTACAGGTGACAAGGGTGCAAAAGCCGTAAAACGGGTTGGGCGCAAAACCACTGTCATATCTAACGACGTAAGAAAATAGTTTCGACACGCAAGCCGTTAGCCGCAGGGATGCCGGGTAATGCCACGAGTCGGAAACGCGGTGCCGTCCGGCTTTTGCCACACATCACAGTCGCCATTTATCGCATCAATGATGGAATTGCCGGTCCACCCAACCATCGCATCGGCATAGTTGGTCAGAGCGTCGGGCAAATCACAGTCCTTAGCGCCATGCTCCCAAACGCCGACAATTCGTTTCCCAAGCTTCTGGGCGTATTCAATTTCCCAATTTACCCATTTGCTGTGCTTGGTGTCGGGTGACACATAAACCACGAGTGTCCCAGCCCAGTTGATCTGCGGTGCCAAAATTTGGGACTTGATGTAGTCCTCCGATTTGGCGTTGTTGGGGTTGTTGGAGTTAATCGAGGAATCTCGGATGGTCATGTCGCCCTTAGCAAGCAAGTCCTTGATCTTACCCAATCCAGCATCATCCTCATGGATGTGGCTGATGAACACATTCTTCGTTTGATCGGCCATAAACGCTCTCTCGCATTCTTGATATGTTCTTCTATTTGGGTGGCGGAGTCAATCTTTCAAGACCAACCGATACATTTGATTGCGATATTTGATGAGCGACTGGTTTACTCGCCCCATATCCGCCTTCAGCTCGTCAAATTTGGGAAATTTTTCTTGAATGTGCTGCGGGTCCAGCACTTCTTCTCCTGCGCCTGCATCATACTTTTTCAGTTCGCGGTCATACCAGTGACGAAAACGCGCCTGCCAGCGGGTCAGGTGGGGCCGCAGCCCTTCGTTCAACACTTCAATCGACAGCCGAATGATCTTTTGAGTGCTATCTCGTCGCACTTTCTGGGCGGGAATACCCTTCACCAAATCTCTCGTTACGGTGAAAAAGCCGTGCCATGAATCATAGATTTCGGAGATAACATCATTGTCAAAGTCGATAGGAAGACCAATCTTTCGGGTGCTGAGTTCTACCCAGATCGCGTATGCCACCTGCTTGTCGATCATATTGGGCTTGAAGCTGAACTTTTGGCTGCCGATTCCGATATCGGCTTGGTCTATTTCGAACGACCTTAGAGCAAAGCCGCCAGCTAAAAATCGCCAAATCAAGATGGCTAAGGCAATCAGAGCGATTGCTACCGCAACCCAAACACTAAGTGTCAAGGAAAGCAGCCAGTCGGAGTTGTTCCACCCTAGCTCAACAAGTGGCGTGACCTCTTCGGGATCGGGAACTGCCTTCGGAGTGCTCATCTTATTGGAATACAACCAGCCCAGCTAGAAGTCACGTCACGTAAATCACGGTGGTTAGTTCAAGAATACAATGGGTGACCGGGCTTGCAATCCCGGCCACCCGCTCCTTCAGAAGGAGTGTCGGCTAGGCGCTTCTCGGCAATCCAACCGTTTTTGAAGCCAGTCCAGCACTTCAGCCTCAACCCACCCCACGCGGGCGGGGCCAAGGTGAACCCGCTTGGGGAATTCCCCGGCCCGTTCCAAACGTGCGACATGCTGCGGTGAATACAGAACCAGCTCCTTTAGCTGACGCTTTGATAGTATCCTCATCACGATGTTCCCTTGGAAGAGAGCATCGCGATGCCCCGGTTACGACAATACTCCGGAGTGTGGTGAGGCTATCAGGAACGGAAGATGATGCAAATATCTGCTCATGCGGGAACACGGCAGCGCAGCGCAGCCTGCTACCTATGCGATACCTGACTGGTCGCTAGGTAGCGTAATAATTCAGCTAAGTCTTTGAAATTTTGGAGCGGGCGAAGGGATTCGAACCCTCGACCCCAACCTTGGCAAGGTTGTGCTCTACCCCTGAGCTACGCCCGCTCTGGCGACTGCCCCGGAAAACGGCC
>CXWL01003010.1_pt1 | contig 13050 bp, 14 predicted proteins | sample 590931 | NCBI WGS metagenome assembly CXWL01 (sample SAMEA3498368, study PRJEB10139) | groundwater metagenome | biome: water well; material: biofilm material | place: Germany | collected 2015-04-27
CTGACCGCGATCGACTGGAGCGCCGGGCAATCCCCGCGTTTCACCGTGGTCTGGCACCTTTATTCCAGCACGAAGCACACCTATGTTCGCGTCGCGGCCAATTGCGCAACCGCCGCCGCGCCGGTGATGCCAACCGCCACCGGTCTCTGGGCGGGCGCCGACTGGCACGAGCGCGAGGTCTACGACATGTTCGGCATCGAGTTCACCGGCCACCCCGACCTGCGCCGCATCTTGATGTGGGATGCCTATCCGTATTTTCCGCTCCGCAAGGAATTCCCGCTGGCCGGCCTGCCCGCCGAGATGTCCGATGCGGACATCAACGCCGAGACCGGGGTCGGCGTCATTTCCGCGCCGATGGCCGGCGGCCCGTTCGTGGCCACGCCGGGCGGACCGATGAGCGAGGCCGAACCCCGGGCCAAGGACGAGGCCTGGAACGAACAGCGCGAGAAACCCGAGTAACATGGCCACCGATTACTCATTCCCGGACACCGCCGCGAAAACCGCGACCCCGCCCAAGGAGATCGACTCGGGGAAGATGTCGCTCTCGATGGGCCCGTCGCATCCGTCCACCCACGGCGTGCTGCGCATCCAGTTCGAACTCGACGGCGAGATCGTGACCAAGGCCGACCCGGTCATCGGCTACCTGCACCGCGGGGACGAGAAGATCGCCGAGAACATGACCTACAACCAGTTCGTGCCCTACACGGACCGGCTGGACTACCTCGCCCCGCTGGCGAACAACATGGCCTACGCCATCGCCGTCGAGCGCCTCGCCGGCCTTGAGGTGCCGGCCCGCTGCCAGGCGATCCGCGTCCTCACCGCCGAAATGGCGCGCGTGTCGTCGCACCTGATGGGCCTCGGCGCCTACGGCATCGATGTCGGCGCGTGGACCGTGTTCATGTATTGCTTCGAGGAGCGCGAGAAACTCTACCGGCTCTTCGAGGAGCTGACCGGCGCCCGTTTCACCACCAGCTATACCCGCATCGGCGGCCTGCAACGCGACGTGCCCGCCGGCTGGACCGGGAAGGTGGACCAGTTCTGCGACCAGTTCCTGCCGATCCTCGAGGAGATCCTCGGGTTGCTGTCACGCAACAAGATCTTCCTCGACCGCACGGTGGACATCGGGGTCATCGCGAAGGCCGACGCCATCGCCTACGGTCTCACCGGCCCGAACCTCCGCGGCTCCGGCGTCGCCAACGATCTGCGCAAAGACCGGCCTTACTCGGGTTACGAGCAATATGAATTCGACGTGCCGGTCGGCGCAAAGGGCGATTGCTACGACCGCTTCCTCTGCCGCGGCGAGGAGATGAAACAGTCCATTCGCATCATCCGGCAGGTCGTGAAGAATTTTCCGGACGGCGACTGGTATGCCCGGGACGCGCGCCAGATCTTCGCCCCGCCCAAGGACAAGGTGCTCACCTCGATGGAGGAGCTCATCAACAACTTCATGATCGTGACCGAAGGCCCGCAGATGCCGGCCGGCGAGGTCTACTTCGAGGCCGAAAACCCGAAGGGCGTGCTCGGCTTCTACATCGTCAGCAAGGGCGGCGGCGTGCCCTACCGCCTGAAGATCCGCAGCCCCTCGTTCTGCAACCTTTCCATCCTCCCGAAGCTTTGCGTCGGCAACTTGGTGTCCGATGTCGTCTCCATCCTCGGCTCGCTCGACTTCGTCATGGGCGAGTGCGACCGCTGATCGTTTTTAACCACGGAATACACAGAATACACAGAAACATGAACCAAGATACCCAAGGCCTTTCCCCTTCCGTGTGTTCCGTGGTTTTCTCTGTCTGATGAATCTCAAACCCGCCACGCTCACGCAGATCGACGAGGTCATCACCCGTTACCCGGTGAAGCGCAGCGCCGTGCTGCCGCTGCTGCACCTCGTGCAGGAGGATCTGGGCTGGATCCCGACCGAGGCCATCGAGTGGGTCGCGCAGAAACTCGAGCTGCAGCCGATCAACGTTTACGAGATTGTCACTTTTTACCCGATGTTCCGNNGGCGGCTACAAGGTGTGCGAGAAGTTCGAACAGGAGTTCGGCTGCCATCGCGGCGAGGCTTCCGCCGATGGCGAGGTGACCATTGATTTCGTCGAGTGCCTCGCCAGTTGCGGCACCGGTCCGGTGGTCATGATTGACGACGACCTCCACGAACGCGTCGACGCCGCCAAGGTGAAGGCCTTGAGCGACCAAATCAGAACTGCGGCCTCGCGCCGCCCGGCTTCATGAAAAAATACCGCATCCTGCAGGTTCCGCCGATCCGGTTCGGCATCGTCCTCGGACTGATCAACGGCGTCGTCGGCATGCTCGTCGCGCCCGTCCTGTTGCTCACGCTCGGCGCCGCCGCCACCGCGGCCGACCTCATGGTCGCGCCCAAGCTGCTGGGCATCCCCTGGCTGTTCGCCGGCGCCGGGGCGCTGTTCATGCCCTTCATCCACGCCGTCGGCGGCTTCGTGCTCGGCGTCCTGCTCGCCATGGTCTACAACTTCGCCGCCCGCTGGACCGGCGGCATCGAGATCGTGCTCGACGACAAAGGCTGATTTTCCCGATGCCCGCCCCGAACCAGCGCCGCCTGATCTTCGCCCACATCGATGAGCCGGGCTACACCCCTGACCTCGCCTGCTACCGCCGGCACGGCGGCTACGAGGTCATGCGGAAGGCGTTCGCCCGCAAACCCGAGGAGCTGATCGACGAGGTGAAGAAATCCGGCCTGCGCGGCCGCGGCGGCGCCGGCTTCTCCTGCGGCTTGAAGTGGACGCTGGTCGACCGCAAGAGCGGCAAACCGATCTATCTCATCGTCAACGCCGACGAGTCCGAGCCCGGCACCTTCAAGGACCGCTACATCATCCACCAGGACCCGCACCAGCTGATCGAGGGCACGATGATCTCCTGTTTTGCGAACAACGTGAAGCAGGCCTACATCTACATCCGCGGCGAGATGCCGCATGGCGCCCGCCTGCTGGAAAAGGCCATCGCCGAGGCGCGCGGGGCGAATCTCGTCGGCCCGAACATCCTCGGGACGAATTACAGCTGCGACATCTTCGTCCACCGCGGCGCCGGCGCCTACATCTGCGGCGAGGAAACCGGCCTGATCGAGTCGCTCGAGGGCAAGCGCGCCCACCCGCGTATCAAGCCGCCGTATTTCCCCGCCGTGCTCGGCCTCTACCAGTGCCCGACCATCGTCAACAACGTCGAGACCCTTTGCCACGTGAAGCACATCGCCGACATGGGTGGCGAGGCCTACACGAGGATCGGCACGCCCAACAACACCGGCACGCGCATCTTCTGCGTCTCGGGCCACGTGCAGCGGCCCGGTTATTACGAATTTGAGTGCGGCAAGATCACGCTGGGCCAGTTGCTCCATGACGTCTGCGGCGGCCCGCGGCCCGGCCGCACCTTCAAGGCGGTCATTCCCGGCGGTTCCTCCGCCAAGGTCATGCGCTTTGGCGAGCGCTACAAGGGCAAGCGCAAGGTCGGGGCCGAGCTGGTCGAGTATGACTGGGGGGTGGAGGATGTCCCGATGGATTTTGATTCACTGGGCATGATCGGCACGATGGGCGGTTCCGGCGGCGTCATCGTGATGGATGATTCGGTCAACATGGTCGAGGCGCTGGCCAACATCAACGCGTTCTACTCGCATGAGAGCTGCGGCCAGTGCACGCCCTGCCGCGAGGGCTCGCTGTGGATGAAGAAGATCACCTCGCGCATGGTCCACGGCGAGGCGCGCGAGGCCGACGCCGCCTTGCTCAAGGGCGTGGCCGACCAGATCCCCGGCCGCACCATCTGCGCCTTCGGCGAGGCCTGCTCGTGGCCGACCCAGAGCTTCATCGCGAAATTTGGGGACGAGTTCAAAAACTACCACGAGACAAAGAAGGCCGCGAAGCCCGCCGCAATGCCGCTGATCTGATGAAAACCACAGAACACACGGAACACACAGAAATGGAAACCCACGGGATCGAACCTTCCGTGTATTCTGTGTATTCCGTGGTTAATCAATTCTGAGATGATCGCTCCGCCCAAACCCGACCTCGTGACCGTCAACATCGACGGCAAGGATATCGCCGTGCCCAAGGGCACGAACGTGATCGAGGCCGCCCGGCAGCTTGGAATCGAGATTCCGCACTATTGCTACCACCCGAAGCTCACCGTCGCCGGCAATTGCCGCATGTGTCTCATTGAAATGGGCACCACGGCCATGGACCCGGCCACCAAGACGCCGATCATCGACCCGGCGACAGGCAGGCCGAAGATCAACTGGATCCCGCGACCGCAGATCGGCTGCGCCACCAACGCCTCGCCCGGCCTGCACGTTCGCACCGACTCGCCCTTGGCCCGTGAGAGCCGTGAAGGCGTCACGGAGTTCCTGCTCATCAACCACCCGCTCGACTGCCCGATCTGTGACCAGGCCGGCGAGTGCAAGCTCCAGGAGCACTCCACCGCCTACGGCCGCGGCTATTCGCGCTTCGTCGAGCAGAAGAACGTGAAACCCAAGCGCACCGTGCTCGGCCCGCGCGTCACGCTCGACGACGAGCGCTGCATCCTCTGCTCCCGCTGCGTGCGCTTCAGCAAGGAGGTCGCCCGGGATGACGTGCTCGGTTTCGTCGACCGCGGCAGCTACAGCACGCTGACGTGTTACCCGGGCAAGCAGCTCGAGAACAATTACTCGCTCAACACGGTGGACATCTGCCCCGTCGGCGCGCTCACCAGCACCGATTTCCGCTTCAAGATGCGCGTGTGGTTCCTCAAACAGACGCCCGGCATCGACCCCGAATCCTCCGTCGGCGCCAACACCGAGGTGTGGAGCCGCGAGGGCGTCATCTACCGCATCACTCCGCGCCAGAACGACGGCGTGAATGACACCTGGATGGCCGATTCCGGCCGCGCGCTCTACAAGCAGGTGAAGGCTGACAACCGCCTGCTCGCCCCGACACTCGCCGGGGCCGTTACCGCGAACGAGATGGCGCTCAAGGCGGTCGCAGGCCTCTTTCAGATCGGCTCGGTCGCCCTCGTCGGCTCGGGCCGCAGCACGGTCGAGGAGCAGTTCCTCGCAAAGAAGCTGGCCGATGCGCTCAAGGCCTCCGCCTCGCTCGTCAGCCGGGTGGGGCAGGGTGACAAAATCCTCGTCTCGGCCGACCGCAACCCGAACGTCCGCGGCGCGCTCGTCACCGGCCTGATCTCCGCACTGCCGGCGCAGCAGCTTAAGTCGCTCGCCGCCGACATCGACGCGGGCCGGGTGAAGACCGTCGTTTCGCTCGGCGAGGACCTGAGGGCCGCTGGATTCACCGCCGCGCAACTGGCCAAGGTGGCCGTGGTTTACCTCGGCGCGCACCGGAACGCCACCAGCGAGGCCGCGGCCGTTGTCATCCCGACGCTCACGGTGTTCGAGAAATCCGGCACCTTCGTGAACCAGCAGTTCCGTCTCCAGAAATTCACCCAGGCCGTCCCCGGTCCGGCGGGGGTAAACGACGACCTTATCACGCTGGCCGAGCTCGTGGCGGCGGCAGGCGGCGGCATCATTCCGTTCGAGCTGGGCGCGCTGTGGTCCGTGATCGCCGCCGAGGTGAAGCCACTCGCGACCGCCACCTACGCCAATCTTCCCGCCACCGGCCTGCTGCTCGACGCCACGCCGTGGGCCGCGCTGCCCTTCTGCGAGGGCGAGGCGCTCCACTTCAAGCCGGCTCAACGATGATTTCACTTTTGATCACCGGCTTGTCTGCGGTCATGAATGTAACGCTCTTTTTCGCCTTCCTGCATTTGAAACGGAAGATCTTCACGCTGCCTGCATCGGAGCGGAGCGATAAAGCCTGGGTCTACAACATGGGTTTGGTGGCCACTTTACTTGGCTTCGCGTGCAATGTTTTCATTCTCGTCGAGAAGCTGCAAAAATCATGATCGAATTCTGGAACAGCCTCCATCCGGTGCTACAGGCCCTCATCAAGGGCCTCGCGGTGATTGGCGTCATGTTCCCGTTCGGCGGGGCCTGTTCGCTGGTCGAGCGCAAGATCTCGGCCGCGATGCAGGGCCGCCCGGGCCCGAACCGCGCGATCCCGTTCTGGTTCGCCTGGGTGCCGGTCATCGGCCCGTTCCTCCAAAGACTCGGCGTCTTCCACCTCATGGCCGACGGCGGCAAGATGTTCTTCAAGGAGGATCCGGTGCCGGGCCACGTGAACAAGTTCTATTTCTACCTCGCGCCGGTCGTCGGCATGATCCCCGCGCTCACGACCGTGACCGTGGTGCCGTTCGGCGCCTACCTGAACGAAGCCGGCCGGCTCGTCCCGCTCGTGCTGGCCAATCTCGACGTCGGCATCCTTGCCGTGTTTGCCGTTTCGTCCCTCGGCGTTTACTCGCTGATCCTCGCCGGCTGGTCGTCGAACTCCAAGTATCCGTTCCTCGGCGGCATCCGCGCCTCGGCGCAGCTCATCTCCTATGAGCTTTCGATGACGCTCTCCGTGCTGCCGGTGTTCCTCATGATCAACGCGCCAGGCACCGGGGGCACGCTGAGCCTGTTCCGTGTCGTGGAATTCCAGAGCGGCACGTGGCAGGGCCTGCAGCTGGCGAGCTGGCACGGCACCTGGTTCATCATGACGATGCCGCTCTCGGCGCTGGTCTTCCTGGTCGCGCTGTTTGCCGAGACCAACCGCCTGCCGTTCGACATGGCGGAGGGCGAGGCCGATCTCGTCGGCGGCTTCCACACCGAATACGGCGCGATGAAGTGGGGCCTGTTCTTCGTGGCCGAGTATGCGCACATGCTCATCGGCTCCGGCGTGTTCGTGCTGCTCTTCCTCGGCGGCTGGAACCCGCTGCCGTTTCTCCCGCTGGCGACGGTCGCCGGTTGGCTGCATCTCGCGGGCTCGCCGTTGCTGCTCGGCCTGCTCTCCACCGGCATTTTCCTCGGCAAGACGCTGTTTTTCATCTTCCTCTTCATGTGGGTGCGCTGGACGGTGCCGCGCTTCCGCTACGACCAGGTGATGAAACTCGGCTGGCAGAAGCTGCTGCCCCTTGCGATCGGCAACCTCATCTTCTACGCGATCCTCATCGCCTTGATTCAAAAATAACCACGGAGACACTGAGAACCCAGAGATGAAACCAATCGTTCAATCATCGCGCGCTAGGCAGGGCTTTCTCCGTGCTCTCTGCGCCTCTGTGGTTCAATAAGAACGATCGCCATGCCCTACGTCGTCGAACGCAAGCCCCTCACGCTCTCCGAGCGGCTCTACTTCCCCCAGATCCTCGCGGGCATGCGGGTGACGCTGAAGCACCTGTTCGCGCCGAACGTCACGATGGAGTATCCCGAGCAGCGCCCGGCCATTCCGGCCGGTTACCGCGGCGTGCCGACCTTGGTGAAGGATCCGCATGGCCGCGAGAAGTGCGTGTCGTGCCAGCTTTGCGAGTTCGTCTGCCCGCCCAAGGCCATCCGCATCACGCCCGGCGAGATCCCCGCTGACCAGGCCGACCGGGCCCATGTCGAAAAGGCCCCCAAGGAATTCGAGATCGACATGCTGCGCTGCATCTACTGCGGCCTGTGCCAGGAGGTCTGCCCCGAGGAGGCCATCTTCCTCCAGAACCAGTATTCCCTATCCGGCTACACCCGCGCCGAGATGGTCAACGACAAGGCCCGGCTCTACGAGCTCGGCGGCACGCTGCCCGACCAGCACTTCAAGTGGGACAAGAAGAAGGCCGCCGCCGGATCCGGCAACGCGCACTGAGCCATGAGCGACACGCTTTTCCTCATCCTCTCGGTCCTGACCGTCGCCACGGCGCTGCTCGTCGTGCTGAACAAGAACGCGGTCAATGCCGCCATGGGCCTGCTGCTATCGCTCGTCGGCCTGGCCGGCCTGTTCGTGCTGCTCGACGCCCCGCTGCTGGCCTTCGTGCTCATTTTGGTCTACGCGGGCGCGGTCGTCGCGCTGTTCCTCTTCATCATCATGCTGCTCGACACCTCGCCCGGCAGCTTCAAGCCCTTCCAGCCGCCGACCATCGCCGCCGCGATCCTCGGCGCCGCCCTGCTGGGCCTCGGCATCTGGACGCTCACCGAGCGCGCGGTGCTGCCGCCCGCGCCCGAGTCGTTGCCGGTCCCGACCATGAAACAACACGCCGAGATGCTCTTCACCACCTACCTGCTGCCGGTGCAGGTCGTCGGCTTCCTGCTCCTGATCGCCATGCTGGGCGTCGTCGTGCTCAGCAAGAAGTATACAGAGGACGGAGAACAGAGGACGGAGAACAGATAATGACAGCCATGACACCGCTTCTCGCCGCCGCCCCGGTCTACGGCCTCCCGTCCTACCTGTTGGTCAGCGCGCTGCTGTTCGCCATCGGCTTCTTCGGCGTGCTGCTGCGCAAAAACACGCTCGTGATCTACATGTGCCTCGAGCTGATGCTGCTGGCCTCGACGCTCGCGCTCGTGGCCTTCTCGAAATTCAACGGCACGCTCGACGGCAACGTCTTTGTGTTCTTCGTGCTCACCATCGCGGCGGCCGAGGTCGCCGTCGGCCTCGCCATCATTGTCGCGCTGTTCCGCCAGCGCCACACCGTCTCGGTCGAGGAATTGAACCAATTGAAGCATTAACCACGGATTTCACGGATGTTCACGGATACCAAACAATCACCCGATGCCTGTCATCCTGAGCGAAGCGAAGGATCCAGCAGGATGTTCGCTGACATGAATCATTCCGGATGTAATACCAGCCCTGCCGGGCTAGACTTCGCTGCGCTCAGAATGACAAGGGAGGAGCGGTCGTGACCATGCTCAATCACGCCATCCTGGTTCTCCTGCTGCCGCTGGCTTCCGCGGTGGTGATCGCCTTGTTCCTGCGCCGGCAGGGTGCGCTGGCCTCGTGGATTTCCACCGCCACCGCCGGCGCCGTTGCGGCGATCGCGATCATTCTCCTGCAGCACGGCGAACGCTTCGAGGACTCGGTCGAATGGCTGCGCTTCGGCGATTTCGCCGTGGCGCTGGGCATCAAGTTCGACGACCTCGCGGCGCTGATGCTCTTCATCGTCGGCTTCGTGGGCTTCCTGATCCACGTCTTCTCGCTCGGCTACATGCATGACGACGCGGCGCGGGCGCGGTTCTTCGGCGGCCTGTCCGTCTTCATGTTCTCGATGATCGGCATCGTGCTCGCCGACAACCTGTTCATGCTGTTCATTTTCTGGGAGCTGGTCGGCTTCAGCTCCTGGCTGCTGATCAACCATTACCACGAGAAGCAGTCCGCGTCCGACGCCGCGAAGAAGGCTTTCATCGTCAACCGGGTCGGCGACTTCGGCTTCCTCCTCGGCATCATCATGTGCTTCTGGGTGAACGGCACGGTGAACCTCACCGAGCTGGGCCAACACCACGCCCTCAACCCCGTGATCCCGTTGCTGCTGTTCTGCGGCGCGGTCGGCAAGTCCGCCCAGATGCCCCTGCAGGTGTGGCTGCCTGACGCGATGGAGGGCCCGACGCCCGTCTCCGCGCTGATCCACGCCGCCACCATGGTGGCGGCCGGCATCTTTATGCTGTGCCGCATCAACGTCCTGATGGTGGCCGAGGTGCTCAATGTCATCATGTGGGTCGGCACAATCACGGCGGTCTACGCCGCGCTCTGCGCCGTCGTCCAGCGCGACATCAAGAAGGTGCTGGCCTACTCGACGCTCTCGCAGCTCGGCTACATGGTCGCGGCCTTCGGGCTCGGCTCGACCAGCACCTATGCCCTGATAGATATCCCGGTCACTACGGTGGCGACCGGCGTCGGGGCCGCGATGTTTCACCTGACGACCCACGCCTTCTTCAANNGAAGATGCCCGTGACCTTCTTCACCTTCACCATGGGCGTGCTGGCGATCATCGGGATGCCGTTCTTCGCCGGGTTCTTCTCCAAGGACGCCATCCTCTATCTCGCGCTGGAGAAGAACTCCGCGGTGTTTCCGATCCTCGCCTTCACCGCCGTGCTGACCTCGTTCTACATGGTCCGAGTGTGGAAGGTCACGTTCTGGGGCGAGGCCCGTTCCGACGCGGCGAAACACGCCCGCGAAAGCGGGATTACCATGACGCTGCCGTTGATCATACTCGCGGTGCTCTCCGTCGCCGGCGGCTACCCGGGGGTGTTCGGCCAGCTGGCCGGCTCGGTGGCGGGACTCGTGCCCGAGGCCCACGGCTCGGCCCACACCATCATACTGGCGGTCTCGCTCGCCGTCATGACGGTCGGCGCCGGCTCGGCCTGGCTCTTCTACAAGTCGGCCGCCAACGACACCCTTGAGGAGAAGGCCCGCGTGTTCTTCGCCGGGTTGACCTGGTTCAAGGAATCCTTCGACCGGCTCTACAATTACTACGTGGCCAAGGTGCAGCAGCGTTTCGCCATGCTGCTGAACTTCCTGGAGCAAATCTTCCTGGCCGGGCTCATCATCCGCGGCTTTGCGGGGTTTGTCGGCCTCGTCGGTTACGGCGCCCGGGCGCTCCACACCGGCAGCCTGCACGCCTATGTCTTCTGGTTCCTGTTTGGCGCCGCGCTCCTCTGGGCCTTCGCCGCCGGGGTTTTTTAACCACGAATGAACACGAATCTACACGAATGAAACCAGATCACAAAACAGCCCAGATACCCGGCCATTCTGAGCGCAGCAAAGAATGCAGCAGGGCATCCGCTGGCGTGGGGCATTCTGGATCCTTCGCTGCGCTCAGGATGACAGCTCGGGGCTCTGATTTGTGTCCATTGGTGTCCATTCGTGGTTTCCCCCTGCCTTGTTTCTGATTCATGCCTGACAACGCCCAACTTCTGCAGCTCGCCATCGCCACGCCGCTCGGGGCCGCGCTCATCATCGCGGGCGGGCTGCCCAAGCGGTTTTCCACCAAGCTGGCGGCCGCGGCCTTCACGCTGCCGGCGCTCATCGCGCTGTGGCTGTGGTCGCAGTTCCCGGCCGAGAACGCGCACCAATACGCCTTCCTCAGCACGACCTACACCGGTCTCGACGGCTTCGGCATCAGCCTGAAGCTGGGCCTCAACGGCATCGCGCTGCCGATGTTCCTGCTCGCGGCCGTTGTCGGTCTCGCGGCGGGTTGCTACGCGCTCCGCTCCGGGGCCGAACGGCTGAAGCTCTATCTGCTGCTCCTGCTCGTCATGCACGGCGGCCTGCTGGGCGTGTTCGCCTCGGTGGACATCTTCTTTTTCTATTTCTTCCACGAACTGGCGCTGATCCCGACCTTCATCATGGTCGGCGTGTGGGGCGGCCGCGACCGCAACTACGCGGCGATGAAACTGACCGTCTACCTGACGGCCGGCGCGCTGCTCTCGCTGCTCGGCCTGATCGCCCTCTACGTGAAGAGCGGCGCCAACTCCTTCGACCTGATCGAGCTGAAGGACGCCATCGCCGCCGGGGGCCTGCGCGGTTCGACGCAAAACTGGATCGGCGGGCTGTTGCTGCTTGGTTTCGGCACCCTCGTCTCGCTCTGGCCCTTGCACACCTGGGCGCCGCTCGGCTATGGCGCCGCGCCCAGCTCGGCCGCCATGCTGCATGCCGGCGTGCTCAAGAAGTTCGGCCTCTACGGCCTCATCCAGATCGCCCTGCCGTTGTTGCCGCTGGGCCTGCAGCACTGGGCATGGCAACTCGCCCTGCTGGCCGGCCTGGGCAATGTGCTCGTCGTCGGCTTTGTCACCCTGGCGCAGCGCGACCTCAAGCAGATGATCGGCTACAGCTCGGTCATGCACATGGGCTATTGCTTCCTCGGCCTCGCGTGCCTCTCGACCATCGGCACCGGTGGCGTGGTGCTGCTGATGGTGGCGCACGGGCTGTCCGTCGCGCTCCTGTTCCTGCTCGCGACGAGCATCCACCACCGCACGCACAGCTTCGATCTGTCCGAGATGGGCGGCCTCGCGCAGAAGACCCCCGTGCTGGCGGCGTTCTTTGTCGCCGCCACCATGGCGAGCATCGGTCTGCCCGGCTTCGCCAACTTCTGGGGCGAACTGACGGTCTTCGTCGCGCTGTGGAAATTCTCGCCCGGCCTGACCGCGGTGGCCATCGCCGGCGTGGTCATCTCAGCCATCTACGGCTTGCGCGCCGCGGCCCGGGTCTTTTTCGGGCCGGCCAGCGAGCAACTGCAACGCGTGCAGGCGCAGCACCCTCCGGCCGACCTCGACTGGCGCGAGAAATTGCCCGCGCTCATCCTGCTCGCGGCGCTCCTGCTCTTCGGTTTCTACCCCAAGGCCGTGTCGCAGCCGGTGGACCAGGCACTGGGCTACTCGGCCGCCGCCAAGGCCATGTTCACCCCTTTGAAGGCCCGCTGATCACCCCCCATGTCCACGGAATATCTCAGAGCCGTCGCTGAATCGAACCAATGGTGGGCCCTCGGGCCGGAGATCATCCTGGCCTGCGCTGCTCTGGTCTTGCTGGTGGTCGAACTTGTCATGCCGAAGGAGCAGCACCGTTTCATTCCGCATCTGGCCATCATGGCGCTGGGGGTGGTGCTCGTCGGCGTGGCGATGAATTTCGGCAAGACCTGGGACGGGGAGGAGTTGTTTGGCGGGCTGGTGCGGCTCAGCGTCCCGGGCCAGATCGCGCGCATCTTTTTCCTGCTCTCGTCCCTGCTGGTCTGTTTTCTCGCCACGATCTGCCTGCCCCGGGCGCGGGCGCCGCGGGTGGAGTTCTACCACATCGTGCTGGTGGTGACGGCCGCGCTGATGCTCCTCGCGCAGAGCAACCACTTCGTGATGTTCTTCGTCGCCCTCGAGACCGTGACCATCGGGTTCTACATTCTCGTGAGCTACTACCGCGAGCGGGCGCTGTCCCTCGAGGCCGGCCTGAAATACCTGGTGCTGGGCGCGCTCAGCTCGGCCATTTTGCTTTTCGGCATCGTGCTGCTCTACGGCGCGGTCGGTCGGGTGGAGCAGGGTGGCATCGTGCATACGGGCTTCGAGTTCGGCACGGCCCTGGATTTCCTGAGCGAGAATCCCCACAACTTCCTGGCCACGGCCGGCGCGCTGCTGGTCATCGGCGGCGTGGCTTTCAAGATCGGTGCGTTCCCGTTCCAAATCTGGGTGCCCGACGTCTACCAAGGGGCGCCGACGCCGGTGACGGCGTTCCTCGC